>Ga0308166_1002532_pt1 | contig 16681 bp, 14 predicted proteins | sample PhyCR2_2_FD_202137 | JGI IMG/M metagenome (GOLD analysis project Ga0308166, IMG submission 202137) | Phyllosphere microbial communities from UC Gill Tract Community Farm, Albany, California, United States - DLSLCC.R2 | ecosystem: Host-associated > Plants > Phyllosphere > Unclassified | place... | reverse complement strand
CCCGTCATACCGGGGTATGGCGGGGAATTTGTGGCGCAGCTGGGCGCGTTTTCTCAGGGCTAAGATCGCCGCCATGAATCAATCAGCGCTTCCCTATGTGCTGCATCGAACAAAACACCTCTTGCATTCCGTGTATAGTCAACGCAGCCACGGTGGAGCGACCGCCGTGGAGCGAACACGAACAATAAGGAGAAATCATGCGCAATACGTTCCAACGATGGATGGCCCTGGTGCTGACGGCCGTGGCCCTGTCCGGCTGCGGCTACAACGATTTCCAGAGCAAGGACGAAGGCGTCAAGGCCGCGTGGGGCGAGGTGGTCAACCAGTACCAGCGCCGGGCCGACCTGATTCCCAACCTCGTCAATACCGTCAAAGGCTACGCGTCGCATGAGCGCGAAACTCTGGAAGCGGTAACGAAAGCGCGCGCCCAGGCCACCAGTATCCAGGTGACGCCGGAAACGCTGAACAATCCCGCCGCCTTCCAGAAATTCCAGCAGGCGCAGGGCGAGCTGTCGTCCGCGCTGTCGCGGCTGATGGTGGTGTCGGAAAAATACCCTGACCTGAAGGCCGATACCAGCTTCCGCGACCTGCAGTCGCAGCTGGAAGGCACGGAAAACCGGATCACCGTGGCACGCCAGCGCTATATCGCCTCCGTGCAGGACTACAATATCCTCGCGCGCCGGTTCCCGACCAACCTGACGGCCAAGATGTTCGGCTACGAGGTGCGGCCAAGCTTCCAGGTGGAGAACGAAAAAGCCATCTCCACGGCACCGGCCGTCGATTTCAACAAGAAATAAGGAAGCGCCATGCCGGTTGGCCCAACGGACCAGGTGACCCCGCCCGCAACAGCGGCGCGGCGGCGCTCGCGCGAGCATCCCGCCGAGGGGAAGTGGCTGGGCACGGCAGAGGTGACGAACGAACGCGACGTGCGCGGCCGGGGCCGCCGTCGGCGCCTGCGCCACTGGGCCCCGCAGAAGCCGTCCGGCGGCTGGCTGAGTCATTGGATGGTGCGTTACACGATCCTGGTGATCATCCTGTGCTTTGCGCTGCTGGTTGTCGAGGCGGCCAAGGCACAAGGCGCAACACAGCCGGCCGGTTTCGTTCCGGTCCCCGAGCTGAAGGCGCGCGTGACAGACCAGGTCAACCTGCTCACCGCCGACCAGCGCGCGTCGCTGGAGGCCGTGCTGGCCGATTATGAAACCAAGACCGGCAGCCAGATCGCCGTGCTGCTGATGTCCAGTACCGCACCGGAACCGATCGAGCAGTACAGCATCCGTGTGACGGATGCGTGGAAGCTGGGCCGCAAGGGCGTCGACGACGGCGTGCTGCTGGTCGTCGCCAAGGACAATCCATCGTCGCTGCGGCGCCTGCGCATCGAGGCGGGCCGCGGCGTACAGGGCGTGCTGACGGACGCGCAATCGAAACGCGTTCTGCAGGACGTCATCGCTCCTCACTTTCGCAACAACGACTACTACGGCGGCCTGACGGCCGGCGTTGGCGCCATCGCCACCTTGCTGGACAAGGAGCAGTTTCCTGCCCCGGCCCGGCAAGCGGCGACACCGAAGCAGACTGAAGAGAGCGGCGGCTTCCCGTTCTGGCCATTGCTGCTGTTCGGCGTGTTTGTCGTGCTGCCGATGCTGCGCGGCGGCAGTCGCCGGCGCGGCCTGCACAGCTCCGGCTGGGGTTCGGATGCCGCCGGCGTGCTGATCGGCAGTGTTATCGGCAGCGCGCTGGGTGGCGGCGGACGTGGCGGCTCTGGTGGCGGCGGCGGCTTCGGCGGCGGTGGCGGCGGCACCTTCGACGGCGGCGGCGCCTCGGGAGACTGGTAATGAGCACCCTGCCTGACACTTTTATCGGCCGCTGCCGGCGCGCCTTGCGCCATCTGTTGACGGGTTCGTCGCTGGGCCGGCGCTGCTTCCCGCCCGCGACCCTTACCGCCATCGCGGCGGCGATAGCCGAAGGGGAAACGCGGCACCGCGCCGAGGTCCGGCTGATCGTCGAGCCGGCGCTGACGTTTGGCGCCGCCTTTGACAACGTCAGCAACCGCGACCGGGCCCGCGCCCTGTTTGCGCAGTATGGCGTGTGGGACACGGAAGAAAACTGCGGCGTGCTGATCTACGTGAACCTGGCGTCCCGCGAAGTCGACATCGTGGCCGACCGCAACGTGGGCCGTCTGATCGCGGACAGCGAGTGGCAGGCCGTCTGCCGCACGATGACGACAGGTTTCGCCCGCGGCGACTTCCACGACAGCACGCTGGCCGCGCTGCATCAGCTGGCCGATCTGCTGCAGCGCCACTTCCCGGCCGACGGCGCACGCCCGAACCAGCTGTCCAACGAGGCCGTGATTCTCTGACGACGGCCGCCCTGCCGGCATTTCACTGCATGGAGGCGAGCATGAGACTGACCAACAAAACCGCCATCGTGACCGGTGCCACACGCGGCATCGGCCTGGCCATCGCGCAGCGCCTGGTGGCCGACGGCGCCCGCGTCATGCTGGCCGACGTGCTCCCGGAAGGCGCGCAGGCCGCCGAGGCGCTGGGGGATGGCGCCCGCTTCTTCCAGGCGGACGTCGGCATCAAGCCCGAGGTGGACGCGCTGGTCGCCGCAAGCGTGGAGGCCTTCGGCCACATCGATATTCTCGTCAACAACGCCGGCGTCGTGCATGCCGCCGATTTCCTCGACGTGACCGAGGAAGACTTCGACCGCGTCCTGCGCACCAACCTGAAATCGATGTTCCTGTGCGGCCAGGCGGTCGCGAAGCGGATGGTGGCGCGCGGGTCGGGCTGCATCATCAATATGTCCAGCGTCAACGCCGAGCTGGCGATTCCGAACCAGGTGCCGTATGTGGTGTCCAAGGGCGGCATCAACCAGCTGACCAAGGTGATGGCGTTGAACCTTGCGCCCTACGGCATCCGCGTCAACGGCATCGGTCCCGGCACGATTCTGACGGAACTGGCAAAGAAAGCCGTGCTGGGCAGCCCGGAGGCGCGCCACACGATCCTGTCGCGCACGCCACTGGGCCGTTGCGGCGAACCGGAGGAAGTGGCATCGATCGCCGCGTTCCTTGCCAGCGACGACGCCAGCTACATGACGGGCCAGACGCTGTACGTCGACGGCGGGCGCCTGGCGCTGAACTACACCGTACCGGTGCGCGACTGAGGCACGGTCGAGATATGCGATGTTTTTATAATGCTTATCGAAAACCAAAATTGGACGAATATATGGCAGCGCAGCATAATTACACCTGTCTCCACTATTCTCCTCCAAGATAATAGTTTGAAGCCCGCCTCTCTTGCGCGGGCTTTTTTTTGCCCAAAATTCCGGCCGCACCAATCGCCACCGGTAACAGCGGCCAATGTCGAGCCCGTGTCCATGTCGGGGTGTGACCCCGAGGTGGACACAAGCTGGACCGTTCAGGAACGCTGCTACGGGTTGATGCGTATCGTCGATGCCGCCTTTCACGATGCTGCCGAGCTTGTGTCCACATTGGTCCACAATGGGGTCACACCCCGACATGGACACGAGCTGATCACCGGCGCGCTGCGGATCCGGCCAGATATGCAGCTCATCTATAACGATTATCGAAAATCAAAATTGGACGCATATCTGGCAACGCAGCATAATTACACCTGTCTCCACTATTCTCCTCCAAGATAATAGTTTGAAGCCCGCCTCTCTTGCGCGGGCTTTTTTTTGTCCGCGATTCTCCCGCCCATGAAAAAAGCCGCCGCACCCTTGGGGTACGGCGGCTTGCGACGAGCCGGCGCGGTGCCGGCTACGTCATTCAGATCACCAGAAGCTGTAGCTCGCGGTCAGGCGGAAGTAGCGGCCTTTGCCGTTGTGCAGCTGCTCGTTGTAGCCTTGGAAGTCCGTCGAGCTGCCGTAGCGAGGATCGTACGGTGCCTTGCGGTCGAACAGGTTCTTCACATTGAACGACAGCACAAGGTTCTTGATGCCCGAGTAGCTGTAGTTCACGTCCATCGTGGTCCACGATTGCACGGCGCAGTTGTTCAGGCCAGGGAAGTAATCGCTGAACTTCGTCAGGCCGCCCAGCGAATAAGCCGAGCTTGGCTGACCCGAGCCGTAGTAGCAGTAAGGCTGAGGATAGACGTCCGTATTGTCCGAACGGCGCAGCAGCGAGACGCCGCCGACGTAGTTCGCGGTTGCCGTGAACGAGTGATCGCCACGCAGCCAGTTGACGGACAGCGAACCGCGATTGCGCGGGTTGTCGTCCACGCTCGTATTCCAGTCGGACAGGCCACCGTTCGAGCCGGCCGTGTTGGCGGCCACGTCGCCAGGGTGTTCGGCGCGACGGAACTCAGCCAGGTATGCCCAGTTCAGCGACGTCGTGATCTTGCCCATGTCGCCCAGCGGCAGGCGATGGGTGATTTCCAGGTCGATACCGGAAACCTCAGTGCTGCCCTGGTTGACGTAGGAACGGTTCACCTGGGTGATGGCGCCCGAATTCTCGATCAGGTTGCCGTTGGCGTCCGTGATCCAGTTGTTGCGGTTCTGGTCGCGCACGACGAGGCCCGGGTAGTCGGCGCTGTGGTCGATGACGGTCTGGGCGCCCAGCAGCGCGGTTTCGTCAACCTTCTTGATGCGGTACCAGTCGATCAGCACGTCCAGGTTTTTCGTTGGCGTGACGATCATGCCGAACGACAGGCTGCGCGAACGCTCGTTGGCCAGGTTCGGATTGGCGGCGGACAGGCTGGACACACCGCGCGAGCAGTCTGCCTGGTCGGCGCCCGGCAGCGGGTGCTGGCCGTCGGGGCAACGCAGCGAGTCGTTGACCGTGGTGAACGACTGGACGCCGCCAGGCGAGACCTGGGTCAGCGCCGGAGCGCGGAAGCCTTCGGCGAACGTGCCGCGGAACGTGAAGTACTCGTTGGCCGTCCACTTGGCGCCCACTTTCGGCACGAAGTTGCTGGCGGTCGGGTATTTGTCCCAGCGGCCGGCGAAGTCCATCTCGAAGTTGTCGAAGAACGGCGTACGCAGTTCGACGAACGCCGACTTGACCATGCGCGAACCGTCGGCCGTGGAATTGGCCAGGCCGATGATGTCGCCGCGCTGGGTCGCCAGGTCCGGCGTCAGGCCGATCTGTTCCTGACGGATTTCACCGCCGAACGCCAGGCCGATTTCGCCGCCAGGCAGTTTGCCGAACGACGTGGAGGCCTTGGCATCGATCTGCTTGACTTGCGCGAAGCCGGTGTTTTCCAGGTCGCGCGTGGCGGTCGGATCGGCGATGGTTGCGGCGATCGTGCGGTTTTCCGTCATGATGCGCTGGATCGTCGGCAGATACAGCATGCCGTAGTCGCGCGAGACGCGTTCGCCGCGGTTCCACAGCACGGCCGTTTCCCAGTCCCAGCCCTTGAAGCTGCCCTGCAGGCCGGCCAGTGCGCGGAAGGTCTCGTTGATGTTTTCCGACGCGTAGGTCGAATCGACCAAGCGGAAGCCAACGGCCGAACGGGCATCCGCGAACGGATTGTCCGGGTGGCCGACCGGCAGCACCAGCTGGAACTGCGATGGCAGGCCGCCATTGACGAACACGGTCGTCGGCGCGGTCGAGCGCAGCGAACGCGGGGCGCCCATGAAGTAGCGCTTGGTACGGCTGTACGATGCCTCGGCGAAGGCCGTGATGTCGTTGTTGATCTTGAACGTGGCGCGCGACAGGACGTTGGCGTCGTCACCCTTGCCCTGCACTTCGTTGTACTGGTTCAGGTCAAAGTTGCAGAACGTACGGCCGATCAGCGTATCGGTCGCGGTCAGGTTGTGCGCGGCGCGGTCGCCCGTCAGCTGTTGCGACTTGTCGCAGTTGAGCTGGTTGACGACGTTGGCACGGTCGGCATAGCTGTTGTAGAACGACAGGCTGCCCGGCTTTTTTTCCTTGTAGAAGAACGGCGAACCGGACAGGGAGCTCGAGAACGGATTCAGGCGGCCGTTGATGTCACGGTACAGGTCGTTCTCGACGTCCTTCTGGTCATACACGGTCGTGCTTTGACGCTTCGAGTAGTCGAACGCGACAAAGCCGCTCCAGCCCTTCTGCTCCAGGTCGCCGAAGCCCCACACGCCGTTGACGTTCTCGCGCTTGTACTCGCCGTCGTCGTTGGCGCTGACGTTGGCCGACAGTTGCAGACCCTGCACGTCCGTCTTCGTGATGAAGTTGATGACGCCTGCAATGGCGTCGGAGCCGTACACGGCCGAAGCGCCATCCTTGAAGATCTCGACGCGCTCGATGGCGGAAATCGGAATGGTGTTCAGGTCATAGACGGCCGACTTGCCCTGGTTCGGGTCGGCGTAAGCGGACGCCGTGATGCGGCGGCCGTTCAGCAGGATCAGCGTGGACGACGAGCCCAGGCCGCGCAGCGAAGCGGTGCTGGCACCGTTCGAGAAGCCGCCGTCGGAACCGTCGACCGACGCGCCCGAGCCGAAGGCCGGGATCGAGTGCAGCAGCTCGGCAACCGTGTTGGCGCCCGTCGCAGCGATCTGCTTGGCCGACACGGTCTGGATCGGCGACGAACCTTCCTTGTCCGCGCGCTTGATATTGGAACCGGTCACGAAGACCTTCTGGACGGGGGCTTGCGCCTCCTGGGCGAATGCTGCCTGGGCAGCCACGGCCATGGCGACAGCGATGACGCTGCGCTTCAACACCAACTTCTGATTCAAGACTCTCTCCTGCAAGTGGTCGCTGTTATTTGTCGTTCGCGTTGCCGCGAACAGCCTTTTGAGGGCCGTTATCAGACCATTTCCAGATAGTAAAGTCAGTCAAGAACACAAGTTGTTGCATTGATACGACACTGGGCGTTACCTCATGCCATTCCAGATGACTGCCAGCTTGAAAGCTACTTTTGTATGAGAAATTCTTAATATTATTCTGTCACAACGTTTGTTTATGGAATATTCATTACGGACAATTGTTGAGTATTGTTACTATTGGTATCTATCGACCGCTGACTGAACCGGAAAGATTGCACATAAAACAGCGTAGACACTTTGACGGGTGTCATAACGTGGTCACATACCGGGCCTATACTGGCTTCATCTGCTGCACACGCAACCGATATGTGTGGCGGCAGAACAGGTGTGCCGGCTTCGGCACACCGCTCCAAATTCCTCAAGTCGCGCAAGGGCGCCCTGTTTTTCCGGCGGCGTTCCTTCGGGTGAACCGTGTTATCGTTGCGCCTTATCCTGACTACTTCTCACCGTAACCACCGTGCTGACCCTGCTGAAAACGCTCCTGCTGACGTCGTCCTTTGCCCGCCTGCGCTATCTGAGCGCGTGGACGATGTTCGCGCTCATCGTGATCATCGGCTCCATTCCCGGTGCCCGCGCCGACGCGGCCGAAGTGGCTTCCGGCGTCGTGCTGCACTCGTGTGCCTACGCCGTGCTGACGTTCCTCGTCTTCACCGGCGGCAGTGGCGCGCCAGGCCAGCGGGCGCTCAAGGCGGTGCTGACGATTGCGCTCATGGGCGCGTTCGACGAGGTGGTTCAGAGCTTCCTGCCGTATCGCCATGGCGCCGTGCACGACTGGCTGGTGGACTGCACCGCCGCGCTCGTCACCGCCAGCCTGATGTGGATGCTGTGGGCTACCCGGAAGGTGCCCGCCTAGGGAAGCAATGGCAGAATCCGGTGGATGACATCAGAGGCCAGGCAGGTGGCCGGCAAGGCGCGAACCGCTGGCATACCGAGGTATGGCGGCGACCTTCAACTCAGCAGCGCGCTGTTTCCCGGCGCCAGGATCGGCGCACGAATGAAGGAGCGCTTTCCTAGCACTCGCCGCACGGCTGACCGCGCAGCTCGCGGCATTCCGCGCACGCCGCATCGCGCAGGCGCCGCTCACCAGCCGCCACGTCCAACTGAATCTTGCGTAACAATGCGCGCGTGGCGCGCTGCCGGGCCGGGTCCGTCAGCCCCGCCGCTGCCCGCTCGCTGTCCACCCGCATATCCGTCAGCTGCTCTACCTTCGCCAGCCGCACGAGGCCGTACAGCGCCTGTTCAAGACGGTGTCGCGTGCGCATGTCGGCATGCATGCCGCAGGTCGCGTCCACCAGTTCCGCAATCACCCTGTCCGTCTGTTTGTATGACATCTCTGTTCTCAAAAATTTCCAAGGGCCAATTATTGCTGGGCTGACGCGCACCCGGTTTGATCCATATCAAACCCTGACAGGCTATCGTGAACGTAACAGGGCTGACGGTGATCTATCTTTCATTGGTCAGGGCACGTTGCCCGTTCCGGGAGGTCGGTCATGGAGTCGAACATCAGGGAATTTGTAAGAGCGCTGTTTGCTTATGGCGCAACTGCGGTGCTGTGCCTGGCTGCTGCGGGATGCGCCACCATGGAAAAAAGCAGCACATCGGGAAGTTCGGAGAGCGGCACGACCGGCAGCAGTCGCGACATGCAGCAGCCCCCCATGCAGGACGGCAAATCCGATTTGTGGCAGGACGGCGCCGCGAAAGGCAACAGCGCCATGCGCGACGACCGGAGCGGCACGTCAGGCGCCGCCATGGCAGCGGACACCCGCGGTGGCTCGCATCCGAACTGGCACGCAATGGTCCAGGCCATCGAACCGCTGTCGCGCCAGGAAGCGGGCATGGGTATCGGGCTTGGCGGTTCGCCCGCGGCCGCAGCCGTCGGTGGCACTGTTCCCGGCATGGGCACGGCGGGGAATACGGTGTACCGCGTCACGCTGCGAGGCGAGGACGGCAGCAGCCACATCGTTGTCGTGGAAAATAAGCCGGCCTACAAGGCGGGCGACCGGGTGACCGTCGCCAACGGAGCGATCAAGCTGGAGTAGCCGCGGGCTGCGGGCGTGAGCTGTCGGCAGGGGCGTGGCACTGGGCTGTGGGCTGCGGCTGTTGGCTGCCGTGGGCTACGGCTGCGGACTAAGCGCTACGGGTCACGAGCTGCGGGCTGTGGGCTGCCGCGGGCTACGGCTGCGGACCAAGCGCTACGGGTCACGGGCTACGGACTATGGCTTGCGGCTATGGCTACCGGCTACCCGCTATTGGCGGTGAGCTGTGGCGGTTGGCTCCGGGCTGCGGACGTGAGCTGTCGGCAGGAGCCAGGCTGAGCTGCAGACTGCGGACTGTGAGCTGCGGCTGTGCGCTGCGGGCTGTGCGCTCCAGGCTGTGGGCTGTGGGCTGTGGGTTGTGGGGCTGTGGGCTGTGGGGCTGTGGGCTGCGGACGTGGGAGTGGCGTGGGCGTAATGGGTTGGCTTGAGCTTGGGCTTGGACTTGGGCTTGAGCTTGAGCTTGGGCTTGGGCTTGGGCTTGGGCTTGGGCTTGGGCTTGGGCTTGGGCTTGGGCTTGGGCTTGGGCTTGGGCTTGGGCTTGAGCTTGGGCTTGGGCTTGGGCTTGGGCCTGAGGTTGGGCTTGGGCTTGGGCTTGGGCTTGGGCTTGGGCTTGGGCTTGGGCTTGGGCCTGAGCTTGAGCTTGAGCCGGAAGCGCGGTCGGCCCTGTGGTCTCGCACCGAGATACCGCTGGTGCAAGTTGGCGCGGCCGCACGGACCGCGTCGCGTTGGCGCACGTCCCGGCACGTGTGCGCCGTTGAGGCGCCGTCCGGATGGGCTTAGTAAACTTGCTCGACCTGATAGCCGCGCTGGCGCAGCAGCTCGGGGATGCTGTTGTCGCCCACAAGGTGAAGCAGGCCAATGCCGACAAAAGCGATCTGGTCCGTCTGCATGATCTGCTCAATATGCGCTGCCATTTCCGGGTTGCGTTTGCCCAGCAGCGTGCGCTCCATAAACGTGGCGGAAACGCTGTCGCCGGAGGTGAGCTCGCGTGCCATCACGGCGATGCGCTCCGCGTCCGCATTGCTCCATGCGTCGATGAGACCGGCCGACTTCTGCACGGCGCGGCCGTTCTCCAGCTCTTCCAGATTCTCCAGCAGGTAACGCTCCTGCTGGGCATCGTCGAGCGATGCGAAAAGGCTCAGCTGATAGTCGGCCGATTCCAGCTCATGCACCGCTTTTTTCTGTTCGATTGCAGTCGACAGCAGGAACCCTTCGACGCCGTTGCTGCGGTGGTAACCCTGCTTTTCGATTTCGGTACCGACCAGGATATTGGCGACCAGCCACGGCCGGTACATGGCAACGTTGGCAAGGGCGATGCCCGCTTTGGCCAGGGCCTTGTTCAGTTGCGCGAGCGCGTACGGCGACAGGTGCCGGGTGATGGCGTCGCCCGCCGGATAGCTGCCGTACTTGGCAAGGGCTTGCTCGAACGGTTTGTGGGCACGGGTATCGAGTTCGAGGACGAGGGCGCTGGAATCGGCCAGTGCGCGGGTAACTTCAGGCTCCAGCGGGAAAAAGCCCTGCTTGCCCACGTGGATCGTGCCGAACAAATAACTGGTTTTGCCATCGTGGCGAATTTTGTAAAGCGCGCCGCGGCGCGGCGCAGCGGGGCGAACAGCATTGACTGCGGGATCGGCGGCGCTAACCGTAGCGGTAACCGCATTAGGGACGCTCATTTCCATACTGTTAGCCGAATATGAGATAAATAAAGCGACAGCGATAATCAAAAAACGCGGCATGCAGATTCCTTTACCAGTCAATAACAGACTGGTGTTTTCGATAATGAAAACCGAAAGGTGAATGCCCGTCTGCGACAGCCGGGCATGGGCTGGAGGACGCATGAACAGCGACCTATTGCCCATAGTAAATGATTTGATGCGTGGAGAAAACCGGTTTCTGTGCAGTGCGGGATAATAATTCAGGGGATTACAACAAATAATTGTCGGATTATTCAGGCATAAAATTATGCTCAGATTGATCTAATTGCACAGCTGTTGACTTATTCAGCAACAACATTGAAATTATTCCATCGATCGATTACTCGACTGTGGGCGGCAATGCCGCAGGGCGATAAGGCTACGGAAGACGTTGAACAGCGTGGCGTTGTCAAAGCATTACTGCGCTCGCAAAGGTTGCCAGGTGCGCGGTGTCGTCTCGCGCGCAGCATCAGTGTCTGCGCGGCGTTGGCGCGCGGGTTTGGCGATAGTGCACCGTGCGGAAAAAGGCAAACACATCAGGTCGATGGAACCGGCGGCACCCGTGGCGTCGGTACGCGTAGCGTAGTCATGCGTGTAGCGTCGGCGCGCGCAGTGCTGGCGTGCCGCAGTGCCAGCGTCTACAAAGTATTGGCGTACGCACAACGCTGACCCTTGCACATCGCCTGGAAGGCTACCGCGCCGAAGTGGTCGGGTACTGATCTGCTCGTGTTACCGGGGTGGCCACGCGCCGCTGCGGGCAGGTCCTCGCCCAGCACATTGGAGACAGCGCGCTAAGCTGAAGTGACCCGTCAATGAGCCGCAGACTTCATCTTTAAGCCGAGACCTGGAAACTGGGGCCACGCCCGGCGAGTCTGACCCCGTTGTCTGTTTCAGGGAGGAATTTATGCCAGCAGCCTGCTGCCTTTTTCTCAACTTGGCAGCATTAGCGCCAGCCCCGGCTCTCTGACAACGCCGATCGGTCAACGTGCTGCCGGCCCCGCCGTCAAGGAAACGGCAGCGTCGCTACTGGTGGCCGTCCCTCACCGCGCCAGCTCGACCAGCACGGCCGTATACATCTGCAAGTTGAGCAACAGCTGCTTCTCACTGATGAATTCATGTTCGGAATGCCCCGTGTAGACGGCGCCCGGCATGCCCGGACCGAAGCTGACGGCGTTCGGGAACAGTCGCGAATTCGTGCCGCCGCCGATCGCGACGGGCTTCGCGTTCCGGATGCCGGTGTAATGGGAAAAGACGTCCAGCAGCACCGGCAACTGCGGCGCATCGTCGCGCACCCATGGCTCGCCCAGCTGTGCCGTCATCTGTGCGCCTGTCGCACTACCGCCCTGCTTTGCCTTCCACGCGTCGAAGGCGGCGGCGAACTGGCTCTCCAGCTGAGCGGCCGACTTGCCGCGCGGGCGGCGCAGGTTGATGTTCAGTTGCAGGCCCTTGTCGGTTTCCTTCAGCACGACAGGCGCCACCGTCATCGGGCCCATGAAGGCGTCGCGGTAGGCAACCTGGCCGAATTTCTCGCCATACAGGCCGGTGCCGACCAGCTCGTTGACGAAATTCACCATGTTCGCGGCCTGCGTGCCGCGCCATGGCTGCACGGCGAGCGCGTCGGCCAGCAGCGCGATGGCATTGGCACCGTCCTCCGGCTTGGACGAGTGCGCGGAGACGCCCTTGGCCCGGATCGTCAGGCGCTGCCCGGCGCGCTCGAACGCGTAGCGCATGCCCTTCTGTCCGGCTGCCCGGGCGCGAACCGCTGCTTCCAGGTCAGGCGTCGCGCCGTCGATGACGGCGGTCGCGTCTTCCGGGATCTGGCTGTCGAAGAAGCCACCCGTAAAACCGGCAAGCGTAGCGCTGTCCCGTCCCGCCGATGCGGCGGCGGGAGTGGCTGGCACTGCCGGCATCGTCACGCTGACGAGGCCCCAGCCCTTTTCCGCCGTGACGGCCGGGTATTCGGCATCCAGCGTAATGTTGACCTGCGGCGGCGTATGCGTCTTCAGGTAGGCTTCGAGCGGTTCCCAGTCCGATTCCTCGGCCATATAAACGTAGAGCTCGATGCGCTTCGTCAGCGGCACCTTGCGGTCCTTGATCGCTTTCATCGCGTACAGCGCGGTTGCAATGGGGCCCTTGTCGTCCTCGGTACCGCGCCCCAACAGCAGGCCGGGTTCGCTGGTGCGGTCGAGCTTGAACGGCGACTGGCGCCATTTGGACGGATCGACGGGCTGCACGTCGCCGTGGGTGATCACGCCGACCCGCTCTGGCCCGCTGCCGTGGCCGATCACCACGACATAGCCGGCATCCGTGTAATCGAAGCCCAGCCGCGCTGCCTCTTCCTTGAGGAATTTCTTGAAGCCGAGGTGCGCCGGATTGCGTTCGAATGGCACCTTCGTGTCCGCCACCGTATTGAAACTGACCATCGCGGCCAGCGTGTCGACGACTTTGCCGGCATAGGCCGCGCGAGCGTGATCCGCAGTGGCGACGGCAATGGGGCTGGGCGCAGCGTGCGCGGCGGGACGCACCAGCGCGGCAGCGATCAGCGTGACGAGCAAAGCGGATTTCTTCAACATGAAGGGACCTTGGGATCGGTAACGAAATTGGTAACGGAATCGGATGCTTGCGCGCACTTTGGAACGACTACAACGGTCCGGGCAATCCGGGCAATTATGGGCAGCATCGGGCTGCCACTGTGGCAGAAGCTATGGTAACGTGTTACAACTATTACCAGTTTACATCTTTTCCACCTTCAACGCCGGCGGTCCAGTGCAGTCCAACCCAGTGCAGCCCAGTGCCGGCGATGCCCAGCAGAGTAATCCTGCACAGCCCGCGCCAACGCCGATCAGCCATCGCCACCCCGGAGGCGCGCCCCCAGGCCCTGCGTCGGCACTGCGCCTGCCCACGATCCGCTTCAGGCTGGCACTGCTCGTGCTCAGCTGTGTATTGCCGGCCGCGATCGTGTCGGCGTTTCTCATCTATGACCATTACCGAGTCGAGCGCTCCAGCCTGCTGACGGAGGCAATGTCGACAGCCCGCTCCATGGTATCCGTCGTGGACCGGGATTTCGATACCGTCGTTACGGCGCTGCGCACGCTGTCCGTCTCGAACGACATCGACATGGCGGACCGCAGCGAATTCCGGCGCCAGGCCGCCAACGTGCATGCGATCCTGCCGATCACGGAAATCGCGCTGTACGACCCCGCCACACATGGCCAGCTGATGAGCACGTCTCCCCACGGCATTGCGGTCGACCGCGAACCCGGCAATTCCAACCTGCTGCGCCAGGTTGCGCGCACGGCGCAGCCGGCGGTGTCCGGCATGTACCGTGCAGCCGGCGGTGCCGCCACCATTACCGTCGCGGTGCCCGTGCTGCGCGATGGCGAGGTGCGTTACATCCTGGCCGCCCAGGTGATGCCGGCGGCGCTGAACGCCATCCTGACCGAACAGAAGATTCCCGACAGCTGGCGCGCCGCCATTCTCGACAGCGGATCATTCATCGTCGCCCGCAACCGCCAGATCGAGCTGTTCCAGGGACGTCAGCCCCGGCCGGAAGTGGTGTCACGCGTGCACGACAAGCTGGAAGACACCTTCGATTCGCTGACGGTGGACGACATCGAGGTCGTCACGCTGTACAGCCGCTCGCCGAAGTCGGGCTGGACCGTGATGCTGGGCGTGCCGCACCGCAATCTGACGGCGGGCCTGCTGCGTACGCTCGAATCGCTGATCGTCGCCACGGTCGTGCTGCTGGCGATGGGGTTCGGCATGGCCTGGCTGGTCGGCGGGCGTATCGCCAACTCCGTGCATGCGCTGATCGAGCCGGCCACGGCGCTGGGCGCGGGCAAGCCCGTGCAGCCGCCCGTCGTGGACTTCCTCGAGGCACAGCAGGTGGCCGACTCGCTGGCACGCGCCGCCCAGGCGCTGGCGGAAGCACGCGACCGCGCGGACCAGGAATTGCGCGAGCGCCGCGCCGCCCAGGAAGCACTGCAGGCGGCGGACGTACGCAAGGATGAATTCCTCGCCACCCTCGCGCACGAGTTGCGCAACCCGATGGCGCCGCTCGTCAATGCGCTGGAAATCCTGCGCCTGCCCGGCCGCGCGCCGGCGGCACCGGCCACCAATGTGCTGGACATCATGGAACGCCAGCTGCGCCAGATGGTGCGGCTGGTGGACGACCTGCTGGACGTGTCGCGCATCACGACCAACAAGCTGGGCATCCGGCGCGAACCGCTGGTGCTGCAGGACGTGATCGCGCATGCGCTGGAAACGTCCGGCCCCTTGTTCCAGCAGCGCCGCCACAGCCTGTCCGTGCACCAGCCGGATGTGCCCATTACGCTGACAGGCGACGCCACGCGCCTGGCCCAGGTGTTCTCCAACCTGCTGAACAACGCGGCCAAGTACACGCCCAACGGCGGCCGCATCGCGCTGCACGTCGTGCCGCAGCCTGGCGGTGTGCGTGTCGAGATCAGCGACAACGGCATCGGCATCGGTGCGGGCGCCCTGCCCCACGTGTTCGACATCTTCTTCCAGGCCGACCGCTCGCTGGGCCGCTCCCAGGCCGGTCTCGGCATCGGGCTGTCGCTGGCGCGCCGGCTGGTCGAACTGCACGGCGGCACGCTGACGGCGACCAGTCCCGGCGAAGGCCTGGGCAGCACTTTTGCCATCGAACTGCCCGTCACCGCAGGCGCCACGCATGCGCCGGCGCGCGACGACAACAGCGCGCTGCCGATTCCGGCGCTGCGCGTGCTGGTGGCGGACGACAACGTGGACCACGCCAACACCCTGCGCACGCTGCTGCTGGCTGCCGGCCAGAGTGTACAGGTCTGCTACGACGGCCTGTCCGCGCTGCGCTGTGCCGAAGCGTTCGCGCCGCAGATCGCGTTCCTGGATATCGGCATGCCGCGGCTGGACGGCTACGAACTGGCACGCCGGCTGCGTGCCGATCCGAACCTGCGCGACTGCACGCTGGTCGCCGTCACGGGCTGGGGGCAGCAGCAGGACCAGCAGCGTTCCCGCGCCGCCGGGTTCGACCACCACATCGTCAAGCCGCTGCAGCTGGCGCAGCTCAACGACCTGCTGCGGGCGCGGGCGACGGCCGACGTGTCCTGACATCGGCGCCTTAACCCTGTTGCAGGCAGGGCCTTGCTTGAAACCCCGGCAGGCGCCCCGACATGCCCTGCCATGATCCCATTTTCCATACTCGACCTCTCCCCCATCGCGCAAGGCAGCGATGCCGGCACGTCCCTGCGTAATACGCTCGACCTGGCACAGCACGGCGAACGGTGGGGCTACAACCGCTACTGGCTGGCGGAACACCACGGCATGCCCGGCATCGCCAGCGCCGCGACGGCCGTCGTCATCGCGCACGTGGCGGGCGGCACCTCGACGATCCGCGTCGGTGCCGGCGGCATCATGCTGCCGAACCACTCGCCGCTCGTGATCGCCGAACAATTCGGTACGCTCGAAGCCTTGTTCCCCGGCCGGATCGACCTGGGTCTGGGCCGCGCGCCCGGTTCCGACCAGACCACGGCGCGGGCGCTGCGCCGCAACCTCGGGTCCGATGCGGACGAATTTCCGCAGGACGTCGTCGAGCTGCAGGACTACATGTCCGACTCGCCGCGCCAGCGCGTGCTGGCTGTGCCGGGCCATGGTGCCAAAGTACCGCTGTGGATCCTCGGCTCCAGCCTGTTCGGCGCCCAGCTGGCCGCCCATCTGGGCCTGCCGTACGCCTTTGCCTCGCACTTTGCGCCGCAAATGATGATGCAGGCGATCGCCATGTACCGTAACAACTTCAAGCCGTCGGCGCAGCTGGACAAGCCGTACGTCATGCTCGGCTATAACGTCTTCGCCGCCGACACCGACGAGGAAGCACAATGGCGTGCCACATCGATGCAGCAGGCGTTCGTCAACCTGCGCACCGGCAATCCGGGCAAGCTGCCGCCGCCCGTCAGCAATTACCGCGACGCGCTGGGACCGCAGGAAAACGCGATGCTCGATTCCGTGCTGTCCTGCTCCGCCATCGGTTCGCCCGAAACGGTGGCCGCGCAGATGAAGGCGTTCATCGCCAGCACGCAGCCGGACGAGCTGATGATCACGTCGCAGATCTTCGAGCACAGCGCTCGCCTGCGCTCCTACGAAATCCTGGCGGACGTGCACCGCGGCCTGTAGTGGCTGACGACCGGCATCTACGTCGGGGAC
>Ga0308166_1002531_pt1 | contig 16681 bp, 22 predicted proteins | sample PhyCR2_2_FD_202137 | JGI IMG/M metagenome (GOLD analysis project Ga0308166, IMG submission 202137) | Phyllosphere microbial communities from UC Gill Tract Community Farm, Albany, California, United States - DLSLCC.R2 | ecosystem: Host-associated > Plants > Phyllosphere > Unclassified | place... | reverse complement strand
TTTTACAGGTCGATTCCGGTGGCAGCAACCCTGTTTTAATGCCACCCGGTGAATAAGTGGGCAACGCAGGGTGAACGCCTAGCGAATGTCGGCGAATACACCACCACGGCATTCTGTTGTTGCGGCGATGTCCCATACGTCCCACTTTTCAGAATCGAAGTGGGACGCCTGAGAGCGCCTAAATTCGGGGCTTCGCCCCACTGTCCTACTTATCTTTCTTCTTTCTCGTGTAAAGGAAGAATTTTAAAGAACACGCATTCGCGCGTAAGCGCGTAGTGCTCGCCCGCTACGCTCACACGGGCGGGAGGCACTACTAGGCGGGACGGTGGGACACCCAACAACGACAAGGCCCGCACCTGTCCCACTGCATCAAAACGCAGCGAGACAAGACGGGCCAGTGGGACAACAACAGCCAGACGAATACTTGGGGTCACGCAGCCTGCCCCATCATCACGCCGAAGATCTGCAGATGCGCCTCATGCAAACGCTGATAGTACGTATCGCGGCCACAACCGCAGTGGGCATACCGCAAGCGCATATCCACATCGAGCGTGCAGTAATGCTCCCGCACCACCGTCACCAGCTCCGGCGCGAGGTGCTTTGTCACGATCAGCTCAATGTCCAACGAGCTCTCCAGCGGCGCACGGAAAGCACGCCGCCCCCTGATCAGTTGCCCGTTGCTCTCCATCATCATGGCAACCATATTTCCACCAGCCAGCCCTCCTTTCGAATGTTCTGAATGCAGCTCCTGCGCCCATAACCGAAGCAGCGAATCGATCTCCTTAATCAAAACAAGGCTCCTCGAACGCTTCGCGCTGCAATGCCGATGCACCGCCCCACCCTGCCGGCTTCTTGTAAGCCCAAGGCCGCTGTCCACTCTTCACCAATGCAGGCAACCGCACCCGCCGCCAACCCAGCCGATGCATGATCGCGCCGACGCGCATCTGCTCAGGTTTGCCCCAATGCCCAAAGTCCAACTTAAGCGCATTGGCCAGCACCTCGCTCCCGGTGGTGGTCTCACCGATCTGCGACTCTTCCAACCAGGTCAGAATCGGCCCTTCCCATTCATCCACAACAAAACGCTCGTCCTGCTCTTCGCCGAACATTGCCGCCTCATCAAGCGTCACCCACCAGAGGTCGCCCGCGTCGTAGCAGAACACCGCCTCAGCCCACAGCTGATCGCGCATCGAACGCAGCAGATCCAGATCCACCTTGGTACACGCAACCGGCCAGTAACGCCGGTTGCCGGTGGCGTCCTTGAGGTACTCGTCTTGGTTCGTCGTACCCACGAAAACACACTGGCGTGGCACGTCCATCGTTCTGCGGCCGTAGCTCTCGCGATAAGTGTCAGTGGACGCCGAAAAGAACTGCTTGGCCTTCGTGCTCTCAGCCTTGTTGAAACTGTCCAGCTCCCCCAGCTCAACGATCCACTTGCCCCGGATCGCCTGAAAGCCGTCCTTGTCGCCCAGCGCAAACGGCGTGTCCATGAACCACTCGCCGCCGAGAATGCTCATCGCCGTCGACTTACCGGCGCCCTGTGCACCTTCCAGAATCATCACCGAGTCAGCCTTGCAACCTGGCTTCATCACTCGCGCGACGGCCGACAACAACCAACGCTTGCCGACCTTGGAAGAATAGTCAGTAGCCTTAACGCCCATGACCTCCGTCAGCCAGCTTTCAAGACGCGGCACCCGATCCCACTCAAGCTTGCGCAGGTACTGCCGCACTGGATGAAACGCATGGTCATGCGCAACAACGCTGACTGCCTCGATCACATGCGAGGCCTTGACCCGCAGGTTGTACTGCTGCGCGAGCCACTTCATCACCCGCACGTCATCGATATCCGCCCAGTCTCCCGTGCCGCCGCCATAAGGCGCCGCACGTAGCTTGACGAGCTTCGAACTGAAGGCGCTGTAGCTGATTACCCCAGCCCAACGTGGATCATTGGCCAGTATTAATTCAACGTTCTGCATGTGTGCGATCAGAGCGCCGCTATCGCTGCGAGCTAGTAGATCTTTCCAACCACCTGCAGCCGGTGGCTTGACCACGGCCAATACCTGACGGCGCACCGCCTCCAAACCCTCGGCGACATGCAGATCGTTGAAGTCGGTCCACTTCACTTCCCGCTCACTGGAGAAGATCGGCGCAACCACTTGGCCACCGACGATCATTGCCGCGTTATTGGCCTTCTCTTCACCCGGGTTCCAGGCGTCGCCGTTTGGCTTCGTGGTCTTCCAGTCATCGTCCCTGCAAATGATCAGAGGGCAACCGGCAAACCGCTCGCGCATGGCCTTACACACGGCCAGCAGGTTACCCGCATCGAATGCCACCGCCACGGTCAGCGAAGTCGCCATGTGCAGGCTGGCGCCGGTGGCGTAGCCCTCACATACCAGCACTGGTTCACCTGGCTCAGCATCCGGCCCGATAAGGTGGAAAGCACCCTCTTTCGACATCCCGTAGGGCCAGTAGGACTTGTCCCGACCGGTGTCTTCCTGTTTGCTCGGGTAAATCACCTGAAGCCCGACGATTTCGTCCCGCGCATTGCTCATGGGAACCAAGACTGCACCTGAGCGTGGCGCGTAGCGAACCCGGAAACCGACAATCTGCTTGCGGTCCAGATACTCGCTGCGCCCCTTCTCCGGCATGCGCTGGAATAAGCCGTCCGCACGCTTCGCCGCCCGGCGAGCCGCATTGGCTGCCACCTCAGCAGCACGACGTTTGCCCTCCTCCTGACGGGCGCGCATAACCTCGCGTTCTTCGGGAGACATCCGACCGGTCTTAACCTTGATCTTCTGCGTTTCGCCCGAACGCCAATCGCCGAATGAGCCGAAAATAAGCGTCTCGCCTTTCTCGGTGCGATGTTCATGGGCGACATACCAGCCGTTTTTCTCGGTGCCCTTATCCTGCGCTGTCTTGCACCGAGTGAGTTTACCGAACACTAGCGGCTGCGCTGGTAAAAGGCCGTAGTCCGCGAATTGCGCCAATACTTCATCGAGCATGACGAGCTCCCTTCAATTCCACGAGGGAAAGACAATCCACACAATGCGTGCAGCCAGGCTGCGCCACACGGCGCGCTTCCGGAATTGGCTCATCGCACTCTTCGCAGAACAGAAACGAGTGCGCCGCCAAGGCAGGTTTGGCGGCGATTCGACGTGCTGCGAGCGCTTGGTCGACACGCTCTAGAACCAGATCATTAGCGAAGTCTGCGATGTCAGCCATGGTCAGCACCTCGCGTCGTCTGGTTGACGTAGGTAGCGCGGTTGAACAATCCGAGCAGACCCTGAATCCCACGGAACACCTGCAGACGAATCGCCGCCAGTTCTTGGTCGGTGACGACGCCGTCACCGATACTCTTAGCCCAGGTCTCGGCCAGATCCGCCACTTGCCGGAAATACTCCGCGATGCCGGTCGTCAATGTCTCGGGCATGTCGTTGGTGTAGGCCTCAGCCAGTTCCTGCCAAGTCGTGTCGCCGACCAGCGCATGCACCGCATCCAGAATGCGGCGATCCTTAGTCAGTTCCAGGATCTCGCCAAACTCTTGGATGTTCACGGTGTGGCTTGGATGGGTTGGGGATAGCTTGTGCTGCAACGTCGTGGCGTTTCGGCCAGTGGTGGCTGCGATAGCAGCGGCGCCGCCTGGGTAGTCGCGTGCCGCGTGATAAAGCGCGAGGTCAAGCGGCAGGACTTCCCGCTGCGCTCGATCTACAGAACTCAGAGCGATTCGGCTCATGGCATTAATCCTTGAATGTTGCCAGTGCCGCACGACAGCGAGTGGTGATACATTTGTCGTGTGGCTTGATAGGCCCAAACGCTGGCGAGGTCCCTATGACCAACACCAGCACCGTGCCGGGGCGAACAATCCGTTGTTCACCCCTGGCGCAAAAGCTGCCTAATCTGTGGTGGAAAAGGCAGCAACACCAAGGCTTCCGAGCCTTGGAAAAACGCGATAAGGAGAGGTGGTTGCATGTGGTGTGCCCGCCTATCATTATCGCGACCCGACAGCGCTGTGGTGGTGCGTGCCGGGAGGAACTGGGCGACCTTTGGGTCGCCTTTTTTCTTGCTACGCTGCAGCTTTTTGAGGAGCCGATGCGTGCAACAGCCAAGCTGCCTGGAATGCATTGCCTTTTTTCTTCGCCGCAGTCGCCAACAACTCGGCGTATTTGGTTTCACCTGTGTAATCCGTTCGTGGAAGACATGCAGCCTGACGCCATTTGTTCAATGCCTGATAGCTTCTATCGCATACCTTCGCGGCGGACCCGATGCCGCCTACGGCTTCAAAAGCGAACGCAATCGCGCTCGGAAAATCTGCGGGTTCCAGCATGAAAACCTCCACTTATCAACTTGTGGTTGATGTTATAGATCAACTGACTATTGCGCAACCTTTATGTAACGCTCAACCAATGGTTGATAAAAATGCAATTCGCGCAGCTTTTAGCGAGCGCCTTCATGAAGCCCTCAACGACGCCGGTGTGCGAAGCCGGGGCCGCGGAGTCGACATACATCGCCAACTAAAAGGCTTTGGAGTAGAGAAAACTACTCAAGCGATCAGCAAATGGCTGAATGGCGAAGCTATGGCTGAGGCAGATAGCATTGCCGCGCTTTGTTCATGGTTGAATGTACGTCGAGAATGGCTGGAATATGGCGTGCTACCCAAGGAGGAAGTGGGGAAAAACACTGTTCGACCACGCAGTGCTAGTGGTGAGAGTAATATCAGCGAGATCAATCATCGTTTTGGAAAAGTACCTTTGATTTCTTGGGTGCAAGCTGGCGCTTGGTGTGAAGCTATATCCAACGTTGATGCACCGGACGCAGATACGTGGCTCTCGTGCCCAGTACCTATTAGCAATCAAGGATACGCTTTAAAGGTCTGCGGGGACTCTATGACAAATCCCGGACCAGGCCGTAGTTATCCTACAGGCTGCATTATCTTTGTGGATCCGGACGCAGAGACGAGGACTGGAGATCGTGTCATCGCCAGAGTCCCACGGACAAACGAAGCAACATTCAAAGTTTTAGTGGAAGATGCAGGAAGGCAGTTTCTGCGTCCAATAAATCCGCAATACCCGATTATTGAAATAACGGAAGAAACTCATATTTGCGGCAAAGTTGTAGGCGCTTTTTTACCAGAGTAGCTATTAATACTCAAGCAGGGAGCATATCAATTGGATCGCCTTTTACACTCCTATCGTGGCATTCCACTACTAATACCAGAGCAGTATAATCCTAACGAGAATAGCTATACCGTGCTCGTTGGAAATAATGGCGTGGGCAAGAGCAGACTATTAAGCGGTCTTTCAAGAGAGTTGATTGAACGTTACAACTCAGATCAAGCCCACCTAATATTTAATGATGCATCCCGTTATTTGGAGTTGCCGAAAATAATAACGGTATCAACCAGCCCTTTTGATACATTCAAGCTCCCTGAAAAATCCAGCGAAAAAAACAAATCTGACACTTCAAACTATCGTTACATCGGCATGCGCGGAAATGGACTTATGAGCTCGGGTTCAATTTCATTGATCTCTTCAGCTGCTACCGGCCTGCTCGACAAGCTGCGAAATCAGAAAAGTTTTTACAGGCTGGCAAAAATTTTTGATGTCTTAGGATTTGATCCGAGTTTAGAATTTACTTTCAAGCCCATGTTTGACGTTTCCAAATCCCCTAGAAACATTAACACACACTCCGAATGGGAAACGTTGTCAAATCTTCAACACGAAGGCGATAACAAGCTTAGCCAATACTTGATCCCTAAGTCTTTGGATTTCGTAGGCACACTAACAAACTATAGCATTCCCCCTATAATTAGGAGTTCGAAGTACGCGGCGGTGAGCGCCAGCGCCAATCGAAGCTACATCTCGGAAGTTTATAATACAGAAGTTAAAATAGGCGCTGCACTTGATCCAAAAATTCAAAATGCCATCACGTCTCTCCCCTACAGTGCTTTAGAAGAAATTGAACTAGCTATTGAGCATTTTTCGCTCTTCCACCAAAGAAAAAGCCATTTCAAATTGCATGCAACATTCGAGCACGGATGGTCGTATACATTTGATGGCGGATATGGTGACCGTGACGACATATTACACGCCACCAAGGTGCTGCAGCAGTATGGCCTCCTTAAGCTTATGGATTTGAAGCTTTCAAAACCTACCAATCCAGGGATGTCCCTACGCCGAGCCAGTTCCGGTGAGCAATGCATGCTAGTTATAATGCTAGGTATTGCAGGACACATAACTGACTATTCTAAAATTTTTATTGACGAGCCTGAAATTAGCCTCCACCCGCAATGGCAAGAAAAATTCATGGAACTTCTAATTGAAGTTTTCTCCAGCTATCGCGGTTGCAACTTTTTCATTGCAACGCATTCCCCTCAGACGATCTCCAGACTTCAAAATGACAACTGCTTCATTACTTCGCTGACAAAAGGAAAAATTTACAGCGCTCGAGATTTCAGAGCCCGCTCTGCCGACTTCCAACTCGCCGAACTATTTGACGCACCCGGAACCAAAAACGAATACTTGATTCGTCTTGCCTTCGGAATCATGTCACGCATAAAAACAAATAAAACAACAACAAATGAAGATATTTCTGAGCTGAATAAACTATTGGAAATTTCAGACAAGCTTGATAGCGACGACCCCCTTCGCGAGCTTATATCCTCCGTAGTTGAGATGATCAATTACTATGCCGCTTATTAATAACCCGGTAACATGCAGCCCTGAACATAGTCAACTGTTGATTGAAAAAATCAATGATCCAACCTTTAGCTACTCTGACTGGAGCAACGAGGAACTACAACCCATTCGATCATACATCAGAGAGCATTATCGCCGAGAACAGATGGGGCTGTGTGCTTACTGCAAAAACCCGATATCTTTAAGCTCAGCAAGTAACGCACATGTCGAGCATATTGCTCCGAAGTCTTTGTATTTTAAGTTTATTTTCGAACCAAAAAATTTGTGCGTCATATGTGCGGACTGCAATACGATCAAAAGGGACCAAGAAACATTCAGCATCCCACATGATACAGTTAAACCGTTAAATGAGAACCGTGAAAGAAAAACCTACCCTAGAAGCTCTGGGGCTTTTTTGATAGTGCATCCACATTTTGACGATTGGGAAGATCATATTCAGAAATTTGGAATTAGATACACTGATATAACAGACAAGGGCGCATTCACCATCACTGCCTGCCGCTTGAATAGATTTTTCCATAAGAAATTGAATATCCCCGAAGAGCTTGTAAGTGATGACGATCTCATCCGAAATATGTCCGCCTTCATCGAATCTAACTCAGCAGTGACACGCACTCGAATTCTTGAGCAGCTTGCGAGAATGATCAGTCCCATGAATCTATGACATGGAGTGCAGCCCCGTAAATCTCGGGGCTCCGTATCTTGACACATATCAATTATTGGTTGATATTTGCCTCACTCTTCCACCACAGAGCGAGGCAAAACCATGCACACCACAGCAACCCTGCATGTCCACCCGGCCGCTGCCAACCCCTTCCAAATCTTTGAGATTCGCCGCCTTGCCCGCGAGTACGGCTGTACGTTCGCCATTAGCAAACCGAGGCTGACAGCACGCGCCACTCCTGCCCCAGTCAATCCGAACGGCGGAGGGCATGCAGCATGATCAAGTACAAAATCGACAACCGCACGCTGCAGTTGCTCAACGCCCAAGTCAACCTGACCGAGACCTTCAATCACGTCCTCCGGACAGCGCCCAAGCGTGAGTGCCTAGCGTTCCGTCTCAAGGTCGAACGCGGCACAACGGAGAGCACCTTCGTCGTCGAACTGGGCAGCGAACGCCACACGCTTACCCTGCAGAACGACAAGAAAACTCACCTCAAGCTGGCCGACTTCATCGAAGAGATCGCCAATGGCCCGTTCGACGCGAGCAATACCAGCGACCTGTTGCATCGCCCCCACGCCAGCCGCGATTACGGCCGCTTTGAGGTATCGGATAAGCAGCGGGTGTTCGAGCTGGTACGCACCGGCGGCGTACTGAGCCTCGACATGGGCTTCGACTACCCACTCCAGGTTGCGCTGCACCGCACTCAATCGCGCTCAGGCGTCACCACCATCCTGAGCATCGGTAACAAAAGCCCGCACACCCGGTGCTTCACCGTGTACGGCAGCGATGCAGATATCTACGTCAAGGTAAGCGAGTCCATCAGCCATCTTGCTGCTGTGGCCACCCCAGCCGCGCACGCGGCATGAGGGGCACACCATGGAACGCACCCTCGCCCAAGCCGCAACCCACCTCGGCCTGACTCGCCCGAAGCTCATCACACTCATGCGTGAAAAAGGTCTGCTCAACGATCGGAACCTACCGGCCTACCCCATCCGTGACCGCGACTACCTGCGCATCAAGGACGGCCAGTGGTACCACGATCAGCTCGGCATGCAGTACAGCCAATCGACCCGGATCAAACAGCCCGGTATCCGTTGGCTAGCCGACCAGTTGGGCATCGACCTACCCGCTATTCCGGCAGACAGCCGTGACGTGGCCTAGGGAATACGCCCGCCAGATTATCGCCATGCGGACACGAGAGGAGCGCAACGACGCGCTCCTTGAAGTGCCCGAACATCTGCGCGAGCTGACCAAACGGCACTGCCTGAACGCATGGAACCACCCGGCCAGAACACAACGCAAGGAGGCCCAACAAAGCCATGAGTAACACAGCACAAAACCCGCTACGCCTACACCCGGCTCCGGAATCAGCCACCGTAGAACTGCTTTACCGCATCTTTGGCGACGTCCTTATTCCGCTCGACAAAGTGCGCGAGCAGTACTTCCGCAACCTCAACGAGCAATCGTTCGTGGCCGAGATCAGCAGCGGCCGCATACAGCTCCCGATCACCACGCTGGACACCAGCCGCAAGGCACCGAAGTACGCCCACATCCGGCACGTCGCCTCACTGATCGACATCCGCGCCTACAAGGCCGACGAAGACATGCAACGGCAGCAGGACGACACCAACGAGTAACACCCACCACCCGAACGGCTGCCACCACCAGCCTGTGACATCACCAGGAGCACACCACATGACCGCAATTCAGATCTGCGCACTCATCGTTCTGATCGTTTTCGCCGGACTACTCGTCTGGGCTGGCTACTTCATGGGTCATAGCGACGGCAGGTCCGCCGGCGCGAAAGAAAGCGACGATATCCAGCGTGCCGAAAGCGCCAAGACGGTTCGCGAATTAAGGGCATCTCTCGACTTCATCAAGGCCGACCACACCCGCTTGTCGCAACACTGCAAACGTCTGCAGATAGCGTTGACGCTGGGCAATCCCGAACGCCAGACGCTGCGCGAAATCACCGAAAAGCTCCGCATTGCCGCCGATACGTTCGCCGCCTTCCGCACGGGGAAAAAACTCGAACGCGAAACCCGCGCTCTGATCGACCAAGCGCTCGCTATGGCCGATTTACTGAAACCAGCCGAATTAACAGGCCTTGCAAAGGTTGAGGTGGTTCCTCTTCGTATTGCTCTCAGCACGGACGATGCGGAGAGCGCTGCCGTTTTTTTCCAACAAGAACACCAAGCTATTGCGACCGCCGCGCAATCGAGAGGTGCAGCATGAGCTGGATCCTCACCCATACCGGCAAGCGCTTTGATTTGCTTGAGCCGGACGCCGAAATGATCGATCCGCGAGATATTGCACACTCGCTGGCTCATTTGTGCCGCTTCAACGGCCACACCCGCGAGTTTTACAGCGTGGCTCAGCACAGCTGCATCGTCGCCGACCTGGTGCCAGAAAAACACAAACTCGTGGCCTTGCTCCATGACGCTCCCGAGGCGTACTTGGGCGATATGACACGGCCACTCAAGCAGTGGATTAGTGCCTACCAACACTTCGAGGACTGCATTTGGTGGCGCGTTTGCGAGCGGTTCGACATCGCCCCAGAACTCCCGACCTGCATCCATCAGGCCGACCTGATAGCACTGGCCACCGAACGACGCGACCTCATGCCAACCAAACCGGCTATCTGGGATTGCTTGGTCGGCATTCAACCCATGGTTGAAACCATCCGTCCGTGGTCTGCCGCAGAGGCGCGTAACACTTACCACCAGCGCCTGATGGATCAACTTGCTATCGAACATCGGAGGAAAGCGACATGACGCACTCACAGGACAACACGCAAATGCAGGCCGCTTTGCTTCGCGATGACAGTGGGATCGACACGCCTGTAAACAACAGTCTCTGCTGCGCAGCAGCAGGCATTATTGCTCCATCCAGCGCCACTGCCGAGGCACTTATACCCCACGAAAAGCTGCGCGGGGCAGCGACACCCAATGCAACGCTAATCGCTCAGAATCGCCCGCCCGCGCAGCCTGCCGTGGGGTATGAGCTCGTGCTAGGACTTCAATTTTTCAAGGTACAAGGTTTCAGAGGCAATGAGTTCGCTCACATGGGACTGAATCTCAGAGAGATCATCAACTGCCCTTTTTCGATCAATCATTCCAGAAACGTCATCAGGGAAGATCAGCTTGATGAACTCCATGACAAGCATTCGTACATCGTAAACATGCTTCAAAAACATCACGTCAGAGCTCTTCAAACTCAAGATATTCAGTCGTTCGATTACATCCAGGGAGCGGTCGTATACAAACTCCCTAGCCCATCCATACGACCCGTTTTTCCGACTTCCAACCGGGGATCCAAGAAGCTTCTGAGTCTCTTGAATCAAATTTCTAAATTGGTGGTAGGCACCCACCACACCCTCTACCTCGGTGATTTCCCTTTGTCTTCTTTCATCCTTTTTCATCACCGCCGGGACAATGACAGCAACGAATATTGCGAGAACAGAGCCGACAGCTTGAACCCAACCCGACGCGTCCTTGGGAAGCCATTCAAGCCTCACCCAATAAGCAATAGAACCAACCAAAAGCCAAAAGGCGGCCGTCCCGAACATCAGATACCACAGCGCCCAGATACTCCGTTGAATCATCCGATTCCTATCCAGCATCACCCATGGCTCCTAGCCATAAAAAAACGAAGCATGACTAGATTCGACCGCCTCGTCCATTTAGGAGGGAAAAGTGAATGAGCTGGCTCTTTTCGCAGGCGCTGGTGGCGGAATACTCGGCGGACACATCCTCGGCTGGCGCACCGTCTGCGCCGTTGAGCGTGATGCCTACGCCGCACAGATTCTGGCGCAACGACAAACCGATGGACTGCTCCCGCCTTTCCCGATTTGGTCTGACGTGTGCAGTTTTGACGGACGCCCTTGGCGAGACCTTGTTGACGTGGTTTCGGGAGGATTTCCTTGCCAAGACATCTCGGTTGCAGGCAACGGCCTGGGTATCGCCGGCTCCCGCTCCGGACTGTGGAGGCAGATGGCACGAATTATCGATGAGGTACGACCGCGCTACGTCGAACTGGAGAACTCACCACTGCTTGTGGGAAGAGGACTTGCCGTGGTGCTCGGTGACCTTGCCGAAATGGGGTATGACGCGCGATGGGGTGTTATCGGAGCGGCAGACCTCGGCGCACCTCACCAGCGGGACCGGATCTGGCTCATCGCAGAAGACACTCGTCAGACGGTGGCCAACACCGGTGGCGAGCATGGCAAAGGGATCCTCCCCTGCCGCACTAACTCGCCGATCCGGGGCCGACCGCTCGAACGATCGTCTGGATCACGCCGTAATGGCACTGGATGGTGGTCATCTGAACCCGGAATGGGCCGAGTGGCTGATGGGGTGGCCCATCGGGTGGACCGGCTTAAAGCCATTGGCAATGGACAAGTTCCACTCGTGGCAGCAAGAGCATTCGAACAATTGTCAGGAATTGAAAATGTGTGAGGCCGCGTGAAAACTTTATTTCTGCTCATGGCCCAATACAACGGGCTGACAATCATTCCACTCAATCAAGTGTGCAAAGACTATTTCACACATCTAACTACTGATATGTTTCAACGCAAAGTAATGGCCGGTCAAATTCGAATCCCCATCACTAGGCTTGAATCCAGCCAGAAAAGTGCGAAAGGTGTACATATCACAGACCTAGCAGCTTACTTAGATTCGCAGCGAGAGGCTGCGGTAAAGGAATGCAACCAGCTCAACGGAATTCGCCGAGCCAGCTAATTCACTGCTTACCCCAAGCGCCCAGCTTCACGGGCGCTTGAATGATCCTCTCTAACCATGGCCATTCGGCATAGTGATCACCCTTCCCGCGAAGATGGGTATACCTACGCAACGAGTTCCAGTCACGGTGCCCGGAAACGCTGGCCACCCGCGGGATATCCCAATCCATCTCAAACAACCGACTAACTCCGTCGTGTCTCAGATCGTGGAAGTGAAGATCTTCAATCTCCAGAAACTTGCACGCCTTCGCCCAAGCCGTAGAGATCGACGAAGAGTTGTAGGGGAAAATTTCCGCACGCTCTTTTGGCATGCTTTGCAGAATTCTCCAAGCTTCGTCGGGTAGGTGGCACCAAACATCATTGCCAATTTTCTGCCCAGGGTTTTTCATATCTCTCACCAGCACCCGCTGATTCGACTCATCGACGTCGTCCCACACAATTCGACTTATCTCATCCTGCCGACGGGTGGAAAAAATCGCGAAGCCAATCACCTTCAGCATGTTGATCGAACTCGGTCGACGCTGCTGCATACTGACGAAGTGCTCCAAAAGTTTATCTAGCTCGTCTTTGGCTGGACGGCGATCGCGCTCCCGGCTCTTCATGTTGTAGCCGAGCTTCCTTAACACCTTCCGAGCGTCCGGCATCGCGTGAGGGTCTACCTCATACCCCCAAGCGGGACGCGCAATCGAAAGGACAGCCCCAAGGTGCGCCAGATCGTTACCAGCCGTTTGCGGCTGGACGCCGCCGCCCTCTTTACTCATTCGCCAGAGTGCAAAATCCACCAAGCGCTGACTGTTGATAGCCGAATCAACGGTCTGGCCAAACTCCGTCGCCGCGATAGCATTTAGAGTGGCTTCCTTGGTTTTACCCAACGGCCGGACTTTCTCCATTTCATCCAGATATTGCTTGATCATGTCCTGTACGGTGACGCCCTTGCGGTTCGCCCGCTCGATCGCACCAGGCTGATCTAGCTCTGCCTCACGTCGCCGCACCCACGCTTGTGCCGCCTGTTTCCGGGCGAAGGTCTGGCTCTCTTGGTAGACTTGCGCTCCATCGCGAAACAGGCGTATCTGTGCCGTGTAACTGACTGAGCCATCGGTGCGTTTTCGTGCTCTGATCGTTGCCATAGTCGACTGGTACAATTCCGAAAGTAATTGGTACATTGTACCAGCAACATCGGAAAAACGCCTGAAAACGCCTAAAAACACGCTATAAATACGTTGAGCCAAATGGTACCAAATACCCACTCCAGCCCAGTAAAATCAAGCCCTGCGCTGTCTCGGCGGTTCTCCGTTGCGCCCATGATGGATTGGACTGACCGCCACTGCCGTTTCTTCCTACGCCTCCTGTCGAAGAACGCCCTGCTCTACACCGAAATGGTCACCACTGGCGCGTTGCTCAACGGTGATCACGAACGTTTCCTGCGTCACAACGAAGCCGAGCACCCGCTGGCGTTGCAGCTCGGTGGTAGTGTTCCGCTCGATCTCGCCGCCTGCGCGCGCATGGCTCAGGAGCACGGTTACGACGAGGTGAACCTGAACGTCGGCTGCCCGAGTGATCGTGTGCAAAACAACATGATCGGCGCGTGCCTGATGGGGCATCCGCAGTTGGTGGCCGATTGTGTGAAGGCGATGCGTGATGCGGTGTCGATTCCGGTGACGGTGAAGCACCGGATCGGCATTAACGGGCGCGACAGTTATGCCGAGCTGTGCGATTTCGTCGGCACTGTTCGCGATGCCGGCTGCACGAGTTTTACCGTGCATGCGCGGATTGCGATCCTTGAGGGGTTGTCGCCGAAGGAGAATCGCGACATTCCGCCGTTGCGCTATGACGTGGCGGCGCAGTTGAAGGCGGATTTTCCGGAGCTGGAGATTGTGCTGAACGGCGGGATCAAGACCATGGAGGCCTGCCATGAGCATCTGCAGACGTTCGATGGCGTGATGTTGGGGCGTGAGGCTTATCACAATCCTTATCTGCTAGCGGAGGTCGATCAGCAACTGTTCGGCAGTACCGCTCCGGTGATCAGTCGGGCTGAGGCGTTGGCGCAGTTGCGGCCTTATATAGCTGAGCATTTGCTGGCCGGTGGTGCGATGCATCACATCACGCGGCACGTGCTGGGTTTGGGCACGGGGTTCCCCGGGGCGCGCAAGTTTCGTCAGTTGTTGTCGGTGGATATTCACAAGGCCAAGGATCCGTTGGCGTTGCTGGATCAGGCGGCTGAGTTGCTTGAAGGTCGTTGATTGATGGTTTGAGTGTGCGGGCGGCGCATGAGCGTTGCCCGGTATTTTGATGTACTGACAGGATGTCTTTTGTTTATGCCCGCGTTTACTTTTTCACGTTTCAAGCGTTTCACCCTCCTCGCTTTGTTCAGCTTCACTTCCAACGTTTATGCGCACTGCGATGGCTTTTGCATGGGCCGTACCGATACGCCGTGGGAGGTGACGCAGCTTTCCGGCTTCACTTTGGTGTCTTTAATCCTCGCACCTATTTCGTCTAGCCAGGAAACGACCGACAGTCACAAGCGTGTTTACTCTGCCGAGGAGCAAGAAGACGCACGACTCTATCTGGCCAGCGACGGCATGCTGCAGGCTGCGTATTTCACCTCGGCCTTGCAGCGCTTTCGTCAGGAGTCGTCGGATTCGACGTTAAACGATCTCGCCGTGGCGGCGTTGATCAGCGCGCAGTGATCAGGCGGCCGCTGCGGCGGTCCAGTTGACCCAACCAAACAGCCACGTCGCCAGAATCAACAATCCAAAACCGATCCGGTACCACGCGAACGCGGCATAGCTGTGGTTGGCGATAAATTTGAGCAGGCCACGCACAGCAATCATGGCGAAGATGAACGCGGTGACGAAGCCGAGGGCGAAGACTGGCAGATCGTTGGGCTGGAACAGGTCGCGGTATTTGTAGCCGGAGTACACGGCGGCGCCGACCATGGTCGGCATGGCGAGGAAGAACGAGAACTCGGTGGCGGCTTTGCGCGAAAGGCCGAAGAGCAGACCGCCGATGATCGTCGAGCCGGAACGCGAGGTGCCGGGAATCATCGCCAGGCATTGTACGAAACCGACCTTCAACGCGTGGGACCAGCACATGTCGTCGACATGTTCGACGCTGACTACATGGCTGCGCTGTTCGGCCCACAACATGACGATGCCGCCAACAACGAGGGCCACCGCAACGGTGATCGGGTTGAACAGGTATTCATGAATCGCGTCGGCGAATAACACGCCGAGGATAACGGCCGGGAAAAACGCGATCAGCAGATTAAGGGTGAAACGTTGCGCGTTGCGCTCGGTGGGCAGGCCTTTGACGATTTCGAAGATTTTCGGACGAAATTCCCAGACCACAGCCAGAATGGCCCCCAGTTGAATAATGATGTTGAACGCCATGGCGCGTTCGCCGCCAAACTCGAGCAGGTCGGCGACAATAATCTGGTGGCCGGTACTCGAGATGGGCAAGAACTCGGTCAAGCCTTCTACCGCGCCCAATATCAATACCTGGAAAAGGGTCCAGAAATCCATTAATCCTCCGTCAGAGCACTCAGGGTGAGCGACCAGTCAATAACACTCAGGGGTTGAGTATCTGAAGTAATGCATACGGCGATTCGCCGATCCGGAAGAATAGGGTTTATGCAGAGTTAGACTCAAGAACTGTTAGTAATCGTCGGCCGACGAACTAAACGGAAAAAATTTACATCTATTACAACAAATATTTCAGTTCAGATATGAAGTGTGATCAACCTCACACATTGCTGACATGGCCAATCAGTGGCAAAAGGACATAGACAAAGCCATCGCCACAAGCTCAAAATAGTGGCACCATTGCATATAGCCATCATCTACGCGCTAGTTCACAACCCCGAGGAAATCAACTAAAAGCCTGAAAAGCTTAGTTATTGTTAGAAATCTCGGGAGACACGTCTAAAATCCGCGCAAATGTTACCAATTGTCAGTCACAGATAAGAACCGGTGCTTTAACATCCCGATGTCAGCACCTAATTCGAGTCAACGCATGATGCTCTCAGGGAACTTGGCGACGAGAAGTCCGCGCCCGACAAATGATGAATCCGGTGTTCTTGCTCTGGGTCGTACACTGGGTGTGGCTGATCATTTCAGATCGCTGATCGCAAAGCACGTGCAGCCCGATATGATCCTGGAAACAGGTGCTTTCACTAGTTCATATAAGCAGCACGGTTACATCGGTTCCTACCGCGCCATTTTCGTCATCATCGATAGTCCACAAGCCATCGAAGAAAATCTGGCCCTGGTGCAGACCCTGCGCGATGACAACTTGAAGCCGCTTATTTGCGCAATTGTCACCGGCCGCGGTGCCGTCAACAAGATCAAGTATTTCCTCGCCGGGGCGGATGCCTGTATCAAGCTCAACACATTGAGCGATGACAGCGAAGACTTGCTGGCGGAGTTCTTCAACAGCGAAGACTGGCAACGAGATATCAATCTCACGCTTGATCCGACGCGGATCTGCCTGATGGACAGTCGGCGCAAACTGGATATCTCTTTCGCCGAAATGAAGATCCTCGAGGCCTTTGCGCACACCGGCAATCACATTCTGAGTCATGATGAAATC
>Ga0308166_1002528_pt1 | contig 16700 bp, 15 predicted proteins | sample PhyCR2_2_FD_202137 | JGI IMG/M metagenome (GOLD analysis project Ga0308166, IMG submission 202137) | Phyllosphere microbial communities from UC Gill Tract Community Farm, Albany, California, United States - DLSLCC.R2 | ecosystem: Host-associated > Plants > Phyllosphere > Unclassified | place... | reverse complement strand
CCGCGTCCGAGCCGGTCGCCATGCCGGCCAGCGCCGGCTTCAGCAGGTTCAACGTGGCGCTGGACAATTGACCCGCTGCCAGAACGGTGTTCAGTTCATTGAGCAGGGCGCCGGCGTCGTCGGCCAGTGCCAGCAGCGCCGTGTAGTCGGCCTTGACGTCGCCGATGCCGCGGCTGACCACGGTCTGCATGAAATTGATGTAGCCAACCGTCGACGATTCGTTGGTCAGCTGGAATTCGGGTGCCATCAGGCCGGCCGCCGCGATCTCGCTGTTCGGCGGGACGTAGCCGGGGCGGAAAAAGTTGAACACGCTGGGCGAGCGCAGCGGACTCTGGCCGAGGCGGCTGGCGCCGTCGGACGTGTTGCCGATGGCCCAGGCGTTGGTGGGCGATGTGGCGTTGAACGCACGCGCCCAGGCCACGAAGCGCAGCATCGGTTCGCGCTGCTTGCCGGCGCCGGCCGCGATGCTCGCGGTGCGCGCTTCGCTGTCGAGCAGGATGGCTTTCACGACGGCGCGCAGGTTGCCCTTCGCACCGCTGCCGTCGTTGTTGAAGACGGCGGCGACCCGCGCCACGTAGGCCGGGCTCGGATTGCTGGTGACGAGCCGCTGGATGAGCTGGCGGCCGACGAACGGCGCCATGTTCGGGTGGGCGAAGATGATGTCCAGCGCCGCATCCAGGTCCGCCATCCCGCCGCCGCCGGCCGCGATCGTCTGTCCGAGGAAGGTCTTGGTTCCGGTTTCGTGACGCGTGCCGGCCTGGATCATCGGGCGGCGCTTGTAATCGGGCGTCGCGGTGCCGGACGTGCCGAGGTCGTAGTCCCAGCCGGTGAACACGCGGGCCAGGCCGGTGATGTCGTCGAGGCCGTACGTATCCTGCGGACGGCCCTGCGCCAGCTTGGGCGTGCCGTCCAGGTTCAGCTGCACGAGCCCGATCGTAAACAGCTGCATCAATTCACGTGCGTAGTTTTCGTCCGGGAGCGCGCCGGTTTTCGGATTGGCCTTGGCGCTGCCGCGGTAGGTCAGGAATTCACCCATTGCGGTACTGAGCGAGACGGCGCCCAGCAGTGTGCGGTAGTTGCCGAAGGCGTTCGCTTCCAGCAGGTCGAGGTAGGCGGCGCCGGTGAACTGGCGCCAGTTGCCTGTCAGGCCGTCGATGCCCACCACGAGGATTTCCGACAGGGCCAGCGTGACGCGCTGGCGCAGTGTGTCGGGCGAAGCGATCAGCTTGCGCCAGGCACAGTTGTCGAAGCCGGCCTGGCCGTTGCGGTTGGTGTCGGCGCTGTAGCCGTCCGCGATCAGTGCCTCCCAGCGCGTGGTCGACGGCGCCGCGTTGAACTGCTCGTCGAGCCAGCCTTCGTATCCGAGGGCGATGACGCGGGCGATCTGCTCGCGGGTCGCGCCCATCGAGGCCTGGGCCAGGAACCGCGCGGCGGTCACCTCGGTCACCGCCGCCGGTACGGGCGCGGGAGGCGCACTCGCGACTGCGTCGGGGACAGGAGAACTACTGCCACCGCCACCGCCACCACAGGCGGACAGCAGCGATGCGGCGGCAGCGGCACCCGCGGACAGCGACGACGGCGTCCCGGTAACGCGCTCGACAGTGCTCGGCGGTGACAAGGGGGCGGCCACGACCAGGCTTTCGTTGATTCCCATTTTTTGCCTTGCAAAAAGTTGCTCGGCTTCAATATAAATACAAATGCGAAATCGTGGCAAGCGCTCTTACGAGTCAGTAACAATTGACGGGCAGAATGTTGCGCTCATACCGCAACCGACCCATTGCATCGCTAGCGTTCCGCCGTTTTACGAGGCCCAGTGTCCTCGAATCCATTCCCAGTCGTCACCGTGCCACCGCCAGTGGCCGGGAATCCAGTAATGCGCGGGGCTTGGGGCGACCGTGATCTGCTCGACCACGATAGGCGGCATCGGGCGCACATGGCCGTGGTGCCATTGACCCGCTTGCCACTCCCAGCCGGTATGGCGCCAGACCCAATGTCCCGGGACCCAGGCATAGCCGCTGCCGGCAACCGGCGGCGGTACTTCGTGGATGGGGGCGGGCATCTGGCGGACGATGACCCGAGGGGGCGGTTCCTTGATCACGACGCGTTCATGGACGGGCGCGGCGCAACCTGCGAGGAGCAGGGGGACGAATAGAGCGGGTAGCAGCTTGCACGAATTTTTCATCGTTCAGTTCTCTTGATGATAAAACTTCTGGACATGTCCATGTGCGGACGGTTCTGTGACCGCGATCGGACAATGTGGAAACGGCGGCCTGAACGCCCGGTCACCCGCGTCCACGCCGCTTTATCACTGCCAAGGACGCATGCGGTCACGCCCGCTTAACGCGAAGAATGCGTCGTATGGATGACCAACGAGATGTAAAAGATGTATCGCAACCTTGCTTGCGCTTGGGGCGACCCGGCATGGGGGGCCGGGCTGGAGCAACTGGAGCGGCCTGAGCGGCCGTGTGGATGTCAGGTGGCGCGGAAGCGGGCGCACACGAGCTGGCTGACTTGCGCGCCGCCGCCGTCAAAAACGGCCGGGCGCGTCTGCAGACGCGGCATCAGCCCCGCTTCTTGCCGCGCCGCGCTGCCAGCAGCGCCACGACGCCCACCGCGCCCAGCCACGGCGTGCCCGGTTCCGGCACGTCGGTCGACTTGGGCGGCGTCGTGCCGGGCGTGCCCGGCTTGCCCGGGACGTCCGTCGTCGGCGGCGTCAGCGCCTCCGGGATGGTCGGTGTCGACGGCGTCGAAGGTGTCGTCGGCGTGGACGGCACCGTCGGCGCCGGATTGCCTGACGGCTGGTCCGGCTTGCCGGGCGTGGCGGACGGCGGCGTGGTTCCGGAGGGCTTGTCGCCGCCGGTGACTTCGGTCGGCGGCGTGGCGACCGTCTCGGTCGTACCCGGCGTGCCCGGGCCCGATCCCGTACCGGCACCCGGGCCGGACGATCCGGACGAGCCGGAGCCCGATCCCGAGCCGCCGCCATTGGTCGCCGGCACATCCTTCTCAACATTATTGGTCAGGAACAGCGGGATGCCACCGGCGCCGCCGCCGCCGAAGCCGTCGAAGCCGGGGCCGCGCGCGCCGAAGGTCGACGTGCTGCGCGGCTGCGAGCCGCTGACCGGCATGACGACGCCGCCGTTCTCGAACGTATGCAACTGGTAGCCGTGGCCCGCCGGGTTGCTGTCGGTCCCGAAACCGGTTTCCTGGACGCTGCCGTCGTCGTCGGCCTGCTCGACGAACGAATCCAGTTCTTCCGCACTCGGTCCCTTGGCTTCGACGGGCAGCATGCGCACGTCGGAAATGCGGTTGCCGCAGCGCGTGCGGATCTCGTTGGTGCCGTCGGACAGCAGCGTCTCGCCCTTGGCCAGCTGCAGCTTCTTCGAGGTCCAGTAGACCTTGTCGCCCTTGCGGTACGACACGTACACGGCGCGCGGCTTGTCGACCGTCCTGACGGTGAACTTCGCCGGGTCGAAGCCGGCGTAGTGCGCCGTCACGACCTTGTCGGCGGCCATGACGCGCGCCAGTTCCTGGCTGTCGTGCACGCCGCCGGGGACGATCGAATACGGATACACGCGCCGCGCCGGCGCGGCCGCGGTGTCCGCGGGAGCGGCCGTGCGCAGCACGACGGGCGTCGGCGTCGCCGCGGCGGCCAGTGCCGGCACCGGGGCCGCCGGCGCGGCCGGTGCGGTTTCCCCCAGTGCGAACGCGAACAGCGACGCGCAGCCGGCCACGCCGAGCACGGCGGCGGCGGCGAGGCGCTTGTTCAGACGCGACCCTTTTCTGCTGCGGCGGATGTAGGCGCTGCGAGTGTCCATACGGGGCTGAGGAAAGATGCAGTAGGAGAGATCCTACAGCGTATCATTTTTCCCGATAGCAAATCTATATTTGAATCACGAAATTTCGTTTGTTTGGAGTAAATAAACCACAGTGGTGCAATGTAGTTATCAGGTTCGCATGTACATGGCCGAGGTTTATACTGGCGGCATGAACGACACCCGCTGCACCTGGGCCAACATGGCCAATCCGCGCTATATCGCCTACCACGACCACGAATGGGGCGTGCCGTGTCACGACGAGACCACGCTGTTCGAGATGCTTAACCTCGAAGGCGCGCAGGCCGGGCTGTCGTGGGAAACGATCCTCAACAAGCGCGACAACTACCGCGCCGCGTTCGACGGCTGGGATGCCGAAAAGATCGCCCGCTACGACGACACGCGGACGGCCGAGCTGCTGGCCAACCCGGGCATCGTGCGCAACCGCCTCAAGGTCGCGGCCGCCATCAACAACGCCAAGGCCTACCTGCGCCTGCGCGAACAGGGCCTGACGCTGGACGGTTACCTGTGGGCGTTCGTCGACGGCCGGCCGATCGTCAACGACTGGCCCGACGGCGCCCGGCCGGCGCGCACCGAGCTGTCCGACCGCATCTCGAAAGACCTGACGAAACGCGGCTTCAAGTTCGTCGGCTCGACCATCGTGTACGCCTACATGCAGGGCATCGGCATGGTGGACGACCACGACCGCGCCTGCCTGTGCCGCCGCCGGAGGTAATGCCATGGACTACCGCGAACGGTGGTGCACCCAGGCGCGCTACACCGTATTCGATAACCATTACGGCGACGGCGCCGCGGTGCGTGTGCTCACCGACGTCTGGCGCACCGATCCGCACCGCTCGCCGAACCTGCACGTGATCGCCCTGTGCGACCAGATGCTGCCCGGCTTCCACCGCATGCCGCAGGTCGAACCCGGCTTCACGCTCGACCTGATCAGCGCGCCGCTCGACGATGCGCTGGCCCAGCTCACGGCGCGCATCGACCTGTTCCGCCTGCACGACATCGCGCACGCCGGCACCGCGTTTGCCCGCCATGTGGCGCGCCTGGCCGCGCAGGACGCCAGCCTGCAGGCGCAGGGTCTTACGCCGGAGCAGGTGGCCGCGCTGAAGGCACAGGGCTTCGTGTTCGAAGAGGACGGCCGCCGGGCGCGCTTTGCGAGCCGCAAGCCGCGTCCGCCGCAGCCGCCCGCGCCGGAGCGGCGCGCGATCGTGCTCGGCGCCGGCATCGCCGGCTCGGCCGCGGCCGAGCGCCTGTGCGCGCGCGGCTGGCATGTGACGATCGTCGACCGCCAGCCGCAGCCCGCGATGGAAGCGTCCGGCAACCGCGCGGGCATCTTCATGCCCCTGCTGTCGAAGGACGACAACATCCCCACGCGCCTGACGCGCGCCGCCTACCTGTACGCGCGCCGTCACTGGGAGCGGCTGGGCGGCGTCGGCCGCGCGATCGAGGGCGACACCTGCGGCGTGCTGCAGCTCGCGCGCGACGCCGACCACGCCGAGGTGCAGCGCGCCATCGCCGCCGCACGTTCCCTGCCGGCCGATTTCGCGGAATGGCTGGAGCGGCCGGCGGCGGAAGCGCTGCTCGGCCTGCCGGCGCCGGATGGCGGCTGGCTGTTCCGCGGCGCCGGCTGGGCCCGGCCCGGCAGCGTGTGCGCCGCGATGCTCGATGCCTGCGGCGCCCGGCTGGAGCGGCGCTTCGGCGTGGGCGACGTGCGCATCGAGCGCGACGGTGCGCAGTGGCGCGTGACGGATGCGCAAGGCGCGACGGTCGCGCACGCGCCCAACCTGATCCTGGCCAACGGCGCCGGCGCCGCGCAGGTGCCGCAGGCGGCGCCGCTGCCGCTCGCGCTGCTGCGCGGGCAGGTGTCACACGTGCCGGCGGACCTGCTGCCGGCGCTGCCCGTCGTGCTGTGCCGCGAAGCCTATCTGACACCGGCGTCCGGCGGCATCTGCAGCGCGGGCGCGACGTACGATGCCGATCCCGACCCGGCACTGTCGCCCGCGAGCCACGCGGAAAACCTGGAACGCCTGCGCGGCCTGTTGTCCGACCCGCATGCGGCCGAGGGCGCGCCGCTCGAAGGACGCGTCGGCTTTCGCTGCGTCGCGCCGGACCGCCTCCCGCTCGTCGGCCGCCTGCCGGATTTCGATGCCGCCGGCACCACCGAGCGCCTGCGCGACGTGCCGCGCCATCCGGGCCTGTACGCACTGCTCGGCTATGCGTCGCGCGGCCTGATCTGGTCGGGATTCTCCGCCGAACTGCTGGCCGCCCAGATCGAAGGCGAGCCGCTGCCGCTCGAGTCCAGCCTCGTCGACGCGCTCGATCCGGCCCGGTTCGTGTTGCGTGCGCGCCGCGCGCCGCGAGGACCGAATACCGAAAGTTGATTTCCGTGCGGCAACTTTAGGCCGTTCGAAGGTATAATGTGTGCCGAGCAATATTTGACAAATGAGCCGGCCATGGACGATACCCCCGAAGCGCCCGAGCTGTCCCTGTTTCTCGCCTCGACGGCGCACGACATGAAGAATTCGATCAGCGTCCTGTCCGGGACGCTGGAGCGGCTGCTGGTCGCCGCCTCGCCGCAGACCGAGTCGGCGTATCCGCAGATGGCGCACATGCTGTACCAGACCAAGCGCCTGAACGACAACCTGATGCAGCTGCTGGCACTGTACAAGCAGGTCGGCACGCCCGCGTACCCGTTCGACGTGCAGCCGCTCGAACTGGGCCAGCTGGTCGACCAGGTCGTGGCGCTGGAGCGCGTGCTGCTGGCGTCGCGCGGCCTGAAGCTGGAACTGGACTACGACCCGTCCCTCGTCTGGCACTTCGACGAGGACCTGATGGTGGGCGTGCTATCGCATGCGATCAACAACGCCATCCACTACACGTGCGATACGGTGCGCCTCGCGATCCGCGCGACCGACGACGGCTGGCTCGAACTGCGCGTCGAGGACAACGGCCCCGGCTACCCGCCCGCGCTGCTGCGGGCCGGCGCGATCGCCACGCGCGACACGGCCGGCGGCATGAACTTCCTCACCAACAGCGCCGGCCTGGGCCTGTACTTTTCCAGCGAGGTCGCGCGCATGCACCGGCACCGCGACCGCCACGGCACCGTGCGGCTCGAGAACGGCGGCTGGTACGGCGGCGGCTGTTTCATCCTGAGGCTGCCGTGAACGCCCCCGCGCGCCCCGTCCAGCCGGTCGTCGAGGTCGACTGGGCCAGCAAGAACTACCTCGTCGTCGACGACTTCGTCGGCGTGCGCCAGCTGCTGCGCGAAAGCCTGCGCAGCCTGGGCGCGCGCAACATCGACCAGGCGTCGTCCGGCGGCGAAGCGATGGGCCTCCTGTCGCGCATCCGCTACGACGTGGTGCTGTGCGACTACAACCTCGGCGACGGCAAGAACGGCCAGCAGGTGCTGGAAGAGGCGCGGATACGCAACCTCGTCAATCCAAGCACCGTGTGGCTGATGGTGTCGGCCGAGAAGAGCGTCGAATCCGTGATGGGCGCGGCCGAGCACCAGCCCGACGCCTACCTGATCAAGCCGATCACGGAAGGCGTGCTGCTCACGCGCCTGAACCGCGTGTGGCACAAGAAGCAGATCTTCCGCCTGATCGACCAGGCCTGTGCCGAGAAGGACTACCTGCGTGCGGCGCGCATGTGCGACGCCGCCATGGAAACGCACAAGGCCCACGAGATCGACCTGCTGCGCATGAAAGCGAAGCTGATGGAGAAAAGCGGCGACCCGGTTCGCGCGCGCGAGGCGTACGAACGCGTGCTGGCGCAGCGCGAATACCAGTGGGCGCGCGCCGGTGTCGCACGGATCCGCATGGCCAACGGCGAATTCGAGCAGGCGCGCCAGGCGTTCCAGAGCGTGATCGCGGAAAACCGCTACTACATCGACGCCTACGATCAACTGGCCCTGGCGTACCAGAACATGGGCAAGCTGGACGAGGCCTGCGCGGTCCTCGAACGGGCCGCGAAACTGTCGCCGAATTCCGTGCCGCGCCAGCGCAACCTCGGCAACGTGGCCCTCAAGCTGGGCAACGTGCCGATGGCCGAGAAGGCGTTCCGCAAATGCATCGCGATCGGCGAATACTCGATCATGAAGACGCCCGATGCGTATCTCGGACTGGCGCGCGTGTGCGGCCAGAAGAACGATCCGAAGGAAGCGCTGCAACTGCTGCTGCAGGCCCAGCGCGAGTTCACGGGCGACCATCCGGACATCGCGCTGCGTGCCAAGATCACCGAGGGCCTCGTCTACCACGAGAGCGGCGACTACCGGCGCGCGCGCAAGGCCGGCGACGAACTGGAAGCCCTGCTGAACGCGACCGAGGCGCGGCCCGATGTCGCCACCTGCATCGAGCTGGCCACCTTGCTGTTCGCGGTGGGCGTGAAGGAGGCGCCCGTCGAGCTGCTGTGCTACGTGATCCGCAACAACCACGACAATCCGCTGCTGCTGGACGAAGTGCAGCAGATCTTCGACAAGGCGCGCCTCGGCGACGAAGGCCTGGAATTCATCCGCGTCTCGAAGAAGGAAGCGACCGACCTGATGAACCAGGGCGTGCTGCTGTGGAAGACCGGCAGGCTGAAGGAAGCGGTGGGGTGGATGCGGCAGGCGCGCAGGAAGGTGCCCAACAACCAGCGCATCCTGTTCAATGCGGCGCAGATCCTCGTGTCGCACCTGCAGCAGCACGGCTACGATGCCGCGCTGTCGGCCGAGGCGTACGACGTCCTGCACCACGTCGAACGCCTGCTACCCGGCCAGCAGCGCTTTGCCCAGATGATGGAGCAGCTGGCGCAGCTGCAGCCGGGGGCGGACGGCGGGACGATCGCCGAAGTAGCGTAGTCAACACCAGACGACGGGCGCCGTTGCGGCAGTGCCGGCGGCGCGCGCCGAGGTCGCGTGACCGGCCGCGCGCGGCAGTCGCCGTGGACGCCGGACGGCCGGGTCATCGCCGGTGTCGCGTCGTGCGGTCCGCGGTCCGCGCTCGGCTCCGGTGTCAGTTCTTGTCGGTCTTCGTGCGGCTGGGGCGCGGCTTGCCGTTGCCGACTTCGTTGCCGCCGTCGCCGCCGCTGCCGGCGCGGCCCGCCGGACCTGCGCGCGGTACGTCAGGGGCGGCAGCCGGCGCCGGCGCCGGTTTGGCGCTGCCGGGGGCCGGGGCAGCCGGCGCGGCGGCAGGCGCCGGCGGCGTGGCTTGCGCCGGCGGCGTCATCGCCTGTGCCACGGCTTGCGTAAATTGTTCTTGCAACATATTCCACCACGCGACGGCGGCCGGCATCCCCATGGCCGCCGGGTTGCCTTGCGCATCCGCGCCTGCCGACGTGCCCGCCGGTGCGGCCGCGCCCGGCTGTGCGGAGCCACCGCCGGCAGCAGCCGGAGGAGGAGGCGGCGGCGGGGGCGCGGGCGTGCCGGGCTTGGCGGGCGGCGCCGCCGGCTTCGCGGGCGCACTGCCGCCCTGGCCCTGGCCCTGGAGGCCGAAGAACGGGGCGAACGGCATCGTGGCCATCTTGTCGGTGCTGACGCCGGACTGGCGCATCGCCTCGGCCATCGACGCGCCCATCGATTTCAGCGTCGCCAGCGTGCCGCGCTGTACTTCCAGCGCCTGGATCGTGCCGCGCAACATGGTCAGGTTCAGGTTCAGCCAGGACTCGACCGCCTTGAGGTCGGCGATGCGCTTGTCGAGGTCGTCGGTGGACAGCGGCGGCGTGGCCATGCCGGACATGCCGGGGAGGCCGGTGCCGGGAATCTGCATCGATCCCCACAGGTTCTTGACGAAGTCCAGCGTGTCCGTCACGCCGGGCATGGCGGAAGCGGGTGGTTTCAGCATGAGCATCTCCCTCGGTTGGCCTGAGTTGGCCCGAATTGGCCGCCGCTAGCGTAACAGATAAATAAGACCGGACCTAGAGATGGGTGAAATCGGCGGCATGCGTGCGCGGGGTACGCATGCGGGGCGGGCGACTACACTGAATGGATGAGCACCGCATACGCCACGACCCATCGCCGGGGCCGGCAAGTCGCCCTGGGCGGCCTCACGATCCTGCTGCACGTGCTTGTGTTTCTCCGGTTCGGCAGCCAGGCCGGCCGCGTCCCCGACCGTGCAGCGCACGCGGCGCGCGCGCCGATGACGGCCGACCTGGTCGCGGTGCCGGTGCCGGCGCCGCGCCCGTTGCCGTCCGTGCCGCCCCTGCCGCCCCTGCCGCCGCAGCCTGCGCTGGCGCCGCCGCCGTTGCCCGAGGTGATGCCGGAGCCGGTCGTGTCAGGGCAAACCGGACACGGCGGCGACGTCGGGAGCGCGGGTGCCGTACAATCGTATCCGGATGCACGGGCCGGTGCCGAACCGGCAGCGCCGCCCGCCGCGCTCCCGCCGCGCCGCTACAAGACGGACCTGCCGCCGCCGGCCGACATCGCGCTCGACGTCGTGCGCACGGACGCCGACGGTACCCGCTGGAGCGGCGACGCGCTGCTGTCGTGGCGGATCGCGCCGTCGGGCTACCGCATCCAGGTCGAGGCCGGTATCGGCGCCGTGCCTGCACGCGTGCACCTGTTCACCCTCGTCAGCGAGGGCAAGGTTGGCGACGACGGATTCGTCCCCATCTTGATGACGGAGAAGCGGCGCGGGCGCGCCATGACGGCGACGCATTTCAATCGCCAGGACGGCACGCTGACGTTTTCCGCGTCGGCGGCGCAGTATGCGCTGGCGCCGGGCGCGCAGGACAAGGCGAGCGTGCCGCTGCAGCTGGCGGCCATCGCGCGCGGCGATCCGCGACAATTGTCGGGAAATATCGACATCCTTGTCGGCGAAGACCGGGAGGCAAGCGTTTTCACTTTCATGGTGGCGGGTCGGGAAACGATCGATACGCGCCTGGGGCCCATCGCCGCCTGGCACCTCGTGCGCGCGCCGGGGCCCGGCTCGTACGATGCGCGCCTGGAACTGTGGCTGGCGCCGGACTACGGCTGGTATCCGGTCCGGATCCGCAACGTCGAGGCGAGCGGCGCGGTGACCACCCGGACCGTGAACAACATCGTGATCAAACAAGCAGGAAGCTGATATGAAGAATGTGTTGAAAAAGGCAGGCGCGGGCCTGGCGATGATGGCGGCGCTGGCCGGCCACGCGGGCGCGGCGGAAGACCATCCGGCCGTCAAGCGCGCGTTCGACCTGCCGCCGTCGGCCGACCTGACCTATTCCATCGGCGCGCGCCAGCGCGGGTTCAACGTGAACGGCGACGCGACGCTCACCTGGCGCGCGAACGACGGCAAGTTCGCGATCGGCGCCGAGTCGCGCGTGGCGCTGCTGGGCAAGCTGACGGAAAACCGCAGCAAGGGTATCGTCGACAACTGGGGCCTGGCGCCGACCGAGTACTACGACAAGCGCTTCCGCAAGGATGCGACGACGGCCACGTTCGACCGCGACGCCAAGACCATCACCTTCAGCGACAGCGACAAGTCGTACCCGATCAAGGGCGGCGAGCAGGACCGCGTGTCGGTCTCGTGGCAGCTGGTGGCCATCGCGCGCGCCGCCAAGGACAAGTTCAAGCCGGGCTCGGAGTGGCAGTTCTTCGTCATCGGCCCGCGCGACGCCGATCCGTGGACCTTCCGCGTCGTCGGCCGCGAAAAGATCCAGGCCGGCGCGGCGCTGGGCGAAGTCGACGCGGTCCACGTGGTGCGCGTGCCGCCGGATGCCAAGGACCAGACGCTGGACCTGTGGCTGGCCCCGGGCCACGAGTGGTATCCGGTCAAGCTGCGCTTCACGGACCACGACCGCGACTACGTCGAGCAGACGCTGGAAAAGATCGTCAAGAAATAAGCAGGAACAGTGAACCCCGTCGTCCCCGCGGAGGCGGGGACCCAAGGTGAGCGCTTGAGGCGACGCATGCAGAACTTGGGCCCCCGCCTGCGCGGGGGCGACGTTTATCCTGGCGGGGCGACGTTTATCCTGGCGGAGCGACGTTTATCCTGGCGGAGCGACGTTTACTCTGCCGTGCCGACGTGCCACGCGCGCACGTACCCGGGCGCCTCCACCGCGCAGTGCGCATCCGCCACCGGCACGCCGCGCGCCTGCACGAGCGGCAGCACGCCGGCCCAGGCCGCGATGTCCATGTCTTCCGGGTCGTCGTCCGGCGGCCCGCTGCGCACCTTGCACGCCGCCTCGGCCAGCGCAATGCGCAGCACGGTCGTCGCCGCGAATTCCTTGTCGTTGCCGCGCCGGGTCTCGTCCTGCCGGCCCGGCGCCAGGTGCTCCATGAAATCGTCCAACGCCTGCCGTTTCGCGGCGTCGTCCACGATCTCGAAGCGGCCGTAGACCATCGCGCTGCGGTAATTCATCGAATGATTGAAGGCGGAACGCGCCAGCACGAGGCCGTCCACGTGCGTGATCGTCACGCAGCAATCCTGCTCCATCAGGCATTTCAGCATGCGGCTGCCGTTCGACCCGTGGATGTATAAAAAATCGCCGCTGCGCCAGCAGGCGGTCGGAATGCAGTGGTTGCCGTGCGCATCCGCGAACGCGATGTGGCAGACGTAGGCGGCATCGACGATGGCGTGCAGCAGGGCAGGGTCCCAGGACGCCTTGTCGGCGCCGCGCTTGACCCGGGTGCGGGAGGAAGGAGCAGTATTCATGGCCTCGATGAAGTGGTTGGAAGCCGCACTATAATGGTCGCGATGGCTCCAGGAACAGGTCCAGGAGCGTACGATTTCATGGAGCCACGATGGACTATGCCCTGCTGCTGGACGCGTTCGGCCGCACCCACGCCCGCCACGCCTGGCCGCGCCAGCGCCTGCTGCACGAATGCCTGCGCGCGGCGATTCGCGACGGCACGCTGGCCGCCGGCACGCGCCTGCTGGCCACGCGCGCGCTGGCGCAGGAGCTGGGCATCGCCCGCAACACGGTGCTGTATGCGTACGAGCAGCTCGCGTGCGAAGGCTTCGTCGTGCCGGACCGGCGCGGCACGGTCGTCGCCGGCATCGCCCCCGCGCCGCGCCGGCGTGCGCAGGACGTGCCGCAAGTCGGTCTCGCGCGGCGCGCGCAAAACCTGCGCGCGGTGAGCGGCGCAGCCGGCGTCGCGCTGCCGTTCACCCCCGGCGTACCGGACCTGCGCGCATTCCCGCTGGCGCAGTGGCGCCGCCTGCTGGACCGCGCATGGCGCGGCCTCTCGTCCGCCCAGCTGAACTACGGCGACCCGGCCGGCGAACCGCTGCTGCGCACCGCAATCGCGGATTACCTGCGCGCCTCGCGCGGCGTCGTGTGCGAGCCGGGCCAGGTGTTCATCACGGACGGCACGCAAGGTACGCTGGACCTGTGCGCCCATGCCTGCGCCGACGCCGGCGACACCGCGTGGCTCGAGGACCCGGGCTACGGCGGCGCGCTGGCCGCGCTGCGCGGTGCGGGACTGGCCGTGGAGGGCATCGGCGTCGACGCCGAAGGCATGGCGCCGACCGCGCGGGACTGGACGTCCCGCCCGCCGAAGCTGATCTATACGACGCCGTCGCACCAGTATCCGCTCGGCGCCGTGATGTCGCCGGCGCGGCGCCTCGCGCTGATCGACGGCGCGCGCGCGGCAGGTGCGCTGATCGTCGAGGACGACTACGACAGCGAGTTCCGCCACGAGGGCCCGCCGCTGGCCGCGATGCAGGGCCTCGTGCCGGACGCGCCCGTCCTCTACTGCGGCACATTCAGCAAGACGATGTTCCCGGGACTGCGGATCGGCTTCCTCGTCGCGCCGCCTGGCCTCGCACCGCAACTGGCGGCGCTGCGCGCGCAGTCGTCCGCATCGGGCCGCGCGGCCGAGCAGCTGGCGCTGGCTGAATTCCTGCGCAGCGGCGAATTCGCGCTGCACCTGCGCCGCATGCGCCGCCTGTACCGCCAGCGGCGCGACGCGCTGGTCGCGGCGCTCGACCTTTACCTGGGCGACGCGGTCGGCGTCGAAGGCGCGTCGGCGGGCATGCACCTGGCCGTGCGCCTGCCGGCAAACGGGCCGGTCGACACCGACGTCGTGCGCCGGGCGCGCGAGCAGGGCATCGTCGTGAATGCGCTGTCGATGCATGCCGTGCCGGGCGGGGCGCCGTGCAATGGATTGATGCTCGGGTATGCGCAGGTACCGGTGGAGCGGATCGACGGACTGGTCAGGCGGCTGGCCGCGATCATTCCGGCTGTCGCGCCCGGCGATGCGTCGATCTCTCGGCAAGCTTGCCGGCAGGGAGACATGGGCCATACCCTGCATCCGAACGGATTCGGGCCAGCGTCCGACCGTGACGCGGCATTCATGAATGCAGCATGAGACAAGCGCTCGTCGTCATCGATCTTGCCGGCGTCGCCGATGCGCGCCATGTGCACCGGCTGCTGTCGGAAGCACTGGATTTCCCTGCATGGTATGGGCGCAACTGGGATGCCTTCTGGGATGCGATCACCGGATTGGTCGACATGCCCGAGCGGCTCCGGTTCGTTGGCTGGCACGCGTTCGAACAACGCTGCGCCGCCGAGGCACGCATCATGAAAAACTGCCTCGACAGGATGGCCGAGCAGTTCCCGACGCGCGCAGCGCATGTCGAATATGCATGAGCAGAATGGTCTGCTCGACGTCGATGCTGCCGGGCGTGATGGATTGCGAGCCCTGTCGCCCGCCCCGCATTGGCGATAATTTGGTGGTATCCCGTGATGAGTAATGTGCTGACCGTCAATGAGCTGATCGACCGCGCGGACGCGCTGGATGGTCAGCCGGTCGAGGTCGTTGGCCTGCTGACGTTTGAATTCGAAAACTGTTCTCTCAACCACTTTCCAAAGGCGGAACACCGCGAAATCACGGAGGCCGACGATCCGCCCTACGAGCGGTCCAGCGTCTGGATTGCCTTCGGCACGGGAAGCATGCAACCGAACCAGAACGTGCTCACACGCTGGACGGGGAAGCGGGTGCGCGTTGTCGGGATCGTTCGTACGCCCAAGGGGCCGTGCGGTTGCGGCCACTTCGGTGGCTGGGGATGTGAAATCGAAGCGTTTTCGATTGAACGCTTGTAAATCAAGAGCCGAAATGGAAAACCTGGATACTAAGCTGGCCTACAAGGCGATGTTCCGCTTTTTGGAAAAATACCATGCGCTGACGAATGCGGATGACATCGGTGCGCTTCTCGGCAGCATGAGCATGGATGTGTTTCGCGACGCGATGCCGGCCGATCCCGCGATGTGGGAGGACTGGCTGGAAGCCATTCAGGAAGTCAGCGCCGAGCAGCTTCGCCAATCCCGTCAGCAAGCCGAAGGTCGATAAAGGGATGCCGGTGCCGTCAACGAAAACGTCATCCTGCGAGCGGACCGGCCGCTCGCGTCGGATCGCTGAACAGTCTGGGATGAAACTCAGTCCTGCGGCCCCGGATCATCCTGCGCATCGTTCTCCCAGTGCAGCGTAATGTCCTTCGGCGCGCTGCCGATCCTGACGGTGCGCTTGAACGTCTTGCCTTCGGCCGCCGCGCTGATGCGGTACGTGCCCGCCGGAAGCTTGGCGAAGAACATCGGGCCCGTGTTCGCCACGCTCAGCAGGTTCGTGCCCTTGGCGTCCGTGATGTCGAGCTGGACGTCGGAGCGGTAGGCGCCGCTCTGCTTGGTGGCGAAGGTCAGCAGCAGGTTGTAGTCGGCGCGCTGCGATTTCAGCGCGGTCTGTTCTTCCTGGCCGACGCCGCCGTTGATGTAGGTGATGCCGTTCTGCTGCTGCGGCGTGGGGGCCGCGAACGCGGCGGGGGACAGGCTGACGGCCAGGACGACGGCCGCAGCTGCAAATGCTCGTTGCATGGCGTTCCTCCTCATATGATGTAAATATTGCAACGGTTATTATGGCGCAGGCAGCTCAAGAGGGGCGCGCGGATGATGTTGCAAATTTCATAACTAAAACGCTGCCGTAATCCGTTGCATATTCGCCAGTTGCGTATGCCGGCAAGCCGTTCCGTATTAGTTGCCATGTCTTAACTGTTATACTGACGCCCCCGCGCCCGCCGGCGTTCACCGCCGCGCGCGATAGCAGACTGGTAAGCCTTACGATGATCGACAACCTGGCGGCAGCCGCTGCCGACCCCCATTCCCTGGCGCAAGAGCTCGACCCGTTGCAGGTCCACTTCCAAGAAGGCGTGGCGCCGGACGAGATCGAGCAGGTGTATCACCTCAAGCGCGCGCAGCCGATGCTGCAGGCGTTCACGGCGCTGTTCCACGGCTCGCAGGACGGCGTCATCGTGCGCCTGCTCGTGCTGCGCGAACTCGCGTCGGACGCGATGGACTCGGCGTTCTCGCGCGCCGACATCAACACCAAGTTCGCCTACCTGATTCCGGAAAGCCTGGAAACGGTACTCGGCCGCCTGCGCAGCCACGGGTTGCTCGCGTGGGACAACCCGGCCGCCGTCTACCGCATCACGCCGCTCGCGCGCAACGTGCTGGCCGCCCTCGACACCTTGCTGGCACTCGGCAAGACCGACGAGAACGAGGCCGAGATGGGCTTCCTGCTGTCGCAGGTGGCAGGCGCGCAGGCCGTCGGCGGCGTCACCGTCGACCAGCTGAAGCACCTGCTGGGGCGCCTGGTCGAGCTGCACGAGGAATTCCGCGACGCCATCGCGTCCGGCTCCGAATTCCGGCTGCGCGCGTCGCAGGCGAAGTGGCACATGGCGTGCGACTGGGTCGAGAAGGGTTCCGTGATCCTGCGCGCCATCACGTCCGACGAGCGTGCCGATTCGGCCACGCACCGCGCCGCGCAGGCGATCGGCCGCGCCCAGTCGCAGCTGCTGAACATGCAGGGGATGTTCTCGCGCGCGCTGAACCAGATCGAGCGCCAGCGCGTGCACCTCGGGCAGTCCGGCCTGTCGACGACGGACATCAAGCGCTGGCTGCTGGCGCACGACGACCTGGCCA
>Ga0308166_1002524_pt1 | contig 16733 bp, 17 predicted proteins | sample PhyCR2_2_FD_202137 | JGI IMG/M metagenome (GOLD analysis project Ga0308166, IMG submission 202137) | Phyllosphere microbial communities from UC Gill Tract Community Farm, Albany, California, United States - DLSLCC.R2 | ecosystem: Host-associated > Plants > Phyllosphere > Unclassified | place... | reverse complement strand
CGTTGGCTGCGATATATCGCCCGCCAGCCCAAAGCCAGGCCAGCGGCCATCGCGTGCGTTTCGAGCGACGCCTCACCGCCATCGAATTCGGACCCGTGCGTACCGCGTGGGCACAGAGTGCCCACCCTACGAACCTCCGCCCTGATGAAAAAAGCCGGCAGGGCTTGCACCCTTGCCGGCTTCATGTCGCGGCCAAGGCCGCATCAAGACTTAGAACTTGTAACCCACCGCCAGCACCACCGCCACCGGATCCAGCTTCATGTGCTGGGTCTGGCCGGTCGAGAAGTGCACGTCGGTGCGCAGGCGGCTCTTGTTGATGGTCGCGTCGACGAACCATTTCTCGCTCAGGTTCACCGCCAGGCCAACCTGGCCGGTGTAGGTGAACTTGTTGTCGATGTTGAAGGTCGTGGCCGGGCCGCCCGGGTTGGTCAGGGCGGTCAGCTTGCCCGAACCGCGTTCCTTCATGAAGTAGGCGTAGGTCGCGCCCAGGCCGATGTAGGGACGGAAGGTCGCGGTCGGCTCGAAGAAGCGGTATTGCAGGAACAGGGTCGGCGGCAGCGCCTCGACGGTGCCCAGTTCGCCCGTGCCCTGGATCGAGCCTGCGCCCTTGATCTTGTGCTTGTACGGAGTGCCCAGCGCGACTTCGGCCGAGATGTTGTTGGTCAGGCCGTAGGCGAAGATCAGCACCGGCTGGATGTCGCGGTCGACGGCCGCCTTGGTGAACGGCAGGGCCGGACCGGTCAGGTCGCCACTTTCGACTTTCGGGGTCAGCTGGTTGAAGCCGAACTTGGCGGTCCACTGGCCGGCCGACTGGGCCGAGGCGCCGGTCGCGCATGCGAGCGCGGCAGCGGCGACGGCCATTTTCACGACGCTATTCAAACGTACTTTCATTATTTCTCCTGATTCTTATTGGAGCCGCACACCGCCCTGTTTCAGGCCGGTGCGCGGCTGAGCGCTTTGTTCTTCGGACCCGGTATTACAGCCAGCCCTTGACGGCCATATCTTTCAAGATATAACGCGCGATAAGCCAGTACTCGTACGGGGTCGGGTGAATGCTGTCGGCATACATGAAGTGCGCGGTATCGCCAGCAACCAGGGTACGGGTCGTGCACAGCAGCGAGGTTTCCTTCACGGCCGGATTGGCCAGGTCGCAGGCCGGGGTCGTGACGTTGCTCAGGCCGTAGATTTCCTTGGTCTTCGGGTTGGTCATCTGGTCGCGGCTGATGCTGTACAGGTCGACGTACAGGATGGCCGGGTCGGTACCCAGGCCGGCCTTCAGTTGCGTGTTGAAGGCGTTGACCATGGTGTCGATCAGCGGCTGCAGCGCAGGCTGTGCACGGCCCGACGGGGTGTTGGCCACGTCCGGCAGGTTGTTCACGATGACGTACTTGGCGCCCTTGGCGACGATCTGGCTCTTGACGATGGCGGCCTTCTCGGCGCCGGCCTTGGCCAGTTCCGCGACCAGGGTCTGGGCGTTCGCGGCGGCATAGGCGGCGGCGGCCTTGGCGCCTTCGGCCTGTGCGTCGGTGCCGGCCTTGGCGGCAGCGGCGCGCGCGGCGTCCAGGTTGGCGCCTTGCGAAACGGCGGCGCCGACTGCGGCGGTGACGATCGCGGTCTGGCCACCGGCTGCGTTCGACGCGACGGCACGCTGGATGACCGGCAGCGCGGTAGCCGGGTTCGTGGTCAGGGCGACCAGGCCGCTGATCAGCAGGCCAGGGAAGGCTTGCTGGCCGGCCGCGGTGCCGGCGGCGCTGACCGCGCCCAGCTGCATCAGGACGTCGTTACCGCCGGCCATGATGGTGACCAGTTCGGTGCCGCTGAACTTGCCGCCGGTCTTGGCCAGGTGCATCTGGACCTGGGTGGCGACCGGCACGGTCATTTCGCCGATTTCAGGCTTGACGACCTTGTTGCCCGGACCGATAGGGTTGGTCACGCGGGCGCCGCCCTGGGCGTAGTTGAAGCAGTTCGCGTTGTTGACGATCGGGACGTTGAAGTCGAGCGCGGGGTTGGCGTCGTTGTTGGTGCCTTCCAGGCCGGTCTGGGCCGCGCATGGGGCCGGCAGGCGCAGTTCGGCGGCCAGCACTTCGGTCCAGTTCAGGCCGGTCAGTGCCGGATCCTTCGAGGGTTCCGCACCGTTGATCGAAAACTTGCCGCCGCCGGCAGCTTTCACGGCGCCGACGTTATAGGTGCCGACGTCCGACAGGCTGTCGCCGAAGGTGACTTGCTGGCTGAAGGTGATCGGGTGGGATTGGTCGCCACCGCTGCTACCGGTGCCGCCGCAAGCGGCGAGCGCAGCTGCGGTCAGCAGTGCGAGCGCAAAATTCTTTTGACGCATTATGTCTCCTGATGGGAAGGATGTTTTTTCTGTGAAACGAACGCCCGTGCTATTCGTGCCGTAACTAATATGCCAGTGTTCTTTCCGCTTGTATATGGGTCAATTGTCGTGTCGTCGGCACGAGACAACAGTTGACTGGGGTAAAGTCCTGGCAACGCGCCGGATTATAACAAGCATTAACGCTGGTTATATGTCTGACGGTCACACGAGCATATGTGGAGTGGATCCCTGGTCCTACCGTGGACGTAATGCAACGAAATGGTGGGTTCGAGAACCCACCCTACGCAGTAGCGCAGGGACAACGATTACACGTCGTGGTTGAGCAGGCCGTGCACGATACCGGTCGAGCCGTGGGCGGCGCGGCGCAGGCGGTCGTTGACGCCGAGCCAGGCGCCATCCTGCGGCGGCGCTTCGACCAGGATCACGTCGGCGCCCTGCCCGTCCATGGCGCGCAGTGCCGCGTACAGCGCGTGCGCAAAGCCGTCCGGGGTGGCCGGCAGGCGCTGGCTGGCGTGGGCCGCCGGCAAGTCGGAGTAATGGATCAGCGCCACCTTGCGGCCCGCCTCCTCCATGCGTGCCAGGGTCCGGGCCAGGGTGGCCGTGTCCTGCATCGCCACCGGGGTGTGCGGGGCGTAGTGCGATTCGAGGGTGCCGGAGGCGCGCGGCGCGGCGACATCCGGCGCGGCCGGCATCTGGTCGATCACGGCGGCAATCGCTTCCGCACTCACATGGCCCGGGCGCAGCAGCACCGGACCATGCGTGGCCAGGCGCGACAGATCGACGATGGTCGACTCGATGCCGACCTCGGAAGCGCCGCCGTCGAGCACCAGCGCCACCGAACCGTCGGCGTCGAACTCGTCGCGCACGTGACGGGCCAGGGTCGGGCTCACGTGGCCGAACTTGTTGGCCGACGGCGCGGCAATGCCGCCCTGCCCGCCCTTGAAGGCACGCAGCAGGGCAATCGCCACCGGGTGCGACGGGCAGCGCAAGCCGACCGTGTCCTGGCCGCCGCTCACCGCATCGGGAATGTTCGGGGCGCGCTTCAGGATCATGGTCAGCGGACCGGGCCAGAAGGCCTCGGCCAGCGCATGCGCCTCGGCGGGAATCTCGCAGGCCCAGTGCGCGATGTCGGCTTCCGGCGCCAGGTGCACGATCACCGGATGGTCCTGCGGGCGGCCCTTGGCGGCGTAGATGGCGGCCACCGCCGCCGGGTTCTCGGCGTCGGCGCCGAGGCCGTACACGGTTTCGGTCGGGAAGGCGACCAGCTGGCCGGCTTCCAGCGCGCGCGCGCCGGCCTGGATGGCGACGTCGATGGCGGCCGGGCCGCTTGCTCGATCCTGGCTCACGCTACGATCCCCAGGATGGCGCAGGCTGCGCGCAACTGTTTCTGCGCCTCTTCCAGCGTGGGCGCGACGAAGGTCACGTGGCCCATCTTGCGGCCGCGGCGCGGGTCGTCCTTGCCGTACAGGTGCAAAAAGGCGCCGGGCAGCGCCAGCACGCGGTCCCAGGCGGGTTCGCGCTGCGTCTCCCCTTCGAACCAGACATCGCCCAGGATGTTCAGCATCACGGCCGGCGAGTGCTGGCGCACGTCGCCCAGCGGCAGGCGCGCCATGGCCCGCACCTGCTGCGCGAACTGGCTGGTGACGCAGGCGTCGATCGTGTAGTGGCCGCTGTTGTGCGGACGCGGCGCCATTTCGTTGACGACCAGCGAACCGTCTTCCAGCACGAAGAACTCGATGCAGAGCACGCCCACGTAACCGAGTTCGGCCACGATGGCGCGCGCCGCGTCCTGCGCCTGTTGCGCGCACTCGGCCGACACATGCGGGCCGGGCACGGTGGTGGTGAACAGGATGCCGTCGCGGTGCACGTTCTCGGCAATCGGGTACACGACCGATGCGCCGTCGGCGCCGCGCGCGGTGAGTACCGAGACCTCGTAGGCCAGCGGCAGCATCTTTTCCAGCAGACAGGTGACCTGCCCCATGGATTCGAAAGCGGCGCGCACATCCTCGCGGCTTTTCACGCGCACCTGTCCCTTGCCGTCGTAGCCCATGCGCACGGTCTTCAGGATGCCCGGCAGCAGGTTGTCGTCGATGGCGTCGATGTCCTCCAGCGAGGCGATCACCTTGTGCGGCGCCGGCAGCACACCGGACTTGGCTGCGCAATCGACGAAGAAACGCTTTTCCAGCACGCGGTCCTGGGCAATCGCCACGCAGCTGCCTGCGGGCGCGACAAAGCTGCCTTGTGCCAGCAGGTTCATGCTGTCGGCCGGCACGTTCTCGAACTCGGTGGTGACCGCACTGCACAGGGCGGCCAGCTGGCCGAGGGCGATGCTGTCGTTGTAGCCGGCCTGGACCAGGCGCTCGGCCACTTGCCCGGCCGGGCAATCGGCGGCCGGCTCGAGCACGGCGACCTTGTAGCCCATGGCCTGGGCGGCGTGGGCGAACATGCGGCCGAGCTGGCCGCCTCCCATCACGCCCAGCCAGGTCGGCGGGTTGGCGGTCGGGAGAAAGGGATGCTGCGAATTACTCATAGGTCTACAAACTGAATGTCAAACCGGCAGGGTCATCGCCTGGGCGGCGGCGGTCTGGTCCTTGCGGAACTGTTCCAATTGCGCGGCCAGGGCGTCGTCGTTGGCAGCGATGATCGCCACCGCGGTCAGCGCGGCATTCGCGGCGCCGGCCTCGCCGATGGCAAAGGTCGAGACCGGCACACCCTTCGGCATCTGCACGATCGACAGCAGCGAATCCTCGCCGCGCAGGTATTTCGAGGGCACCGGCACGCCCAGCACCGGCACGATGGTTTTTGCCGCCACCATGCCCGGCAGGTGGGCCGCCCCACCGGCGCCGGCGATGATGGCGCGCAGGCCGCGCGCGCGCGCCGTCTCGGCATAGCGGAACATCTCGTCCGGCATGCGGTGCGCGGAAATCACCTGCGCCTCGAAGGGCACGCCGAATTGCTTGAGCACGTCGACGGCGTTCTTCATCACGTCCCAGTCGGACGAGGAACCCATGATGACGCCGACCAGCGGCGCATTTGCTTGATCCGTCATCTCAGACTTTCAGCTTTTCGCCGGTCAGGCGTTCGATGGCTTCGAAGTACTTGGCCTGGGTTTTGGCGATCACGTCGGCCGGCAGGGCCGGCGCCGGCGCGGTCTTGTTCCAGTCGCTCAGGGTTTCCAGGTAGTCGCGCACGAACTGCTTGTCGAACGATGGCGGCGACATGCCCGGCGCGTACGAATCGGCCGGCCAGAAGCGCGAGGAGTCGGCGGTCAGGACTTCGTCCATCAGGTGCAGCACGTTGTTTTCGTCGAGGCCGAATTCGAACTTGGTGTCGGCGATGATGATGCCCTTGGTCGCGGCGTATTCGGCGGCGGCGGTGTACAGGGCGATCGAGATGTCGCGCATCTGGGCGGCCAGCTCGGCGCCGATGCGCTCTTCCATCTCGGCGAACGAGATGTTCTCGTCGTGCTCGCCGATGTCGGCTTTCGCGGCCGGCGTGAACAGCGGCTCGGGCAGTTTATCGGCCTGGCGCAGGCCGGCCGGCAATTCGATGCCGCAGATCTTGCCGCTTGCCTGATAGTCCTTCCAGCCGGAACCGATGATGTAGCCGCGCACCACGGCCTCGACCAGGATCGGCTTGAGACGCTTGGCCACGACGGCACGGCCGCGCACCTGCTCGACCTCACCAGGCGCCACGACGCTTTCCGGCGCCACGCCGGTCAGGTGGTTCGGCACAATGTGGCCGAGTTTCTCGAACCAGAAGTCGCTCATCTGGTTCAGCACCATGCCCTTGCCCGGGATCGGCTCATTCATGACGACGTCGAAGGCCGACAGGCGGTCGGTGGTGACGATCAGGATTTTGTCGTCGCCGACAGCGTAGTTGTCGCGCACTTTGCCGTGGCCAAGCAGTGGCAGGGACTGGATCGTGGATTGGTAGAGGCTGTTCATAGAAGGAGTATCAGAGAAACAGAAGCGGCGGACCCGTCGTTGGCACCCGCCCAAAAGAAACGCGGGCTGCCGCAGCAGCCCGTTCCAAACGCAATTTTACTTTACAACCTGGGCCAGCTCGCCGGCCTTGTAACGCTCGGCCATTTTTTCGAGCGGAATCGGCTTGATCTTCGCGGCCATGCCTTCGCAGCCGAACGACTGAAAGCGCGCCTTGCACACTTCCATCGCCGCTTCGCGCGCCGGCTTCAGGTAGTCGCGCGGGTCGAACTTCGACGGGTTCTGGAACATGTACTTGCGGATCGCCGCGGTCATGGCCAGGCGGATGTCGGTGTCGATGTTGATCTTGCGGACACCGTGCTTGATGCCTTCCTGGATCTCCTCGACCGGCACGCCGTAGGTTTCCTTCATGTCGCCGCCGAATTCGCGGATGATGGCCAGCAGTTCCTGCGGCACCGACGAGGAACCGTGCATCACCAGGTGGGTGTTCGGGATGCGCGCGTGGATTTCCTTGATGCGGTCGATGGCCAGGATGTCGCCGGTCGGCTTGCGGGTGAATTTATAGGCGCCGTGCGAGGTGCCGATGGCAATCGCCAACGCGTCGCACTGGGTGCGTGCCACGAAGTCGGCCGCCTGGTCGACGTCGGTCAGCAGCTGCTCGCGGGTCATGGTGCCGTCGGCGCCGTGGCCGTCTTCCTTGTCGCCCTTCATGGTTTCCAGCGAACCGAGCACGCCCAGTTCGGCCTCCACCGTCACGCCGATCGAGTGCGCGAACTTGACGACCTCTTTCGAGACTTCGACGTTGTATTCGTAGGAAGCCACCGATTTGCCGTCGGCTTCCAGCGAACCGTCCATCATCACCGAGCTAAAGCCCGAACGGATCGCGGCCATGCAGACCGCCGGCGACTGGCCGTGGTCCTGGTGCATGACGACCGGGATGTGCGGGTAGGCTTCGACGGCGGCGTCGATCAGGTGGCGCAGGAAGGCTTCGCCGGCGTACTTGCGCGCGCCTGCCGAGGCTTGCATGATGACCGGCGAACCGACCGCATCGGCCGCGGCCATGATGGCCTGCACTTGCTCCAGGTTATTAACGTTGAATGCCGGCAGGCCGTAGCTGTTTTCGGCAGCGTGGTCCAGCAATTGACGCAGTGATACGAGTGCCATGGTTGTACTCCAAGATAAAGAAACTTTTCAGGCGCTTCGACAACGCGAAGCCGCCATGTAATCCCTGACGTTCAGTCCTTATAGGTCTCGCCCACGCGCACGATCTTGAGCGCATTGGTGCCGCCCGCCTCGCCCATCGGCGAGCCCCAGGTCACGACGATGGTATCGCCCGGGGTGACCATGCCTTCCTTGATCAGGAGCTCTTCCGCCTTGCGCAGCACGGCGTGGCTGCCGCCTTCCTGCATCAAGGGGAATGCTCGCACGTTCCGGTACAGCGAGGCCTTGCGCTGCGTCGTTTGTGACGGGGTCAGGGCGAAAATCGGGGTGTCGATGTTATGTCGGCTCATCCACAGCGCGGTCGAGCCCGATTCGGTCAGGGCGACGATGGCCTTCACGGCCAGGTGGTGCGCGGTGAACAGGGTGCCGTAGGCAATCGACTGGTCGATGCGGGTGAACTCGACGTTCAGGAAGTCGGTATCGAGCTTGTTGTATTCGGATTGTTCCGCTTCGAGGCAGATCGCGGCCATCATCTCGACGGTCTCGACCGGGTACTTGCCCGATGCGGTCTCGGCCGAGGTCATGACGGCGTCGGTGCCGTCCAGCACGGCGTTGGCCACGTCCGAGACTTCGGCGCGGGTCGGCACGGCGTTCACGATCATGGACTCCATCATCTGGGTCGCGGTGATCGCCAGTTTATTCGATGCGCGCGCCATGCGGATCATGCGCTTCTGCAGTGCCGGCACGGCGGCGTTCCCCACTTCGACGGCCAGGTCGCCACGCGCGACCATGATGCCGTCCGAGGCGTCCAGGATTTCCTGCAGCACGGGAATCGCTTCGGCGCGTTCGATCTTGGCGATCATCATCGGCTTGTGGTGGTAGGCCTCGCCGGCGATGTTGGCCAGCTGGCGCGCCATTTCCATGTCGGTCGCGCTCTTCGGGAAGGAGATCGCCAGGTAGTCGGCCTGGAAGCTCATCGCGGTCTTGATGTCTTCCATGTCCTTCGAGGTCAGCGCCGGCGCGGTCAGGCCGCCGCCCTGGCGGTTGATGCCCTTGTTGTTCGACAGCTCGCCGCCCACCTTGACCGTGGTGCAGATCTCGTGGCCCATGACCCTGTCGACGATGAGGACGATCAGTCCATCGTTGAGCAACAGCTTGTCGCCGGGACGCACGTCGCGCGGCAGCGCCTTGTAGTCGAGGCCCACGCGTTCCTGGTTGCCCAGCTCGCCGTTCTCGCCCCACTTCGCGTCCAGGATGAACTTGTCACCATTGTTCAGGAAGATCTTGCCTTCTTCAAACTTGCCGACGCGGATCTTCGGACCCTGCATGTCGGCCATGATCGCCACCTCCACGCCGCAGGCCTGGGCGGCGCGGCGCACCAGGGCGGCGCGGTCGATGTGGTCCTGGGCTTTACCGTGCGAGAAGTTCAGGCGCACGACGTCGACGCCGGCGCGGATCATCTTGACGAGGATGTCGAAGTCGGTCGAGGCGGGGCCGATGGTGGCAACGATCTTGGTGGCGCAATACATGTTGATCCTTGGTCTGGAAAAAGAGAAGCGCAGCCTGGGCTGCGCTCGATGCTACATGATCTTACTTGCTGCTACGCTGCAGCAGGATCTCGACTGCCGGCAGGGTCTTCCCTTCGAGGAACTCGAGGAAGGCGCCGCCGCCCGTGGAGATATAGCCGATCTTGCTGCCGATGTCGTACTTGGCAATCGCGGCCAGGGTGTCGCCGCCGCCGGCAATCGAGAAGCCCTTCGAACCGGCAATCGCCAGCGCCAGGGTCTTGGTGCCTTCGGCAAACTGGTCGAACTCGAACACGCCGACCGGGCCGTTCCAGACGATGGTGCCGGCCTTGGCGACCTGTTCGGCCAGCATGGCGGCAGTCTTCGGGCCGATGTCGAGGATCATGTCGTCGTCCGCCACGTCGGCCACGTCCTTGACGGTGGCCGCGGCGGTCGGCGAGAACTCCTTGGCGCAGACCACGTCCACCGGAATCGGCACCGAGGCGCCGCGCGCGCTCATCATGTCGATGATCGATTTCGCTTCCCCGACCAGGTCGTTCTCGACCAGCGACTTGCCGATGTTCAGGCCGACGGCCTTCATGAAGGTGTTGGCGATGCCGCCGCCGACGACCAGGTTGTCGACCTTGCCGGCCAGGCTTTGCAGGATCGAGAGCTTGCTCGACACTTTCGAGCCGGCCACGATGGCCAGCAGCGGGCGCGCCGGTTGGCCCAGGGCTTTACCGAGTGCGTCGAGTTCCGCGGCCAGCAAGGGTCCGGCGCAGACGACGGGTGCGAACTTGGCGATGCCGTGGGTGGTCGCTTCGGCGCGGTGGGCGGTGCCGAAGGCATCGTTCACGTACACGTCGCACAGCTTGGCCATTTTCTGGGCCAGTTCATCCGAATTCTTTTTTTCGCCTTTGTTGACGCGGCAGTTTTCCAGCAGCACCACCTGGCCTGGGGCCACGTCGACGCCATCGACCCAGTTTTGCTTCAGTTCCACAGTCTGGCCGAGCAGCTCGGACAGGCGCGCGGCGACCGGCGCCAGCGTGTCTTCCGGCTTGAACTCGCCCTCGGTCGGACGGCCCAGGTGCGAGGTCACCATCACGGCGGCGCCGGCCTTCAGGGCAGCCTGGATGGCCGGCACCGACGCGCGGATGCGGGTGTCTTCGGTGATGTTGCCGGCGTCATCTTGCGGCACGTTCAGGTCGGCACGGATGAAGACGCGCTTGTTTTTCAGCGCATCGCGGTCGATCAGGTCTTGCAAGCGGGTGAAACTGAGAACGGCGTCCATGGCGACTCAACAGTGAAATAATGAAAGAACGATATTCTACCTTAGGGAGTCGCTGGGAAAACGTGTAAGAGGCGCAACAGTGTGAAGGCAAGCATACCGAATACGATCGTCTGCAGCATGTTGCGGCGCCAGAGGTAAAAGCCGAGCGCGGCAATGCCGCCCAGCAGCTTCGGATTCCCCAGTTCCAGGTGTGCATTGCCGGCGCTGTCGAGCAGCAGGTCGGGGCCGATGATGGCGGCCAGCGCGCAGGCCGGCGCATAGCGCAGCATGTCCTGCACGTGGGGCGGAATGCTCACCTTGTGGCCGATCAGCCAGAAGCCGCTGCGGGTGATGGCGGTGGACAGGCACAGTACGCCGATCACGGCCCAGATTTCCCAGTCAGCCATTGCGCGCCTTTCGTTTGTGCGTCCGGTATTCGATGCCTTTTTCGGTGGCCAGGGCCGCCAGCATGCCGGCGAACACCGCCACCAGCAGGCCCAGCTTGTACGGGAAGCCGTTTGCCGCCACCGCCACCGCGCCGGCGACGAGCACGCCGCACAGGGCCGCACTGTTGATGATCAAGGGCACCGTGATGCACAGGATGGCCAGGGTGCCGGCAAAACCCAGGCCCCACTCGGTGGGAATCGCGCTGCCGAGGAAGATGCCGATCAGCGAGCCGGTCTGCCAGGCGCACCAGTTCGGGAACATCAGCCCCTTCAGGTAAGACAGCTTGCCCTTGACCGGCACCGCGGTCGGGAAGCGCTGCAGGAACATCGCCACCGTCAAGTCGCCCGAGATATAGCCGTAGAACAAGCGCTGTTTCCAGGGCAGGTGCGTGAAGTGCGGCGCCAGCAGGGCCGAGAAGATCACGAAGCGCAGATTCACCACCAGGGCCGTGGCGAAGATCACCCAGATCGGCGCATGCGCCACGATCAGCGGCAGCGACGCCAGCTGTGCGGAACCTGCGAACACCAGCAAGGTCATACCGCTGGCCTGCCAGACCGTCAGCCCGGTCTTGACCATGGCGATACCGACCACCAGGCCCCAGGCGGCAATGCCGAACAGGGTCGGAATGCCCGTCTTCAGGCCCTCACGCCAGAGTTCGGGATCGTGTTCTTCGATCAGGGGAGTCGTTTGCGTGGCTGGCGGCGCGCTCATGTCGCCTTCCTGCAACAGCCTGGATGAGTTACAGCGAGGACGAAACCAAAATGAGGGGGCATGAAACGTCGAAAAATGAAGGTCTTGAATTCGGCCCGGCAGGTGACCGTAAGGTGGACACGCCGTGCCCACGCGTTACGTGCCCATGCATTGGCCCGCTGCCGCACGATGTCGCTCGCACCGCATCCGCGAGCCGCACACTGGTGTGATCATTCCGGCATTCTACCGATCATCCCGTCCCACCGCTCGAATCCGTTAAAATCCCATCTTTACCCAAACCCTGCCCTCCGGAGAAATGCAATGAACGTAAAGACGATGCCTGTGGTCGAACTGCAGGCCAAGGACCTGCCGGCCCACTGCCCGAACCCGGCCATGCCGCTGTGGTCGTCGCACCCGCGCGTCTTCCTCGACTTCGACCATGAAGGCACGGCCAAGTGCCCCTACTGCGGCACCCACTACCGCCTGGCCCCTGGCGTCGAGTTCAAGCACCACTGATCCAGCGCGCGGCCTGTTGATTATCGCCGCATGCCCATGCATTATCGCGCCCCAAGGTGGCTGCCCGGCGGCCACCTGCAAACCATCTACCCCGCGACCTGCATCGCCAAGCCGCCGGTAAGCTACCGGCGCGAGCGCTGGAACGTGCACGACCCGCTGCTGGGCGACGACTTCGTCGACGTCGATTTCGTCGACGGCGAACCGGGCAAGCCCCTGGTCGTGCTGTTCCACGGACTCGAAGGTTCTTCCCACAGCCATTACGCACGCGGCTTGATGGCCGCGCTGGCAAGCCGCGGCTGGTCCGGCGCCGTGCCGCATTTCCGCGGCTGCTCGGGCGAACCCAACCTCACGCCACGCTTCTACCACTCCGGCGACGCCGCCGAAATCGACTGGATCATGGCCCGCCTGCGCCAGCGCGCACCCGGCCCCCTGTACGCCGCCGGCGTCTCGCTCGGCGGCAACGCCCTGCTGCGCTGGCTGGGCGAGTCCGGCCACGGCGCCGGTTTCGTCACGGCCGCCGCCGCCATCTCCGCCCCGCTCGACCTGGCGCGCGGCGGCGAAGCCCTGTCCTCGGGCCTGAACATGCTCTACACGCGCATGTTCCTGCAGACGCTGAAGCCGAAGTGCCTGGCCAAGCTCGAACAATTTCCCGGCCTGTTCGACCGCAGCGCCCTGCTCGCCGCACGCGATTTGTACGCCTTCGACAACGTGGTTACCGCGCCGCTGCACGGCTACCGCGACACCGACGACTACTGGCACCGCGCCAGCGCCCGCCACGTGCTGCTTGATATCACGGTGCCGACGCTGGTGCTGAACGCGCGCAATGACCCCTTCCTGCCGGGCCAGTACTTGCCAGAGACTGCATCGAAGATGGTGACGCTGGAATACCCGGAAGAAGGCGGCCACGTCGGCTTTCCCGTCGGTTCTTTCCCGGGACGGATAGACTGGCTGCCGGCGCGCATCCTCTCCTTCTTCGACGGCCAGGCGATGCGCGCGCCAAGCGACACCGATTTATGCGATGCTGGAACCCATGGATGACATCGTAAAACAGGCAATGGCCAAGTGGCCGAACGTGCCGCACTGCTACGGCTGGCTGGCGCTCGATGCGCGCGGCGCCTGGCGCATGCGCGACGAAGCTGCCCAGCAGGCCAACGCGCCCGGCGACAAGCTGAACAACCCGGCGCTGGTCGGCTTCATCAACCGCAATTACCTGCACGACGAGCAGGGCCGCTGGTATTTCCAGAACGGCCCGCAGCGCGTGTACGTGAACCTCGAAACGACGCCCTTCATCGCCCGTACCGATCCGGCCCAGGGCATGACGGTGCAGACCGGCGCCGCGCTGCCTGCCATCGAGCGCCTGTTCCTCACCGAGTCCGGCGAGGCCATCGTGCAGGCGGGCGAGATCGTCGCCCAGGTCGATGACCGCGACGTGGCGCAATTGTTCGAGAGTCTGGAACTGGATGGCAAGCCAGCCGGCGACGAGGCCTTGCTGGCCTGGCTGGAAGATGGCGCGGGAACGCTCACGCTGCACTACCGCGGCGCCCAGGTCCCGGCCGAGCGCATCCGGCGCGACACCCTGCCCCAGCGCTTCGGCTTCGTTCCCACGCCACAAGCCTGACAGACCTTTACTTGACCTTTTCTTCGAGTTCCTTGAACTCGCGCTGGCGTTCCTTGATGTCGCGTTCGCGGGCGTCGATTACCGATTGGTCGTAGAAGCTCGCATCGCTTGCCTTGCGCGCAAAGTCCAGCTGGTCCACTGCTGCCGGCAGGGCGCCGGCCAGCACGTAGGATTCGGCCAGGGCCATGTGCTGCAGCGCGATCTTGCCCTGGCTCGAATACGCTTTCGCCATCAGGTCGTAGAGCTTCGGGTCTTCGCGGTACATGCGCACCTGCTCGCGCAGGTAACGCGTGGCATCGTCCAGCTTGCCGGCAGCAATCATCGCCTCGGCATACTGGCGCGCCAGCGCGCGCGACAGCGGGTAGGCGTGGACGGCCTGCTCGGCATCCTTCACCGCGCTCTGCACCACTTCCTTCGGCTGGCCGGCCGCTAGCTTGATTTCAAGATCGAGCCCGGCAAACATGGCGCCGCCATCGCTCGGAGGCGCGGCCGACAGCACGCCCTCCTTCGGCTTCATGCTGGCGCGCGACTTGTCAAGCCAGCTGCGCGCCGCCGCCAGGTCGCCCTGCTTCAGCGACAGGTAGGCCAGGCCGTACTGGGCCGCCACCTGCTGCTGGCGTTGCGGCTGGCTCATCTGCGTTTCGAAGGTGGTGCGGGTGTCGCGCAGGCCGGTCGTGCTGCCGTCCTGCAGCACGCGGGCGCGCGCCTTGGCCAAGTGGAATTCGATGGCGTCGGCACGCTGGCGCCGCGGCGTTTCGCGGATGCGCGACTGGATGTCGGCGATGCGCTCGCCGGTCAGCGGGTGGCTGCTGAGGAAGGCCGGCATTTCGCCATACACCTTGTTCGCGCTTTGCAGGCGCTTGAAGAAGGCGACCATGCCCGTGGTGTCGTAGCCGCCGGCGCCCATGATCTGGAAGCCGACGCGGTCGGCCTCGCGTTCGGCATCGCGGCTGAAGCTGAGCTGGCGGTCGATCGCCAGGCCCTGCCCGCCCATCAGCACGCCCATCGCCGCATCCGGGCTGGCGCGCGCCGCCAAAGCCGCCAGGATCATGGCCGCGATCGGCAACAGCGCATCCTGCCTTTGCTGGCCCAGCATGCGCGCGATATGGCGCTGCGACACGTGGCCGATTTCATGCGACATCACCGATGCCAGTTCCGACTCGGTCTGCGCCGCGATCAACAGGCCCGAATGGATGCCGATGTAGCCGCCAGGCAGGGCAAACGCGTTCAGCACCGGGTCGCGCACGGCAAAGAAGCCGAAGTCGGACCCGGTTTCGCCGCGCGCGCCGGGCGCGGCATCGACCAGGGCGCCGCCGAAATGGTTCAGGTAATCGAGGATCTGGTCGTCATCGAGGTAATCGCGGTCGCGCCGGATCTGGCGCATGATCTCCTCGCCCAGCTTGCGCTCGGTGACCGGCGACAAGTCTTCGCGCGCGGTGTCGCCCAGCGTCGGCAGGCGCGAGGCGGCGGCGGTATTCAGGGATTGGGCGGCGGCCGATGTACAGGCAAGACCGGTCGCGGCCGACACGAGCAGGACGGCCAGGCGCCGGCGCCAGCGCCTGGAGGCGCACGGCAACGCGGATTGGGTCGGCGCGAAGTGAGTCAGCGCGGAATAGGTCAGCGATTTCACGGTGCTATGATAACCGCATCCGCGCATGGCTTGCCGCAAGCGGAACCACTTTCTTACTCGAGCATACCAACAAGACAATGACCAGTTTTAACCCGCCGCCCGACAAGGGCGCCAGCCCGCTCACCCATTTCGACGCCAGCGGCCAGGCCCACATGGTCGACGTCGGCGCCAAGCAGGAAACCCACCGCATCGCCGTGGCCGCCGGCACCATCCGCATGTTGCCGGCCACACTGGAGCTGATCCAGTCGGGCAATGCCAGGAAAGGCGACGTGCTCGGCATCGCCCGCATCGCCGCCATCATGGGCGCCAAGCGCACCAGCGACCTGGTGCCGCTGTGCCACCCGCTGCCGATCACGCGCGTGGCGGTGGATTTCGAAGTGGATGCAGGCAACAACAGCGTGCATTGCCGCGCCCAGGTGGAAACCGTAGGCAAGACCGGGGTCGAGATGGAAGCGCTGACCGCCGTGCAGGTCGGGCTACTGACCATTTACGACATGTGCAAGGCGGCCGACCGCGGCATGGTCATGACGGATGTGCGGGTGCTGGAAAAGCATGGCGGCAAGTCGGGCGACTGGACGGCAGTGCTGTAATCGCCGTCCGGCAAGCCCGCAAACCGTTGATGGGCAAGAAACCGTCTTTGCCCCCGGCAGGGTGATTGTCATCGAATTTCCATCAATTTGTCACCGCATCGGACCGCGTGGCACGCGCGCTCGCCTGGCAACGGGCATGTTCACTTCGCACCGGGCAAACTCGCCATCCACGCCTGCGTGAACGCCTTCCCCATCAGGCCGACAGCTTTTCCGTTTGCCTCGGCGAAGCGTTCCATCGACTGCTGCTGTACCGAGAAGGCATTCTTCGCCAGCGCATCGGCGCAGGATTGCGCCGCGGTGATGAATGCGCGCAGCATTTGCTCCTGGATCACGCGTGCCGAACTCAGGAGCATGTGCTCGGTATTGGTCTGGATGACTTCCCTGTACAGGCCCGTCATGTCGGACCACATGCCCACGAACGGCATCGACATGGTGGAATAGACGGAACCCGGGTTTGCGCTGATCGTCAACATGCTGCTCTCCTGGTGAGTAAGCCGAAGAAGGAAACGAGACAGGCGCCGCATGGTGCGGCGCACCATCGAGTCTACTCTTCGGCTGCGCATCGTGTCATCCGCGCGCGCAACCGCAAAACAGCGGATGGCTGCCTCAGTCCTTGCCTCCCAACTGTTCGCGCTTCACGATGTACTCTTGCCCGGTGATCAGGCCCTGCGAAATGGAGTAGCTGAGCGCGGCGAATGCGGCCTTCAGTACTCTCCGGATCGAGCATGGGGTCGATTGGTGGCGCTGTCGGAACCATGGAAGCGCAGGCACAGACCGCCTCGACATCCTGCCTGATTTGCCGCTCATTCAACACCGTGCGGCTCCAGCAATCATTCAACAGCCCCACGTAGATCTGGCCCGCATTCAACGCCAGGGAACGCAATTGCGGATTCGCCGGATCGCGGGCAAGCAGAGACAAGCACTGCTCCATACCATTTCCTGGCTTTGCCGGCTTCCCACATCAGGTAGATGAATCCGGCAATCGCCGCAGCGGCCACGACGCTGACTGCTCCAAACAAAAGAACGA
>Ga0308166_1002523_pt1 | contig 16738 bp, 12 predicted proteins | sample PhyCR2_2_FD_202137 | JGI IMG/M metagenome (GOLD analysis project Ga0308166, IMG submission 202137) | Phyllosphere microbial communities from UC Gill Tract Community Farm, Albany, California, United States - DLSLCC.R2 | ecosystem: Host-associated > Plants > Phyllosphere > Unclassified | place... | reverse complement strand
CAGGCAAGACCTTCAGCGCTTCAATCGCAGCAATCACGGCTTCTGGCTGAACGCCTCGCGAACCATCAAGCTCCAGGCTCTGACAGATCTGACCCAGCAGATTGCGATAGTTGGTCAGCTCGTTTTCACGCACGGTGATTTGTTCGTTCAGGTCGAACACGCGAACTTTCAGAATGTTCAGGTCGTTTTGCAGTTTTTGGATTTCTTCGCTCATTTATACACTCGGTTTGATATGTTTAAGGATCTGGCTCTTCAGTTCGTCCAGAGTACCATTATTTAAAATTACGACATCACCCGGTTCTGGGGTCAGTCCTTGTTCGGTCGAATGGCTATCATTCAGGCCGGTATCACGTTCAATGAAAATGAACTCTGCCCCAAGGCTTCGGAAGTATTTATACTCATGAATCTGGCGACAGTCGGTAATCAGTGTATCAACATGCTCACCATTGATCAACAGGTCAGACAGTAACATGCGGGTCCACACGGTTGGAGAAATGCAGTTGCACACAATATCGGTTGCAAATGTCTGCATCAGACGGCGAGAGGTCCACGGGATTTCGTTGTTTTCGATCTCACGAACAATACGGAACCACGCATTATTTGATTTGATTTGCCCATACCCGAGTTTTTCAATCATTTTAATGCCAGCAACGAACAACACATAAACATCTTCGTTGTTAAGCAGCAACGCGCCGTTGTCTCGATCACCTTCCCAGAAGGTTTTCTTCTGTCGGAACTTGTGTTTAGTTCCAACGGTTTCGAGAACTTCTTTTACATAGTTGCCCAAGGCCATAACATTGAAGTTGTCGGTCTCATGGACAAAATTTCCAGCCTCGGTTTTACCCGAACGCTTTTTACCGCAAATCACATATAACATCAGTCTTTTTTCCGGGGTTCTGGACGAACGATTACGCCGTCGAATTCAACTTCCATATACTTGAAGTTAAAAGTCGCCATGCACGTAACGACTTCATCCGTATCATTGGTATACATCAGCTCAAGCTCGCCAAGGTTCGAAGGCCATGCACCATAGAAATGCATCGTTGCAATCACGCGCTGGCCTGAGTTGTCCAGAATGTGAAGGCTAATCGTCTGGTCTTTTTCCAGCCAGCGAAGGCTTTGCGCTTTTATGTAGTCTACAGTCCCGAGCATCCACTTGTAAACACCCAGATACGACCGAAGCTCTTCATCAACCGCAATACGCAGAATCAGCGGATCGAATTCTACCGCAGAGCCAGGGATGTGACCGGTAAGCATTGGATTGAGTGGAACAGTAGTTACAGGGATACTGATACCGGGAAGTGTAACACCCTGAATCTGAAGTTTCAAGCCCTTTGTGTAATCATTATCGGGAATATCTATAGCGAAGTTGGTTGCTGAGATCTGATTGAGGATCATTGCATTAGTCATGTTGGATCTCCTTTGAATCTATTTAGGTGAGATCCGAGCGAAGCGAGTGACGCGACCGAAGGGAGTGTCCAGAAATGTCTCTTTTCTATTATTATATTTTATATATAGATCAAAGTGGACATTTTCGTATACTTTTTGAACAACTTCTCATCGGCTTCGCCGAATCTCGCTTCGCTCGAAAATCTTTTCATTTGATCTATCTTTATAAATAAGTTATCATGCACTCACTTTCTACAAGAGAAATAAAATATGCAATCTTTCAAAGATTTACTGAATGAATCAATGTCTCTTCCTTCGAAGTATGCGAAGAACGTTGTTACCTCTGATCGTGCTGCTCACGCTGCAAAAGGTCAAATCGGTTCACTGCACTATGCTCATGGCTCTGACTTCGACGTATACGCGCCCGACAGTCACGATCTGGCTTACTTCGGTAAGAACGTAGTTCGTCTGAAGGGTAAAACTACCGGTAAAGAGCAGGCTGCTTACGTTGACTGGCAGAAAGGAACCGTCTCTTTCTACAGCGGTAACCATGGCGACGACAAAGATTTTGATAAGCCGGTTAAGTTCAAGACTGCTACCCTGTTCAAAGAAGCAGAGGAAAATCTCGATCTGTATAACCAGCTTGCCGAAGATCTGGAAGTGTCGATGCCTATCGAAGAATCAGAGCAGACTCTGGTTAAGGGCAAGATCTACAAAGCCGCAAGCAATGACATGCTGCTGAAATATACCGGTCGTAGTAAAGCTGTAGGCACCTCGTTCCAGCCGGTGTTTACCGTGGTCGATTCCAAAGGTGTTCCGCGCCTGGTTAAGGGTAAGAACTTTACTCAGTCTTACGGTTCGGATGTTCTGAAAAACCTGTCACTAGTTGAAGCGGAATCAATCGATGAGTCTACCGCGCCAACTAAGTCGAGTCCTGGCGTAAAAAAGATTGTTGACGCGCTCAAAAAGAAAGGGTTTGACGCTGAAGTTTCAGTTGAGACCGAACGTGTTTATAACCGGAAAACTGAAAGTAACGATACCGTTGTGACTCTGCGTATCGAGTTCTACGAAGAAGGTCAGGATTCCGAGCCTGTTGGTGTGTTTACCACGACCGACGCGTCCGCCTTTAAATTCGGCAACATATACAGCAAAGCTAAATCGCTGCATAATCATGAGTTAACGGCTGCGCAGGTTGTTCCTGAAATTAAAGCTGGTAAGTTCGACCCCAAATAAAACAAAAGCCCCTTCCTTTCGGTCGGGGCTTTTTTGTTAAAAACGGTTCCATACTTTTTTCGCAGAGAATGCTTTTCCTTTCGACTGGAAAGCCTGCGTCGGTAACCATACAGCTTTTGCCCAGTCACGCGGGGTGATCTCCGCAAGTGGGGTCTGTAGGTGAGATGGTAGGTATGCTTTGATCATGTGTTCTGCGCCACGCATGTTTTTCACGTTGGCCCAGTTAATCTTAAGCATAGTTTTGTTTGAGAGGCGATCTGTTGATCCGTACCCACGCTTCAGAAGTTCCTCTAAAAACTCCTGACGGGCTTTTGGTGGCGCATAGTGAAGGTTCAGGCCATAGAACACCAGGTTTCCTGCTTTAGACTTACCCGAACCCAGAAAAATGATCATCGGGAATCGGTCCCAGTATGGGAGAGTGTCTTTGTATTTGGCGTCGTATCCAAACGTATACAGACGACCGGTCGCAGGCTTTGAAACCTTATGCGTTCTGATGCTGGTCTTCAGGAAATTCCCGAACCACTCAGAAGAATCTTTCTGTCGTTTAGCCGCAGATACCCCGACAGTGACACGCTTCAGGCTGTTTCGGAAGTCGTTGATGATATCGACCGCGTGTTTTTTGCGGTAGTCGTTACGTTTCCGGCGTGCTTCGGTCTCTTCTTTGCGTCGTTCGATCTCAGTGTCAATCTGTTTCTTATAACGGGCCATGGACTTTGTGAAGGTCGCATAGTTGATACCGCGTTCGTCTGCGAACTTCTTCGCTGTTGCGCCTTTCAGTTTGGCCCGACGAAAGTCAACGCCCAACTGTACCCAGTCATCAAGTTTTCTCTTGACAACCGGTTTCGGTTTGTCCTCTTCTGCGAGGACTGAAATTTCAAAAATTAATCCAGCCATGACGTTCCTCCGCTACTATTTAGCCAGCCCAACCGAAAACACGCTTCAGGGTGTCTTCAGTGATGATCTTGAACTCCCAACCTTTCTGTTTACAGGCCGCGTTCGCTGCTTTCCACTTGTCAATATTGACTGAGTATGTATACAGCGCATCAATGAATTTCTTTTTGTTGTGAACGTTGTTGTTCACCGGCTTCGGAGGTGGTAAGGTCTCCTTCATCGGCTTCACTTCCCAGAGGTAGGTGACTCCGTTGTCCAGCTCAACATAAAAATCCATGAAGTACCGGCGTCGTTTCCCGTCTGCATTACAGAAGTAAGGGATCACGACCTCTTCACTGTTCCAGCGTTTTACGTGGGGGTTCTTGTCGAGCCAACCCATGATATACCTTTCCCAGGAAGAACGATATGTGATCTTCCTCGGGTCGCCCTTATATTTTTGCAGGTTCTGGGGCATAAAAGAACCTTTGTATGTCTGTCTTCCAGCCATTATCAGATCCTAAATATAGTTAAACTTAACTAGGGGAAATTTTATGATTTTTTCATTCTTCCCGAGCGTTGATTATAAAGGGACACCAACTGCTGACATTTACCGAAACTACCGGTTTTATTTCAACAGGGTGCTGAGAAATTACAAACCCCGTTCATATCAACTTACCGGTACATTACGACCCGAGCAACTTGCCGAAACCCTGTACGGGCAACAGCAATATTACTGGGTTCTCCTGATGCTCAATAATAATTACGACCCGTTTTACGGTTGGATTACTGACCAGGAAACCGCATATCAATGCGCAATCCAGAGATATTCTAATGTTGGCGGGGAGCAGGTTCTTTACCACGTAGATGCGGAAAGAAACCGATACTACAACTTGACAGAAGACCCGGTTAACCCAGGATTCTGGTATGACAAGGGCGACGTTAACCGTCTGCATTTGCAGTATAAAGGTACACTGGTCCCTATTGATATTTATGAGGATGCTGTGCTGCAAAATGAAGCAAAACGGACCATCAAGATCATCAACCCCTCTGATATTCAATCATTCGTAAGTGATTTTATTAAAGAGATGGAAAAGGCAACAGTATGAAATACGGTGCAAACAACTCTCCTTTTTTTGAAGGAGTCGTAGAAGAAGTTGACGACCCCTTAGAACTGGGTCGGGTTCAGGTGCGCGTATTTGGCGAACATCCTGGACAGAAACAAAAATCTGGTGCTATCGGTATTCCGGTCGAAGAACTGCCATGGATGATCCTATCTCAGAGCGTGACGAGTGCTGCTGTATCCGGTGTCGGGTTCTCTCCGACCGGTATCGTGCGCGGTTCTCTGGTTATCGGATACTGGCGCGATAAATGGCACCAGGACGGCGTTGTACTGGGAACGATTGCTGGTAGCTACGTTGAGCAGCCAGACACGCAGAAAGGCTTCTGTGACCCTCTCGGAGAGTATCCGCGATACATTGGCAATGATGTTAACGTTCTGGCTCGCGGTGGTGATGCAGGTCGCGCATCTTCATCTGTTGTGATCCGTGACAGTAACACATCAATTGCAGTAAACCCGGATGATCGTCCGCTGGATGAAATCCCGGAAGATAACAGGACCGATACAGGCGGGTTCACTATTGAGAAAATGCTCAAGGGTGATGAGGGTATCCGTACACGCTGGTACACGGATTCTGAAGGTTATCCCACAATTGGTATTGGTCACCTGCTGATCCGGGAGCGGACTAAAGATACGGCACGCATTAATGCGATTATCAGTAAAGCAGTTGGTCGCGAAGTAACCAACGGAACTATTACCGCTGAGGAAGTATCGAAGCTGTTTGCTCAGGATCTGGCAAACGTCCGGGCCGGTATTGCGAAGACAACCAATCTGCGTGAAGTATACGTAGATCTGAACCGTCCGCGCCAGATGGCTATCGAAAATATGTGCTTCCAGATGGGTTATGGTGGCGTCGCCAAATTCACCGAAACTCTCGCAGCAATGAAAGTCAAAGACTGGCAGACGGCATATTTTCAGCTCAGGAAATCGGTATGGGCTTCTCAGACTCCGGGTCGCGCTGCCAGGGTATCGAAAGTTATACTGACCGGCAACCTTGAATCTTATGGTGTAATGGTTCCAGATCCTGAAGGTAAGAGTGTTGGCGCGGCGCTTGCAAGTGTAACACTGGAAACCTCACAGAATCCAGAGGATCCTTTCAGCCCGACAGATACCCGTGTTATGTTCACCGAACCCGAATCATCATACGCAGCTGAATATCCATATAACATGGTGTTTGAATCCCGCTCTGGTCACATCCAGGAGTTCGACGACACGCCAGGCCATGAACGTTATAACCGCGTTCACCCAGCAGGAACCTACGAAGAGACGCGCCCGGATGGAACCCGCGTAGTGAAAATCGTTGGCGAAGACTTTCTGATCGTTCAGAGCGGGAGAAAAGTCAACATCAAAGGTAACCTGCAAGTGGTCATTGAAGGTGACGCATTCATATACAACATGGGCAACGTGACCCAGACCGTAGACGGAAACGTAACTGAGTTTGTGCGCGGTAACGTGAAACAGACCATTGAAGGTGAACTGTATGCGCACGTTAAGCAGAATGCAGAGATCACCGTAGAGAAAGACGCTACGATCAACGTAAACCAGACACTGACCGCGAATGTCAAGGAAGATGCAAATATTCATGTTGGAAGAGATGCACTGGTTACAGCAAAAAATGCCCTGATGGAAATTGAAGAAGATTTCGACGTGGGCGCGAAAAATATCACGATGCGAGCGCTTGAATCAACAATGATTGATTCCGGTGGCCTTACTAAAATCACCGGTGGAACTGTCCAGGTAGGTTAATAATGATCATGGATTATGAGTCAAAAATCAATGAGTTAGTTGCAAACTATCAGCATCCCTGCGATGCTGAGATCCCTGCTGGTTCTTACCGTCGAGTAATCTGGGAGGGCCATTCGGAGGGCTATCCTGCTGTCGGCGTACAGTGGGATACTCAGATCATTCCTGTTGGCACGCACCTGTACACACAGGAGCCATTCGGTCACCGCAGCGTAAACCTGCCGGTAATCAATGCTCCGATAGCGGACCCGGAAACCGGTGTAATTCCTGCTGGTATTCTGGTCCCGAAGATTGGTTACTACTTCAACACCCAGCAGGATATTGACCGATATATTGCGTCCATCGGGGCGACAAAAATCAACGGTCAAAATGACTGGTACGGTGCTGACCTCTCGAAGGCTAATCTGTATCTGAATCCGGGCGAACTGGCAATGTATCGCGTAGAGAACAGCGGAGGCTATATGGCTTCCGGGCCTGTGTGCGACCCTCGTCTTCGTCAGGTTTACCAGGATACAACAGGAGCCTTTACCGGTATTAATTATTACTGGGGAGATGATCGGGTTGCGTACATGAAACATGACCCGGATAATCATCAGTGCAAATATACCGGTATGCGTGTCAACACGAATGCAGATACCAGCATTCCTCCGGTCCCTCCGGCTCAACCGGTATCATTTGACGGGTTACCGAGTGAGATGCGTGCTGGTGTTCGGATGATGAGAACCGCTGCCATATCGTGCATACCGGCCTCTGTAGGCTTCGCATACTCGAACATCAGTAATGCTATGCTTTCTGCCTGGAACACGACCAGAGACACGTTTAAGCTCTATTTCAACATGCTTACCGGTGTCCCTAAGAATGGTAACGGTATCGCGACCATGTATGACGGTCTCTCCATCGCTATGGAAGAGATCGCTGCCGGTGCGCTGGCATTATCACAGCAGGCATGGCAAGCAGCCGTGAAGGTGTTCAAAGAGGTTCTTGAGTCTGCACTGAACATCGTTGGTGGTGCTTTTGATATGATCAAAAACTTCCTCCCGACGATAACGATTCTGGGTGTCTCTATCAGCATCAGCGAACTGGTTTTCGGTGACAACTCTGTGCAGTATCTGAAAGATTCTTTCAATGCAGTGATCGCAGCCGGTAAGAAGACTTACGAAGAGGTCATAGACGAAATCTACAGTACCATAGGGAGCACATATCGTTATGCCGTTGAATACGTCAAGGCTGGCGCTCGCGACCTCGTAGATGCGTGTACGGCGTTATTCGACTGGTGTCTGACAATGTATCAAAACGCCTGCGTTGCTCTGGTGGATCTGTATGGAAGACTGATGCAAATCTGGTCAATGCCTCCGATGGTCCCAAATCCATTATGGTCTGCTGTCCTGGCGGTGCGGAACATCCTGAAGCAGATAAAACCACTTGATGTAATTTTGGGTGGTAATTTTCCGGGCTTTACTGCAATGGACTTGTATCAAATGGCTCAGGAAAAAGTCAAACAGTTTATTGATGAGTCCTATGCGCAGATCCGCGCCTACTATGAACAGGGTAAGCAGGTATGGTCTCAGTTGACCTCACAGACTTCTGAACGCGATGGAATGAAGCGCAAGTTTAATCAGTACCTGTCCGGTATGTGGGAAACGGTGACCGATGAAGCAACCAAAGCCTATGAGACTGCAATAGCAGCAGCGGATCAGGTGATCGAAGAGACCAAAGCCACATACGCGATGATTAAGGACCGGATAGCGAATCTGAAAGATGCGATGAAAGACACTTACAGCCTGGCAATCGACCAGCTTAAGAAACTGCCTATCATGGCCCAGATAAACCAGTTCCTGTCTTATTGCGGCGTTGCTTTTGATGATATGGTGACCCTGTTTGATAACGCTGCAACCGGTGCTAAATCTCTGTATCGCAACTTTGTTGACAGTTCCCGCTCGTTCAAGGATACATGCAAGGTCGTTTATAACCAGATCTGTACGCTGGCATTGAGTAAAGTAACGCAGTACGTAAATAAACTACTGTCTCTGATTGGTCTGGTGATTAACTTCCCGGCTATCAGTATCTGCGTCCCTATGATCAAGTACTAAATACCCGATAAAGAGGGGTAATAATGGCAACGCTCAAGAAACAAATAAACGAGATCCCCGATCAATTCATCGGGGCAACGTTCGACGAAATCAAATCGAACATCACAGATTGGTTGCGCGGACAAGACGAATTTAAAGATTATGACTTCCCTGCTTCGCGCATGAATGTTTTAATGGACCTGCTGTCGTACGCGACACTGTATATTCAACAGATGGGTAACACTGCTCTGTTTGAAAGTTTCATTCGTACCGCAGCGCTGAGAAGTTCTGTTGTTCAGCACGCGCAAGACTTCGGATATATGCCGGACTCAAGGACCGCAGCGAGCACAGCTATCATGGTTACTGCACGCAACCCGCTGAACCCGACCTCGATTCGTATTCCGCGCGGAACGAAGTTCATCGGTACGGTTAAGCAAACCAACAGTTACCCCTTTGTCGTTTCTGATGACGTGGTGATTGTTCGCGACAAAGACAACAACTACACCAGTACGATCAATATCGTGCAGGGCCGGTTAGTCCGTACCGAACTGGTGTATGATGGTTCAAGCATCCTGATCCGCGATCCAAACATCGACCGTAACCAGGTAAGAACCACTATCAACGGCGCACAATGGGACGACTGGACAAACGAAAGTATTGTCAATGCTACCGGTGCGAGTACCGTGTTTTACATGCGCGAGACTGTTGATGGTCACACTGAGATCTATTTCGGTGAAGGCGAAACCAGTCAGCAGGTTGCCGGTGGTGCTCTGACTGCTGACTATATCGGTGGTCTGAAACCAGCAAACGGATCGGTTATCGTGATTGAATACATTTCAACCAATGGCGAAGATGCTAACGGTGCGAAAGAGTTCGTTTACGTGGATACGCTGACCAATATCAACATTACTAACATCATCGAAAACCCGACCGAATCCCGTGATTATGTTGGTGCTGATGGTGGTGGTGAACCGGAAGATATTGAACGTATCAGGGAACTGGCTCCGATCATGCGAGAAACACAGCGTCGGTGCGTTACCGCGTCGGATTATGAATCGTTCCTGTCTCACCGGTTCGGCTCTGTTATCCAGGCGGTGCAGTGCTTCACTGATAAAGACAAACCCGGATATGCGTTTATCTCTGTCAAACCCAAATCTGGCTTACGCCTGACCTCGGTTCAGAAAGAAGATATGCAAAATTATCTGGCAAAATACAACCTGGCTCCGATCACGCCGTCGATTCTGGACCCTAATTATCTGTACGTTGTGCAGAAAATCAAGGTGACTTATGATATCAGCAAGCTGGTCGAGTCCGAAGAATGGTTGCGCGGTAAGGTTATTTCATCCGTGGACCAGTATTACAATGACAACGTTGAAATCTTCAACAAGTCTTTCAGCAAGTCCAAAATGTTGACATATGTCGATAATGCGGACGTGTCGATCATCGGTTCATCAGCAACGATTCAGTTGCTTCGTGAAATCGATAACTATTTCAGTGCGCCTATGTCTGGTCTTCACTTTTTAAACCAGGTTGCGCCTCGTTCGGTTGTCTCCAGCGGGTTCCTGTATACAAACGCTGCGGGGGAGTCGTATAACGTTCGTTATGCGTCTACTGATGCTGATAGTTCGGGTAACGCGAAAATCGTTATCGGGCCTTTTGCCTATACCGGTTCTAATTTCGACAAATATCCTGGCGAAACGCGCACTAAATATTATGAGGTAGGTTACATCGAGCATTTCAACGACTTTATCAGCTTCGATCTGGGCGTTCTCAACGTACCATCGGAAAGATTCAGCGCTGCATATATCGAATTAACCGCTACCCCATTAGAAGAAACAATCTTTACCCGAGACGGTTCATTGATCGTGTTTGAAAACGATTTGCGACCGCAATACACGTCGCTGGCAATGAATCCTATCAGTCAGTAATTACCTTTGGCCCTGTCTTCGGACAGGGCTTTTTTCGTTTCTAAATAATGGATATGATAATAGGCAGATTGGAGATTCAAATGATCAAGGCACCGTCAATAACGAGTCTGCGTGTTGATAAGCTGGCTGCAAACTTCATTCATTTGAAGTGGGACAGCGTAGGAACAGATTTTTACTACGTAGTGGAACTTGCGGAAACTCGCGGTGCGGGAGGTTCGACAATTCCCGATCAAGATCTGTCCTGGTATCAGTTAGGATACGCATACGCAAACGAATGGTTTGCAGAGTCACTGGCACCAAACAACCATTACAAATTCAGGATCCGCACGACCCATAAAGGTTTTGAGATGTCGGACTGGGTTTACAGTGATGAGTTGTGGACCTTTGACCTTAACGCATACAGTTATTCAACCATGCGCGAATTCACCCCGAGTGATTCGTTCATCAACGAAAAATTTTCAAAGAACAATCAGGGTTATGTCAACTTCAATACTGATGTTATTCTGGCGTCCCTCATGGTGGAAGACTTTGTATACTCTCCACTGTACAGCGATGTTAGCCAGATCAAAGACAAAATCCTGACGCAGGAAAACTATCACGAAATTCAGGATCATATCGAGCACGTCTGTAATGACATTGATCGCACGTTCCTTGTTTCGTCAAACAACATTCTTTACCTGTTCGAGCGCTTTCAGAACATGGCTAAGGTATCGAATGACAAGGGCCAGACATGGCACTATTACAAGGCGTTCAATGACCGCGTAGGCAACCCGGTATCACGTACAATCGCTTACCAGAGCCGCAACACAACGTTTGTTCTGGGCTATGACAGATTGTTCTATGGTCGTAACTCGACGGATACTCGCTGGTCTGCTGATGATGTGCGGTTCTCTGCTGACGATATCACGTTTGCTAAACTGGGTAACCAGACCGGCCTTGATTTCGATATCGATTCATACAACACCTTTGCGAAACTGCCTGGTGATGTGTCGAAGTATGCAGAAGCAATTGCCTGTAGCAATGACTGGCTTTATGTGGTGGCTAAGAACGTACTGCGTCGGATCTCGTTGCAGAATACGCCAATCGATACCAACCCAAGTTCTCCGACTTTTGGCGAGCGTATTTTTGATACGACTTCGTACAAAATCACCGGCAACGATAAAATCGTGGTCAAGAAACTGGATGTGATGAACGGCAAACTCTACGCTCTGGTGACTGGTGAAGTCAAGATAGCCCGACTGGACCCGACGAACCCTGATAACGTGGTTCCGTCTGAAGATGCCGGTGTGTACCAGTGGGACGAAGCCGAAAACAAATTTGTTCGCTTGTACGGTAACACCGAAGAAGAACGTTTCTTCATTACCCACAAGCATACGAATATGTCAACGAACGGGACTGAACTGTTTATCTCCGTGGGTAATTTCAAGTATCCGGGAACAATCAAAGATACTGACTTACTGGATCGTGATGATAAACTGAGTAATGCGGTGAAGTATGATCTGCTGCCTGGCTATACGTCAAGCATTCCGATCAACTTCGCAACCTTACGGGCGAGCATTGACGATCCGACTGTGTGGGCATTCGGTCCGCAGGAGTATTACAACGAGGCTAATTACAACTGGTTCTATCGTGATGAGGTCCGCAACTGGATCACTAACGACAACAGGCCGCTGGTTGTGTATCCGAAAGTTGAATACACCATTGTTACCGACACAGAAGGCTATGCGTCAGCCAAACGCGTTAACCGTGAGTACTGGGACCGTGGCAACGCGACCCTGAAGATTAACAACCTGAAGTTCAGCGGCTTCTCGAAATACACCAACGGTATATTGCTGTACAAGAGTTCAGGCGAAATTATCGGGTTCTATGAACTGTCATACCGCGCACGCGATAACCTGACAATCTTCTGGAAACCGGATAACACCCTGTTGATCGCAAACCTGTTAAATCAGGTCCGTGAAGTTCCATTCACGCCGGACATTGCGCCCGGACTGATTGACCCGGACTTAAGTCACATGATTACCCGGTTCGCGCCGCAAAGTTATCTGGAGCAGGAATTCTTTGAGAAGTTCGGAGAATATTACCTTCAGTATGTGTCGCTGGGCAAGAACAGTTACTATAACAAGTTGCTGAACCTGATCCGAAACAAATACCCGCGTGAAGAGAACAGCGTAGAATATCTCTGGTCTGAAGTTAACCGCAGAAACATCTACCTGGACAAATCGAAACGTGATGAGGTGATCCGGTTCTTCGAATCCCGAGCGAGTGACTTCTATTCGTCCAAGGGTATCGAGGCGAGTTATAAATTCCTGTTCCGGCTGCTGTATAACGAGGATGTATCGGTAGAGATCGAAAGCTCCAATACCCTGGAATATGATATCATCGTTGATTCAACGAATATCAGTCAGGACATTGTAGGCCGGACAATCTACACCCCGACAGGCAAAGCAAACGTGACTTATATCGAACGTCAGTACGAAAACGGAAAATTGCGCTGGTCAATGACCTTGCATAACGTTGTCGGCAACTTCGTCGAAGGTCAGGTTGTGAAGTCAGAGAGAACCACGTTTACCGGTATGCTGATTCGTGGCGTTCGCGGTAAGCAAATGGCGAACAACTCAATCGACTATATCAACCGTGGGCGCTCTTATTACGTGATGAAAATCCGTTCTAATCTGCCTGCCAGCCGGTACAAAGACGACCTGTTGCGCTTCGTTCACCCTGTAGGCTTCGGCTTTATCGGGATTACGATGCTGACAGTGTTCATCAACTCCGGTTTGTCAATGACTCACAGCGAAACGATTGTTGATATTCTGCGCAACTATCGCTATGACAGCGGCTATCCGAAGTATTACCCGGATCGCGTGGCTAAGCTGGACGGTAACGGAAATCAGCAATTTGACCTTGTGACGGGCGAAGCGCTCTATGTTCCGGGTCCGAAAGCAGGCCAACTGTTCCCGGTCCCTGATGAATATGACATTGAGGAAGAACCTTTCCACGGTGTTCTGCCTTCGCAGCGCCGGTTTGACCAGAGTCCGCTGTTTGATAGCTCTGCTGTTAAATATTCACAGTATCGCCGGTTGGTTGAGAAGCGTCTGAAAGATGATGCGGGTAATCCTCGCGACCCGGCAAACCCGACACAAAGAAAGGTAGGAAAATAATGGCACAGCAAAATATCTATCGTTCAGTCATCACGGGTAAGTTTCGTACTGAGAACATGATGAACTTCCGTGAAATGATCGGGCCAGCGAACGATAAAAACTCAATCTATATGTCTATTGGTCGAACAGACCAATGGGCAGATAACGAGTCAGACCCCGACTTTGCCCCTCCGTATCCGAATGATGATACGGACGGCATTGTTGATATGTGGACTCAGATGATCGGTATGACCAAAGTTCCAGCGGAAATGATCGATGCGATCATTCCGCGCAAAGACTGGGGCGACACCCGACTGACTAACCCGAAAATCTTCTACGTGAATGATATCGTGGTTGTGAACTCCGCACCGTACAACCGTACAGACTACGGTAAGGGCTGGATGGTCTATCGGGTTGTTGATGTTCCTAACATCGGCTCCTGTTCGATTTCAAGCATTACCGGCAAGACTGAGTGTGTTCGTATTGGTGGCGTATGGACCCCGACACACGAATCAATTGAGCCTCCACGCGGAGAAGCCAACGGCATTGACATGGGCGACGGGTATATCTGGGAATATCTCTACACAATCCCGCCTGACGTGGTGATCAACCGATGCACGAATGAACATATCGTGGTTCCATTCCCTAACGAGTTGCAGGAAGACCCTGTGCGATGGGGATACGACAACGTGATCAAGTGGTATCCGAATCAGTACGATTTGGTGTATCGCATGAAGGTGCATTCTATGCGCTTCCGGGCCTATATGGATTCCCTTTTCTTCCCGCAGGCTTCGTTGCCTGGTAACCGTGGATTCCGTCAGATCAGCGTTATCGTTAACCCGCTGGTTAAGCGCGACAAACCATCGGACCCGGAAGTAAAAGCGACTGAACAATATTACACGGTAGACCAACTCGAACCGGATTCGGGGCAGATGGTCTACATGGAAAACCGACAACCAATTATTCGCTCACTCGATCAGACTGAAGAAGTCAGTATCGTTTTCGAATTCTAAGGAAATACAATGGCTTATCAAACTGGCAAGAAACTGATTGATGTTGGTCAGGTTGGCAACCCTTCAACAGGCGACCCCCTCTATGATGGGGGTCAGAAGCTGAACGAGGTGATCACCAACTTATACAACGCTCTGGGTGACACGCGGTTGCTTTCCGCAAATGAGGGTGTTGGTCAGATGGTCCTGCACGCGACCGGTTACTATCAGAAGTTCCCGCGTACCTATTACGCAGGCTCTCCGATTGAACTGGGTTCGCTGCATGACATGGATACTTCGACCGGTCCGATTACGGTTGTTCTCCCTAATGGCAAGACAGGCGAAGGATGCCTTTTCATAAATAGTAACGGTAGTATCTCCGTGGATCGCCCTCTGGTGTTTCGTCCGCAGGTAGGAGATGGAATCAAAGGCGTTCAGGACCAACTCTATATTACTTCACCCTATACCCAGATTAAACTCTGGTGCGTGAAGAAAGAAGGTTCGGTAACGACCTGGGATTATTCAGTAGAATCGATGTTCGGTTCGAAAACAATGCCCGTTGATTCAACCAGACTAATTATGAAAGCATCACCGACCGCTATTCCGTTATTTGGATACTCTGAGTTCAGCGGCGCAAAAATTCTGGTCTATGCAGAAAACCTGACCGGCACAGTTACTAAAATGTCCGAGGTTCTTCTTTCAGTTGACCGCGTAAATCGCGGGATTTTCTCGACTGAATATGCGGTCCTTAAAAACAGCGCTGATGAAATGTATTCTCTGGATTTTACCGTGGGTTCTGGTGATATCGTTTATGCAAACGTCAAATCGGTAACAGAAGATCGGATTAAGTTCACGATCAAAGCGATTGACACCATTAAATCAGGGATCGCAACATGAAACAAGAAATAGCAATTGGTAATGTGGTTGATGACGGAACCGGCGATTATCTTCGCCGTGGTGGTCAGAAAACCAATGAAAACTTTACCGAACTGTATAACAAACTGGGTGACGGGGAAATCCCTCACCCCGCTGGCGCATGGAAAACTTTTTCCGATACTACGCTTTCCCCTGAATTTGGCGAATCGTGGGCGCTGAACACCACGAACAACCGTATTACAGTAAATCTTCCAAAGGGTAGCGTTGCCGATTACAACAAAGTGATCCGGTTGCGTGACGTTTGGTCAAAGTGGGCAACAAACAACGTCCGACTGATCCCGGCAACCGGCGACACCATCAAAGGTTCACCAACTGCTAAGGAACTGTACAAGGATTTCATGGATGTTGAAATCGTTTACTGTGCGCCTGGCAAATGGGAATACGTCGAGAATAAACAGGTTGACAAGATCACCACTTCAGATCTGGCAACCGTAGCGAAAGAGACATTCATTGCGGAGCAGGGTCAGACCGATTTCCCTAATATTTTCGGTGCGAACTCATACAACGTCCGTGCTCTGGAAGTCTTCTATCGTGGCAACCTTCTTTTCATCGATAACAAAGACGGATTCAAGGTAGAGAACTCCGATTATGGTTCAATCGGGACCGCAGCAGGAGAGATCGTTGCTCTGGATGGTCACGGCATCCGCCTGAAGAACCCGTGTAACGCTGGTGATACGCTTCAGTTTGTTACCTATATGGATGGTATTGCTACATGGCGTGCGACGTATGAAGCCCATACCATGCGCGTGTATGAGACCGGAAACACCGAACTGGTAAGCCAGCCAGGTGAAATCTGGGTAGGCGATCTGGAAAACAAGAAAGAGTTTACGACTGCTGAGTTTGGTATCAGTACCCGAACGCTGATTAACCCAAATTCGTGTGAGGTGCTTCTGAACGGTCGCGAACTGACCAAAGCAGGTGATGCGGATCTCCCGTCATTCGTCTGTGAAGGTGCAGAAGGCTACGACGAAGATAGCTGTCTGGCTAACTCCGGTCAATGGGTTCCGTCTGGTATGGATTACAGCCTGGTCTTTGTTGATTCTATCGTAACCGGCTTCAAGTTCAGTCAGCCTTTTGAGAGCGGTGATATTGTCAAAGTGCGCTGGTACAACAACGATATCGGAACAACGATGGAGTGGGAAGGTGTTGCTGGTATCAAAGAACACACTGACCGGGTTTACCTGAACAACGAGGAAGAGTTTACGCTGTTAAACCGTATCGAGTATACGGATTACACAAACCCTTCTCAGAAGACCGCACGCGTAATCGCTGAACCTTTCCGGGGTCGCATTACCGATATTCAGGCGCTGTTTGATATGTTCGT
>Ga0308166_1002522_pt1 | contig 16743 bp, 13 predicted proteins | sample PhyCR2_2_FD_202137 | JGI IMG/M metagenome (GOLD analysis project Ga0308166, IMG submission 202137) | Phyllosphere microbial communities from UC Gill Tract Community Farm, Albany, California, United States - DLSLCC.R2 | ecosystem: Host-associated > Plants > Phyllosphere > Unclassified | place... | reverse complement strand
ACCGCAGCCTCAGGGTCTGTATCCGAATCACGTCTGGGGCATGGATTTTGTCTCTGATGCGTTGTTTGACGGGCGACGACTGCGCCTGCTGACGGTTATCGACCTGTACACCCGCGAATGCCTGGGGATCTGCGTGGGGCAGAATTTGCGTTCAACAGAAGTGGCAGAAATGCTGAACAGCATAGCGCTCAGACGTCCTTTACCTCAGTTGCTGAAAACCGATAATGGTTCTGAATTTGCAGGGAAAATGCTGGACAGATGGGTGTACGAAAGAGGCATCAGAATCGACTTCTCACGCCCGGGAACACCGACGGACAATGCGACGGTGGAGTCCTTCAACGGCAGGTTACGGCAGGAGTGTCTGAACGAGAACTGGTTTATGTCTTTGGAGGATGCACGGTGCAAAATCGAGGCCTGGCGCATACACTATAACCAGAGGCGTCCCCCTTCTGCGCTGGGCCGGATGACCCCGTCAGAATTTGCTGAGAAGTCTGCCGGTTGCCAGAATACACAACCAACATGAAGCCGGTTATTCCTGATTATGACTGGATCATATTCGGGGTCAGGGTCACACTGGTTCCTGTCACTGGAAGATGCGCAGAACAAACTTGACAACATCATGAGAGAACGCATTCATCATTAAATGACATGACTCCGGCTGAATTTATCCGAAGTCTCCGGAAAGGCGAAGATCTCTGATTTAGCACTGCACTGATTTTGGGCCCGGGTCACGAATTATAAACGGAGCATATTAGAACAAGGAACACGTTGAATTGAATTGAGTTGAATTGAGTTGAATTGAGCTGAGTTGAATTTAGAAGGTTAGCCACTCACCAAAAATTTAAATGCGATGATATTTACACCCCAAAATTCCAAATAATTCGACCAATATAAAAAGTGCCCTTTTGTCTTCGAGCACTTGATTGACACATATGTCCTATATACATTCCATTATCGTAGATGGCTATTAGTTACCTTCATTAAAGAAAGCATTCTTTTAGCGATGTGCTCCCATGTAAATAGCATTTCAATTTTCCTCAAGGCATTTATCTTGATAACATCATATTCCTTAGAGTTGGAAAGGATGCGCTCTATAGCAAAAACAAAATCACTAATATTATAGCTATCGCTAATCAAGATCCCATCTACACCTGGTGAAATAATTTCAGGGATCCCGCCTTTATGGCTAGCAACCAGAGGTGTCCCAACAGACATGCTTTCTATAAGCACCATTCCGAAAGGCTCATCCCATTGACATGGATATATAAATAGGTCACATGTCGATATAAAGTTTAATAAATATTCCTTATTTAAGTGACCTTTGATTTCAATGATAGGGAACTCATGTTTTTTGTTAATTTTGGCAGCAAGGTTTACTACCCTATCAAAATATTCCGTCCTTTCATTATTACCACCAGAACCTGTAGAACCACAAATTGCAAGAGTATACCTGTGGCTATTATTTACATTCAGCTTATCGCAAATTTCAATAGCTTCTAATACGCCTTTTTCTTTTACAATTCTGCCAGCAATAACAAGACTGCGTACTGAGCAATCATTGAAACACTCATCTTTTTTATTAGAGCATGAAAAACCTGAGAAATTAACACCATTATAAATACTACTTCCCGAAAGTAAATTAAAGTCACTCTGACAGCGACGAAGCAGAAAGTCACTACAAAACCAAAAATCGTCAACACTTTTATTAACAAGAGTAAATTGCTCAGATGAAATATAATCGGTCATATCGTTATGCATATGTAAAATTATCTTTCCTCTATAACCAAACTTCCTCAACCATAATGCATAAAGAGGACGATTATGCAAATGTATGATGTCTGATTTATATACCTCTTTTGGAAGAAATTTTATCCATAGCCTCCCATATCCAAAAAACTTAGAACGAATGGAGTTCTTATTTTTACCAGTAATTTTAGCCAAAGCAAATGAAATAACTTTCACAAATGAATCAATACAATTGAAATAAAATAAATCGCCTAGCCTTAACCCTTTACCGTCATCATCAGCCCCTGGACAGTATATCGAATAATTCAACTCCATTCCCAAACGAGAATAAACTTCAATTACCCAAGCAGCAATAGCGCCCCCTTTATTTATACTTAATATTTCTTCAACAGGGCAAATTACCGAAATCTTCATAAATCACCTTAGTTTTTACGCAGTTTTAGCGAAACCATAACATCACGCATTTCAATTCGTCGTGAAAAATACATACTACCAATAAATACAATCAATCCTATGGCACACTTCACCGAAAATGTTATTGGCAGGGGGAAACCTTCAAAAGTAACGTCAAGTAAATATAGAGTAACAATCAATGGCAAAGAATATACTATCGACATCAGGAAATTTTTTATATAATCAAGAAATACCAAAGAGGTTATTATCGATGCTACCACTCCATTTACAATAAAGTTCACTATCTGGACAACAATTAAGCAGTAAATTACACCATAAATACCGAAGATACTTGCGCTAGTAAAAATAATTGGGAGAATAAACAAAAAAGTTTTAAAGAAATTTAGCCAGAACCCTAATCGCATACGCCCTAAAGCCATGAAAAGCACACCAGATGGATAACAAATTGCGCGAAACAATCCAGCAAAACATAACAATTTTACCATAGGTACAATCCAGACCCATTTAACACCAAACAATAAAAGTACCAATTCGTTTGCGTTAAAGTATAACTCTGACAATAAAGCGATATTGACAAATCCAATTAAAAAAAGAGATTTACTGAATGCTGAAATTAACTCAATTGGCTTATTTTGCAGGGTTGACAAATAAGGAAACATAACACGAGTAATTACAGGATTTATTTTTGACGGTATATTGACAGCAAAATTATTAGCAATATTGAAGCCCCCCAAATTGGATATGCTAATAAATCTACCAATAACAAAAGAGCTTACATTTCCATTTATATAATTGACAAGTTGATCAAGTGCCTGATATACCCCAAAGTTAAGAAATGATTTAATTTCATTATAACTAAAACAAATTGATGGTCTATTTACCCCCCATCCAAAAACATTTAAAGTCAATACTTTTATTAAGCTAGCAATCACCATCGCATAAGCGACTGAAATTGCCCCTAATCCTTTATAGGCAAAAATAATGGAGAACACAAACTGAACGAAAACCGATAAGATTTCCGCAATAGCAATTATTTTAAAGTTCAGGCTTTTTTCAAACAAGGCAACAAACTGCTGTCCAAAAGGAATTATAATAAAAACAAACGCAGAAACACCCAATATGTAAATAAGATCTTCACTGTGAAAAAAATATGCTACAAGTGACTTACTTGAGAATAACACTGCAAAAATAAAAATGCCTACTATCACATTGAACCAGTATAAACTATCGAGTTCTCTTTTTGTAACATTTTTCCGCTGAATAATCGCCTTACTAATCCCCATGTCTAAAAATATTTCAGAGAATGAATTAACCAACATAATAATGCCAATCAATCCTATTTGATAAGGAGTAAGCAATCGTGATAGTAATGCTAGTTGTGTTAGCTGCATAATCACATTAATAACCAACGCCATACTAGTCCACTTAACACCTGATGCTACTTTATGTAATGCCGACATGCTTTTCTCATAATTATTTGAGTGAATATTGAAATTTCCCCAAAATAAAAACGCTCATATAAAAAATTTTTCATAAAATTGAGAGTTATGACTCTGGGATACTAATAGAATTGATATTCCGATATGGTCGTAATCATCTTTGCTATTTACATTGACGTAATTAGAGCATCAGATAAAAATATTTCCCCTTCAGACATTCCCTGAGCATTAATGACTAGCATATAATGTGACGCCCATTCAGGAGCCGGCATTCTTAGGGGGGACTGTACGACACTATGCCAAGTGTTAATTCCTAAAGTTAAGTCAACTTGGCGAACGGGACCATGCTGAACTTTTCGTTTAAATTTAACTTGACCATTATCAGAAACATAATAGACACTTACAAAATATGCCGAAATAAAAATTTTACCCATAAGCGACCTATCAGTTCTAATTTTAAGACTATAGGTATAATTTTGTAATCTACGCGCGGCAACCATAGTGACAAACGTCAGAGGAGCACCTTTATTTGAAAGTTTAGTTAACCTCAAGGATTTGTTCTTTTCTTTATTTATTTTATAATAATTCAACTGAGTATAATATGTTAATTTTCTCTCATCATTATTTTCATCGAACAACATAACCCAATCACAACCATCCTGATTAGTTGAAAACTCTCCATCAGATAGTTGGTTTTCAGCCTGGCTTAATAGTATTGACACAGAAAAATTCCCGCCACCATTAAGAAGTCTAGAATCCATAGCATTGAATATTCCGGTACCAATCTTAAACGTACCACTTTGAGTCAGAAGATTTAGAAGTTTGCAACTATAAAAGTATACACCACCACCACCTTGAACAGACTCAACAATAGCATCAACAGGTAGCTTGTCCTTGATAAATCCCATAATAGTAACATCACGTAAAACTATACTAGCAGATTGGTCTTGACTACAAAAATATGGAACCATTTTAAGAGGGTTTGAAGTATTATTGAATTCGTGATGACCACCATGTGAGATAATTGATCCAGCATTTGCTTCGAAAACGCGGCCAACATAATCAATTGACACACCAGATACGTAGATCTCTCCATTAGGATTACTATTACGCACTCCTATCCCGGAAGAGGTTGCTATTACACCACCAAAATAAGCTATATTCTCTCCATAATTAACAAAACCTGAAGGCATATCAATATGGACACCTGAGCGAAAAATTTGCGCCCCAAAATGGGATATATTATAAGCGTTACTTTGATAAACATCACCCCTGCCGAATTCAGAAATCGTAACAGCCCCCATCACGATATTTCCCAATCCACTTTCAGGGCTATGAAATAAACGTCCGATAACTTCACTATCCCTACCTGGTCCTTGAACTAAAACGCCGGACATTCGCATCCCTCCTAAATTTGGAAGGTGTCCAACGTCAAGTTCACCTGAATTGAAAAACCTTAAAAAATAATTTCCACGTATGTTCGGTATACCTGATGCATCAATCACAGTGCCATCAGCATGACCTACCAAAGTAACATAAGCCAAATCAATATCAGTTTTTGCTGCAAGCCATGGCTGAAAATTTTTCGCCATATGTATTTGAGTTCTTTTTTTAATTACATTTTTAATAAACTCTTGAGCATCAATCAATTCATCTCGAGACGTTACAATAATCGAGTCAGAAATCACATCACCAGAGAAAGACGTACTCGTCTCCGTAAACATCTTTTTGTCGGATGAACTATTATTAAGCGAGTCATGTAATTGAGTATTCTTAGCTAATGCATTCACGGTGAACACACTGGCAAGAGAATAACCAACCTTTTTTAAAATAGCCCTTCTATCCATAAATTCTCCCATAAGCTAGGAAAACTAAAGTTTCCATGAGATATTTCTTTTAACAACTCTAGCTGGAGAACCAGCGATCAAACAATTACTTTCTAAAAAGTCACCGCTAACTACTGAGTTAGCAGCCACAACACAGCCAGATGCTATATTAGTACCCTTCAAAACAGAAACATTACAACCTATCCAAACATGATCGCCAATATTAATAATTTTATCTTTGTTTTTTTTATTCGTATAATTCAGATGATGAAAATCATCATCTAAAAACTGACACCCCCATGAAATATTACAGTCCTTTCCAATTGAAATACCGTTGTATACAATAAAGTCATTCTCAGGACCAATATATCCCCCAGACAAAATTAATACCGCACCATTATTTATATCAACACGACAACCACGCCCAAATGAAAGCGTACCTTAACATAATAGCCTCCCCCTAATATTATAAAAGCTTTCAGTTTTGTTACTAACATGATTAACATTTCTCAAGCCAAGTAATAGAACGCCATCACTCGTTAGACTTATATTTTTCAGTCCTTTAACTTTAACTTTATTGGCTGAAAAAAGCCCTCTCAAACCTTTTGTTCTATAGAACAAATTCATTATAAGAACATGAAAAATATGACACTCGGCCTTCTTGCATAACTCATTGAGTTTTTTTAAGTTTGCTATCATATTCATCATCCTTAGAAACTAATGCAGAAGCGGAGGCGACATAGATCAAAAACATCCACAATGAGGGCGATGATATGTCTGGAACTGAGAAAAACGCTCCCAAAATGAATCCTAAAAATAAAGTCAGAAAGAAAAGTGGATCTGGTTTTTTTCTATTTAAAAATAAAGGTTTGACTAAATAGTAAATAACTACTGAAAATAGAATAAAGCCAACCAATCCTAAATTAGTCAAGAGCGTAAGTAATAATGATGAGGCCCTATTACTACCCAAACCTAGCCCTAAGAAATAACTATCGAACAAAGCAGATAATGAGAGATAGTTACTCCAACTACGAATAACTCCAGAGTCAGATGACATTTTTTGGTCATATAGAGAAAAAATTACATCACCAAATAAAATGAAAATAATTGTAGACATTATTACTACAAGACAAATCGAAATTAAAACGCGCTGAGAGTTTGTCCCTCGTAAAATGAAAAATAATAGGAATGAAGCAACTGCAGTTAAAATAGCTGTAGATGAACGGTTTAATGTTAACAAAAACAGCATGCCTAAACCTAGAATAAGAACACCAAACTTTCTTCTTGCAAAAAGTAAAGGAGCAAGTGACGAGGCTATAAAGGCCCCTGCTGACGACGGCTCAGAATATGTGCCGGCCAAACGACTTTCTGATAGCGCTGTAATCGAGTACCCTTCATTGGAATATAGGAAATCTACTGGGAGTGTATCTTTACTAATCAGCCACCAAAAGGAAAACAGCCCAAAAATTAAAATACTAATATAATATGATATATATAGTTGATTGAAATCAATTATTGAAGGAGCAAATCTATAAGCCATCAAGAGTGTTATTACATTTATAATAAATAAGCAAATCTGCGACACATTGGACATAGAAAATCGCAATGAGGTTCCAGATGTTGCATAATTAACTTCGAAACTGTACATGGGGGAAACTACACGCAACCCAGAAAAAAGAGATGGAGCAGTAAATGTAACTACAAAAGCAAAAAAAACTAAGATTGAAAAATAAAAAGTGACTTTACTCAGATTATAGCTGATACCATTAGTTAAAAAGTATGGGCTAATTTTTATTATAAATAATATTTGGGTGAAAAAAAATGGTGTAATCCAGAGATTACCTAGTGAAAACACCGATGCTGCCTGGAAGACACAAGACGTCAACATTAACACATAAAGATACTTGGGAGGAAATAAAATAAAAATCAGCGCTATCGAACACCAAACAATACCGAAAATAGTTAATGTCATAATTTTACTCATCACTGTAGTTTACACTGCAGCACCTAAATTCATGCAATTATAAATATCCAAAAACTTCCTATTTCACAAGCGCGAGAACACCCATGTATAAATCACTCGCTCAATAAGCACCATCACGTTTAAGTACAACACCTATTGTTTTAAATAAAATAGCTATATCATTCCACAAGGCCCAATTTTTGACATACCAAGCATCAAAATAAACTCGCGTGTCATAATCGATATCATTTCTGCCTGATACTTGCCAAAGCCCGGTCATTCCTGGCTTAGCCATAAGATAATAGTCGACATCCCCAGCATAACGTTCAAGTTCATCTTCAATAACCGGTCGTGGACCGACCAAGCTCATTTCGCCGATTAGTACATTCCAAAGCTGCGGGAGTTCATCAAGACTAGTCTTGCGAATGAACGCACCAATTTTGGTAATTCGCGGATCATTTTTAAGCTTAAAATCTTTACTCCATTCATCACGAGCACTAGGATCACGATCGAGCATTTCTTTTAACACTTCTTGTGAGTTCAAAACCATAGATCTAAATTTCAAACATTTAAATTTTTTACCTTCGCGCCCAACACGCTCGTGACCATAGATAGGCTTCCCACCATCCCGAGATACTTTATAAGCAAGGAAGCCTAAAACAGGTAATAACGCAACAATCATAAAAGAAGAACCAATAATATCAAAAGTTCGTTTTATAATTCTTGATGAGCGCTTCGCTAAATTATTATTAACACGAAGTATCATTACTTCATGGCTGAAAATAAACGACATATCTGTACCATAAAGAGGGACCCCGCGCAGTGTAGGAATAACCGACACAGAACGACAGTTATGTTTTGCCAGATTCTTTAACCACCAATCCCGCAATGTATGTTGTTCAAATTCTAGCGCAACGATAAATTGCGTACTTTCTGTATCAACAGAAGCCCATAGTTGATCTTCGGAATTAATAACAGGCACCCCAGAAAAACTATCGTCACAGGGTTTATCTATGCAAACAAAGGCCGAAACAGAAAAACCTAACACTTCTTCGCTTTGTAAGGCCGCATAGGCTTCAAATGCATTCTTACCTGACCCAATAATTACAGTCTGTTTTTTCCATAAATCAAAGTAATCCAAAACTTTTTTTGTGATTGCTCTTCCCATTGGGATAAGAAAAATAATCAAACTCCAGGAGAACATCCATATATAACGTGAGAAATCCCACTTTGAGAACGCGACCAATGCAAGGTCTAATACAGCAAAAATAACTAATGTGCGGATAACTTCTTTAAGCTCGAACCAAAAAGGCTTCCGATATGTGTAATGTCGAAGCCTCGTCCAGAACCATGTGACACAGATAATTGATAATATTAATTGTGCAATAGCCCTAGTGAAAATTTGCTCTGGGGGAATGAAATCCCCCAAATCACCAAATATTTTATAAATAATGAAATAAGCCAAATAAATTGACACATTAAATAACAGTAAATCGGACAAGGCGAGTGATAACTTACTTATTACACCTTGGAATAAACTTTTTTTTGTTTTCATTTTTCATCCACGTCATTTATAAATGACAATAAAATCACTTTAGCTGTGAAATTGAACATATTGAATTACTAGTTACTTAATCCTAGCAAGGGCTATATAATAAAAATGCTTCAAATGCCTAATTTTAAGTATCTCCACCCAATAATTCTTTATATATTTTTAACGTGGCGTGTATCATTTTATCTGCGGTAAAATTCTCTTGAAAATAATCCCTTGCATCAACTCCCATCGAACTCCATTTTTCACTTGGTGTATTAAGTAAAATTTCAACAATTTCTTGTTCATTATCTATTTCAAATAAAAATCCATTTATATTATCTTTAACGATTTCTGGTAGTGATGTACAATTCGTTGCTATAACAGGCAAACCATAACTCATAGCCTCTAAGGGCACCATTCCAAATCCTTCCCAACGACTAGGCATAACTAAGAGATCTGCATGTGTAAAATAGGGAGCGATCGCATCAGAATCTAACCAACCAGTAAACGTTGTTTGCGGCATACTGCCCACATCAAAACTCTCATCATGAACAGCGCCTCCAACTGCCGTTAGATGAAATGGTTTTCCCTCTAGCGCACGCATTACTTTTGCAAGAACATCGAAACCTTTCTGAAAATCAAATCGCCCGACAAAAAGTATATTGCATACATTGGTATTGTAAGGATTTTTAGATTTTATTTTAATAGATTGTTTCGACACCCCATTATGCACGACTTGCAGTTTATTTTCTGGGAGTCCTGCCTCTATCGCCTTCTGTTTTTCATACTCACTAACACAAATAATCACATCTGTAAATTTTGATAGAATCATTTCTATCTGCGCATAGATTTTACGTTTTTTCCTTGAAGATTGCATCATAAATGCGAACGCGTGTGGACAATAAACTATTCTAGGTCGCCGGACTGGTTTCAGAAAAATCAATGCTACCCGCCCCAAAACACCAGAGAATGTACTGTGTAAGTGTACGATTTCTGGTTTTTCTTTAAACACAACCTTTACAAAAGTAAACAAAAAACACAGAAATGAATATAAACTACGTCCATTGCGACGGTAAGGAACTAAATACTCATTACCAATTTTTTTTAATTCCTGGCGCTGGTCCTGCGGAATTATACAGAGCACACTATTTTTTTTAACAGGTTCAATTTGGTCTACAACCAATTGCCTCATTACCGAAGCAACGCCACCTTTTATAGTTTCTGCAGCATGAAGAATTTTCATATTTACTGAGCCTGTATTTCTTTTATAAACAATAGGTCATCTACCATTTTGCTAATTTTTGCTGCGGAGGCATCCCAAGAAAATCTTTTGACATTAAAGTCACCGTTTCTAATTAAATTAACTCTCAAATCATTGTCTAATATAATTCTCTCCATAGCAGAAGCAATACCCACCTCATCGCTAGGATCGAAGTATATAGCGCTATCTCTCAATATTTCAGGCATAGACGCCATATTTGAGGATATGACAGGACACCCACAGGCCTGTGCTTCTAAAGGTGGGATGCCAAACCCTTCGTAAAATGAAGGAAAAACAAAAGCCAGAGCATTTTGATATAGACATATCATCTCATCATCTTCAACTCTACCCATAAATTTAATCTTATCAGAATTATTTATTAGGGATGAGAAATCTTGCTTAGAAAAACTTGTCGCCGTTTTTCCAATAATTTTCAACGAAACATCATATTTACCCTCCAAAAGAGAAAATGCTTTTAACATTCCATGAAAATTCTTGTGGAAATTTGGTGATGATACAGCCAATAAATATTTTTCTGTATTTCCAGCAATGGTTTTCTTTTTGAATGCATCACTTGCCGCATTATAAATTACTGATATTTTTTCTTTAGGATGATTATATACTTCATTAATTTCTTTTTTAGAGAATTCACTTACAGTGATTAGCCTTTGGCTATTCTTCAACATCATCGGTATCAAAAACCCATAAAGCAACCTAAATTTTCTTGAGAAACTTTCCGGATAGCGTTTATAAGTCACATCGTGGTGAGTTACTATCTGGTTATTATAAAAAACAGGCGCCGTACTTCCTAAATTGAGTAGCAATCCTGAACCATTCTTTTTTAAGTAACGTGGAAGCTCAATCTGCTCCCAAAAATGTCCACTTTTACTGCCAATCTCCCTGACCTGGAGTTTATTCGCTACATTGTTCCTCAACACCCCTGGTGGAGCCAGGAAAACTACATCATCTCGAATTACTTTCAATGACAAAGATATTTGTTCTGCAAACCGTTGAACACCTGTAAGTTCTTGAGTCAAATATCGTGCATTAACAAATAACATGTTGCCACCTATCTAAAATCAATAAAAAAATCAATAAAAAAATCAATAACAAATAAAACATCAAATACTATATATTGTAATGTATCTATCTGCTATTTCGCTATAATTAAACATTGCCCCCTCTATTTCATCATTTCTTTTCGAGAAAAAATCTATTTCATCCAATTCATCCATAAAGTAAATTGTCGAAAACTTTTCCCTAAGCTCTGATATTCCACCAACAGCATTAGTAATAACAATCTTGTTTGCCATTACAGATTCAAGAACTACTCGTCCAAAAGGTTCTCTCCATTTGATAGGGAGAATAACCACATCTACCTGTGCAAGAAACTCATTTGTTGGGATAAAACCTAGCAAATTGATCTTTTTCTCATTAGCTAAGACTTTTAACTCACTTTCACTTTCGGAAGAACTAAAACGTCCTGCAGCATAAAACTTTGCGTTTGGATATTTTTTATTTAACCTGTCAACTAACTCGCAATATATATCAAAACCCTTATCCTTAGTTAATCGCCCAATAAAACCGAACCTCAAATCTTTCGAAAAAACGTCATCAACAGTCGTTTTTTCTACAGAATTATAGATATATTCGGATTTTGAGTTTTGGAAAAAACCATTATCAATATGGAATTTACGTATAAAGTTACTAATTCCAATATATACATCAACTTTTCTACTCACAACTTTTTTTATAAATGACCATAGCCTCACGCTAAACTCTCGTGGTTCTATATTCCTGTCATTAGAAAACATCGTAGAGCTAGGATGAAAAAGATAATAATCTCTAGAGGTATGAACTAGTTTTTTATTTTTATTTTTTATTGCTGTCCAAACAGACACAGAAAAACCGGCTATATTATTTGTATGTACAACATCAGGATTAAAGTCATCAATTTCTTTGGAAACCAATTTTTTCATTACTAAATTATAGCTATCGATTAAATGCCATGTTAAACGCTGAAATTTAGTTTTCACTCCAGAATCAAAAGGCCAATAAATATTGAATAATGGAAGATAGACAATCTCTACATTATTTATTTTATCAAATTCTCTGTTTTTTCCTTTGTGTAAACAAATAACTCGAACAGTATGTCCTTTACGCACCAGCTCTTCAGCTAATAACTGAACTGAAACTTCTGCCCCACCAACTTTGTTAGGATGATAGAGTGTATTTATGATCGCAATTTTCATAATATAGTTATTCGTCTCGTAAAATCATTATTCCCTATACAACTTTTTATTTTAATCATATGCCTTTAATTATTTGAAAAACACAACCACTTATAAGGAAAAGGATTTCCCAAAAAATCATAATATAACAATCATAAATTATATTTTAATAAACTTATTAATTCGTGATTAAGTTTTTCTTGGTTAAAACTCTCTACAATTTTATCTCGTGCATTCATAGTAACACCAATAACATCCTCTCTGCCATTTAATACTACTTGTAATAAATCAGCTAATTGTTCAACGTTCTTTTCTTCAGCTAACCATCCAGAAATATAGTTCGTTATTAACTCAGGTATGCCACTATGATTAGTTGAGATCACCGGTAAACCAACTGCCATCGCTTCCATTAATGCAACTGGTATTCCCTCCATATCACCGTCATCAGCAATTACAGAAGGTAATAAAAAAATATCAGATGCAGAAAGAATAACCTTTACTTTATCCTGCGAAACGAAACCAACTAGTTTAACCTTTCTTTCCAAACCAAGATTTATAACCAACTCTTTCAGGCTGCTACTTAAAGGCCCAGTTCCAATAATGGAATATTCAAAATCAATATTATCTGCATGCAGACGTGCACATGCTTTTATTGCATACTCCAAACCTTTTTTCTGAGTCAAACGGGCAACACTGACGATTTTTTTTCTCGAGGTTGCTTTATCTCTGCACTGATAATGGAACCTAGAGATATCAATTCCCATTCTTGATATGTGGATTTTGTTTTTACAACATCCCATATTCGAAATTTTATCTGCCCATAACTGACTTATTGGTAATATCAAATCACCGTCTTTAAACAACTCTTCGTAATCATGTTGAAAATCAGATAATGTCTTTTTATGAGAAATATCAAGTCCGTGAAAAACTGTTGCAATTTTTCCTTGTAGGAAACCTAGCTGTCGCAACTTGTTTGCTATAACACCTACCGTTCCAAAATGCGCTATAAAAAAATCGGATTTTATAGTGTCATTATTTTTTGATATTATTGAAGGCAATAATAAATTCGTAGCATGTTTCCCATATATTTTTTTATTAAAAGAGTTAAATAGTGCAGACCGTTTACTACCAATAGTGGTAATAAATGCCCTGAAAATCATTTTTTTAACTTTTCCAATAGGCTCAACGGGCATTAAATAGCGAACTTTATGCAGTAATTTATATCTATCAACAATCTCATGTTTTTTATCTAAATCGCCAGGCCATATAGATACTATATCGACATCGATACCATTATCAATAAAAGATACAATCTGCTGTATTACGAATGTCTCTGAATAATTTGGGAAGTGGCTTAAGAAAAATGTTATCCTCACACTTTCCCTCCATGATTTGTAATTTCCGGGTATAGTTTAAAATAGCACTATAGTCATTTTTAATGGCAGAGTATATAATAGCACCACTGTAGGTGCTATTATAATACTTCAACGATTGCATGGGGTATTACTTATCGAGTGAGCGATACTCATACTGATAGTATCCGTAATCCCCGTAATAGCTGCTGGCTCGCTTTTCAACAGCATTAAGTATTACGCCTTTAATATCTATACCATTTTGATTAAATCTACGAATGCTAATTTCCATTTCTTTAACGGTATTGACTGCAAATCTAGCTATCATTAGGCTCGTGCCTACATTGTGTCCAATAATAGCAGCGTCTGTCACTGCAAGAATTGGTGGTGTGTCTATCATTACAATATCGTAATTCTTGCTCGCCCACTCAATAAGTTCATTAAAGCGAGGCCCCATTAATAATTCTGACGGGTTAGGTGGAATTGTACCCCGAGGAATAAAATCTAAGTTTTCAACCTCTGTCTTTCTAACAGCCTCTTCTTTCGATACTTGTTGAGATAATATATCTGAGAGACCATTTTGCCAGTTTGTATTTAGAAGTGTATGCGAATATCCTTTTCTCATATCCGCATCAATCACTAGGACTCGTTGCCCCGCTTGGGCAATTACCGCAGCAAGGTTGATGCTTACAAATGTTTTGCCAATATTGGGACTTGCCCCGCAAATCATCAAAACATTATTTTTGGACTCCAGCATTGCAAAATGCAGGCTTGTCCGGAGACTCCTAACTGCTTCAATCGCTAGATCCGCGGGGTTGCCTACAGCGAGAAGAGTTTTAGAACGAGTATTACTCTTTTTATTTTTCCTCAGGATTGTTTCTATATCTTTCTTTTGCTGCCATTCAGAAAGAGGGATACTTGCGTACACATTTATGCCTTGTTCTTCTAGCTGATCAGGGCTTTCAATACCACGATGTAACATATTTTTGATAAGAACGATGACAACTGCAATTGCAGCTCCTAACAATGTTATAATAGCTACAATCAAAGCTTTCTTAGGCTTTACCGGATTTGGCTGTGTTACCGCAGAATCAATAATACGAACGTTACCAACAGTACTTGCTTTAGTGATCGATAGTTCTTGCTGTTTGTTCAACAACTGCATGTAAATCTCTTTCCCAGCATCGACATCTCGAGTTAATCGTAGTATCTCCTGCTGAGTTTGCGGCATTTTACTAACTCGCCGATCTAGCTTGTCTTTTTCCTTTTGTAACGTCGAACGTTTCTCAAGTAAAGCACGGTAGGCAGGATGTTCCTTGGTATATAATTTTGAAATTTCAGCCTCTTTAAAGGTTAATTCATTAAGCTGAGCCTCCACACCAACAATCGTGTCCAAAACCGATTTCGCTTCTAATGAAAGATCTACTGAGTCATTAGCCTGACGATAACTATTTAGCTTGTCTTCAGCAGTATTCAATGACTCCCTTACCAAGGGTAATTGATCTTTCAAAAATGCTAAACTTTTTGCGGCTTCTTCTGATTTTCTTTCTACATTCTGTATAAGATAATTAGTACTTATGCTATCAATTATCTTTCTTATTTTTACAGAATCATCCCCCATTAAACTAAGTGAAAGAACCCCTGTATCTTTTCCTTTATCTTGAACAGTAAGATCATCAAGCAACTGTAATGTGGCAGCTAACTGAGTTAGTTTAGTAACTTCAAAAACTGCTCCCGGCTTTGCTGAAATATCACTTACAAGAATAGAAAATCCATTTTTATTCTCATATACTCCTACCTTACCTTTAATTATTTCAGCCCCATCAAACTCTACTGAATAATTGTTTTTGTCAATTACGGTTAACTCTAACGGTTTACTCTCCATACTTTCAGGGAGTTCCACTCGAGAAATAGCAATTTTTCCAGGTTTATCTCCGATTAAACGTGCCCATCCACGACCAAATACTGGGAAATACTTCTGATTCACTACAGTATCAAGATTCAAATCTTTAACAGTCTTACCAACAATCATTCTCGAAGTTATTAATTCGATTTCTGTTGATGAGGCTGGTTGCGAGTTTGGAAGCATTTGCGAGATATTATTTACAAGCGAGTTACCTTCATTCTGCTCGACTTGTACTGTTGCATCCGCCTGGTAAATTGGCGTAGCAAACAGACTATAAATAATTCCGATCACAGCAAATAATGCAGTAATCCCAATAATCAACCAGCGGTGATCAATTAATGTGCCTACCAACCGCCCCAGATCAATCTCTTCATTTTCCTTGCTGGCAGTAGAGACAGCTCTATTTTTTTCAGTCATTGTCATCTCTGTTTAGCGATTTAGTGCTTGCGCCCACTTCTGAGCCGAGTCAGCAAGTAAGCGATATACAAATTCAAATGCCTCAGCACTTTTACGATATGGATCGGGAATTTCCCGCTGGTCCAGCCAATGACCAAAAAGCATCGTTTTTCCTCTCACCTCTGGTGCTAATCGGCAAACTGCATCGATATGCCCTTTTTCCATAACTAAAATAAGCGAATACTCACGACACATTTCTTTGGTCAATTGTTTACCCAGATGTCCTTCCAAGGACAAATTATGTTCATTAGCTACAGCTACGGCTGTGTCGTCTGCACTTTTTCCTACAAGCGCACTGATTCCTGCTGAAGCAATCCTCTTGCTCGGAAATGCTTGCTGCAAAAGGCGTTCCCCCGTGGGGGAACGGCAAATATTGCCAACGCAAACAACCAATATTGAATCAAACATCATTCATTCCTATGGCCAATTACGAATACGCAATGAACCTTCAGTGAGGTCATTAAAGCTGGAGATTGTCGGTGCCAACTGACTGATCAAACGGTTCCAACGTACGATTGGAGCAGCCGTCACATAAACAACATCATAAGGCTGCAATTGGAACTCAGCCCCCATCACCATTGCAGTGGCATCCGCCATGTTAAGCTGGTATATATC
>Ga0308166_1002518_pt1 | contig 16763 bp, 15 predicted proteins | sample PhyCR2_2_FD_202137 | JGI IMG/M metagenome (GOLD analysis project Ga0308166, IMG submission 202137) | Phyllosphere microbial communities from UC Gill Tract Community Farm, Albany, California, United States - DLSLCC.R2 | ecosystem: Host-associated > Plants > Phyllosphere > Unclassified | place... | reverse complement strand
ACGACGACCGTCGGGGCGCTCGTCTCCAGGCGCGACGCGGCGCAGAAGTCCACGGCCCACTGCCAGCCTTCGTGCGAGAACGGGCCGATGGTCTGCGAGGTCGTGATCGTGGAATTGGAATCGTTGTTGCTCATGCGTGTCTCCGGTTACAGGCCGAACGGCGTGGCGCCGCGGCCGCGCAGGACGATGTCGAATTCGTAGCCCAGCATCTCGTCGCCCACCGTGTGCTCGAGCGAGAAGCGCGACACCAGGCGCTGGCGCGCCGCTTCGTCGGGAATGCTGTTGAAGATCGGGTCGTACGGGAACAGCGGATCGCTCGGGAAGTACATCTGCGTCACGAGCCGCTGCGCGTACACGTTGCCGAACAGGGAAAAGTGGATGTGCGCCGGGCGCCAGGCCTTGTCGTGGTTCTTCCACGGGTACGGGCCCGGCTTGATCGAGACGAAGCGGTAGCGGCCGTCGTCGTCCGTCATCATCTTGCCGAAGCCGAAGAAGTTGGGGTCGAGCGGGGCGTCGTGGTTGTCGCGCTGGTGCCAGTAGCGGCCGGCCGAATTGGCCTGCCAGACTTCGATCAGCGAATTGCGCACCGGCTTGCCGTCCTCGTCGACGACGCGCCCCGTGACGACGATCTTTTCGCCCAGCGGCGCGCCCCCGCCGCGGCGGGTCAGGTCGGTGTCGTGCGGCAGCAGGATGCGCGGGGCGGGGTCGATGTTGCGGCTGACCGGATCGAGCGCCTCGATCCGCAGCGCGGCTTGCTGCGGACCGCGCTTCACGGTCGATTTGTAGGCGGGGTAGATCAGTTCCGGCCAAACGCCGGTCTCGACTGCGTCGAATTTCACGGTGGTCTCCTGGTGTCGGATGTGTGCAAGCCGGATCATCGTAAAAAATCGGCCCGGACCGGACAAGTCGTCGGGGGCGGTCGTTTTCCGCTATTCGCACGTGTTGTGCGATACTCGCACAAATTCCAATTTATTTTGCAAATGGACCAGGACGACGACGCAGCGCTGCCGGCCAAGCGCGACATGGTGGCGGGCCTCGACAAGGGCCTGCAGGTGATCGAGGCGTTCGACCAGGAACGCTCCCGGCTGACGATCGCCGAGGTGGCCGAACGCACCGGCCTCACGCGCGCGGCCGCGCGGCGCTACCTGCTGACGTTGACGGCGCTGGGCTATATGCGCCACGAGAACCGGCAGTTCACGCTGACGCCGAAGGTGCTGCGCCTCGGCCAGTCGTACCTGCACTCGGCGCGCCTGCCGCGCATCGCCCAGCCGCTCTTGTACCGGCTCGCGTACGCGCTGGGGGAGGCGGCGTCCGTCGGGGTGCTCGACCACGACGACCTCGTGTGCGTGGCGGCCGTCAGTGCCGGCCAGCTGATCTCGGCGACGCTGCAGCCGGGCACGCGCGTGCCCGCGTACTGTACGGCGAACGGCCGGATGCTGCTCGCGCACCTGCCGCCCGCGCAGGTCGAGCGGGCATTGGCGCGCACGGCAGCGGAACCCATCACGTCGCATACGATCGTCGACCGCGCGCGCCTTGCCGACGAGATCGCGCGGGCGCGCGAACAGGGCTATGCCGTCGTCGACCAGGAACTGGAACTGGGCCTGCGCACGATCGCGGTGCCGGTGCGGAACTTCCGCGGCGACGTCGTGGCGGCGATGAACATCAGCGTGCATGCGGGGCGCATGAGCGTGGCGCAGATGGTCGAGCGCTGCCTGCCGACCCTCATCAAATACCAGGTCGAGCTGAATGCGCTGCTGTAGCGGCCCCCTTTAACGCAAGCGCGCTCGATGACCGTCAGCACTCGATAACCGTCACCCCTGCGAAGGCAGGGGCCCAATGTCAAGTGTACGGCGGCGCGCGAACTTGGGTCCCCGCCTCCGCGGGAGCGACGGGGGACACGGGTCGGGTTCAGTGACCTACATCCCCTGCACGTTCAGCGCTTTTACTGCGCCGCGCAACTGCGCATGCAGCCACGCGCGCTCGTCGTCGCTCACGTCCGGGAACATCGCGTCCTCGACGCCTTTCACCACCCCATCGCAGCGCGCCAGCACCGCCTGGCCCTCGTCCGTCAGGCTGATGCGGATGATGCGGCCATGGTCCGGATCGGGACTGCGTTCGATCCAGCCTTTCGCTTCCATCGCCTTGACCATCTCGTTCGCCGACTGCGGCGACATCATCGTGCGCTCGGCCAACTGGGCGTTGGACAGCGTGCCGAGCACGCGGAACACCGACAGCGCCGTGTAATGCGGCACCGTCATGCCGAGCGGCGCCAGGCCGTCGCGCAGGCGCTTGTTGAGGACGTGGTCCAGCCGGCCGACGATGTAGGCGAGGCCAGTGGGCTTGTCGGCGGCCGGATGGGCCGCGGCGGGTTTTTTTGGAGGCATCAAAAATTCTTCTTGTCAAAGTGTGCAGGCAGGACTAGTATAAAACGCATATCAGGCTACCTGATAACTTTCGAACACATGAGGAGACATTGTATGTCCAAATACGAAGGCCGCTGGCAGACCGTGAAGGTCGACGTCGACAACCGCATCGGCTGGATCACCCTGAACCGGCCCGACAAGCGCAACGCGATGAGCCCGACCCTCAACCGCGAGATGATCGACGTGCTCGAGACGCTGGAGCTGGACGACGAGGCCGAGGTGATCGTGCTGACCGGCGCCGGCGATGCCTGGACGGCCGGCATGGACCTGAAGGAGTACTTCCGCGAGACGGAAGGCAAGCCGGAGATCATGCAGGAGCGCATCCGCCGCGACTGCTCGCAATGGCAGTGGAAGCTGCTGCGCATGTACAGCAAGGCGACGATCGCGATGGTCAACGGCTGGTGCTTCGGCGGCGCGTTCTCGCCGCTGGTCGCGTGCGACCTCGCCATCGCGGCCGAGGATGCCGTGTTCGGCCTGTCCGAAGTGAACTGGGGCATCCCGCCCGGCAACCTGGTCAGCAAGGCCGTGGCCGATACGATGGGCCACCGCCAGGCGCTGTACTACATCATGACGGGCGAGACGTTCACCGGCACGCAGGCCGCCGAGATGGGCCTCGTGAACAAGGCCGTGCCGAAGTCGCAGCTGCGCGAAGCCGTGATCGTGCTGGCGCAGAACCTGCTGGAGAAGAACCCGGTCGTGCTGCGCTACGCCAAGCAGGGCTTCAAGCGCTGCCGCGAACTGTCGTGGGACCAGAACGAGGACTACCTGTACGCCAAGACCGACCAGTCCAACTACCGCGACCCGGAAAAGGGCCGCAAGGAAGGCCTGAAGCAGTTCCTGGACGACAAGACGATCAAGCCGGGCCTTCAGAGCTACAAGCGCGCATGAGACGCGCGGCACGGGCAGCATAACATTCCGCCGCCGGCGCGCCAACGCGCACGGCGGACTCCACCATCGAGCCATCAAGGAGACCTCTGATGTTCGACACCGATCTGTTGATCGCCGGGCAGGCACGCCCGGCATCGAACGGCGCCGCGTACGAGCGCCGCAATCCCGCCACCGGCGCCGTCGCCACGCGCGCCGCCGCCGCCACCCTGGACGACGCGGACGCCGCCGTCGCCGCCGCGCGCGACGCCTTCCCGGCATGGTCCGCCATGCTGCCCGGCGCCCGCCGCGCGCTGCTGCTGGCCGCCGCCGACGCCATGGAAGCGCTGCGTCCGCGCATCGTCGAGACGGCGATCGCGGAGGCCGGCGGCGCGCCCGTCTGGTACGGGTTCAACGTGACGCTCGCCGCCAACATGCTGCGCGAAGCGGCGTCGATGACGACGCAGATCGCCGGCGAAGTCATTCCGTCCGACGTGCCCGGCTCGCTCGCCATGGGCGTGCGCCAGCCGTGCGGGGTCGTCGTCGGGATCGCGCCGTGGAACGCCCCCGTCATCCTCGGCACGCGCGCCGTCGCCATGCCGCTCGCCTGCGGCAACACGGTCGTGCTGAAGGCGTCCGAACTGTGTCCGGGCGTGCACCGCCTGATCGCGCAGGCGTTCGTCGATGCCGGCTTTCCGCCCGGCGTCGTCAACTTCCTGTCGAATGCGCCGGACGATGCGCCGCACATCGTCGAGCGCCTCGTCGCGCATCCGGCCGTCCGCCGGATCAACTTCACGGGCTCGACCCGCGTCGGCCGCATCATCGCCAGGCTGGCCGCCGAGCACCTGAAGCCCGTGCTGCTCGAACTGGGCGGCAAGAACCCGGTCGTCGTGCTGGACGACGCGGACCTCGACGCCGCCGTCGATGCCGCCGCGTTCTCCGCCTTCTTCAACCAGGGGCAGATCTGCATGTCGGCCGACCGCATCCTCGTCGACCGCAAGATCGCGCCGGCGTTCATCGAGAAGCTCGCGGCCAAGACGGCCACGCTGCGCGCCGCGCACGCCGACGCGCCGCTGGCCGGCATGATCGATCCGGCCGCCGCCAGCCGCGTGGATGCGATGCTGGCGGACGCCCGTGCGCGCGGCGCGGTCGTGATCCAGTCCGGCGGCCTGGAAGGCAACGTGCTGCAGCCGGCCATCGTCGACGACGTCACACCAGACATGCGCGTCTACCAGGAAGAGTCGTTCGGCCCGATCGTCTCGGTGCTGCGCTTCGACACGGACGAGGAAGCGATCCGCCTGGCCAACGACAGCGAATACGGCCTGTCGTCCGCCGTGTTCTCGCGCGACATCGGGCGCGCGATGGCCGTCGCGCAGCGCATCGAGTCGGGCATCTGCCACATCAACGGCCCGACCGTGCACGACGAAGCGCAGATGCCGTTCGGCGGCGTCAAGGGCAGCGGCTACGGCCGCTTCGGCGGCAAGGCGGCCATTGCGGAATTCACGGACCTGCGCTGGATCACCGTGCAGACCGGCCCGCGCCACTACCCGATCTGACCGGAGGCCGACATGCACGACCCGCAGCCGGCGGGCGGCGCAGCGCGCCGCCGCCCCGTCCACCTCGGCCATCCCGACGTCCGCACCTGGCGCGACGGCGACGTCTGGCACGTCGACGCCGTCACGCCGCTGGCGCCCGTGCCGCGGCGCTGGACCGACCGCCTCGCCAGCGGCGCCGCCGCTCACCCCGAGCGCACGCTCGTCGCCCGGCGCGGCGCGGACGGCGCCTGGATCCGTATTTCGTATGCCGACATGCTGCGCCGCGCGCGCCGCATCGGCCAGGCGCTGCTGGACCGCGGCCTGTCGGCCGAGCGTCCGCTCGTGATCCTGTCCGGGAACGACCTCGAACACTACCAGCTGGCGCTGGGCGCCGCGTATGCCGGCATCCCGTATGCGCCGATCTCGCCGGCGTATTCGCTCGTCGCCACCGATTTCGGCAAGCTCGCCGACCTCATCGCGGCGCTGACGCCGGGCGCCGTGTACGCGGCCGACGGCGCCGCGTTCGCGCGGGCGCTGGACGCCGTGCTGCCGGCGGACGCGGAACTGATCCTCGGCGCCGGCGCGCATGCCGGGCGCGCGGCCACGGGCTTCGCGGCGCTGCTCGACACCGCCGTGCGCGACGTCGACGCGGCCAACGACGCCGTCGGGCCGGACACGATCCTGAAGTTCCTGTTCACGTCCGGCTCGACGAAGAAGCCGAAGGCCGTCGTCACCACCCACGGCATGTTGACGAGCAACCAGCAGATGCTGCTGCAGACCTTTCCGTTCTTCGGCGAGGAGCCGCCCGTGCTCGTGGACTGGCTGCCGTGGAACCACACGTTCGGCGGCAGCCACAACGTCGGCATCGCGCTGTACAACGGCGGCACCCTCTACCTGGACGACGGCAAGCCGACGCCGCGCGACTTCGAGGAGACGCTGAAGAACCTGCGCGAGATCGCGCCGACCGTGTACTTCAACGTCCCGAAGGGCTTCGACATGCTGGCCGAGGCGCTGGTGCACGACCGCGCGCTGGCAGCGACGTTCTTCGCGCGCGTGAAGCTGTTCTTCTGCGCGGGCGCCGGGTTGTCGCAGGCCGCGTGGGACCGGCTCGACGCCGTCGCGCTGGCATGCTGCGGCGAGACCGTGCGCATCATGACGGGCCTCGGCATGACGGAGACGGCGCCGTCGTGCACGTTCGGCACGGGCGACATCGTGCAGGCCGGCTACGTCGGCGTGCCGGCGCCCGGCTGCCGCGTCAAGCTCGTCCCGGTCGACAGCAAGTACGAGGCGCGCTTCGCCGGTCCGCACGTGATGCCCGGCTACTGGCGCGCGCCGCACCTGAGCGCCGAGGCGTTCGACGAGGACGGCTATTACCGCACCGGCGACGCGCTGCGCTTCTACGACCCGGAGCGTCCGGAACTCGGCTTCGTGTTCGACGGTCGCATCGCGGAAGACTTCAAGCTCGCGACCGGCACCTTCGTCAGCGTGGGCCCGCTGCGCGCGCGCGTCATCAGCCAGGGCGCGCCGTATGTGCAGGACGCCGTCGTCACCGGCATCAACCGCGAGGCGATCGGGCTGCTCGTGTTCCCGCGCATGGAGCACTGCCGTCCGCTGGCCGACCTGCCGGCCGCCGCCACCGCCGCCGAGGTCCTGGCGAGCGAACCGGTACGCGCGATGTTCGCGCGGCTGCTGGCCGACCTGAACGCGACCGCCAGCGGCTCGTCCACCCGCATCGAGCATCTGCTCCCGCTGGCCGAGCCGCCGTCGATCGACCATCGCGAGCTGACCGACAAGGGTTCCATCAACCAGGCCGCCGTGCTGGCGCGGCGCGCGGCGCTCGTCGACGACTTGTATGCGCTGCGCGCGGCGCTCGCCGTCCGCAGCGACGAACAAGGAGGACGCGCGACGACCTGACCCTCCCGGCGGTACCCATTCAAGCGACACAACGAGGCCGGTCACCCCGGCCCATGACAACGAATCGCGTTTGAGGAGACAAGCAATGAACCACCGAGGCAACCTGCCGCGCGGTGCGGCGACGATCGCGCTGTGCTTTATCACGGCCCTCCTGGAAGGACTGGACCTGCAATCCACCGGTATCGCCGCGCCCGGCATCGGCGCGGAATTCAAGCTGGCGCCGGCCATGATGGGCTGGGTATTCAGCGCGGGCCTCGTCGGCCTGCTGCCGGGCGCCTTCTTCGGCGGCTGGCTCGCCGACCGCATCGGCCGCAAGCGCGTGCTGGTCGGCGCCGTGCTGCTGTTCGGCGTGTTCTCGTTCGCCACCGCGCACGCCTGGGACTACCGCAGCCTGCTGGCGATGCGCGTGTTCACGGGGCTGGGCCTCGGCGCCGCGCTGCCGCTGCTGATCGCGTTGACCTCCGAGGCGGCCGATCCGGCGATGCGCAGCACGGCCGTCAGCCTCACGTACTGCGGCGTGCCGCTCGGCGGCGCCATCGCGTCCGTGCTCGGCATGATCAAGTTCGAGGCCGGCTGGCGCACGATCTTCTACGTCGGCGGCGTCGTGCCGGTCCTCGTCGCGCTGCTGCTCATGCTGCTGCTGAAGGAATCGGCCAGCTTCCGCAACCAGGCGGCCGCCGCCGCCGATCGCCGCCTGTCCGGGCTGTTCGCCGGCAGCGCGCGCGGCTCGACCCTGCTGCTGTGGGTCGCCTGCTTCTTCACGCTCACCGTGCTGTACATGCTGCTGAACTGGCTGCCGTCGCTGCTGATCGGCCAGGGCTACACGCGGGCTCAGGCCGGCGTCGTGCAGATCCTGTTCAACATCGGCGGCGCCTGCGGCTCGATCATGAGCGGCCGCCTCGTCGACCGCGACCGTCCCGGCCTCGCGGTGGCGATCTCGTATGCCGGCATGCTGCTGGCGCTGGCGGGTCTCGGCCTGTCCGGCAGCTTCGCGCTGACGATCGCCGCCGGCTTCGCGGCCGGCCTGTGCGCGATCGGCGCGCAGGCGGTGCTGTATGCCCGCGCGCCGGCGCTGTACGGCACGGCGATCCGCGCCACCGGCGTGGGCGCGTCGATCGCGATCGGCCGCCTCGGCGCCATCGCCGGCCCGCTCGTCGCGGGGCAGGTGCTGGCGGCCGGTGCCGGCGCGGCGGGCGTGATGCTGTCGGCGGCGCCGGGCCTCGTCGTGGCGTCGCTGTGCGCGTGGACCCTGTCGCGCCGCGCCGACCCGGATGCGCTGCACGGCGCGCAGGCGGCCGGCACCCGCTGACGCACCCCTGATTCATTCGCAGTACGCGCCCCGCGCGGCCCGTTCGAGCGTTCGACGGGCCGCGTTGGACCCGCGCGTCCCCACGTTTCGTATCGCAAGGAGCACACGATGAACCGCTATTCCTCTTTCTCCACGCTGGCCGCATTGGCCGGCGTCGCGCTGGCCGGCTGCAGCACCAGCCACGATGCCGCCCAGCCGGCGGCGCCGGCGCAACTGCCGCAACTGACGCAGGCGACGGGCGCGACCTTGAGCGCATGCGCCGACCTGGCGACCCGGATCGCGTATCCCGACACGACGATCACCGCGGTCAACTCGATCGCCGCCGGTGCGCTCGCCGTCGGTGGCAAGCCCGTGCCGGCGCACTGCCAGGTGCTCGGCCAGATGTTCCGGCGCACGGGCCCCGTCGACGGCAAGGCGTATGCGATCGGCTTCGAACTGCGCCTGCCGGTCGACTGGAACGGTCGCTTCTTCTACCAGGCCAACGGCGGCGTCGACGGCAGCGTCGTCGCGGCCACCGGGCCTGTGGGCGGCGGCGGCCCGCTCGACAGTGCGCTGCGCCAGGGCTTCGCCGTGCTCAGTTCCGACGCCGGCCACGGCACGCCCACGCCCGATTTCGGCCTCGATCCGCAGGCGCGCCTCGACTATGGTTACCAGGCCGTCGGCAAGCTCACGCCGATGGCCAAGGCCGCCATCAAGACGGCCTACGGCAAGGCGCCGGACCGCTCGTACATCGGCGGCTGCTCGAACGGCGGCCGCCATACGATGGTCGCGGCGGCGCGCTACGCCGACCAGTACGACGGCTTCCTCGTCGGCGACCCGGGCTTCCGCCTGCCGCTCGCCGCCATCGCCAACATCGCCGGCGCCAAGACATACGCGGCGCTGGCGTCGACACCGGGCGACCTCGGTTCCGGCTTCACGCCGGCGGAGCGCCGGCTCGTGTCGAACGCCGTGCTGGCCAAATGCGATGCGCTCGACGGCGCCGCGGACGGCCTCGTACAGGACACGACCGCGTGCCAGGCCGCGTTCGACCTCGCGCGCGACGTGCCCACGTGCGGCGGCGCGCGCGACGGCACGTGCCTGACGGCTGCGCAGAAGAGCGGCATCGCCGGACTGTTCGCCGGCGCAAGAACGGAATCGGGCGCGAAGATCTACGCGAGCTTCCCGTGGGATGCCGGGCTGGCGCCGGACGGCTGGGCGGGCTGGAAATTCGGCTCGCCGACGACGCGGGATGCGGGCGCCGTCGGCCTGATCTGGTCGGTGCCGCCCGAAAACCCGGCCACGTTCGACGGCGCGTCCTATGCGCTGAACGCCAACCTGGACACGCTGCTCGCGCGCGTGGGCGCGACGAAAGGCGTGTACACGGAAAGCGCGCTGTCGTTCATGCTGCCGCCGCACCCCACGGACCTGGCGCAGCTGAAGAACCGCGGCGCCAAGATGCTCGTCTACCACGGCACGAGCGATCCGATCTTTTCCAGCGACGACACGACGGCGTGGTACGACGCGCTGCGCGCCGCGAACGGCGGCGACGCCGCGAACTTCGCGCGCTTCTTCCGGGTGCCCGGCATGAACCACTGTGCCGGCGGCCCGGCCACCGACCAGTTCGATGCGTTGACGCCGCTCGTGGACTGGGTCGAGAAGGGCCAGGCGCCCGACCAGCTCCTCGCCGCCGCGCGCGGGGCCGGCAACGCGGGCGGCGCCAATGCCGACGTGCCGGCGTCCTGGTCGGCGGCGCGCACGCGGCCGCTGTGCGCCTACCCGAAAGTGGCCCGCTACAAAGGCTCGGGCGACGTCGAACAGGCGTCGAACTTCACCTGCCAATAACGACAAACCATCCGCACACGGAGGAGACACATGAACAGACATACCATCGCGGCCGCCGCTTGCGGCGTCATCGCCGGCGCACTGGCGCTGCCGGCCTGCGCCCAGACGACGGTGCAGATCTACGGCGTCGTCGACACGAGCATCTCGTACCTGACGAACGTCGACGCCGCCGGGCATTCGGTCACGCGGATGAATTCCGTGACAGGCGAGCTGCCGTCGCGCATCGGCTTTCGCGGCACCGAGGATCTCGGCAACGGCCTGCAGGCGTTCTTCGTGCTGGAGAACGGCCTGTCGCTCGACACCGGGATGACGGGGCAGGGCAATCGCCTGTTCGGCCGCGCCGCCCAGCTCGGCCTGAAGGGCGCATGGGGCACGCTGACCCTGGGCCGCCAGCTGAACATGACGTACATCGCGCCGCAGAAGGCCGACGTCCTCGGCCCCAGCCTGTTCGCACTGGGCAGCATCGACGCCTACCTGCCGAATGCGCGCAGCGACAACGCGATCGGCTACATGGGGAACTTCGGCGCCCTGGTCGTCGGCGCGACCTACAGCTTCGGGCGCGACGGTTCGAGTGCCGGCGGCCCGCCCGCCACCAACTGCCCGGGCGAAGTGCCGGGCAATGCCAGGGCCTGCCGGCAGTACACGGGCCTCGTCGGTTGGGAAACCAAGGGGTGGGGCGTCACCACGTCGTACGACCGCATGTACGGCAACACGGGCGCCGGAGGCGGCCTGACGAGCAGCGCCAACACCGACACGCGCGCGACGCTGAACGGCTACGCGATGCTGGGTACGGTGAAGCTGGGCGCGGGCGTGATCGACCGCGACCTGAAGGCGGCGACGGGCCGCACGGAATCCGACCTGTATTACTTCGGCGCCAGCTATCCGTTCGGCGCGTTCACGCTCGACGGCCAGTGGGCGAAACGCGTGACGCGCCATGCGGATCTGGACGCGACGATGCTGGTGGCGCGCCTGACGTACGGGCTGTCCAAGCGCACGTTCGTGTACACGGGCGTGGGGCGGATGACGAACGACGGCACGTCGGCCGTGCCGCTGGACGCCAGCGGCAGCGTCGGGCCGGGCAAGACGCAGAACGGCGTCATGGCCGGCCTGCGCCATCACTTCTAAGCGGCGCGGCGCGCGCGGAACGCTTTCGGGCTCACGCCCGTGTGCCGCTTGAACGCCCGGCTGAAATAGGCCGGGTCCTGGAAGCCCAGTTCGTACGCGACGCTCGCCACGCTCGACGGTGCGTACGTCAGCTTGCGGCAGGCTTCCAGCATCAGCCGGTCCTGCACGATGTCGAAGGCCGACTTGCCGGCCAGCCTGAGGCACAGGCGGTTCAGCCGCACGGGCGTCACGTGCAGCTGCTCGGCATAGTGCGCGACCGGCAATCCGGCCTTGTACCCTTGTTCGACGGCCGCGCGGAACGCGGCGAACAAGCGGAATTCGCCGTGGCCCGACCGGCTCGCCGCGCTCTGTTCCGCATGCGTGCGCGCCAGCAGCAGCAGCACGCTGCGCGCCAGCCATTCCAGCATCAGCGCGTTGCCCTGCTGCGGCCACGCCGCTTCCTCCACCATGTTCTTCAGCAGCGCCTCGATGCGCGCGCGCGGCTGGCGCGCGAGCGCCAGTGACAGCGGTTCGACGAACAGCGGCGCGAACAGCTCGCCATGCGCGTCGGGCCCCGCGAACAGCACGTTCTGGTCGACCGTCAGCACGTAGCCCTGGGCTCCTTCGGCGAAATCGAAGCCGTGCACGACGGACGGATGCACGGTGATCGCGACCGGACCCTTGCGCTCCCATACGGCTTCCTCGACTGCCGCGCGCACGCTGCCCTTGATCAGAAAAAGTACCTGAACCAGTCCCGGATGGGTATGGCGCGCGATGTGCCAGTCGTGCTGGCGGCTGCGCGTCTCGATGGTCTCGACGTGCACCGCTTCAAGCGGCGTGTGCTCGCCGTACAGGGCGAAGCGGGGGATCTCGGCGGTGGTCGGTTGAGTGCTGGGCATGGGAAAAAAGTACCAGAAATCGGCGATATCATCCATTCATTTCGGGTCCGCCCGGCACTAGCATGGTCGTCAACAACTATTCAATACGGAGACACCATGCGCACCCAGGTCGCCATCATCGGCGCCGGCCCCGCCGGCCTTCTGCTTTCCCAACTGCTGCACCTGCAGGGCATCGAGTCCGTCGTGCTCGAATCCCGTTCGCGCGCCGAGATCGAATCGACGATCCGCGCCGGCGTGCTGGAGCAGGGCACGATGGACATCCTCGACGAAGCGGGCGTCGGCACCCGCATGCGCGCGGAAGGCGCGCTGCACCACGGCTTCGAGCTCGCGTTCGACGGCCGCCGCCACCGGATCGACCTCACCGAGCTGACGGGCAAGGCGATCACCGTGTACGCCCAGCACGAAGTGATCAAGGATCTCGTCGCGGCGCGCGCGGCCGCCGGCGCGCGGATGCTGTTCGGTGTGCGCGACGTGGCCGTGCACGACGTCGAGAGCCAGCACCCGTACCTCACGTTCACGCACGATGGCGAGGCCGCGCGCATCGACGCCGACTTCATCGCCGGCTGCGACGGCTATCACGGCGTGGCGCGGCCCGCGCTGCCGCAGGCCGGCCGCAACGATTACGAGTGCACGTATCCGTTCGGCTGGTTCGGCATCCTGGTCGAGGCGCCGCCGTCCGCGCCGGAACTGATCTACGCGCGCCACGAGCGCGGCTTCGCGCTCGTCAGCACGCGCTCGCCGACGGTGCAGCGCATGTATTTCCAGTGCGATCCGAAGGACAGCGTCGACAACTGGTCGGACGACCGCATCTGGGCCGAGCTGCACGCGCGGCTGGAAAACCGCGATGGCTGGCAAATCACGGAGGGGAAGATCTTCCAGAAGAACATCGTCGCCATGCGCAGCTTCGTGTCGACGCCGATGCAGGCCGGGCGCCTGTTCCTCGCCGGCGACGCCGCCCACATCGTGCCGCCGACCGGCGCCAAGGGCATGAACCTGGCCGTGTCGGACGTGCGCCTGCTCGCGGCCGGGCTGGCGCGGTTCTACCGCCAGGGCACGCACGACCTGCTCGACCGCTACACGCACGACGCGCTCAAGCGCATCTGGCGCGCCGAATACTTTTCGTGGTGGATGACGAGCATGCTGCACACGTTCGCCGACGCGTCGCCGTTCCAGCGCGAAGTGCAGCGCGCCGAACTGGAGAACGTGGTCGGCTCGCGCGCGTTGGCCACGGCGGTGGCCGAGAACTACGTCGGCGCGTTCTGACCCCAGCGCCGGCGTGCCGCCTCAGGGCAGCAGCAACGCCAGCTCCTGCGCGCCCTGGCGCAGCACTGGCAGGAAGTCGTCCCGCATGCGTTCCGGCGACACGCGCGACGCGTGCGCGCCCACGTTCAGCGCCGCCAGCACGCGCCCGGATGCGCCGCGCACCGGCACGGCGATCGAGCGCAGGCCCAGTTCCAGTTCCTCGTTGTTGATGGCGTAGCCGTCGCGGCGCACGCCGTCCAGCACGGCGCGCAGGCGCTCGGGGTCCGTCACCGTGTGCTCCGTCTTCGGGACGAGGGCCGTGCGTGCCAGGTACGCGTCGAGCTCCTCGGGCGGCAGGTGCGCCAGCAGCACGCGGCCCAGCGAGCTGCAGTAGGCGGGCAGGCGGCTGCCGGCGGCGAGCGATACCGACATCACGCGCGACGTCGCCGCGCGTGCCACGTACAGTACCTGGTCTTCTTCCAGCACGGCGAGCGAGCTCGATTCGCCCAGCGTCCTGCTCACTTCGTTCAGACACGGCTGCGCGGCGGCCGTCAGCGGCGTCGACGACAGGTACGAATATCCCAGGGTCAGCACCTTCGGCCGCAAGCTGAAGTTGTTCAGTTCCGCATCGACGTAGCCGAGCTGCCTGAGCGTGTGCAGGCAGCGGCGCACGGCCGCGCGCGGGATGCCCGTCTGCTGGCTGATCTGCGCGATGGTCTGGGGCTTGCGGGTGTCGGCGAACGCGCGCAGCACGGCCAGGCCGCGCGCGAGCGACGTCATGAAGTCGGGATCGGCGAGGGCGTCGATGTCTTGCGCGATCGTGCGCGGTTCGGCTGGGATGGACATGGCGAAATTGTAATCGATGGCGGAACCGCTTGACCGGCTAGCCGGGGCGGGCGTACACTTTTTGTGCGGTAAGCGAATCATTGTTCGATTATCGCACATCGTAATGACAAGACGCACAGGAAACCGGCCCGTTGCCGGTGCCGGCCGCATGGCGGCCAACAGAGCAGCAGAGGTGAACCCATGATCGACAAGACTTGCGACTCGCTCGGGCGCGCGGTGGCCGATATCCACGACGGCGCCACCGTCATGATCGGCGGCTTCGGCAACGCCGGCATGCCGTCCGCGCTGATCGACGCGCTGATCGCCCACGGCGCGCGCGACCTGACCATCGTCAACAACAATGCCGGCAACGGCGACACGGGCCTCGCGGCGCTCATCGCCGCCAAGCGCGTGCGCAAAATCGTCTGCTCGTTCCCGCGCCAGTCCGATTCCTGGCATTTCGACGCGGCCTTCCGCGCCGGCGAGATCGAGCTGGAGCTGACCCCGCAGGGCAACCTGGCCGAGCGTATCCGCGCGGCCGGCGCCGGCATCGGCGGCTTCTTCACGCCGACCGGCTACGGCACGCTGCTGGCCGAGGGCAAGGAAACGCGCGTCATCGACGGCAAGCACTACGTCTTCGAAACGCCGATCCACGCCGACTTCGCGCTCATCAAGGCCCTGCGCGGCGACCGCTGGGGCAACCTCGTGTACCGCAAGACCGCGCGCAACTTCGGGCCGATCATGGCGATGGCCGCGACAACCACCATCGCGCAAGTGAGCGAGATCGTCGCGCTGGGCGAGCTCGATCCGGAAGCGATCGTCACCCCCGGCATCTTCGTCCAGCGCGTCGTCAAGGAGGCAGCATGAGCATTACCAGCCGGTTTACCCGCGACCAGATGGCCGCACGCGTGGCGCAGGACATCCCGGAAGGCGCCTACGTCAACCTGGGCATCGGCCTGCCCACGAAAGTCGCCAACTACCTGCCGCGCGAGAAGGAGATCTTCCTGCACAGCGAGAACGGCCTGCTCGGCATGGGGCCTGCACCCGCACCGGGAGAGGAAGACGACGACCTGATCAACGCCGGCAAGCAGCCGGTCACGCTGCTGACGGGCGGCGCCTACTTCCACCACGCGGATTCGTTCGCGATGATGCGCGGCGGCCACCTCGACATCTGCGTGCTGGGCGCGTTCCAGGTCTCGCACACGGGCGACCTCGCCAACTGGCACACGGGCGCGCCGGACGCGATTCCTGCCGTCGGTGGCGCGATGGATCTGGCGATCGGCGCCAAGCAGGTGTTCGTCATGATGGAACACCAGACCAAGACGGGCGAAAGCAAGATCGTCGAGCGCTGCACGTATCCGCTCACCGGCATTGGCTGCGTCAGCCGCATCTACACCGACCTCGCGGTGCTCGACGTCACCCCCGCCGGGCTGCAGGTGCGCGAGATGGCGCCGGGCCTGACGCTGGCCGACCTGCAGGCCGTGACCGCCGCGCCGCTTCTCGCCCCTTCGAACGCGTAAAAGGAGAATCCACATGCTTGATGCTTTCATCGTCGACGCCATCCGCACCCCGATCGGCCGCTACGGCGGCGCGCTGAAGGACGTGCGCGCGGACGACCTCGGCGCCATTCCCATCCGCGAACTGGTGCGCCGCAATCCGGACGTCGACTGGGCCGCCATCGACGACGTCATCTACGGCTGCGCCAACCAGGCCGGCGAGGACAATCGCAACGTGGCGCGCATGGCGCTGCTGCTGGCCGGCCTGCCGGAGGGCGTGCCCGGCACCACCGTCAACCGCCTGTGCGGTTCGGGCCTGGACGCCGTCGGCATTGCCGCGCGTGCCATCCGGAGCAGCGAAGCGCGCCTGATGATCGCCGGCGGCGTCGAGTCGATGACGCGCGCGCCGTTCGTGATGGGCAAGGCGGAATCCGCGTTTTCGCGCAACGGCAATATCTACGACACGACGATCGGCTGGCGCTTTCCGAATCCGCTGATGCACAAGGCGTACGGCACCGATTCGATGCCGGAGACGGCGGAGAACGTGGCCGACGACTACGGCATCGGCCGTGCCGACCAGGACGCGTTCGCGCTGGCCAGCCAGCAGAAGGCGGCGCGCGCCCAGCAGGACGGCACGTTCGAAGCCGAGATCGTGCCGGTGCTGATCCCGCAAAAGAAAGGCGACCCTGTCCGCTTCGCGCAGGACGAGCATCCGCGCGCGACGAGCCTGGAGGCGCTGGCGAAGCTGAAACCGGTCGTGCGCCCGGACGGCACCGTCACCGCGGGCAACGCGTCCGGCGTGAACGACGGCGCCTGCGCGCTGCTGCTGGCGAACCTTGACGCGGCCGCGCAGTACGGCCTCACGCCGCGCGCGCGCATCCTCGGCATGGCGACGGCCGGCGTGGCGCCGCGCGTGATGGGCATCGGTCCGGTGCCGGCCGTCCAAAAGCTGCTGCGCCAGCTGGACATGCGCATCGAACAGTTCGACCTGATCGAGCTGAACGAAGCGTTCGCCGCGCAGGGCCTCGCGGTGCTGCGCCAGCTCGGCGTGGCCGACGACGATCCGCGCGTGAATCCGAACGGCGGCGCCATCGCGCTCGGCCACCCGCTCGGCATGAGCGGCGCGCGCCTGGCGACGACGGCGACGTGGCAGCTGCAGCGCACGGGCGGGCGCTATGCGCTGTGCACGATGTGCATCGGCGTCGGGCAGGGCATCGCGCTGGCCATCGAACGCGTGTAAGCCGGCGTATCATCCTTAGCAGAAACGGCGACCAACAGCCGTCATCGACAAAAAACGGGCCGCCGGCGCGCGGCCCCAAGGAGACTTCCAT
>Ga0308166_1002514_pt1 | contig 16783 bp, 10 predicted proteins | sample PhyCR2_2_FD_202137 | JGI IMG/M metagenome (GOLD analysis project Ga0308166, IMG submission 202137) | Phyllosphere microbial communities from UC Gill Tract Community Farm, Albany, California, United States - DLSLCC.R2 | ecosystem: Host-associated > Plants > Phyllosphere > Unclassified | place... | reverse complement strand
GCGAATCAGGATCGAGTGCAGCACCGGGCAGCGTACGGGCTGGCTGATACTGGTCGCCGCGCTGTGGGCGTATTATCGGCTGACCGGCGACATGAACGCGTTCACCCTTGCCAACCTGCTGCCGGACCTCGGGTGCAGCCTGGTGTTCCTGGTGCTTTTGTCGAGCCTGCAATTCAAGGCCGCCGCAACGTCCAGGCTGCGGTCCCGCCTGACCAGGATCGGCAGCTTTTTCGCGGGATTCTCCTTCAGCCTCTATGTCCTGCACGTGCCGCTGATCGGCCTGCTGCAGCATTGGACATTGAAGCGCTGGGGGCTGCGCGAGCTGTCGCCGCACGAGCCGCTGCACTTCGCGCTCTATCTGGCCATGCTGGCCACATTGCTTGTGGGTGCCTATTTGTCATACCGGCTGTTCGAATCGCACACTTACCAGATTCGGCGGCTGCTCAAGCGCATGCTGCTGCAGCGCCCTGCCCGCACGCCCGTCGCCCCGACCTTTCGCGCCGATTGAAGTCCACGGACGGCGCGGCGCGCGCATTCAGGGCCGGGATGCGATGTCGACCAGGGATTGGCCGAACTGCGGATAATTGTGGGCGGCGCTATATTTTTCCTGCCAATCGGCGCGCGCACGCGTCCGGTATGCCACAGCCGACGCCCTGTCGCGGAAGCGCGCAAGCGCACTGGCGATGGTCGCGACGTCCGGATCTGCCGGGATCAGGATGCCATTGCTTTCATTGACGATTTCGCTGTTGCCGCCGACGTCGGTTGCCACCATCGGAATGCCGACCGAACTCGCCTCCATGAGACTGACAGGGATCCCTTCGCTCGAACTGACGTTGATGAACACATCAAAGGTTTGCTCCCGGTACAGCTTCATCACGTCTTCCTGCGCAAGGTAGCCCGTAAACACGACCTCGGCGCGCCTTCCTCCCAGCTTCGACTGGGCGTATGCCTGTAACTCCTCGAACAGCCCGCCGTCCCCGATATGGGTCCACCGGACACTGAGCGGTGGTGCTGCCTCCAGCAGGTGCGCAATCGCATCGACGATGAGATGCAGGCGCTTCTCCTCGACGACGAAGGAACACGAGACGACGGAGAGCGCTTCCTCATGCGGCTGCGCGTTCTTGAACCCGGGGTCATCCACGCCGAGGCGCGCGGTGAAGCACTTGGGGGCCGCCGCCGGATGCTCGCGCGCCACGTAGGCCCGGCCATGCTCGGAAATGCTGAAGACAGCGTCGATCCCGGCCAGTACCCCCTGCCGCAAACCTGCATAGCCACCGCTGCGCTTGTCCTCGTACAAGTCGCCGCGATGGGCTCGCGACACCACCTTGAGCGAGGGCTGGTACACATTCCGGAAACGGATCGCTCCCGCGATTTCCGGGAACATCCAGTAAAAATAAACGATGTCGATTTTCTTGTTCGCGTACCGAACCTGCTCGACCAGAAAGCGCTCGAACAGGCGGGCGCGGTACAGGGCGCGCGCCAATTCCTTCACGTTCTCCCAGCGGTGCGCGCCGCGCATGACACGCCGCGCATCGTCGAGCCACGCGTAGCGCCATAGCCCTCCCAGGAATGAACCGACCACGATGAAGCGTCGCTGCACGCCCCAGCGCGCATTCGCGTAATCGAGGTTGACCGGTAGCGAGGTCGGGCGCGGCTTGGCGTCCCGCGGGTAGAAACCCGGCACGAGTTCGACATGCGCAAAACACTGGGCAAGATACTCCAGTTCGGCCTTGATGAAGGCTTCGTTCCGGCCGTAAGGGTAAGAGGTGGTCACCACCAGTATGCATTCCTGTTTCATTCACTCGTCTCCGTCGACAAAGGTCTCGACATCGGTGCGCGCGCCACTCGCCTCTGCCCGCTTCGCGGCCATGATCTTCCTGTACATGACCACGGTATAAAGCGCAGTGATCGAAAACGCGACCGTCGACGCGAGTGCCGCACCGCTCGTTCCCATGACTGGAATGGCGAGGACGCCGCAGATGGCATTGATCACCAGGCACAAGATAGCGCCTTGGATATTCACTCTTTGAAATCCCATCCCGGCAAGGGCATTCGATATGATGCTCATATAGCTCCAGGTGACGATCCCCGGCAGCAGAATGATGAACGGTGCGACACTGCCTCGGAAATCCTTGCCGAACGCGAGCGGGATTGCGAACGACGAGATGACGGCAGCGGCCAGCGCGCCGGCCAACGTCACCTGCACCACCAGTTTCGCCACTTTCGCCACCATGGCTTCCAGCGCCTCCGGCGACCTGCTGTTGGCGGCCGACTCCGGGTACACGATCGACGACGCGGCGCCCGAGAACAGCCACAGCATCTCTGCCAGCTGTACCGCCAGTGCGTAGAATCCAGTCGCGGTGGCGCCCAACATGAAGCTGACGAGATACAACGCGAGCCTGTAGTTAAGAAAGGTGATGACATTGCTGACGTGAGCGCGCAGCCCGAACGCAACCGCATCGCGCAATCGGTACTGGCCGGTGGCGCCAGGCGCGATCTTCCCGAGCCGCGATTCGCTCATCAGCCAGAGCGACAGTTGGCCGATGAGGTGGCACGTCACCACGGCCGCCACGCTGACGCTGCCGGTCAGGCCCAATAAGGCAACCATGGCGAAAAAAATGAACGGGTGGATCAACAGTGTTCTGTTGTAGGTGCGATAGTCACGCTGGCCCCGGATCATCGACGATGACCATCCTGCCAGCAGCAGCAGCGGGAACAGGAGACTGGCATACAAGGCCAGGCCTTTGTGTATGCCTGGAAGGACACGGGCGATGCGTTGCTCGCTGCCGGCGGCCAATACCAGCGCGACGACCACCCATAGCAGGGCTGCAAGAATCCAGTTCGCGGCGCGCATCTGCCGTGGATTGCCGGAACCGGAGCTCAGGTGGTACACGTGGCTCGCGCCCATGCCGAGGTTGAGAAATGCGTACAGCGCCTGGGGCAGCAACATTGCCGTGGCCAGCACCCCATTACCCGCCGGCCCGAGCAGCCGCGCGGTGATGCACATCCCGGCAAAGTACAAGGAACCTGACAGGATCTGGCGGGCCACGGTCGCGCCAATGGTGGCAGACAGGTTCAAGTGCGAACCCGGGGATCGCCCCAATGAGAGCGCTGCAAACAGGCTTCGCATCATTGTCTTCATCGTTGGCCTGGCGAGTTGGGGTTCTGGTCCTGCCAGCTGAAGGTTCGCGCCGCGAAGCGCTAGGCCGAGTAGCCCAGCTGCGCCGCATCGTCGATGTATCGCGTACGACCGGAGCCAATTCGCAAGGCCATGTCGTTGAACAGCACCCCGCGCGGCGAAAGGCCTGCATGGTTCAGACGCTTGATCGATTCCGTGATCTCGGCGTCGGTCGTGACGCGCGCGCGCGCGAGGAGGAATATGGCACCGGCGAGATTGCCGATGATGAGGGCGTCGGATGCCAGCAGGATCGGCGGCGTGTCGATCAGCACCAGGTCGTAGTTGGCGCCGGCGGCTTCGAGTAGTGTGCTGAAATTCGCGTGCAGCAAAAAGTCCGAGCGGTTCGGCGGCAACGGGCCCGTCGGGATGAAGTCGAGATTCTCGAAGATCTCGTGGTGCACGACGTCTTCGATCCGCATCGATCCATTGATGGCCTTGGACAATCCCTGGTCGCGGCTGACGCCGAAGTAGCGGTGCAGGTGGCCGCTGCGGAAGTCCGCATCGATCAGCAACACCCGCTTGCCGCTGGCCGCCATTACGGCTGCGAAGTTCGCCAGCACGAAGGACCTGCCGAGGCCGTGGGTCGGCCCGGCGAACATGACGACGTTGTTCCTGAAGTGGGGCATCGCGAACTGCAGGGCAGCCCGGAAGCTCCGCAGGCTTTCCACGGCGGCGTCCCCGGGGATGACACGGGCCAGCAGAGGCAAGGGCTCCATGCCGCCCCGCGCCTTGTGCATCAGCTTGTCCTGGTTGCTGCTGTGCGGGATCGTGGCGTAGACCACGCGCGCATGCAGCAAGCGCTCGATCTTCTGCGGATCGTCGATGCCGCCCTTCATCGCATTGCGTGCAAACGCGATCATAGTGCCGAGCAAGAGCCCAGTGACCACCGCGAGCGCGACGATCAGGGGCCGGTTCGGCTTGAGCGGCTTTTCGGGCGGCACCGGCTCATCGACCATGCGCACGTTGCTTACCCGGCCCACCGAAATCAGCCGTAACTGCTGGGCCGTGTTCGACAGTGCCGTGTACAGGTCCGTGCTGACCTTGATCTCCCGGGTCAGCCGAGCTTCTTCCTGCTCCAGTGCCGGCAAGGCCTTGATGCGCGCGTTGACTTCATCGATTTCCGCCTGGGCTTCCTTGCGCTGGCGATTGATGGTCGCGATGATCGGATGGTCTTCCGTGAAGCGTCCCAGCAATTCGGTTTTTTTCTGGATCAGGTCGAGGCTGCGGGTGCGCGTCGCTGCCGCCTGCGCGAGCATTTCCTTGGCCTCTTCCTGCAGGTCCACGGTGCCGTGGGTGTTGCGGAACTGGTTGTAGCGGTCTTCGGCCTGCTCGAGCTGGCGCTTGAGGATCGGCAGTTGCTGGTTCAGGAAGGCCAGCGACTTTTCCGCTTCCTCGGTCTTGCGCGCCAGATTCTGGCGCATGTACTCGCGGCCGATCTCGCGCAGGACCGCGTAGGTGCGCTGGGCATTCTCGCCCTGCAGCTTGACCTCGATCACACCGGACTGCTTGCCCTGCTCCGAGATCACGAGGGCGCTCTGGATCGCCTGGATCATGGCCACCCTCGAGATGCGGCGCAGGCGGAAACGCGCGCCGGCCTTCGCCTGGATCCGATCGACCTTCAGCTCGATGGTCCCTTCCGGCGTCGGCACGCGGTAGCGCTGGCCGACGATGCCGTCGAAAACGGTGCGCTGCCCGCCGCCGGAAAAACGGAAGCGCCCGCTCCCCAATGACGTCAGTGCGAACTCGCGGCCCAGCCAGGCCTCGGGCACCTCGAACACCGAAACTTCGGCCTTTTCGCCACCCCAGACATAGCCGCCGTAGCCGAACAGTCCCGGTTCGGACAGCGCGCCGCTGTTCTGGTTGGCGAACCAGAATCCGGCGACCGGGAAATACTTCGGCTGCGTGTCGATGTACAGCTGCAGGTTGTCGATCGCGCGCGATACGACCATGCGCGAGCGCAGCAACTCCATCTCGGCGATGGCTGCCTTCTTGGTCTCGAACAACGACGACGCTTCGCTCAGGATGTTCTTCGTGGCGTTCGGGCTTTCCTCCTCGACGTGGATCAGCAGGTCCGCTTCGAACACCGGCATCGCAAGCAGCGCGTACAGTACGGCTGCCAGCGTGATGAGGGCGGTGATTCCGCCGATCAGCCAGCGGCTGTCATAGAGTGTGTGCAGGTGGCTCTTGAGGTCGAAAGGCGGGTCGTCTGCCCCACCCGCGGTTGCGCGCGGATCGAAGGGGACGCTGACGATAGGCGGCGTATGGACCACAGGTGTCAGGGAATGCGACTCGCCGAGGGTGCTCATGGTCATGCTCCTGCAGGGTTCCGTGTGCGTGATCAAGCGTGCGTTCGTGTGCGCGGGTTTCAGGGCCGCGTGGTGGCGCTGACGGCCGACGTCAATGCCCCCGGGATCAGGAGGCTCAGGTTCCGGTTCCAGTTAGCCAGAGGCGTCGCTGCCACGTAGACGATGTCCTTGGGCTGCAGTTCGAAGGCTTCGGCCAGCGCCAGCGAACTGGCCTCGCGGGCGTCGAGCCGGAACACGCGGGTCCGGCCGGACGTCTTGCGCACCACGTAGACCTGGCGCGCATCGCCGCTCAGCGGACTGATGCCGCCGCTCTCGCCGAGCGCCTCGTTCAGGGTGAGGCGCCCATCGTGCATCGTCAGCGCCTTGGGCGTGATGACCTCGCCGGAAACGAAGATCTTGCTTTCGTCCCGGGATTGCACGCGGACCACGTCGCCCGGCTTGAGCATGACGAGCCCAGGATTGATGCCCTTCTGCACGAGGTCGCGCAGGTTGACGCGGTAGCGCTGCTGGCTGCGCTCGAGGACGATCCTGCTCTGGTCGGCGGTGGGCAGCAGGCCGCCGGCACGGTTGAGCGCCTCGACGAGGGTCATCGGGATGTCGTTGATGGCTTGCAGGCCGGGTGCCTTGACCTCGCCGTCGATGTACACGCGCTTGCTGCGGTAGGACTGGACCCGCAACGTGACGTTCGGGCCGGCAAGATACCTGGAGAGTTTCTTCGTCAGGACCGCGCGGGCCTCTTCCTCGGTCAGGCCTTCGACGGGCACGAGGCCGATCAGCGGAAACTGGATGCGCCCGAGATGGTCGACCACGAAACCCGGCGGCGCCGCGTTCGCTCCGCTGGGATCGGGCGCGCCAGGGGACGCGTTCACGGCGGTCCCGGCCAGTTCAGGGTGATCCCAGACCACGATGGACAGCACGTCGCCGCTGCCGATCGCATAGGGCGCCGGATTCGGCACGAGCAGCTCGTCCAGGCCTTGGTTGGCCACGTCCTGGTGCTGCTGGCGCTCCACGGTGATCAGTTGTTCCGTGATCATTTCTGTCGGCGGCGCGGGTTCGTTGGTCCCCCCTTTGTCCTGCGAGCGGAACTGGATGACGGGGGCGCATCCCCCCAGGGCGAGCGCCAGCAAGGCGGCCGCCATACATTGCGTAGAGGAAGCTCTCATGATTTGCCTGTCGGAATGTGCTGCCAACCCCTGGCGATCCGAGTCAGCGTAAGCCCGCTACCCAGAATGGTTTTGGCGCACGTCAAACGGCAGGCTCAGGTCAGCATTAACGCCAGCGGCAATAGTTCGCCTGCGAGCGTGCGCGTATGCGGCGCAGAAATAAAAATACCCGCATCGGACATCGACGCGGGTATCGTTCTCGCTAGTGCGAGATGAGCGGATCAGCGTGAGCGGTGCGATCAGTACTCGTACGCGCCGACGTCGACTGCCGCGCCGCGCGGACGGGCCACGCCGGCGAAATCGATCGTCGGTGCCTTGGTCGAGGTGCCGCGGTCGATTGCGGGCGAGCTGCTGTACACGCGATAGTCGCCGGTGCCGTTCGCCAGGTAATTCCTGAACAGCGGATCCGACGAAATCGACCCGGACACGGCGCCTTTCACTTTCCAGCTGGTGCCACTGCGTGCGACCAGGTTGTTGGCGTAACGGTTGTTACCGCCCATCTTGCCCATTTCGATCACGCCGTAAGCAACGTTGTCGTAGACGATATTGTTGGCGACGTAGTTGTTGGCAGAGCCGGTGGTGGTGCCGGCGTCGCCCTGGCCCAGCAAAATACCGATCTTGTTGTGGAACGAGGTGTTGTTGACGATCGTCGACGCGGTGGCGCCGTGCCATTGCTGGATACCAGCCATTGCAACGCCCGAGACAATATTGTTCGTGACGACGTTGTTTGCATTGGCGATATAGATGCCCTGGATCGTGTTGCATGCGCCGATATAGCGATAACCGATGTTACGCACCACGTTGCGGTCGATGAGGACGTTACCGACCGGGCCATACGTGTCGATCGCTGCGCCGCCGCTGCCATTGCAGCCGCCGCTGACTGTCAGATCGTGGATGTAGTTGTTCTTGAACGTCAGGTACGCCCCCGATGCCAGGAGACCATGACGGCCCGAGCCGGTGATCTGGAAGCCGTCGATATCGACATAGTTGCCGCGCGAGTCCCAGGTGATACCGGTGCCCGACACGACGATCTTTGCGCCCCACTTCACGTCCGACACGAAGCGGACACGCGCGCTCGAGGTGCCGCTCTTCCGGGTCACGATGCCGGCACTGCTCAAGGAAGGTGCCGACACATAATATGTTCCAGCGGCAACGTGGACCGTCGATCCAGCGCTTGCCAGTGCGTCAGCACGCGTGATCGTCTTCACTGGCGCTGCTTGCGTGCCCGGGTTGGAATCGGAGCCCGTGGGCGACACATAGATGTTAGTGGCGGCAACTGCGCTTCCACCGACTGCCAGCAACGCGACAGCACCAAAGCACGACAACAGGTTGATACGAACGTTCGGAACAAGCTTGACTGCGTTTTGCATTTAACTGCCTCAACAAGTGAAAGGAGTAGCTTTGAGGCGTGGAAACTTCCTAAGTTCAATGAATTTGCGGAAAAATTTTTTAGGAGTAACAAACAATACAAAGAAATTTCCCCTACGAAAAATTTCTTAGGAGGATAATTACTTGTTGTTTGTTATGCCGTGACGCAGGGGGGACGGTCGCTCAAGGGCCGGACGGTGGGATTGCCGGACGCGCCATATGAACGCCGAAACATGTCGCATGCTTCAGTGTTCGAATGAGGGCAAGATTTGATCGTGGCCGCATGGCCGCGCCGACCGCGGGGGTCAGCGCATCTCTTCCATCAACCGCAGGGCACCTGCGAAACGCCACACGCGCCGCAGTTCGATGACGTCGTAGTTCGCCGCGACGTTCGGCGGAAACGCCGAATAACGCGCGTTCAGGCGCACGATGCGGCGCACGAAGTCGTCGATGTCGGCACGGCCGCTGGAGCGCAGGATGGTCACGTCCTCGACACTGCCGTCGCTCCGGATCGCCACGCTGACGATGGGGTCGGTGCGCACCACGTCGGCCGACAGTTGGGCGTCGCTCAGAACGGCGTTACGCTCGATTTTCTGGCGCACGCTGTCCATGTACATGCGCAGCGGAATGTCGTGGCGCGCCGCCCCGGCCAGGGCGCGCCGGACGGCACGTGCCGCGTCCTCGGCGGGCTGCACGGCCCGCGGCACGGGTTTCAGGATGTCGATACCGCGTATCATCTCGCGCGCACGCGAGGCCAGGTCGCTGCCCAGCGCGCCGCGCGGGAGCGTGCCGTTGCCGCGTCCAGCGCCATCGCCGCTGCCGCCGTCCGCGCCTGCGCGCGCGGGCCCCGGTGCTGCGGCGTCGGAAACGGCACGCTCGCGTGCCTGGCGGGCCTGCTCCTGGGCCAACCGGGCGTTCTCTTCCGCCTGACGGCGTACCGCCTGTTCGGCCTGGGCATGTTCCTGGCGCGACCTTTCTTCTGCGAGCCGGCGGGCCCTTTCCTGATCCGCCAGCTGTTGCCGGACGGCCTCCTCCGCGCGGCGTTGCTCGGCCAACTGCTGCACGCGTGCGTGCTCGGCCTGCTCGATACGCTGCTGTTCGGCCAGCTGCTGCGCCCGTTCCTGCTCGGCTTGCTGGACACGCTGCTGCTCGGCCAGCTGCTGTGCCCGCTCCTGCTCGGCTTGCTGGATACGCTGCTGTTCGGCCAGCTGCTGCGCCCGTTCCTGCTCGGCTTGCTGAATACGCTGCTGTGCGGCCAGCTGTTGCGCCCGCTCCTGCCCGGCTTGCTGGATACGCTGCTGCTCGGCCAGCTGCTGCGCCCGCTCCTGCCCGGCTTGCTGGATACGCTGCTGTTCGGCCAGCTGTTGTGCCCGCTCCTGCCCGGCCTGCTGAAGACGTCGCTGCTCCGCCAGGCGCCGGTCTTCCTCTTCCTGGCGTGCCCTCGCCTGCGCTTCCTCGGCCGCGCGCTGCCCGGCCAGCGCCGTCTCGTATTGCGCGGATTGCTCGGCGAGACGCTGGCGCTGCTGCTCGGCCTCGGCCCGCAGCCTGTCCTCGGCGTCGGCGCGCAGGCGGGCTTCGTCCGCTTCGCGCCGCAGCGCCCGCTCCTGCTCGCGTTCCTCAGCCAGGCGAGCGCGCTCGGCCCGTGCGGTTTCTTGCGCCATCGCATCGTCCTCGGCGGGTGCATCGGCCTCGGCCGGCGGCTCGGCGCGGGCCATCGGGTCCGGTGCGGGATCGGGCTCGACAGCCGGCAGCGGCACGTCGAACGTGTTGTCCTGATGGGTTTCCTGAGCGATCACCCGCGTGTGCAAGCCATCGGCCAGGCGCGTGGCAGGCGGTTTGCGGCGGCGTTTGACGACGCGCCGCGGCGGCGGCGCGGGCGTGGGTACCGGTGCCTTGGGCACCAGTACCGGCACGACGGGATCGACGACCGTGAAACCGTGGCGCGGTATGGCCGACTGCTTCGGCGGCAAAGGCAGCGGCGCCACTGCCGCGGGCGCAAGTGCGACTGGGGCGGGCGGTAACGCAGATACCGGCGGCGGTGGCACGGGCACCGAGTCCGGCACAGGCACGGCAGGCGCCGTCAGCCGAATCGACATCGGTCCGCCGGGTCCCGGCCGTAATCCGGGAATACCGAACTGCAGGGACAGTACGAGGACATGCAGCAGCAGGGAAACCAGCACGCCCATTGCGAGCCGGCGCTCGGACGCATCGTTGGCTATGACAGGTCGTGCCGAGGTGGCATTGGGCATGCTGGTCGTGTCGCGTCGGGCGTGAAGAAATGAAATGTTGCTGGATTGATAGCACAGCTTACACGCGACAGTAAAGGGGGCGCGCACAAATGGGGGCGCGCACGGTTCGGAACGCTGTTTGCAATCCCGGCTACAATGAATTGGACCGATCAGCAGCCAGGGGTTCGAATGTCGCCAGGATTTATTTTCGCAACGGGTATCGAAAACAGCATTCCGACGATCGACAACGGTCGCGTGCGCATGGACGAGATGGAAAAGTGCGGCCACTACAAATACTGGCGCACGGACTTCGACCTCGTACAGGAACTCGGGTTGAAAGTCCTGCGCTACGGGCCGCCCTTGCACAAGACGTGGCTAGGGCCCAAGCGCTACGACTGGGAATTTGCCGACCTGGCGCTCAACGACCTGCGCCAGCGCAACATCGCATCGATCGTCGACCTGTGCCACTTCGGCGTGCCCGACTGGATCGGCAACTTCCAGAACCCGGATTTTCCCGAGTTGTTCGCCGAGTATGCCGGCACGTTCGCGCGGCGCTACCCATGGCTGCAGTTGTACACGCCGATCAACGAGATGTCGATCTGCGCCCTCTTCTCCGCCCTGTACGGCTGGTGGAACGAGCAGATGACGACGGACCGCGGCTTCGTCACGGCGACGAAGAACCTCGTCAAGGCGAACATCCTGGCCATGCATGCGATCCTGCAAGTGCGTCCGGACGCCCTGTTCGTGCAAAGCGAATCGACCGAATACTTTCACGCCGAAAGCCCGTCCGCCATCGGCCCTGCCGAGCTGTACAACTCCCGCCGCTTCCTGTCGCTGGACCTGAATTACGGCCGCCGCGTCGATTCCGAAATGTACGAATACATGATGGACAACGGCATGACGCGCGAGGAGTATCACTTCTTCCTGAACAATAATCTGAAGCACCACTGCATCATGGGCAACGATTATTACCAGACCAACGAGCACTACGTGTCGGCGGACGGGCTGACGCGGGCGGCGGGCGAGATCTTCGGCTATGCCGTCATCACGCACCAGTACTACAACCGCTACCGGCTGCCCGTGATGCACACGGAAACGAACTTGTGCGAAGGACCGCGCGGCGACGAGGCCGTGCACTGGCTGCGCAAGGAGTGGGCGAATGTCCTGCGCGTCCGCAACAACGGTGTGCCGCTGGTCGGGTTCACCTGGTATTCGCTGACGGACCAGGTCGACTGGGACACGGCCCTGCGCGAGAACAACGGCAACGTCAATGCGCTGGGGCTGTTCGACCTCGACCGCAAGATCCGCCCCGTCGGCATCGCCTACAAGGAGCTCGTGCGCGCGTGGATGGAAGTGCTGCCGACGCAAAGCGTCTGCCTGCAGGTGCCGATCGTGATGCCGCACGAATTCCAGCGCCAAGTGCCGCCGCCGAGCGGCTGGCCATTCGACGAAGACGCGACGCTTGCGCCACGTACCGAAGAGCGCGAGTGACCCGCAAGGTCAATGCTCGGCGGGCCCGAACGTGTAGGTATCGCCGTGCGCCAGGTAGACGACCTGCTGGTCGAGTCCGGCCGCCTTCACTTCCCGTGCAAAGTCCGACAACGGCGACTTGAACACGTCGTAGTCGTCGTAATGGATCGGAATCGCCTTTTTCGGCTGGACGATCTGCATCAGGGTCACGCCGTCCTTGCCGTCCATCGTGACCTTGAAGACACCCAGGATGCGCGTGCCGCCCAAGTGCAGCAGGGCGAGGTCGACACCGGGAAACCGCTGGGGGATCGCCTTCAGGTCGTCGTAGATCAACGTATCGCCGCTGACATACATGCGATAGGCCGGGGCCGCCGTGTTCGGGCCGAAGTCGAGGACCGATCCCATCACGGAGGGCAGCAGCGCCTGCATGCCCGCCTTGCCGTGGCGCCCCGGGGCCGCCGTGATGCGCAGCCGGGCCTCGCCTTTTTCGATGTCGATCCGGTCCCACGTCGCCAGCCCGAACGTGCGCTGGAAGCCCATGTCCTTGAGCTTGTTCGCCGCCGACTTGGTCGTGATGATGGGAATGTTCTTGTCGAGTTTTTCCTGCACGAGCCTGTCGAAGTGATCCTCGTGCAAGTGCGAGAGCACGACGAGATCAATCGGCGGCAACTGTTCGAGATTCAGGGCGGGATTCGTGAGGCGTTCGGACGTGATGCCGTAGCCGAGGTGCACATGGTCGCCCTTGTGCAGGAAATTGGGATCCGTCAGGATCGTGAAGCCCTGGTAGCGGATCAGCACCGTCGCGGTGCCGATGAACTGGACGGTGCCGTTCGCTGCAGCGGGCGCACCCGCCGGTGGCAGCCTGAGTGCGAGCGTGGCGGATTCGGGCGCCTTCGTTTGCGCGCTTGCCATCACGCAACCGGACAGGAACATCACCATCATCCACACCACCCGGACCAGCACCATATCGCCTCCTTGCCATTGTCGAGTCAAGACTAGCATGGGGGTTTGCACGCAGGCGTTCGCTAGCCTGCGGTCAACGAAAGGATGGGGGATGGCCTGCCCAGCTGGGTTCGAACCAGCGACCCTCAGCTTAGAAGGCTGATGCTCTATCCAACTGAGCTATGGGCAGTACGGCTTCATAAATGAAAACGGGCCGTCGAGGACAGCCCGTTTGCAAACGGTGGTCGGAGTACAAGGATTCGAACCTTGGACCCCCTGCTCCCAAAGCAGGTGCGCTACCGGGCTGCGCTACACTCCGATTGGAACGATCATACCCCGCCGGACGGGAGGCGTCAATGAAGGGTCCCGCCGCGGCGGATGGTCAGACTTCGAAGCGCGCGGCGATGCGTCTGGCCATTGTCTCGGCCAGTTCGGCGTTCTTCGCCTCGACCATGACACGCACCAGCGGTTCCGTGCCGGACGGGCGGATCAGCACGCGGCCATTGTCGCCCAGTTCGCGCTCGACGTTCTCCTTTTCCGCCACGACGGCCGCGTTCTTCGTCCAGTCCGTACCCGGCTGCACGCGCACGTTGATCAGGGTCTGCGGATACAGCGTCAGGTCGCTGCAGCACTCGGCCAGGCCCTGGCCGGAACGCTTGAGCGCGGTCAACACCTGCAGTGCCGACACGATGCCGTCGCCGGTCGTGTGCTTGTCCAGCGCCAGCAGGTGGCCCGAGCCTTCGCCGCCCAGCAGCCAACCGCGGTCCTGCATCATTTCCAGCACGTAGCGGTCGCCGACCTTCGCGCGCGCAAAACCGATGCCCATGTCCTTGAACGCCACTTCGAGCGCCATATTGGTCATCAGGGTGCCGACGGCACCGGCCACCGGACCGGTCGCCATGCGCGCGCGCACCATCACGTACAGCAGCTCGTCGCCGTTGTACAGGCGGCCTTTGGCGTCGCACATGATCAGGCGGTCGGCGTCGCCGTCCAGCGCGATGCCGAGGTCGGCCTCGTGCTCGACCACCGCGGCCGCCATCGCCTTCGGTGCCGTCGCGCCGACGCCGTCGTTGATGTTGAAGCCGTCCGGCTTGGTGCCCAGCTCGATGACTTCGGCGCCCAGTTCATGGAACACGTGCGGCGCAATGTTGTAGGCGGCGCCGTGGGCGCAGTCGACGACGATTTTCAGGCCACGCAGGTCGAGCTCGTTCGGGAACGTGCTCTTGCAGAATTCGATGTAACGGCCCTGCGCGTCGCGCAGGCGCGTGGCGCGGCCCAGCTTTTCCGACGACACGCAGCCCATCGGCTGGTCGATCATCTCCTCGATTTCGAGCTCGACGGCATCAGGCAGCTTGGTGCCATGGCCGGAGAAGAACTTGATGCCGTTGTCCTGGAAAGGATTGTGCGAGGCCGAAATCACGACGCCCGCCTGCAGGCGCAGTGCACGCGTCAGGTACGCGATGGCCGGGGTCGGCATCGGGCCGGCCAGCATCACGTCGACGCCGGCTGCCGAGAAACCGGCTTCCAGCGCCGCTTCCAGCATGTAGCCGGAAATGCGCGTGTCCTTGCCGATCAGGACCGTTGGACGTTCGCTGGTGCCGGCCTTGTCCTTGGCCAGCACCTTGCCGGCGGCATAGCCCAGCCGCATCACGAAGTCAGGGGTGATGGGCGACTTGCCCACCAGGCCGCGTACGCCATCGGTACCGAAATATTTGCGTGCCATTAATTAAATTCTCTTCATCTATTGATTATTCGTAGTGGCCGCTTGCCAGACTTTCAGCGCATCCACCGTCTCTGCCACATCATGGACCCGTACGATCCGGGCGCCCTGCGCTACCGCAGCGAGCGCACCGGCCAGGCTGCCGGCCAGCCGCTGCTCGACGCTGCGGCCCGTCACGGCGCCGATCATCGATTTGCGCGAGAGGCCCGCCAATACGGGCAGGCCCAGTTCGCTTTCCATGCGGTTTATGCTCCGGAGCAAAGCATAATTATGCTCGACACTCTTCCCAAAACCAAATCCGGGATCAATCGTGATACGTTCGCGTGCCACACCCGCCGCCAGCAGCGCATCGATCCGCTCGCGCAGGAAGGCGATCACGTCGGCCACGACGTCGACGTATTCGGGCTGTGCCTGCATGTCCTGCGGGGTGCCCTGCATATGCATTACGCACAGCCCGCAGTCGCTGTCCTTCACGGCCTCGATCGCGCCGGGCGCGCGGAAGCCGTTGATGTCGTTGATCATGTCGGCGCCCGCGATGATCGCCTCGCGCATCACCTCAGGCTTGCAGGTATCGATCGACAGCGGATAGCCGAGTTCGCGCAACGCGTAGATGGCCGGCATGATACGGCGCAGCTCTTCGTCGACGGGTACGCTGGGCGAACCCGGACGCGTGGATTCGCCGCCGATGTCGATGATGTCGACGCCGTCCTTGATCATCAGCTCGGCCCGCTCCACGGCGAATTCGAGGCCCTGGTAGCGGCCGCCGTCGGAAAAGGAATCGGGGGTGACGTTGAGGATGCCCATGACCAGCGGGCGCTGGGCGAGGTTATAGCCGAAACGGCCGCACTGCAGATATTGACGCATGACGAAAACCAACGGAATGAAGAATAAAAAGGCACCCGCTCGGGGTGCCTTTTCGAGGAGAGACCGCGCTGGTCAGGCCGGGGCGGTTGCGTTCGGGGCGACGCCGCTGTCGCTCGGAGGCGTGCGCTTGGTCAGGACGACCGACTTCGGCGGGCGCGGCTCGCGGCCGGCCATGATATCGTTGATCTGGTCGGCGTCGATGGTTTCCCATTCGAGCAGCGCCTTCGTCATCACTTCGACCTTGTCGCGGTTTTCTTCCAGCAGGCGGCGTGCCAGCGTGTACTGCGTGTCGAGGATGTTGCGGATCTCGGCATCGACCTTTTGCTGCGTCGCTTCGGAGATGGTCTTCACGGAGCCGCCGAAGAAGCCTTCGTTCGGATCATCCTCGTAGACCATCACGCCCATGCTTTCCGACATGCCGAAGCGGGTCACCATCGAGCGGGCCAGCTTGGTCGCGCGGGCGAAGTCGTTCGAGGCGCCGGTCGACATCTGGCCGACGAAGATCTCCTCGGCGATACGGCCGCCGAACAGGATCGAGATCTCTTCCAGCATCTTGTCCTTGTAGCCGGACAGGCTGTCGTGCTCCGGCAGCTGCCAGGTCAGGCCGAGGGCATAGCCGCGCGGCATGATCGTGACCTTGTGCACCGGGTCCGCCTTCGGCAGCAACTTGGCGATCACCGCGTGGCCCGACTCGTGGTACGCGGTGTTGCGGCGCTCTTCCTCGCGCATGACCATCGATTTGCGCTCCGGACCCATGAAGATCTTGTCCTTCGCGTCTTCGAAGTCGCTCATCTCGACGAGACGCTTGCTGCGGCGCGCGGCGAACAACGCGGCTTCGTTGACCAGGTTGGCCAGGTCGGCGCCGGAGAAGCCCGGGGTGCCGCGCGCAAGGATGTCGGCCTTCACGTCTGTGCCGATCGGCACTTTACGCATGTGCACATTCAGGATCTGTTCGCGGCCGCGGATGTCCGGCAGGCCCACCATCACCTGGCGGTCGAAACGGCCCGGACGCAGCAGTGCCTTGTCCAGCACGTCGGCACGGTTGGTCGCGGCGATCACGATCACGCCCGACGATGCCTCGAAACCGTCCATCTCGACCAGCAGCTGGTTCAGCGTCTGTTCGCGTTCGTCGTTGCCGCCGCCCATGCCGGCGCCACGATGGCGGCCGACGGCGTCGATCTCGTCGATGAAGATGATGCACGGCGAATGTTTTTTCGCGTTCTCGAACATGTCGCGCACGCGCGACGCACCCACGCCGACGAACATCTCGACGAAGTCCGAACCGGAGATCGAGAAGAACGGGACCTTGGCTTCGCCGGCGATGGCGCGGGCCAGCAGCGTCTTGCCGGTACCCGGGGGGCCGACCATCAGCACGCCGCGCGGGATGCGGCCGCCCAGTTTCTGGAACTTGGTCGGATCCTTCAGGAAGTCGACGATCTCGCCCACTTCTTCCTTCGCTTCGTCGCAGCCGGCGACGTCGGCGAACGTGACGGTGTTGTTCGTCTCGTCCATCATGCGCGCCTTCGACTTGCCGAACGAGAACG
>Ga0308166_1002507_pt1 | contig 16843 bp, 12 predicted proteins | sample PhyCR2_2_FD_202137 | JGI IMG/M metagenome (GOLD analysis project Ga0308166, IMG submission 202137) | Phyllosphere microbial communities from UC Gill Tract Community Farm, Albany, California, United States - DLSLCC.R2 | ecosystem: Host-associated > Plants > Phyllosphere > Unclassified | place... | reverse complement strand
TGAGAATGTGTCTCAGTGGCGCGTATCCTAACAAGAGTTTCACAAAGCGTTAACGCTTTTTTGAGGGGATTTTCACGAAGTGCGATGGGGTGACTCGGCAGGCGCTCTACCTAAAGAATGGCAAAGGGCTACCGATAGGTATTCAGTGATGGCATTTCAGCCTTTGCTTTGGAAATGGAATTCAAATGAGTCTGCAAGACGACCTGCACGATGGACCCATTGCGCCACGTCCGCGCGTTCAACAACGGGCGCATCCGGGGTGGCTGTTGTGGCTACTGGTACCAGCGATCGCGGTGGGGATGAACTGGGCGCGGATTGCCGCGTACTTTGAACCTTCGCGCGTAGAACCGCCTGCGGAGGTGGTTGAGCGGTATGAATCGCCGGTTGTTGAACCTGCGCCGGTATCTGCACCCGTTGTGCGAGCAGTGGCGCCGGTTGTGCCTAAAACCCTGCAGGAATGCATGGGCGCTGACAATGTGGTCAACGACCAAGTATTGCGGTGTCGGTATGGAGACCGTCCTCAGCCGATGCGCGAAGAGCGGGCGGTGCAGGGGATGGTTTCTGCGCAGTATCTGGCTGAGTACAAGGCGGGGCAGGGTGCGCGACCGGTTCGGCGGGCTGTCAGTAGTGGGTCTGAGTCGCACCTGATACTCGGTTGGGACAGGAAGAGGTCGTACACGGCTTCGTGGAGTGTCAGTGATAACCAGATTGATCACGGCAGTGTTTGCACTGGCTACCGAAGCGGATCGATTGAATACCGCGAGTGTAGGAAAGGCGCGAAGCAGTGGTTCAAGGAGCAGTGCCGTTCAGAGCGAAATCCGGCACTGCGGGAGCGGTATTGTTCGGCGGCTTCGGGGTTTAGTCCGATGGGGTAGAGCCCTTAACCGCTAGTAATCGGCAGCGTCCAACCGCTTGTTGCACGCCTGCCTAGCCTTTTGCGCGGCCAAACTCGCAGCTTCTAGAAGCAGCCAGGTTACGGACTGCAGTGCTTGCTCATCGGGTGATTCGGCAGTGCTCGTGTCCAGACCTAATGCCGTCTGGTTATCAGGAGCAAGCTGATACCAGCGCTCCAGCACGCAGTTGCAAATGCCCTCAAGGATCTCATCTTTGGTAATCGGAGTCGGCCCTCGACTGCCTGCAGAGAAATCCGAATTAACGAGCTTTAGCGATTGTGATGGACGTTCCATGACCATTCCCCTTCTTGGCTGATGTAAAAGCTAAGGCTAACCATAGCATCACTATCCTATTTTGGGATAATCCTGTTTTGGGTTTACTTAAGGAGCCGAATCGTCATTCGGCAGCCCTTATGAAATCCATCCACACAGAACGCTATTCCACGCTGATCCGGGCACTCATCGCGTGCAGGAAAGAGAAGGGGCTGAGCCAGACCGAGCTGGCACGGCGAGTGGGCAGGCCGCAGTCATATATTTCCAAGGTGGAGAATGCGGAGAGAAGGTTGGATGTGGTGGAGTTTTTGGAGATTTGCGAGGCGATTGGGGTAAATGGAGGGGAGGTGATGCGGGGGGTGTGAAGGGAAGGTGTGCATGTGTAACTGACCCAAGCGTTACCTTCCAAAAATCACTCCAACTCAATCGCGGCACTCTCGACCTTCACCGCCAAGCTCGCAAAAAATATGCACCCGATCAACCGGGCAAAAATCTCGAGCGTTTCGCACACATCGGGATCTTCGAACAGCACAGGCCGCGAATCGATCGCACAAAGCGCCCCGTACAGCCGGCCGTCAGGCAGGAAGATGGGCACGCCTACGTAACTGTCCAGATCATAGGTCTTGACGATGAGTCGTGAGGCGAAGCTCTGATCATGGCTCACTCTCGGAATCAGCAACGGCGCCGGATCCCGCTGAAACTCGCTGCAGATCGTGTCTTCCAGCGGAAAGGCCTCACCCGCGCCGATCCCCAAGTCAGCAGCATCGTGCACAGAGCAGATCACCAGTTCGGCGTCGCCGAACTTGGTGATAGCGGCAAAGCGCATGTTGGTGAGCCTGGTCACCAGCCGCAGGATGTTGGTGGTAGCTTCGATTTCAGCAATGGCTGAGCGTTCTTCCTGAGACAGGAGGGTGGGTGGGTAGTCGAGTGCCATGATGTACCTCGTCGTTTGGTGCAGTTTCGGCTTGTGAGGGAGGTTCTGCAAGGGGGAGATGGAGCGATGTTTTGACACGGGCGCCATGCAGCCAAAACCGAACATTCGGGTACAAAAAAGCCGTTGTGCGCCGCGCAAGGTGCTTGGTTTGTGACGGCTGCATGGTCGGCCGGGGGAAGTTGAATTAATTACTTAGGCATTTGATCTAAATGACTAATTTGGGTTTATAAAATTTTCTGAATAGCAGTTGGAATACAGGCAAAGCTGAATTGAGCAACATGCCTCATTGCCGTCCTGCGGGCATGGCCGACAAGAACATCTGTTTATCCGAACTGGCCAATCTAACGAGGCCATCTCTCGCGGGTTTGCCAAACCCAGCTCGGCCCGCTACTTAAGTAACCCGCTCAAACAAGTCTTTGAACATCATTTTGAACGGCGCATCGCTAGGGACCAACAGCTGGCGTGACTTCAAGCAAAAAGGCAGTACCCATAGCCGCAGCCCACCTGTCTTGGGGAACTCGAATACTGGTAGCGGTCGATCAAATGCCCCAGTCTTAGGGTAAATCAGCACCACATCTCCCGATCCATTCAGATAGCTTTGCCCATAGGCCTGCAACTGATAGAAGTCACCCTGTGCGAGGCCGTATTTATTCGTCCCATTTGCCTTGAGACCATCGAGCAGTTTCCACTTTGTATCGAGAACCAGCACATCTTTCTTGGCATCCTTGATCAACAGGTCTGGTTTTAGACAAAACCAATTCTGTTCTTGATGGCGAACCAAGTGATGGCTGCGTGCTTGGGTTTTCAGGTGAAGCGGCCTCGCCAGTTGCTTCGCTATATGCTTGGAGACGAACGCTTCGAACACTGCCTCCATTGGGAACAGCAGCGACGGAGCGTGATTGCCTCCGCGGCCTGTCATGGGTGATTGCTGTTCTAGAATCAACTTTGACCAAGCGAGTGCTTCTTCGTAGTAACCCATGCCCCGCTCAAGGCGTACCCGCTGGAAGTCCATATTAGGGGCTGCTGAAATCGGGACCTCTGCGAAGACAAATCTCAGTTCTCGAGCCAGTTGCTGATGTGTCTGAGATGCCGTCAGTTGCAGGATTCGTTGCAATGCGGTGTGTAATAAACGGTTTTCCGGACGATTAATCGAGAACTCGTCGTGCTCTGTAAAGAACCGGTCCGCCCTGCAAAGGTTTTGCCGCAGATGGGATGCCATCATCAGTTTGCCGCGAAGGGCAAACAGGTTGCTTTGCTGAGTGGTATAGGTGCTGCGCAGGCCTTGTTTGACGATATGCCCGACGGTGCGTAGGAACTCGGCAATAAAAACTTCCAGTAAGGGCATTCGTGCCGCGGCGAGGTTGGCGGTGTCAGTTTGGAGGTGGCGAAACTCTTGAAGGCAGCAGAGCATTTCGATCAACAGCTGACGAGCCTTCGAGGCGCCCGCACCTATTACTTTTCCGACTTTCGGCAGTACCTCGATTTGGTAACCGTCTGGTGCACGTATCACTCCAACAAAACTAGTGACCTGAACGGCTCGATGCCCGCGCCGTTGAGTCAGGCGCAGCCACGCTGGCTTACTGTCGTTGGAGGCCCGCAGGCACTGGCGTTCTAGCCATGCGTAGACCGTATCCGGGATAATGTGCAGACCCTCGGACAACGAGCCAGTCGAAGTCGCTGCCATCAACACGTCAAATTCGTAAATCGATATTCCGCTCACGTGCCTCCGCCTTCAGGTCGACAGCGTCTTGTAGATGCCAATGTAGGCATCCGGATTAGAGAGCGCAGCCTTCTGCAGAGCGTAGTGGCGCTTAGTGGAATAGCTGTCCATGCCATGATCGCTGCCGAACAGGCGAGCCAGATCATCCTCCTGATCTTCACCCTCAACGATAAAGCGTGCGGCTTGGGATTTCTGATTGTCTGCTAAGACAAGGCGGATCTTTTGCCAGTCTTCGAAAAAGTACTCTTCGAGCAGGGGCAGAATACGTGTGCTGAACACCTGTTGCAGGGCTACAAATCGCTCGTCTCCATCAGGCACTAGCGCTAATGCTGTGAAGTACGCATGGCCGATGCAATGGTCGCGGTCGTAGAGCATCTCGATGCGCTGGTTTATTGCATCAAGCATACGAGGCACATCCATTACTTGCTCCCCCAGACTGACTCGAAGGTTTGCAAGCGGCGCGCCTGGCTCGTCGCGAGCGTCCGGCATTAACGGCACAAACTCGAATCGGCGACGTAACGCGGTGTCCAGCAACGCAAGGGATCGGTCTGCCGTGTTCATAGTGCCGACAATGTCGACATTGGCTGGTACCGAAAAACTCTCTCCGGAATACGGTAACGTCACCGAGATGGCGTTTTTAGCACCTTCGCGTTTATCAGGTTCGATCAAAGTGATCAGCTCGCCAAAGATCTTGCTGATGTTTCCCCGGTTGATCTCGTCGATTACCATCGCGAACTGCTGATCTGGCGCCATACGTGCTTTGCGGCACAAGTCCTTGAAGACACCAGCGCGGATCTCGTATTGGACTTCACCGGATTCCGCATCGCCTTCGAGAACCGGACGCAGACCTTCCACGAACTCCTCGTACCCGTAAGATTGATGGAACGTGACGAAACTGTAACGCTTGATGTATTCGGCTGAGGGAGGACCGGCATTGTACTCGTCTACCAGCCGCTTCAGATTGGCAGCTGCGTCCGCCCAGTCTCCAGTTAGTATCCATGATGAGTCCGATAGCTTATCGAAGACAGCCGGTGCCATTCGCTTGCTCATCTTGATGGTTTCGGAGGACTCGATAGCATGGTATTGGAGAGCACCCCAAACCGTGTTTCGCACACTCTTGTTCGTGCTTTTGGCGGCGGCAATCGATTTCATGAATGGGTGATCAAGCAAGACATCGACACTTGCTTTCCCGCCCAAGTGGTACAGAGTTGCTGCGATTGCCTCCCACCAGGTAAGGCTGGCAATCCTTTCGCTCACAAACTGATTTTGCCATTCTTCCTTGGATACCGAGGTCGTGACTTGCTCATACTCTCGCTTCATTAGCTTCGACAATTCGTATGTCTTGCCTGTGCCAGGTGGGCCGTAGTAGATACGATTGAGAGGAAGCCTTATCGCATCAGAATCAGCAATGTCGTCTTCGCCAGTCTCATCGTTGTCTTCCACCGGATCGTCCCTCAGTTGATCCGGCCATAGTCCAGGTCGTTCGGCTTCAAGTAATAGCCAGTCGTTGGGTAAATCATGCTTGTCGGCAAGGGATGCTTCAATCTTCGTGAGCAGTTCATTAGTTAGCGGCTCACGGTGGAGGATGGGGAGGGCGCCCACCTCACGCTTCCAGGAGAGCTTCCGCACTCGCGTGCCCCGCACAATGCCAAGTACGCCAATCGCCCGTTCGCTTCCGGGGTTCTTGCGGCCAAATCGCACCTGAATATCTTTACTCGAGTGCCACCAGTCCAAGCCGGCCATATGTACAGCACGCGCCAATCGACAGAACTCCGCTTTGTCCTCTGGAGTCCATGAGGCGCGGAAGGTCTGAAACGCTGGCTTGCTGTCGAAGTGCTTGAGCAGGTCTTCGTCGTCCAGTGACTTACTCAGATTCATTTTGGCTACTAACTCTTCGTAATGCAGCTTGAAGTTGCGGATGGCTTCAGCGCTCCATTCGGTGAGCTGGTCCAGCGATTTTTCCAAACCATCGCCTGCGGGCATTGTTGTTACAAAGGGAGCGTTGTAATAGTCGCCTCGCAGGGCTAAGTAGGTTTTGCGCGTTTTACTAGACTCGCCCAGCCCGACGGTATCGATCTTGACCACAAAGCCGTCGTCGGCATCGATCCCTACGGTAATGGCCAGTTCCTTAGGCGCTTCCGGTGAGGGGTAAATTTTCGCCCAGTTGTAGCCAGAGAAATGATTACCCTGGTTGGTAGGCCGCTTGCGAATTTCGACGCGCCCTACTGGAAACAGCGTGGTCTTGAGCTTGTTGGCCCATGCCTGTGTGACTGCATAGGCTTTTTTCAGATCATCGTAAGCTTGGTTTTGCTCGGGGTTGGACTCGTCACGCTTGTGTCCTGCCCACTTGTTCAACAACTCGAAGTGGTTGCTCGTGAAATAGTCCGTCATCGTACTCAGATTCCTTCAACATCAATTCCATGTTCTGCCAACCATGTCTTGCGCTGTGCATAGTCAGGCATGACGCGTTCCAGGCGGAGCCAAAATTCTGGGGTGTGATGTGGCTCTTGCAGGTGCACCATCTCATGCACCACCACGTACTCCGCAATGGGCTTGGGCAGTAGGATTGTTTTCCAATGAAAATAGAGCTGTGCGCCCTTACCACATGAGCCCCAGCGATAGCCCAGATCCTGCACACGCACACCGCTGGGGGTCAGGTCCATTCGCGCTTGGTGGTTCTCGACTCGTAAGGCGAGCCAGCTGCGGGCATGTTCGCTATACCAACGGATGAAATGTTCGCGGGCTCTTGGCAGTTCGCTACGCAGCAGGCGGAAGCGACCAGCAGAAAGTTTTAATGGCCCATCCTGCTCATCAACCAGTTTGAGGCGATAACTTCGTCCCAAATACAGAAACCCCTCTCCGTCGACGTATTCCTTGGTGGGGATTGAGCGCTGCAGGCGTTCCTTTTCGGCAAGACGCGAGTAAATCCAGAAGCTTTTTTCCGCTACGAATTGCCGCAGCGCTTGCTCCTCAACCTCTGGCGGTGCAGACAGGATAAGTGCGCCGTCACGTTCGACGGTGATCTGTAACGTCTTGCGCCGCGCGCTGCGGCGTAGCGTCAGTTGCAGATCGTTTACGGTGAGGGTTTGACTGCTCACAGCTGCATCAACCGTTCATGGCTGGCTCTCGCTTGATCCATCAGGCGGTCAGACAGCACCCCCGCCGTATCGCTATCCACCAAGGGCGGACGCAGTCGCATCAGGTAATCAAATAGCTGCCCGGCCAGCTCCTCCTGTGCCGCTCGCTTGCGCGGGCTCCAGATATCGCGGTGGCTTTGGAGTTCGCCCACCAACAGATCGACCAGTTCCACTGTCACATCCTTCAAACGCAGCAGCTCGGCGGGCTGCGGATTGGCGTTGGCACACACCACATCCAGCAGGGTGCGCAGGAAGGGTGCATAGTGTTCGGGCAAATCCAGGGGGCTGTAGCCATCGCTCATTTGACCGCTGCGCAGCTCGTTGATGATCTTCTGCATCTGTTCAACCAACTGATCCCACTGCTCGCCCAGCGACTTGAGCAGCTCGTTCAGGCGTTCGGACAGCTTGCGATAGAGCACCGGATCTTCATCAGTATGCTTGCGCACATGCGAGCGAATGGCGTGCTCCATCTCTGATGCCTTGGCGCGGTCGTTGACGCTTCGCGACAACTGTTTCTCGAAGTCTGCATCGGTGAGCTGGATCGGCGGAATCTTCGGGTCGATGCCCAGTGAGATAACATGATCGTCGATCAGTTTGCGCACCTTGGCACCGACATCCTTGCCCAATTGCGGCAGGTCCTTGTAGCGCCCACGTGCCCGCGCGTGGATATAGGCCAGGCGCTTGGCATCCTTGACGAAGGGCAGGCCCTCGGGGCGTGGCAGCACGGTGTCCAATGAGTTGAGGAACGCTTTGAGTTTTACCGCAAATTCGGCGCGCACCTTTTCCGACTCCAGTGCGGCAATGCAGGTTTCGGCATCTTCCAGCGACTCGATGCCCTGGCGACGCAGCACATCCACTACACGAAGATGACGATCGCGCAGCACCGGCACCTCGTCCTTGATGCTGCTCAGTGCACCTTCGATATCCTCGTCGGCATAGGCTGCCAGCGCTTCGCGCAGGTGGTTGGCGACCCCGTAGTAATCGACCACGATACCGCAGCGCTTGCCGAAACCAGTACGGTTGACCCGCGCAATGGCTTGCAGCAGCTCGGCTTCCTTGATTGGCCGGTCAAGGTACATGACCCCTTCGATGGGGGCGTCAAAGCCGGTGAGCAACATAGACTTAACGATCAGGAAAGCCAACGGGTCGGTCTTGCCTGGCTGCTCATGATTCAGGGGCTTCTTGAAACGCTGGATCAGCAGCTCGTGCTTGCTGCCATCCGTCCAGGTTTTCCACTCGGCCGGATCGTTATTTGAGCCGGAAATAATCGGTGCGAATTCCAGGCTGCGTAGCCTGTCGCGATAGCGCCACGCCTGCACGCGCGCCTGCAGCTTGGGTGGACGCTGGCACAGTGCTTCATCGTCGAGGTCCTTGTCGGCTGCTGGCAACGCTTCGGCGTCGGCCAACAACTGATCGCGGGCGGCCTGCAGTGCGGGGAAATAGCGGATTGCCGCAATCCGGCTATAGGCTACCACCTGCGCCTTGTAGCCATTGGGCAGGATATTGGTGACGTAATGTCTGAGGATGTCGCGCGCCTTATCTGCAATCAGCGCGGGGGCATCAAAGATATGGCCTTTGGTGGCGTATTTTTTCTTGATCAGCTCCAGCTCGTCCTGACTGTGCTCGCGGAACAAATCCTCGAACAGTTCATCCAGACTCGCTCCATCTTTTAATGCGCCCTGGGCAGTGCGTCCTTCGTAAAGCACCGGCACTGTAGCGCCATCTGCCTCGGCTTCCTTGATGGTGTATTTGTCGATGAACGCGCCGAAAATTTCGTGGGTGCGTTTCTTATCGCCCATGATGATCGGTGTACCGGTAAAGCCGATGCGCACGCAGTTGGGCAGGCCCGCCAGCAGGTTTGCCTGCAGATCGCCGGCCTGGGTGCGGTGCGCCTCATCGATCAATACCAGAATGCTCTCGTCGTGGTTGAGCACCTCGAATGGTTTGCTTACCAGGTAGGGCGCGCGCTTTTCTGCGGCTTTGAGGGGGGCAGTAGCTTGCGTAGGGATCGACGCCTCCCCATCTTCTTCCTGTTCGGGATTGCGATACTTCTGGATGGTGGCGAATACCAAGCCGGGGCCCTGGCGACGTGCCAAGGCTTTAACACCCTGGATATTGGAGGCCACCTCCGGCAGTTCACCGCTCAGCGTGGCGGTGGCGGAGAGCTGGTTTTGCAGGTCTTTACGGTCAGTGACCACGATGATTTTGAAGCGGCGCAGTTGTGTATCCGTGCGCATCTTGCGCACCAGAAATACCATGGTCAGGCTCTTGCCTGAGCCTTGAGTGTGCCAAACGATGCCGCCGCGCTGGTCGCTCTCGCCATGCTCAAGGCGTGTCTGCCCGCGTTTCATGCGGATCACCGTGCGGTTCACCGCGCGGTACTGCTGGTAGCGGCAGACCGTCTTGATGGTCTGCCCGCCAACCGGCATGAACAGCATGAAATGCCGGATCAGATCGAGCAGGTGAGCCGGCGTCAGCATGCCTGCCACCAGGCGCTCCTGCTCGGACAGTTTGGCTTTGCCCAACTGCTCGGCTACTGACTGCTCGCTGCCGCTACCCTCCGGGCCAACCACGGTTTTCCATTGGTAGAAATGCCCGAAGCCGGCCCCAATGCAGCCCACCCGTGCTTCGTCGTAGCTACTGGCGACCAACAGCTGCACGCTAGCGAACAGTGTTTCGTTGCCCTCGTTGTCCTCGACTTCGAAGGCCGCCTTGCGCTGGTTGCTGTAGCGGCGCAATTGATCGACAGCTTCGGCCAGCGGTTCTGGGATGGATGGGCTCTTGCATTCCACTACCACCAGCGGGATGCCGTTCACCAGCAACACCAGATCCGGGACGATAAATTTCTTGCCGCTGTTGTACCCCGGTGGGCAATCCACTCGGAACTGGTTGATCACGCGGAAGTGGTTATTGGCCGGGTTGGCCCAGTCGATGTACTGGATGGTCTGACCACGTCCGCCTTCCCAGCCCTGGAGGCCGTCGACAGTGATGCCTTTGAGCAGCAGTTCAGTGACTGTCTGGTTGGCTTCCATCAGCTTGCCGGCGCCCACGCGGGTAATGGCCGCCAGTGCTTCGGCAATGCGCTGCTCCTCCAGCCAGGGCTGACCGTCGCGTAGGTTGATGGCACGCAGACGCTCGGCCAGTGTGGCCCGCTGAATCACTTCACTGAAGCTGCTGCGGCCAGTGATGGCCGGGTCGTCGAGGCTGCCCTCGATATGCTTCCAGTTCAGCCCCTGTAACTGAGTCACAAAGGGTTTTTCGACGTCATCCAATTCCCAGCCCACGGTTACTCCTTTAATCCAGTTCAGGCGTGTATGGGCTCATACGGGCTCATAGCGGCTCATAGAATTTTTAGCCGAGCTTATAGACCGACCAGCGTCGTTCACCTTGTTGTATCAGTGTGCCCTTGTCTTTCATGCGCTTGAGCAGTTTTGCCGCTTGATCAGGCGAGAGCCGACAAAGATCCATTACTTCAGCGCGCTGAATCTGCCCATGCTGCTGCACGTAGTTCAACACCATCTGCTCATGTTGAATGGGTGTGAAGCCTGCCTGGCGGGTATAGCCGGCCTTGTCGCCCACGGCCTGGTACAGACTGGCTGACAGAGTGTAACTGCGCCCTCGGGTAGAACCGTGGGCCTCGACCAAGCCTGCTTCGGTCAGGGCTTCCAGCGTGCGTTTGGCACTGGCGGTGTCGCGCTGGATCTGTACGGCCAGTTCGTCGGCCGTGACGCGCTTGGTCTCACGCAGGGCGGCCAGGGCGATCAGGCTGTCGATTGGCAGCTCGGCGTTGGTGGCGCGCTCGTGCTCGACTACTAGGCGGCGGAAGTCAAGGTCGGCCTCTGCGGTGGGTAAGCGCAGCACCACGCTCTGGGCGGTGGTGTAACTGTAGTCCGGGGCCGGCCGGCCGAATTTGAGCATGCCGCGGAAAATCTTGTCCACGCCTCGGCCGGAGCGTTCGACTACGCCGACGCGCTTCATGGCGTCGGCCAGGGCCGGGTTGCGCGGGCGCGGTTCGGTCACCAGCAGGTTGGCCAGGGTCACGCCATCGACCAAGCCACCGGGGTTGCTGACCACCAGGGCATCGTCTTCAAGACGCACATGCACCGCGCCCCGGCCGTGGTAGTCACGGTGGACCAGGGCATTGGCCACGGCTTCTCGGAAGGCGCCGAGGTCCACCTTGGGCACCGGCACGCGGAACAGGCCGACCTGCAGTTCTTCCTCGGGGTTGTAGGGACGGAAGTTGGTTTCCAGCCAGTCCAGTGCCTTGAGCAATGGGAAGCGGCGAAACTCATTGAAGCGCACTGCCTGCTGGGCCAGCACCTGGAAAGCGAACTCGTGGGTGGGCACCAGTTGGCGCAGGGAGGTTTCCCGGCCGATCAGTAGCAGGCCGGTAAGGGTCGGCACGCGCATACCGTCCGGCTGGCGCGCAGTGAGCAGCAGTGCGCCGTCCAGGGCTTCGTCGTCCAGTTCCAGCAGCACGCGGTCGCCGCCGTATTGCTGAACCGCCTGGCGCAGACGCTCACGCTCCAGCGGGTCGAGGTCCGCTAGGGTGGCGCCGGCCACCGGCTGGGCAGAGACATCAAGCAGGCCGAAACTGCTCGCGCGGCTGCTGCGCTCATGGGGCAGCATGGCTATGCATTCGGGCGTGCCGTCGTGCTTCAAGCGGCGGCGTAGATAGACGCCGCTGGTGGTGGCCACTTCGCTCTGGGCTTTGGGCACATGGATGTGCGCTACGGCCACGCCATCCAGGTCGATCGCCTCGGCCTGTACGTTCAGCGACGGCGAGGTGCGTGCTGCGACCATGCCGGCCAAGCCCTCCAGCAGGTGATGCTCCGCATGCAGGCCGGTGAGTGTGCCATCGTCCTCGACACCTAGCCATAGCTCGCCGCCTTCGGCATTTGTCAGGCAGACCAGCGCTTCGATTAGTTCGCGGTCGGGGAGCTTGATGCGGTCGCTTTTGAACTCGACGGTAAGGGATTCGCGAGGTGGCAGGCGCTGTGGCATATCAGGCTTCCGTTTGTGCAGCTATTTGCTGCATAGATCCAGTAGTGGGGTGACACGGACGCGACCGGAAAGAAGGTCGTCCATAAGACCTTCTTTGACCCCCCGTAGTACCTCTAGTCCCTGCAGCTCGCTTTGCAATTGAGCATTTAGTGTCTTTGTGCGACAGAGAATAGCTATCTGCTCGTTAGTTCTCGGAATTGCGACTTTCAAGCTCGTCACGATAGAGGAGCTGATTTTTACCATACTCTCAGACGTCCCAGATGCGGAAGCTTGGACTTGTCGACGCACTTTGTTTGACTGCAAGACCAACTCTAGGAACTCGGCACTAGTCTCCTCGGAAGGCAGCAGTCGCATCATCAAGTCCGGATAAGTGCAGGGCGTACCCACATCGCGATATACCCCCACGAGACCGACCAATTCCCTTGTGTTAGCTCGGCTGACAAGAAGGTCACCATCGTTCAACCGCGCCTTATCTAACCCTTTATCTGCAGCAGGTGCAGGTTTGAGCTGGGTGGGTAAGAAGCCTTCCTTAGTGAGGCAACCCAATCCGAGCATCTGAATTCCTGTCCACTCTCCTGCCTCCTTTGGGGAGTAACCGTTCTTGGGCTTTCCAGTCAGCCAGTGGTCGAGTGTGTCCCAGCTCCACTCTTTAGGAATCCATCCCAATGGCGATGCCTTGTAGAGCTCTGGGGCTTGGCGCTGTGACGGGCGCAGTTGACCGTTGGAGTCGATGCCACGGGTCAGTAGGTCTTGCAGTAGGCCCTGTTTAACGGTCTTGAGCTTGTCGATCAGCGCCTCGGTTTCGCGGATGGCGGTGTCGAAGATGTCGAGGATCTGGGCAATTCCTTGCTGCTCCTGAACTGTTGGAACAGGAAGCACGCTTGCTTTAACAGGTTTACGGCTTAGCTCTAATTGATTGGTCGACCCTGCGTAGCAAAATCGCTCAAGGTGGCTCTGCCCCCAAGACGTACGCAGCACGGCATTGAGCCATCTTCCATCAGCGGCTTCAGCCCTTGGCCGAAGCACGGTGACATGCCCGTCAACAATAAAGGCCCCGTCATGATCGAATACAACCGATCGGCCAATAGTCCCTGTGCCGGTAGAGTTCAGCAGGACATCACCAGACTCCGGACGCAGCACATTACGCATCGCTCGATCTGCATGAGGGCGTGCAAACTCAGGAACGAAGCGAGATGTGGTGACACACCGCTGACCGATGGCCAAAACGCTGCTGCCCTCCACATAAACCGGTGCCGTGCCTCGGGAAATCATGCTGCACAGTTCATCGAGCGTCTTTTTTGGCCATCCTGCCTCATTGGGTATCGAGACTTCCAAAGGTAGGAACTCTTGCTCAGACATACCCCAGCCCCTTCAAGAACCCCTGCAACGCCTCTGCTGCCGCATCGCGCTTGTGCTCAATCTCATTCAACGTCACCCGATATTTGTCCCACCAGTTCTCGAAGGCAGCGACTATCTGCTTGCGCTGGGCGGCGATATAGCGCTCGACGATGGCCTGCATATCGTTGTCCAAGATGGTGAGCAGCAGCTCGGCAGCCCGCTCCTCGTCCAGTCCGTCGACCGCTTGGTTCAGATGGCTTGCGAAGTTTTCCTGCTGGGCCTTGAGCTGCCTCTTCACCTTGGTCAGCTCGGTCTTCCAGGCCTTGAGCTGGGGTTCGTCAATGGGGTTTTCCTCGTCGTCGGCATCCACTACGTTGTCGGCCTCGTCAGTCCCTTCTCCTTTGGCTGGGGCGGCTGCCTTGAGCTGGTTATCCAGTTCGGTCATTTTGGCCTCTAGCTCGGCCAGCCCGGCAACGAAATCGCCGAGCAGGAACTTTACTAGCTTGTGCTCCAGCGGGCTTTGCTTGCTGGTCTTGTCTTCCAGGGCGGTGATGATGCTGGTGCACCAAGCGTCGATTACGCCCCGGCTGCCGCGAGCCATCAAACCAAGGAAGTCGTATTTGCTCTGGTACCAAAAGCCCGCGACGATGCCCCTGACTTGGAAGGGGTCGAGCAGGCCGATGCCTTCCAGCGTTTGGCTAAAACTGGCCAGCAATTCACCGCGCAGTTCGACCAGCGCAGCGCTGTTATCTAACTTCCCTGCCAGTGCGGTGATACGCGGGCTGTGTTCGTGCCACCAGCGCTCGAAGGCCTCACGGAGGGCGGCTTCCTTCGCCTGTAGGCCGGGGTTGCTTTCGATGGCTGGCTTGAGGTCGGCGCGGCAGGTCAGCTCGCCGCGAAAGTCGAAATACTGCGCATCGCGTGCGATGAATAGGTCATGAGGGTCGAGGCCGTGGGCGGCGAACAACGGCGTTTTCGCTTCGACTTCGGTCTTGGGCACACCACCCAGCAGGTGAGCACGCACATCATGGGGCTCGGGTGGTGGTGCGTTATCCACGTAACGACGGATATTCAGGTTGTAGTCGTTGTCGCGTAATGTGGCGATATCCACCACATCGCTAAGGCCGTCGATCCAGCGAAATTCGTCGAAGGAAGTGGTTATTTTCTCAATGTGCTCGGGTAGCAGGTAGTTCTGCGCACGGCCCTCAAAGTACTCGCGGTCGGCGTTGATAAACAGCACCTTGCCCTGGCGCCCGGTAGGCTTGGCGCTGACTCGGTTGGCGCCTTCCTGCTTTTGTTGGCGCAGGATCAGGATGCAGGCGGGAATACCGGTGCCATAGAACAGGTTGGCCGGCAGCCCGATCACAGCTTCGAGCAGATCGTTTTCGATAATGCCAGCGCGGATTCCGCGTTCCTCACCGCCCCGGAACAGCACGCCGTGGGGTAGTACGGTGGCGATCATGCCCTCGTCGCGGGTCACAGCGAGCATGTGTTGCAGGAACATCAGGTCGGCCTTTTTCGAGCCCAGCGGCACCTCGCCGAAGCAGAAGCGTTGCTCGCGGAATGTCGGGTTCCAAGCCAGGCTGCCATCCGTGCTTTTCTCGGTATGGCCCCAGTTGATGGAGAAAGGCGGGTTGGTGAGGATTCGGTCGAAGCGGCGCAGTTCGCCGCCCTCGATATGCCGAGGGTCGGCTAGGGTGTCTTCGTTCTCCAGCCAGGCGTTGCTGATGCCGTGCAGCAGCATATTCATCTGCGCGATGGACCAAACGGTACCGTTGAATTCCTGGCCGAATAGGTTGGCCTTGCGGCCGTCCTCACCGTGCTCGTCGATATATTCCTTGGCAGCAATCAACATGCCGCCCGAGCCGCAGCAGGGGTCGTAGACATCGTGAGCCAGAGTCGGCTTGAGCAGATGAACCATCAGGCGCACAACAGAGCGCGGTGTATAGAACTCACCGCCTTTCTTGCCAGCCGAGTCGGCGAACTCGGCGATCAGGTATTCGTAGGCTGCCCCAAGCAGGTCGGGGAACTCGAAGTCACTGTTGCGCAGGCGCACTTCACCAAAGTGGGTGATGAGTTGGCGCAGCTTCTGATCGGGGATCTTGCTCTGGCCTACTTTGCGGGTGAAGTCGATGTGCTCCAGCACCCCTTCCAGGGAGACGTTATTTTCCTCGATGCCACCCAGCGCTTTGTTGAGCAGGTTGCCGACGTTGATGTGAGCTTCGTTGAGCAAATACTTGAAGCGCGAATGGCTGGGCACCCAAAAATTGCCATCTCGCTTGTACCAGCGCGGGTTTTCCGCGGTTACAAAGGCTTCGGCCTTGCTCTTGCCAGCGTCTATCTCGTCGGCAACGACCTGCTCATAGCGCTCCTCAAATACGTCGGAGCAACGCTTGAGGAACAGCATGCCAAAAATGTATTCCTTGAACTCCGAGGCATCCATCTTGCCGCGCAGAATATCGGCAGCCTTGAACAGATGGCGTTCCAGTTGTTGCAGCGTGAGGGGCATTGCGGAATCTCTTGTGAGCATCCAGGGAGGGGATGCCGATCCTGAAGGCATAAAATGGCGGTGATTGTACCCCAGTCCAAGCTCGGCACTAGGCAGTCTCGGTCGCAGAGACTCAGAGAAATACCAAACTCTTTATCACGTCATCCCGCCGAGAGTCCCAAATGTCATCAGGGACTACAGCCACTGCGAGCCGTGAGGGTGTCCACTGACGCTGAGCTGGCGGCTTCTTGCGACCGAGAGCAAAGGCACCTCAGGATGTGGCCTCCTCAGCACCGATAATACGGTCGGGTGGAGACTGTGTTGGCTGACGAGACCGGCACCGCGAGATCGTGAGCCTGGTGCAAGCGGCATGGTGATCACCGGAGAACACACTCGACTATTAGTCAGGTGCAGTCCATTCCCTGACCTGTGACACCATCATCCAAAGCGCTGTTGCTGGCGATTAACCGATCTTGGAGCCTCATGATTTTCAACGCCATATTGGATGTCTAGCTATTGACATGGGTGCGAGCAGTTCTATCTAAGGGGAGGACGTCTCCGCGATGTCCGCCGTGACTCTTCAGAGATTTCAGAGAGTGCGACTTCTTGATCACTCAGCGGGATGCGTTAGGGCTGACGCTTATCATCCGCTTTGGGGGATGGTCCAGATTTGCCCTTCGACGTAGATGTCTACCCAGCAAGTAGTTACCGCCTCGGCAGAGTGGGTCACCGTGTGCAGCCGCCATTCGGTGGGGTAGTAGGTAGTACGTTTGGTGCTGGAGTTCGTGATCGCCCGCATGATATCGATCAGCTCTTCGGAGCGTGGCCGTGTTGTCTTTCGCGTCTCGAATACCCGAATAACCGAAATTTGAAACCATAAAAAGACTGCAAAAGCACCGGAATCTTTACGTAGTCACTGAATTCCAGACACAAAAAAAGGCGCCCGAGGGCGCCTTCTTCTGCAGATTTGGTGGAGCCGGGGGGATTTGAACCCCCGTCCGCCAGTACTCCGCTGTCGGTACTACATGCTTAGCCGTGTCTACTGAGTTAATCCGC
>Ga0308166_1002503_pt1 | contig 16863 bp, 15 predicted proteins | sample PhyCR2_2_FD_202137 | JGI IMG/M metagenome (GOLD analysis project Ga0308166, IMG submission 202137) | Phyllosphere microbial communities from UC Gill Tract Community Farm, Albany, California, United States - DLSLCC.R2 | ecosystem: Host-associated > Plants > Phyllosphere > Unclassified | place... | reverse complement strand
GCGGCGGGCTGATTGCGGTGGATCGTGCAGGTAACGTGGCGCTGCCGTTTAACAGCGAAGGCATGTATCGGGGTGTTGGGCGCGTCGGCGAAGCGGCGGACGTCGCGATATATCGCGAAAGTTAAGGAGCAGTGATGAGCGACAGGCAAACGTTACCGCCGCTGGCCCCTGAACAGGTACTCGCGGTGCGCGATCTCAATGTGCGTTTTCAGCACGAAGACACCGTCACGGATGCGGTGCGTCATTTGTCACTCGATCTGTTTCGGGGCGAAACGCTGGCGCTGGTGGGGGAGTCAGGTTCGGGGAAATCGGTCACCTCGCTGGCGCTGATGAGACTGATTGAGCAGGCGGGCGGAATCGTCAGCGGAGAAGTGCAATTGCGCCGTCGCAACGGCGACGTGCTGGATCTGATGCGCGCCTCAAAAGGTCAGATGCGCCGGGTACGCGGCGCGGATATGGCGATGATCTTTCAGGAGCCGATGACCTCACTGAATCCGGTCTTCTCCGTGGGCGAGCAGATTGCCGAATCCATTCGTCTGCACCAGGGTCTGAGCCAAGCCGGGGCGCTGGCAGAGGCGCGCCGGATGCTGGATCTGGTGCGCATTCCCGATGCGCAGAATGTCTTATCCCGCTTTCCGCATCAGTTGTCGGGTGGGATGCGCCAGCGCGTGATGATTGCGATGGCGCTCTGCTGCAAGCCGGCGTTACTGATTGCCGATGAACCGACCACCGCGCTCGACGTCACCATTCAGGCGCAGATTCTGCAGCTCATCCGCGTGCTGCAAAAAGAGATGCAGATGGGGGTGATTTTTATCACTCACGATATGGGCGTGGTCGCCGAAATGGCCGACCGGGTGCAGGTGATGTATCGCGGCGAAGTAGTGGAAAATGCTCCGGTCGCCGAGCTGTTCAGCGCACCACAGCAGCCCTATACACAGGCGCTGCTGGCGGCGGTGCCAAAACTCGGCTCGATGCAGGGGCAGCCTTTGCCCGCCAAATTCCCCTTGCTGCACAGTGATGCCGTTGATGATGTGCCGCAGGATACGGTACGCCGCCTGCAGCCGCCGATTTTGCAGGTGCGCGATCTGGTCACCCGCTTTGATATTCGCGGTGGTCTGCTGAATCGGGTTAAAAGCCGGGTTCATGCCGTCGAAAAAGTCAGTTTTGATCTCTATGCCGGTGAGACGCTGGCACTGGTGGGGGAGTCTGGCTGTGGTAAATCGACCACCGGCCGCTCGCTGCTGAAGCTGGTGGCCAGTCAGGGCGGCACGCTGACGTTTGACGGCCAGCGAATAGATCATCTCTCCGGTGCCGCGCTGGCCCATCTGCGGCGTGATATTCAGTTTATCTTCCAGGATCCCTACGCCTCGCTGGATCCCCGGCTGACGGTCGGCTTCTCCATTATGGAGCCGCTGCTGGTCCACAAGGCGATGCCGCGTCGCGAGGCGGAGCAGCGCGTTGCCTGGTTGCTGGATAAAGTGGGACTGCTGCCGGAACATGCTCAGCGTTATCCGCATGAATTTTCTGGCGGGCAACGTCAGCGCATCTGTATAGCCCGCGCGCTGGCGCTGAACCCTAAAGTGGTGATTGCCGACGAGTCCGTCTCGGCGCTGGATGTGTCGATTCAGGCGCAGATTATTAATCTGATGCTCGACCTGCAGCGCGAGTTTGGCATCGCCTTCCTGTTTATTTCCCACGATATGGCGGTGGTGGAGCGTATCAGCCACCGCGTGGCGGTGATGTATCTTGGTCAGATTGTCGAGATGGGGCCGCGTCAGGCGGTGTTTGAACAGCCTCAGCATCCCTACACCCGAAAACTCATGGCAGCGGTGCCGGTCGCCGATCCGGCTCACCGGCGTCGTGAACGCGCCTTACTGGTCGATGAGATCCCCAGCCCGATACATGCGTTAGGGGATGAACCTGAAGTGGCGCCGCTGATGGAGGTGGCTCCGGGCCATTTCGTCGCCCGCCACGTTATCAGCGCGACCTGAACAGTGACAATGTCGCCCCGGCGACCAACCCGACAGGGATTACAGGAGAACAAGATGCAGATGACGATGCGTAAAGGGTTACTGGCAGCTGGCGTGTTAAGCAGCGCAATGACATTGCCCGCCTGGGCAGCACAGGATGCGGTGATTGCCGTCGCGTCCAACTTCACCACGCTCGATCCCTATGACGCCAACGACACGCTGTCGCAGGCGGTCGCGAAATCCTTCTATCAGGGTCTGTTTGGCTTCGATAAGGATATGAAACTGACTAACGTGCTGGCAGAGAGCTATCAGGCCAGCGCCGACGGCCTGACGTATACCATCAAGCTGCGTCCTGGCGTGAAGTTCCAGGATGGCACGGATTTCAATGCGGAAGCGGTCAAGGTCAACCTCGATCGTGCCAGCAACCCGGATAACCATCTCAAACGCTACAACCTGTTTAAACGCATTGCCAGCACCGAAGTGGTGGATCCAACCACCGTGAAAGTGACGCTGAAAGAGCCGTTCTCTGCCTTTATTAACAACCTGGCCCATCCGGCGGCGGCGATGATTTCGCCTGCCGCGCTGAAAAAATATGGCAAAGAGATCGGTTTCCATCCGGTAGGAACCGGACCGTTTGTGTTTGAAACCTGGAACCAGACCGATTTTGTGAAAGTGAAGAAGTGGGACGGTTACTGGAAGCCGGGCTATCCGAAGCTGGACAGCATCACCTGGCGTCCGGTGGTGGACAACAACACCCGTGCGGCGATGCTGCAGACCGGCGAAGCAAACTTTGCTTTCCCGGTGCCTTATGAGCAGGTGAAACTGCTGGAAAAGAACAGCAAGCTGGATGTGGTGACCTCGCCTTCCATTATGCAGCGTTACATCAGCCTCAACGTCACGCAGAAGCCGTTCGACAACCCGAAGGTACGTGAGGCACTGGAATATGCCATCAACCGTCAGGCGCTGGCGAAAGTGGCCTTCTCCGGTTACGCCACGCCCGCGACCGGCATTGTGCCTCCCGCGGTCGACTTTGCACAGACCTATCCGGCCATCAGCTACGATCCGGCCAAAGCCCGAGCGCTGCTGAAAGAGGCGGGCTACCCGAATGGATTTGAGACCACGCTCTGGTCGTCCCATAACCACAGCACCGCGCAGAAAGTGTTGCAGTTCACTCAGCAGCAGCTGGCGCAGGTTGGCGTGAAGGTAAAAGTCACGGCGATGGATGCGGGCCAGCGTGCCGCAGAAGTGGAGGGCAAGGGCCAGAAAGAGAGCGGCGTACGGATGTTCTACACCGGCTGGTCCGCCTCAACGGGTGAAGCAGACTGGGCGCTGACGCCACTGTTTGCTACCGCAGCCTGGCCACCGGCGATCTTCAATACAGCGTTCTACAGCAACCCTAAGGTCGATAAAGATCTGGCCGATGCGCTGAAAACCACTGACCGTGCAGAGAAAGCGCGCTTGTATAAAGATGCACAGGACACCATCTGGCAGGACCATCCGTGGATCCCGCTGGTGGTTGAGCAGCTGGTTTCTGCCCATAGCAAAAACCTCAGCGGTTTTTATGTGATGCCCGATACCTCATTCAATTTTGATGAGGCCTCTCTGAAGTAACGGAGCCGGCCAGCCCGCGTGGCTGGCCGCAGCTGCAGGATGTTGCATGTTTAACTATTTTCTCAAACGACTGTTGGGGCTGATCCCGACGCTGCTGATAGTGGCGGTGCTGGTGTTCCTGTTTGTTCATATGCTGCCGGGCGATCCGGCACGCCTGATTGCCGGGCCGGAAGCTGATGCCTCCGTGGTGGCGCTGGTGCGTCAGGAACTGGGGTTGGATCAGCCGCTGCCGCAACAGTTCTGGCACTTTATGCTGAATGCGCTGCAGGGTGATTTCGGCCAGTCGATGGTCTCAAAGCGGCCGGTTGCGGATGAGATCGCCTCGCGCTTTATGCCGACCCTGTGGCTGACGCTGGCCAGCATGATCTGGGCGGTGATTTTTGGCATGACCATCGGCATTGTTTCGGCTGTCTGGCGCAACCGCTGGCCTGACAGGCTGGGGATGACGCTGGCGGTATCGGGCATCTCGTTTCCCGCCTTTGCGCTGGGCATGCTGCTGATGCAGGTCTTCTCAGTGGAGCTGGGCTGGCTGCCAACCGTCGGTGCTGACAGCTGGAAACATTACATTCTGCCCTCAATCACCTTAGGTGCGGCGGTGGCGGCGGTAATGGCACGCTTTACCCGCGCGTCGTTCGTGGAGGTGATGCAGGAAGATTACATGCGCACCGCCAGGGCTAAAGGGGTACGCGAGTCGCTGGTGGTGGTGAAACACGGCCTTCGCAACGCGATGATCCCGGTGGTGACGATGATGGGGCTGCAGTTTGGTTTTCTGCTGGGGGGATCGATCGTCGTCGAAGTGGTGTTTAACTGGCCGGGACTGGGCCGTCTGCTGGTCGACTCGGTGGCGATGCGCGACTATCCGGTTATTCAGGCAGAGGTGCTGCTGTTTTCACTGGAGTTTATTCTGATCAATCTGTTTGTCGACATGCTCTATGCGGTGATCAATCCCGCTATTCGCTTTAAGGAGTCGCGATGAAATACTGGCGACGTGAAGCGGCCCTGAAAACAATGCCGCTGATTGCGGAGAACCGGGTTCGTACGCCATGGCGAGAGTTCTGGCGGCGCTTCCGGCAGCAGCCGGTGGCGCTGCTGGCCGGCGCGTTTGTACTGCTGCTGATTGTGCTGGCGGTTATCGCTCCGTGGATTGCGCCGTTCGACGCAGAGAACTACTTCGATTATGACCGGCTCAATGAGGGCCCGTCCCTGATTCACCTGTTTGGTGTCGATTCGCTGGGTCGTGATATTTTCAGCCGGGTGCTGGTCGGGACGCGTATTTCCCTGATTGCCGGTTTCTTTTCAGTGGTGATCGGCGCATTGATTGGCACGCTGTTTGGGCTGCTTGCCGGGTATTACGAAGGCTGGTGGGACCGCATTACCATGCGCATCTGTGACGTGCTGTTCGCGTTTCCCGGCATCCTGCTGGCAATTGCGGTGGTGGCGATCATGGGCAGCGGCATGAGCAACGTGATTGTGGCGGTGGCTATCTTCAGTATTCCCGCCTTTGCCCGCCTGGTGCGCGGCAATACGCTGGTGCTGAAGCATCAGACCTATATTGAGTCAGCACGCAGTATTGGCGCGTCTGACTGGACCATTCTGATGCGGCATATCCTGCCCGGTACGGTATCGCCGATTGTGGTCTATTTCACCATGCGGGTCGGCACTTCGATCATCACCGCTGCCAGCCTGTCGTTTCTGGGGCTGGGTGCACAACCGCCCACACCGGAGTGGGGCGCGATGCTGAATGAGGCGCGGGCCGACATGGTGATTGCGCCTCATGTAGCGATTTTCCCCAGTCTGGCCATTTTCTTCACGGTTCTGGCATTTAATTTACTGGGAGACGGGCTGCGTGACGCACTTGATCCTAAACTAAAGAGATGAAACCTTTCGATTATGATCAGGACTTCAGCACGATTGATTTCCGCCAGCATCCCGAGCGTTATCAGGTCGGGCGAGGCGAGCAGGGTGTGCTGATGGTCGAGCCTTATAAGAGCGAAATTCTGCCGCACTGGCGTTTTCGCACTGTCCCCATTGCTGAAGAGTCGGCTGAGAAAATCATGGCGCTGTTTGAGGATTACCGGCGTCAGGATGATTTTGTCGGTATGGATATGGCGCGCAAATTTATCCAGATGGGGTATACCCGAGCGCGTCGCTACAGCAATCATAAAGGCGGACGCAAGTATGACGCAGACGGCAAAGAGCTGCCGCGCGGCGTCAACGAAGAGAAAGCCGCAGCGGCGGCCATTTTCAAAGCGTACTGGGATAAACTTCGGGAAGATGAGGACTATCTGAAACGTAAAAAAGCGCATCAGCAACAGTATGGCTGAGTGCTGATTCCCCCCGGCGGCCTGTCGCGCAGCATTGCGGTTCAGGCGGCCCTCCAGCGTGTGCCACATCCGCTGACGTAAAAGTGAAAGTACGTCCACCTGCTATGTCGTGCGTAAAGTAGTGAAAAAACGCGTAAAAGCGGAGCGCGATCTCAGGTAAAAAAAGCAGACAGATCAAACGTTACCTTTTCCAGTAACTTCCCGTGCTATAAAAAGAAATCAACCAGGATGCTTCTGGCTGACCGATAAGCGAAACGCTGACAGTGGCGATGGTCCAGGGCTGACTGCAAAACTCGGGTTGATATTCACTTGTTTTCATTAATAATAAACCAGCAAACCCCACTGAGGAGGCTATGCTCCTCAGGTAATGAAATGGATAATGTGAGAGCTAAATAATGAAAGAGATCATCAACGGATTTCTGAATTTCCAGCAGAATGTGTTTCCTGAAAGGAAGGATCTTTTCAAAAGCCTGGCGTCAAATCAAAATCCTAAAGCGCTGTTCATCTCCTGTTCAGACAGCCGTCTGGTGCCTGAACTGGTAACACAGCAGGAGCCAGGAGAGCTGTTCGTTATCCGCAATGCGGGCAACATCGTTCCCTCATTCGGCCCGGAGCCAGGCGGTGTCTCTGCCACTATCGAATATGCGGTTGTCGCACTGGGTGTCTCCGACATCATCATCTGTGGTCACTCTAACTGTGGTGCCATGAATGCCATCGCCTCCTGCGCCTGCATGGATACCATGCCAGCGGTTGAGCACTGGCTGCGTTATGCCGATGCGGCAAAAGCGGTGGTTGAGCAGCGTCAGTATGACTCGCCAGAGAAGAAGCTGAACGAAATGGTCAAAGAGAACGTTATCGCCCAGCTCAACAACATGAAAACCCATCCGTCGGTCTCCGTTGCCCTGCGTAATGGCAAGCTGCGTCTGCACGGCTGGGTCTACGATATCGAAAGCGGCACCATTATGGCGCTGACCCAGGGTGGCAAGCAGTTCATCACCCTGTCGGATAATCCGGATACCTGTTTCGAGTAATGCCTTTCACCCGCTGCGTCCTGCAGCGGGTTTCCTGTTTAATCTTTTGTAAATCCTCAGGTTCACCCCGCGACGGATGACTACGCTTAAGGTCAAGCCATCCTGTCAGGAGATCCCTATGTCCCGTTTTTCGACCGCTCTGCTGCTGAGTAGCGCGCTATTCTGCGCTTCGCCGCTGTTTGCCGCTGACGTGAAAGTTGAGGTATTACAGGATAAGTTACAACATCCATGGTCCGTTGCCTTTCTGCCCGACAACAAAACCCTGCTGATTACCGAACGTAGCGGACAGTTGCGCAGCTGGAGCCCGGAGAGCGGTCTGTCGCAGCCAATCAAAGGGGTGCCGACAGTCTGGGCAGAACGGCAGAGTGGTTTGCTGGACGTGGTGCTGGCACCCGATTTTGCGACCAGCCGTCGCGTCTGGCTGAGCTACACCGAGGCGAACAGCAGCGGCAAAGCGGGCGCGGTAGTGGGCGTCGGGACGCTGAGCCAGGATAACCGGCAGCTCAGCGATTTTCGTGAGGTGATTCGGCAGACGCCGATGCTCTCCAGCGGCAACAATATCGGCACCCGGCTGGCCTTTGATACCCAGGGTTATCTCTGGATTGCATTCGGCGATAATTTTGTCAGCAGTGCGGCGCAGGATCTCGATAAGCTTCAGGGCAAGCTGCTGCGGCTGAATGCTGATGGCAGCGTGCCTGACGATAACCCGTTTGTGAAAAAGGCCGGCGCACGGCCAGAAATCTGGGCCTATGGTCTGCGTAATCCGCAGGGACTGGCGCTTAACCCCTGGACCGGCATGATATGGGAAAACGAGCATGGCCCGCGAGGCGGCGATGAAGTGAATATCATGGCCCGGGGCAAGAATTACGGCTGGCCGCTGGCGACGTACGGCATTGACTACAATGGCGACAACGTGCCGGAGTCAAAAGGCACTCATGTCGCGGGCACCGAACAGCCGCTTTATCACTGGAAAGTTTCTCCGGCTATCAGCGGCATGGCGTTTTATAACAGCGCCCGTTTTCCCCAGTGGAAAAACTCGCTATTCATCGGTGCACTGAAAGAGAAAAACCTGATTCGTCTGAGTATTAACGGCGAAAAAGTGGTGGAGGAGCAGCGGCTGCTGGGGGATCAGAATGTGCGGATTCGTGATGTGCGACAGGGGCCGGATGGCTATCTCTATGTGCTGACCGATGAGGCCAATGGCAAGCTGTTGAGAGTGGGATTAGTGCAGGACGCTGGCGCATCCCGCGGCTAAAAACCTTGTCCATCAGGTGAGTTAATTTTTCAGTCTGCACCTGGCTCTGCTCGCAACCCTCGCGTACTCCATGTGCGTTCCGATTGTTCAGCGCCCAGGCTGTCTGCAAAAATTACGCCCGATGGACACGACGCTGAATCAGCGAGCCCAGTGATAAACCTGCCATCCACGGTTTAACGCTTCCTGGTGTAGCTGCGCATCCGGGTTGATGACATGGGCATGATCGGCCTGCTCCAGGAGCGGCAGGTCGTTCATTGAATCACTGTAGGCCCAGGTGCGCTCAAAGTGCTCCTGCTGCTGCAGCGCTTTCCAGTCACCCAGTCGGGTCACTTTGCCCTCTTTATAGGTCATGGTGCCGTAGGTGTTGCCGCTGTAACGCTCGTCCACGATTTCAACACCAATCGCCAGCGCGCCGCAGGCTCCGAGTTTCTCAGCAATCGGCACCACCAGATGCTCGCCGCTGGCAGAGATGATCATCACCCGGTCGCCGCGCGCCCGATGCCATTCGATCCGCTCGCGGGCGGCCGGATAGACACGAGGCAGGATGTCGCGCTGAATGAAGCGACGCACCCAGCCTTCAACGGTCAGCGTCGCCATGCCCGCCAGCGGTGAGAGCGTCTTATTCATATACTCTTCAATCGACAGCGTACCGGCATAATACTGATTCATTAATGCCTGTTCCTGATCAATCAGTTCGCTGGGAGCAAATCCCTGTGATACCAGCCAGCGCAGCCACAGGCTGGTGCTGTCTTCACAAATGAGTGTTTCATCAAGATCAAAAAGGGCTAAGTCCATGGTCGGTCTCCTCGGCTGACTGGCGTTCAGGTTAGCTGATATTTGTGACGGGCTTAACTCTTCTGCGAAAAATCGGAATTTCACGCAGTTTTGGTGGCGACAGAATCGGAAAAAAGGGGCACGCGCGCGGCGTTTATGCCAGGGTTACTCTACTAAACTCTAAAAAACTTTACGATTCGACGGTTTTTTTCACTGCCGTCAGGGGGTAGCGTTTGAGTGAGAATTTTCTGCCCCTGGAATTTCGATTTAACAAGGACAATCCGGCCAAGCTCATGACAAACACTCGCTTCTCATCTCGCCTGCGGCACTTTGCTGCCACCTCATTACTGATTCTTGCCCCCATCAGCGTTTTTGCTGAGCAGGCTCCCGCCGCGCCCGGCATTGATGCTAAAGCGTGGATTCTGATCGACTACGCCAGCGGTAAAGTGCTGACTGAATCCAGTGCCGATCAGCGTCTCGATCCCGCCAGTCTGACTAAGATGATGACGAGCTACGTCGTGGGTCAGGCAATTAAAGCAGGCAAAATCAAACCGGATGATCTGGTCACCGTCGGACAGGATGCCTGGGCGACTGGCAATCCTAAGCTGCGCGGCTCTTCGCTGATGTTCCTCAAGCCTGGCGACCGCATTCCGGTGCATGAGCTGAATAAAGGAATTGTGATTCAGTCCGGTAATGATGCCTGTATCGCGCTGGCGGATTATGTGGCAGGCAGTCAGGATTCGTTCATCGGCCTGATGAATAACTACGTGAAGGCGCTGGGACTGCAGAACACCCACTTTATGACGGTGCATGGTCTCGATGCAGAAGGGCAGTACAGCACTGCGCGGGATATGGCGCTGATTGCTCAGGCGCTGATCCGCGATGTGCCTGAAGAGTACGCCCTGAATAAAGAGAAAGAGTTCACCTTTAACAATATTCGCCAGATCAACCGCAACCGTCTGTTATGGAGCACTAACCTCAAAGTGGATGGTGTTAAAACCGGCCATACCTCTGGTGCCGGTAATAACCTGGTGGCTTCGGCGACCGAGGGCGATATGCGTCTGATCTCTGTAGTGCTCGGCACCGCCAGCGATGCGATTCGTTTTCGTGAAAGTGAAAAGCTGCTGACGTGGGGCTTCCGTTTCTTTGAAACAGTAACGCCGATAAAAGCGGATGCGCCGTTTGCGCAGCAGCGGGTCTGGTTTGGTGACAAGAGTCAGGTGAATCTGGGTGTGGCGAAAGATGCCGCACTGACCATCCCGAAAGGGCAGATGAAGAATCTGAAGGCGAGTTTTAAACTCAATGCGCCGCAGCTTGAAGCGCCGCTGAAGAAGAATCAGGTGGTCGGCACCATCGACTTCCAGCTGGATGGCAAAACGATTGAGCAGCGTCCGCTGGTGGTGCTGCAGGACGTGCCGGAAGGCGGCTTCTTCAGCCGGATGATTGATTTCGTGATGATGAAGTTCAACGGCTGGTTCGGGAAGTGGTTTTCATAAGTCTGAGGGACGCTGAGGCGTCCCTGCTGACTGCTGGCAAACCCAAATCAGGATGCATCTGGCAGCAATGAATTAGCTTAACGTGCAGGGAACACGGTCAAAGGAGGCAAGCGTCCCGCGCCATGGACAAAAACGCCGGGAGCGTTTTTGAACAACGCAACGCGTTGGCCCGTTTACGGGCGCCCCTCAGGGATGAGGGGCGTACTAAAAACGCCGGGAGCGTTTTTGAACAACGCAACGCGTTGGCCCCTTTACGGGCGCCCCTCAGGGATGAGGGGCGTACTAAAAACGCCGGGAGCGTTTTTGAACAACGCAACGCGTTGGCCCCTTTACGGGCGCCCCTCAGGGATGAGGGGCGTAATCGCGCGGGCGGAGCGAGCCATGGATGGCAGTTTTGCGTCTTTCCGATCTGACCGTGTTTCCTGTGCAGGCTCAGTCTTACAGCAACCAGTCCAGACTTTGTCAGCAATCTCAGGAACGCTAACAAGTCCCTTTTTAATCCTGCGTCCAGCCCTTACGAATCGGCACGGCACACAGTGCCCGATAGAGCGGGTTGATCACCGCCAGCATCCGCTCGCCATAGAACTGCCACGCCAGATGAGACGCCAGGCAACTCAGCAGACCCACCAGGAACCCACCCAGCATATCCATTGGCCAGTGAACGCCCAGGTAGACCCGCGACCAGGCGATAGCGCAACCCGCTATCATCAGCACTACGCCCGACCAGAGGCGATGCCAGAAGATAAAGGCCAGCGCAAAGGTGAAAATCGTGGTGCCGTGATCGCTGGGATAGGAGTCATCGGCGGCGTGGTGCAGGAACTGATAGCCGTAACCAATGGCAAAAGGGCGGGGATGCGGCAGCAGATGGCCGACACACCAGGAGATTGCCAGCGCATAAATCAGCGCCATACCGGTTTTCAGAACCAGCGCCCGTTGTGAAGAAACCTGATCGCGCGGTCCCCAGAGCCACATCGCCACAATTAACAGCGGCACAATGGCAATCAGGTCTTTGGCAATAAAGGTCGCGAGGTGTATTAACCAGGCGGGTGACGCCGGCGTGGCATTGATGGCAGTAAACAGTGAGTGGTTCAGCTCTTCCATTTCGGGATACATTCCTCAGCACAAATAGCTAACTTAACAGCGCACCATCCTGCTTTTTAAGACGCAATTCGTCTACGGAAAGGCTCCGAATCTGATAATGAGTTGCACAACTGTTTAAGTTTTATGACCGTTTCGGGTCAGTTTGTGGTGCTGGTGAGTGGCGCAGGGAGGAAAAAAGGGCATAAAAAAACCCGCCAGGAAAAAGACCAGCGGGCTCCACAATTTGGGGATTTCAAAGAAAAGCAGTGGCACTTATTATGACTATCGCTTAACTATAAAGTTCTGGACGCAGGCAAAAAAATTTTATAAAGGCAAAATTGGCCAGATGATCACAATCAGTGTCCCCGCCAGCGTGAGCAATACGTTGGCAATGGCATAGGTTCCGGCATACCCCAGCGCCGGAATATTGCTGCGTGCGGTATCACTGATAATCTCCATGGCCGGTGCACAGGTTCGCGCACCCATGATGGCACCAAACAGCAGGGCGCGGTTCATCCGCAACACATAGGCACCAAACAGATAGCAGATGATCACCGGAATCAGGCTCACCAGCAGGCCGCAAAGTAGCATCAGGGCACCGTCACTGCTCAGGCCGTGATTAATGCCGCTGCCAGCGCTTAATCCTACTCCCGCCATAAACACCATCAGCCCGAACTCTTTCACCATCGTCAGCGCGCCCTGCGGAATATAACCAAAGGTCGGATGGTTGGCACGGAGGAAGCCGAGCATGATACCGGCGAACAGCAGACCCGCTGCGTTACCAATACCAAAACTGAAATTGCTGAACTGGAAAGTAATCAGGCCAATCATCAGACCCACGATAAAGAAGGCGCAGAAAGCTAAAAGATCGGTCATCTGACTGTGAATCGCGATGAAACCAATGCGATCGGCCACACTTTTGACCCGTCGTGCCTCACCGCTGACCTGCAGCACATCACCTTTGTTCAGTATGATGCTGTCATCGATCGGCATCTCAATCTGACTGCGTATCACCCGGTTCAGGAAGCAGCCGTGATCGGTGAGGTTTAACTTGCTCAGGCGCTTGTTTACCGCATTATGGTTCTTCACCACGATCTCTTCGGTAACGATGCGCATATCCAGCAGATCGCGGTCAAACACCTCTTTACCATTACGAAAGCTGGGGTCGAGCCGGGAATGTGCGTCGGGATAGCCGACCAGCGAGATATCATCACCCAGCTGCAGTACCGCATCCCCATCGGGACTGGCGAGAATACCGTTGCGGCGAATACGCTCAATGTAGCAACCGGTCTGACGATAGATGCCCAGTTCACGCAGGTTTTTGCCCCCGCTCCACGCCACCAGTTCCGCGCCCACGCGATAGGCGCGAATGACGGGAAGAAAGACTTTGCGCTGGCTGTCCGCATCCAGACCGCGTTCCCGGGCAATTTGCTGGGCACAGGTGGGCAGATCCTGATGTTGCAGACGGGGCAGGTAGCGTGCGCCAAAAATCAGACTCACCAGGCCAATCAGATAGGTTACGGCATAGCCGAGGCTCAGCTGATCCTGCATGAGTGCGAGCTGCTTTGGATCGGTGATGCTTTGTCGCAGGGTATCACCCGCGCCGACCAGTACCGGCGTTGAGGTCATCGAACCGGCCAGCATGCCAGCGGTGAGGCCAATATCCCAGCCAAAGAGTTTGCCCAGCCCCAGCCCCAGCGCCAGCAGCAGTGCGCTGACCACCATGACGATGGCGAGCATGAAATAATTTTTGCCGTCGCGGAAGAAAATGGAAAAAAAGTTGGGACCGGCTTCAACGCCGACACAAAAAATAAACAGCATAAAGCCCAGGCTCAATGCATCGGTATTGATCGTGAAGTGTTGCTGGCCTAATAAGAGCGAAACGACTAATACGCCAATCGAATTTCCCAGTTGAACGGAGCCAAGACGCAACTTACCCAGACAAAGGCCAAGCGCTAAAACGACAAATAATAACAAAATGTCATTTCCGCTTAACAATCCTGCGACGTTAATATTCACTGTTTAACTTCTTGTTTACATGTAAGCTATTGAAGAGTAGCCTGTTTTTCGTTATCGTGAGCAGGCCGTTGAGGTTCTGTTGTATCAATGCTGTAAATGGAACCTTTACCGCGGCGCTATTCTAATCACAATTATCTTTCTCAGCCATTGGCTGTTTTCATTCGTTGCCACAACGAACTGTTTCTTTTTATTTCCATCTGAACGCATCAGGGATATCAGCAGGTTATTGTCGGGGTTATTTTTAATCAGTGGGGTAGTATGCCGCAGCGCTCTTATCTCTGGACAACCCGCCTGTGCGGCGTGGTGTTGTATAGTCTGGTGTTTGTTTTTACCTGTCGTTTCTGGCAAGTCGGTCCCGGCCCGCTTCGTGGTCAGCCCGAATTACTGCTCTTTATGTTGCCCGGTATTGTGATGGCGTTGATGCAGGTGGAAAGCCCGCTAAAAAGCACGCTGCTGATGGGACTCTGGGGAACGTTACTGGCAGCACTGCTGTTAAACAACAGCCTGTTTATTCACAGTAGCGGATTCTTTTTAGTGGCCTGGAGCCTGAGCGCCCTGTTCTGGGCAGGTTGCGGGGCATTGCTGGTGCGATTGATGCAGATTGTCATGGCGTCACTCAACTGAAGGGTGCCGTTTGATTTCCCACAGCCAGAGAGCAAAAAAGCGAGACAGAATTTTCTGCCTCGCCTTTTTTATTCCGGCCCTTTGCGCTTACGCGACAAATCCCAGATTCTCTTTAGTCCATGCAGCGAACTCGGTGTAGCCACCGATATGTTTTTCGTCCACGAAAATCTGTGGGACGGTGCTGACCGGTTTACCGGCGCTGGCTTCCAGATCGGCTTTTGTAATGCCTTCTGCGTTAATATCAACGTACTGGTAGCTAAAATCATCGCGCTCAGCGGTCAGTTTATCGGCCAGTTCGTGGGCACGCACACAGTAAGGACAGCCCGGACGACCAAAAATAACAGCAATCATAAAGAACTCCTTGCAGCGACTATTGTGTGATGACTATCACATAACGAAACAGAGAATGGGCACCATCATGCCCGCTCGTATCGCTTAAGGAAAGCAGGATTTGCCTGTTAGTCTGATGCCCGCACGCTATTGCCGCGCGTTCAGGAAGCATCTGAAACAGGGGCTTTTTCGCAGCAGCGGCCTCTATATCCCGCGCAATTTTTGGGTTGTTGACCATAATTGACGCTCAGTAAGCCGCTAAGGCAGGAGGATGTGATGCAGAGTGTAGCCAGATTGCCCCGGTTTGTGGTGGTGATGGAGGCGGCAGGTGGCCTGTTGATTTTAGGCGCGCTGCTGCTGATCAACCACTGGCTTCCGCTGCCAGACATGGCTGACGTGAAAACGCTGGCCACTGTGCTGTTCATCGCTGGCGTGGTTCTGATGCTGCCTGCTGCCTGGCTGTTAATGTGGCGCACCGCGAAAGCGATAGCACCACAGCTGTTCAATCAGATTGATAAAAAAAGATAATTTTGCTGGAGACTTTATGACACCGACCATTGATTTACTGTGCAGCCACCGTTCGATCCGCGCCTTTACTGACCAGCCGGTCAGCGAAGAGCAGCGTGAAGCGATTATTAATTCGGCGCAATCGGCGTCCACATCCAGCTTTTTACAGTGCTCTTCTATTATCCGTATCACCGACAAAGCGCTGCGTGACAAGCTGGTAACGCTGACCGGCGGACAGACGTGGGTCGCAGATGCGCCTGAGTTCTGGATTTTCTGCGCGGACTTTAATCGCCACCTGCAGATTTGCCCGGATGCACAACTGGGCCGTGCCGAGCAATTGCTGCTGGGCTGTGTCGACACCGCGCTGATGGGGCAGAATGCCATGGTCGCAGCGGAATCACTGGATCTGGGCGGCGTCTTTATCGGCGGGATTCGTAACAGCATTGCGGAAGTGACAGAACTGCTGGGCCTGCCGAAGTTTGTGCTGCCGCTGTTTGGTTTCTGCCTGGGTCATCCGGAATCGAAGCCGGACGTCAAACCGCGTATGCCACATGCGATGCTGGTACATGAGAATCGCTATCAGCCACTGGATCCGGCGGTGCTGGCAGAATACGATAGCCGCACAGAACTCTATTATCAGCAGCGCGACAGTAACCAGCGTAGTGAAACCTGGAGCGAGCTAATCCAGCGGCTGATCATTAAAGAGACGCGTCCGTTTATGCTCGATTATCTGCATCAACAGGGCTGGGCCACGCGTTAATTCAGAAAGGGAGAGCAGCGATGAAGATAGCCATCCTGTCACGTGACGAAACGCTCTATTCCAGCCGACGATTGCGTGATGAGGCCGCTGCGCGCGACCACGAAGTACAGGTCATCGATCCGCTCTCCTGCTATATGAATATCAATCCTGCCTCGCCAGCGGTTCACTATTGTGGTGAACCGCTGGGTCATTTCGATGCCGTTATCCCGCGCATTGGTAACGCCATCACTTTTTATGGCGCGGCGGTACTGCGGCAGTTTGAAATGTGTGGCAGCTATCCGCTGAATGAGTCCGCCGCCATTACCCGCACCCGTGACAAATTGCGCTCGCTGCAGCTGCTGGCACGAGAAGGCATCGACATGCCGGTGACCGGCTTTGCCTCTTCGCCCGATGATACCGATGATTTGATTGCCATGGTGGGCGGCGCACCGCTGGTGGTCAAGCTGGTAGAAGGAACCCAGGGCATTGGTGTCGTGCTGGCCGAAACACGTCAGGCGGCAGAGAGTGTTATTGATGCCTTTCGCGGCCTGAATGCCCATATTCTGGTGCAGGAGTTTATTAAAGAAGCGCAGGGACGTGACATTCGCTGTCTGGTGATCGGCAATCAGGTCGTGGCCGCGATTGAGCGTGTCGCGAAAGAGGGCGATTTCCGTTCCAACCTGCATCGTGGTGGCAAAGCGTATCCCGTCGAGATCACCTCACAGGAGCGGCAGATGGCCGTGAAAGCGGCAGCCACACTGGGACTGGAAGTGGCGGGCGTCGATATTCTGCGCGCTCATCGTGGCCCACTGGTGATGGAAGTTAACGCCTCGCCAGGTCTGGAGGGCATCGAAACCAGCAGCGACCTTAACATCGCCGCGTTAATGATCCAGCGGATCGAGCAGCAGGCTATCCCCGGGCTCCGTCCTAAAACCGCTGGCTGACGCGCGCTTTTCAGCAGTTTTCGTGGCATCGCCGCGCATTTTTCCGTAAGCTAAGTCGCCTGTTTATCACCCCACTGGGATTTTACGATGGATTCTCTTGTCGTTCCGGATATCGACCTGCTGCGTCGCTGGCTGGATCAGCAAAATATCACCTGGTTC
>Ga0308166_1002502_pt1 | contig 16871 bp, 14 predicted proteins | sample PhyCR2_2_FD_202137 | JGI IMG/M metagenome (GOLD analysis project Ga0308166, IMG submission 202137) | Phyllosphere microbial communities from UC Gill Tract Community Farm, Albany, California, United States - DLSLCC.R2 | ecosystem: Host-associated > Plants > Phyllosphere > Unclassified | place... | reverse complement strand
GTATAAGCGCATAAAAGGAAGATCGTGGTTGAATCGACACTGTATCACTGGTGAATTGGTTTTCGGAATCAGTCGCGCATTCTCGGAAACCAGTACGCTCTCCAACATGTCGCCCGCAGCGCAGCCATCGTCCCCGCGGAGGCCTGATAGCGCGGCAACATCAAGTCAAGCGCTGCAATTCCCTTCGGGAGCAACGTCGATCGCGATCGGACGCTGCTGCGCAAGGAAGCCTGCACTACCCTGTAGACGTCGACGCGTTTCGGCGTGTGAGTACTGCGACGTTGTGGCAATCGAAGCATGGCCAGCAACCTTCATTTCGACATCGAGCGGTGTTCCGGCTGCCAGCGAATGCGTGATCCCGGTATGACGCAACCAGTGTGTGCTCGCCCGGCGCAGCTGCGCCGCCGACTGCGGCGCGACTTGGTCGAGCTCCTCGGCACAGCTTGCGAAGAACACTTTCAACTGGTCGTACAGGGTCTGGGCGTTGATGCCGGCCTGTGGGTCCACCGCACCGGTCGCCGCCCAGGGCGTACGCTCCTGCAGGTCGATCGCCTGACCTAGCAGGTGCACGTTTGCATTGTCCGGGTGAGAAACATCGCGGGGAAGGCCACGCGTCGCGAGGTAATGCCCGATAGCGTCCACGTGGGCTTGGCCCAGGGGCACCAGACGCCGCTTGTCGCCTTTGCCGGTCACCAGAAGCTCCCAGCCAGCTGTTGCGGGCTCATCCGGCGTCGCCGGCATTTCTGTCCAGCGCAGATGTCCTACCCGGGCACGTACGATCTCGGCGCGGCGTAGCCGGCCCACGTACAGCAGCGGAAGCGCGATGCGCAACCGCAGGTTCGCTGAGGTCGGGGGTAACGCCGTAAGTCGCTCCGAGATAAACCTCCACTCATCCTGAGTGAAGCTGCGCGTATGCTCGGCCGCGCCGCCAGGGGCGCGAGGCTTGCTGACCCCGGTCCAGGGATTACCGGTCAGGTATCGCTGATCGACCAGGAAGCGATAGAACGTCCCCAGCATCGTCAGGGCACGGCGCTGTGCGGCCGCCTCCAGTGGCCCTTCGAACGGCCGCCATGCAGGCCCCCAGCGACCGCGACTCCGCGGTGCGCACCAACGGTCCGCCGGCTGCGGATCTGCGAGAAAGGCGCGATAGGCGACTGCGTCGTCGAAGTCGATCGACGACAAAGGCTTCTTACGCTCGAGGATGGCCCACAGCATGAACCGCTCACACTCGGTGCGATAGGCGCGCGCGGTCGGGCCCAGGTTGCGCAGCCATCCGAGAGCATCGCCGCCGCTGGCACGGGTCGACAAGCTTGCCACATGTCGCCCCTGCTTCTCGCGCAAAAACGACAAAAGCGCGCCATAGTCGTTTTCGGCTGCGAGTTGGCACTGGTAACGCGGAGCGCGGAACCGCCCGTTGCTGCCGTCCAAGTCTTGGGGAACGACGAACTTCTCGAGCGGCACCACGGCGGTCGACGCCGGGACCACCAGCTGCAGTGTGCCAGCGTCGAGCGACGACCTCGGATCGAGCACATGGGCGCCGATACGCAGTCCAGTGCTAGCGTGAAACGCTCGCATGATGGCGACGATGCGATCAGCCTTCCCTGCGCCGACCGCGCGCACTGGCGCGTGCCAGTTCCGGCCGACCCCATTGATGCGCTCAACAAGCTGCCGCAGCGTCACCATGCCGGCGTCTTCGAGCCGGACGGCGAGGTCGAGCGGAAGCCACGCGCGCACACCGTCGTCGGGATGGGGCGCCTCGCTGGCCACCCGCTCGAGCCACGCAATGCCATCGAGTTGACGACGCAGCAGGCTCGCGCTGCGCTTTTCCTTCTGGGTGCCGGTACCGTACGCCTCCTGGTAGTAGGCCAGCTGGTCCTCGATCGAGAAATCCTCGAGGCCCCGCTCTATCGCGAAGTCTTCCAGGGATTGCACCGGGCCGCTAGCGCCCACCCGATCGCGGACCTTGGAAACGTCAATGCGCACAAGGCGAGCCAGGCCATGCCGGCGGTGGCGATGCGCGGCGGCCGCGAATGCGTCGCGCATCCATGCAACGGCACGGCGCACGTTGCGCACGTCGGTTCGGCTACCCTCCACGGCCAGATACCGGTCCCAGGTATCGCGCAGGTCCAGGCCCTGGACGAACGCACGCATGAAGGCGAAGTGGCCGACGTGTAGCTTGCGAGCGTCCGGTTCGAAGTCTGCTCCAGCGGTGTCCCTCATTTCAGTCCCAGGATGAAGTAGCGGTTGTGCGCAGGGTCGCCCTTGCGGTTTTCTGATTCCGAGTCGTACGCGAAGCGGATTAGCTGGGTCGCGATCAGCAGCTGGATGGCGTCGCTGATGTCCTCGCGGCGCAAAAGCGTGTATTCGCCAATCAGGTCGTAGCCGCAGCGCGCGATGTTGCTGACGTTGTCGCGCAACGCGAGCAGCAGCATGTACAGCTTCAATGCATGAAGCGATCCCGGGCGCTTGATGTGCTCAAAATAATGCTTTAGCTGATGCATGTGCGGGAAGGAGTTGCACAGGTACTGCTGCGGAAGCTTGCACCACTTCCCGGGCTGGTCGATGCCCTGCAGCGCGTACACGCTGGCATTGCCGGCCCGCTCGATCCGAATCGCTTCCACCGCGCGCAGCAGCTGAAGTCCGCGTGCAATCAGCTTGCGCGACAACGGCGCCACCCGCTGGATGTCCTCATAAGTAGCCGCTACCAGGTTGTTGCTGCGTAGTCCCGCACGGCGCTGGGCCTTGTTCGAGATGATCGTCAACGCAAACAGGATCAGGATGGCCGCCGTGGCGGCGCCCTTCTCCCGACGCCAGCTGAAATGGGAGAGGCCTTGGTACACCAGCTTGTCCTCCGACTCCGCCACCTCCTCGACGATCAGTCCACGGCCAGCCTCCCTGGCAGCTTCGTGCTCGGTGAACAGTGCCGGTTTGCGCTTGGCCCAGGCGGAGGGAACCATCGCGAACGCCATGCGGCTCAACGACGCCTCCCGTGTTTCAGTGCCACCACAACGACATAAAGGGCGAAGCACGCGACACCCAAGGCGGCGAAGCACGCGAGGAAGACAAGGGTAGTCGGATCGTTAATCGACGTCAGCATCTGAAGCAAGTTGGTGAGTTTGTCCATTCTGGTTACCTAAGAGGAAAGTCATACTGTTCGCATTTTCAGACACCTCCGCGAATGGTTTCTAGAAAGAGTTCCAGTCCTGTTCTAAGGGGATTGCTAACTTTTCTCTTTAGAATCAATGGTATATATGGACTTTCAACCGTTCACCTACGGTATTTGATAGTTCACGAAACGCTACTCTCATAGGGGGAGTGCTCTGGGCCAGGGCGGTATAGGGAGGGAAAAACGTCGAAACTCAGTTCACGAAACAGTAGGTTACCGCCGTCCCACGTTGCCGTGGAGATTTTGTAGCAGACCAGAAATGTCTTACCCAATCAAGAGCTTAGCACAGCGACGCTGCAAACGAGCAACTTTGACGGTACTTTTTACGGTCTTTGATAATAGGAGATTATCAAAGACCGTAAATGGCTTTTCAGCGCCCTGCAAGATGACAATACTTCTATAATGTCAGACGGGCGTCAGTGCTGAAATCTTTTGCGTTGGGGTCGGACTGGAAGAAGTGATTGATTGTCTTTAATCACTTTCCCTATGTGGATTGCCACTAAAAGGTCAAGAAACTCCGCGGGATTCGCGAAGCGTCATGTTTTTCTGCAAGCACTCTGTACTTGTCGGCGGAAACGCCGTCGACGCGACCACGGTCATCGAAGTCTTGACGATTCTGCTTGGATGGGACCGTCCAGTGCGCGAGCTGACTGAACATGACTTCTCCAGCTCGTACCCTCATCACACGACCGCATCGAGCACGTCACGAACAACATGGGTTATATTGGCGACGATCCCGAGCAAAACGTCGACTGCTACAGGAAAGGTCGCGCGATACCGAAGTGGCCCGGCGAAAACACGGGCTCGTACATACGCTTCGAACCGACACTGCATGGGGCCTGTGTTGCCAAATTAGGTACCAGGCATGCTTTGACCGCGATACCCCTTCGGTCGACATCGTTTGGTATCTCTGCGGTCACGATCAGCAATCGATCCGTTCGCTGGCGATGTTCCTATTTTCGCGCTCAACAAGCATATTTAGCAGCGAGAACTGTTGGTGGTGCGGTCCGATTGGGCTCGGTGCAAAACGTTGTCCTAGGACAGCATGCTGTTCAGACCTGTTGTCGATGCCGCTGCCGCCGAGGTTGTAGATGCAGCCCTGGCCGAGCGCTACCGGCTGCGCACCTGACAACCCCCACGAATCCGATGCTTGTATTGCTCTCCTGCTCCCGCGCGTCGATGCCGAGATCGCACATTGCATTCCGGGCGCCAGAGGTTGAGCTCCGCGTTACCGGCACCGACCATCGTTCTGTTCTCAACGGCGTGTCGGCGCACTCCAATGCAGATTGAGTGTTGCCCTCGCGACAATTTGCTGACCCCGATAGTTCGCCCAAGCTCGCCACGTTGCCCCATCTCTGGCGACCCACACGTCGACGTAATGTCCGTCGCCCCGCACTAGTACTCGCCTTGCTCCGCTCATGCTGTTTCTCGCTACGTCTGTACTTGGATTGAAACATTGGCGGCAGTCAGCGCGACAGCGCCCTTCCCTGCGCACGCGCTGCGCCAACGCTCACTGAGGTAGCGACGCACTCCCCACGAATTCAGCAGGATTCCAGTGTTCATGGTTCTGGCGCCGCAGAGGGGGCGCGGCGGGAAAGGTGGTAAAACCAAGTGCCGCTCATCACCTCGATGTCGTTTTATGCGGGCACAATTGCCCAGTCGATCATTGCGTCCAATCACGGAGGACTTTCCACCCCGCGCCGTCGGCTCCAACACGAAGCACCGCCTGCTTCGGCTTCCCAACTTTGTGCTCGTGGCCGTCGTCCGGTACAGCATCCCCTTCGGACTTTACTCGACTGAGCACCGCGATCACGTTCCCAGTGATGCGAAAATTACTACAAATAGCGTTAGCTCTGCCGTCTTTCGATTTGCTCGACAAAGCCGTCGAACAATAGGCGTTTCGTTCTACAATGCAAGGATGCGCATCCTCATCGTAGAAGATAATCCTGACATCTTGGCTAATCTGTACGGCTTCCTCGAACCGAAAGGCTATACGCTTGATTCCGCCCGCAACGGCTACGGCGGCCTTGCATTGGCTTCCGAGAATAGCTATGACGTCATCATCCTGGACGTCATGCTGCCCGGGCTAAACGGCCTGGAACTGTGCCAGAAGCTGCGGTCCGAATTGCGTACCCCGACGCCGGTCCTGATGCTGACGGCACGCGACAGCGTGACCGACAAGGTTGCCGGTTTCAACAGTGGCGCTGACGATTACCTCGTCAAGCCTTATTCGCTGGCCGAGCTGGACGTACGCCTGAAGGCGCTGGTACGCCGTGCTGGCGGGCAGCTTTCCGTTAGCCAAGAACTACGCTTTGGTGGATTGCGGTTCGACCAGGATTTGCAGGAAGCCAGCCGGGACGGCGCCAGGATCGTACTGACCAGGACCGGCTATATATTGCTGCGCGTGCTGATGACGGCTGCGCCGAGGATCGTGCGGCGCGAAGAACTTGAGCAAGCCATCTGGGGTGAGGATCGCCCTGGTAGCGATGCCTTGCGCACGCACATTCACGCTCTGCGCCAGGCGGTCGATAAACCTTTTGCTTTCGCCATGATCCGGACCGTTTCCGGCGTCGGTTACCGGCTTGTAGAATCCGATGCGCACGAATAATTCATTGAGCCGGCCGATCGTGGCCGCATTCATCCTGTTCGGCGTCGTGCTGTCGCTGTTCTTTGCCGTACTGGCGGCCCTGGCAGTCGAGGGTATCGAGGTGTACCTCGTCGATAATCGTCTTGCCGAGGTCGAGAAATGGGCCCGGCCTCGGGAGGCGGCAGGCATGGCATCCGACCTGCCCGCTGGCTTGCGCTTTCACCGCGGAGAAGACATTCCCCGATCGCTGCGCGGCTTGCCTGCAGGGGTTTCCGATGCGATGGTCGATGGAATCGGGCTGCATGTGCTGTCGGGAGCGGACGAACGCGGCCCCTATGTCGTGGTCGACCATGAGAGCGACTACGAGAAGGTGGAAGTGATCGTCTATTCGCTGTTCGCGGGATTCTTTGTCGGTTTCGTGCTGCTTGCAATGGTGCTCGGTCGTTTCGTCGGACGCAGGATCGTGTCTCCGATCCGCGAGCTGGTCAACGCCGTCGAGAACGGGGCGGCGTCCCTGCCGCTGACCGAGCGCAAGGACGAGCTTGGTGTCCTTGCGCGCGCGCTGGATGCGCACACGGCGGAGCTGCGCGAGTTTCTCGACCGGGAACGTTTTTTCACCGGCGACGTTAGCCATGAGCTGCGCACCCCGCTAATGGTCATCATGGGTGCCGCAGAAATCCTGCTTGAGAACAGCAAGGACGCGGCCGCACGGGCGCCGGCCGAGCGCATCTACCGCGCCGCGAAAGAAGCGACCGAGTGCATCACTGTTCTGCTGACCTTGGCTCGCGCACCTGAGATCGGCCAGTTCGCGCCAGTGGCGGTGAGCGAGATCGCAAGGCGCGAAGTCGACCGTTACCAGCCGATGGTTGCTAGCAAGCCGGTCCGATTGCTGTGCTCTGGCGATGCGAACATCAGCGTGCGCGCACCCGCCGAGTTGTGCACCTCGGCAGTGGCGAACTTGATACGCAATGCCTGCCAGTACACGGAGCGGGGCACGGTGACGGTGGTGCTCGAGCCAGGCCGCGTGATCGTGGAAGACACGGGGCCGGGTCTGCCGGATGCCGTCCAGCAGACGCTCGGCCAGAGGTCCATCGCCATTCCTTCCAGCGGTTCGGCCGGAACCGGCCTCGGCTTGTCCCTGGTGAAGCGCATTTGTGAATACCTGGGTGCCACGTTGGCCTACGAAAACCGAGCGGGTGGCGGCAGTCGCTTTTCGATCATATTTCCACAGGATTCACGGAATCTTAACGACCGCCTGACAGGGCGTTAATCGGCACCTCTCTATCCTTCGAACACGGTTGGCCGTCCGGTCACCGCGTTTGAATGGATGACAAGGTGGATAAATTCTTTGCCAGGCGCATCAGCGCCCCCGTAGTGACGCTCGCCGTTGCGATTCTGATGGCGAGCATCAGCAATGGCAAATTCTGGTCGACGTTTGCCCACGCCGCAGGTGGCGTTTCCCTCGCCAACCTGCCTTTGCTGGCGGGAGCATTTCTCATCATCGTGCTGTTCTTCAATGCTTGCCTGACCATGGCGAGCTTCCGCTACGTTGCCAAGCCGGTGCTGATCGCACTGGTGCTGACCGCGTCGGCGGCAAGCTATTTCATCACCGCATATGGGATTGTGATCGACAAGGCCATGATCCAGAACGTCTTCGAGACGGACACGCGGGAAGCGACCGAGTTGATCAGCTGGCAGCTCGCGGCCAAGATCGGTCTGCTGGGGGTATTGCCCTCGCTGGTGATCGCCCGGCTCCAGATCCGCTTTCCCGAAGGAGCCAAGGGGCTGCTGCAGCGCTCGGGCATCGCGGCCGGATCGCTGCTGGCGGCAGTCCTGCTGCTTCTCCTGTTCTTCAAGAGTCTGGCGCCGGCGCTGCGCGAGCACCGCGAACTGCGCTTCCTGCTTACGCCGACGAACTTCATCCAGGCCACGCACGGCTACCTGCGCAACCGCTGGGCCGCCGACGTCGTGGTGGCGCCGCTTGGGCGCGACGCGGTTAGGGGCGCGGCATGGTCGGGACAGCAACGCAGGACGGTGACAGTTATTGTAGTTGGTGAAACTGCGCGCGCTGCGAATTTCTCGCTGAATGGCTACGGCCGCCAAACAAACCCCTTGTTGTCGCGCCAGGATGGACTGATCAATTTTTCGCATGTGAGCTCCTGCGGTACGGCGACCGCCGTATCGGTGCCGTGCGTCTTCTCTGCGCTCGGCCGCGACGGCTACAGCGATTCGAAAGCGTCTAGCCAGGAGGGCTTGCTGGACGTCCTGAAACATGCCGGGTTCGACGTGATATGGCGCGACAACAATTCCGGGTGCAAGGGCGTGTGTGATCGCGTACGGTACGAGGACGTGTCGCGCCCAGCCGGGCCCGACAGCCATTGCGACGGGGCTGAGTGCTACGATGAACGCTTGCTCGAGGGCTTGCCTGAACTGCTGCGCAGCAGCGACAAGGACCTCGTCATCGTCCTGCACCAGAAGGGAAGCCATGGTCCCGCCTATGCCAGCCGCTACCCGAAAGAGTTCGCGCGCTTCGGTCCGGTCTGCACCACCAACCAGTTCGAACAGTGTTCGCGCGAATCGATCCAGGCCGCCTATGACAATACGATTGCCTATACCGATTATTTCTTGAGCAAGACCATCGACATGCTGCGCGACGCCGCCAGCCGCGAAGGAGTGGATACGGCCATGCTGTATTTCTCGGATCACGGCGAATCCCTGGGCGAAAACAATGTGTACCTCCACGGCGCGCCATACATGTTCGCCCCTCGCGAGCAAACTGAAGTGCCGATGATGCTGTGGATGTCCGACGGATTCAGCGACCGGTTCAGCATCGACCGCCGCTGCCTGAGCGAACGGCGTAACCAGCAGCTGTCGCACGACAACGTGTTTCATTCGGTGCTCGGAATGCTTGACGTCAATACTGCGGTTCTGAATCCGCGGCTCGACCTGTTCCATGCCTGCGTCAGGAGCCGCTGATGAAACCGTTCGGCGCGGCCGCCTCGCAGCGGCTATTGGGTCCGATCGCGTTCCGCAGAGCGATCGCGGTGCTCGCCGCCGGAGCATTGCTCATCTTCTTGCTAGGGCGGTACTCGGACCTCGACCTGACACTGGCGGATGCCGTGTTCGATTTTTCCAACGGCGCCTTCCCTTTGAAACATGCATGGCTGACCGATACGTTCAACCATGTGATCTTGAAATGGCTGCTGATGCTGGCAGCCCTCGGATTCGTCGGATCTGCGATCGTCGATGCTGCCCGCCCTATCGCCGCACTCGGCGCCCTCGACCGCCTGCGCCTGCGCATCGTCGCCCTGTCGGCGGTGATGGTACCGCTAGTGATCAGTTCGCTGAAACAAGCCAGCTCCTCGCACTGCCCCTGGGACCTGGCGCGCTACGGCGGCGATCAGCCCTACGTGCGCATCTTCGAGGCCTTGCCCGTTGACGCACTTCCAGGACATTGCTTGCCTGCCGGGCACGCATCGAGTGCATTGTGGCTACTGGCACTGGCAGTCTACTGGCTTCCGGACCGCCCTCGCACCGCGCGGCTGGCCGCAGTCGCCGGCATTGTATTCGGCGGTGTCGTGGGCGTCATGCAGCAGCTCCGGGGCGCGCACTTCCTGACGCACACGCTCTGGTCGATCTGGATCGCATCGGCGATAGTGCTGGCCACTACCTTCTTCATGCAAGCGACGAGCGGCACGTCAGGCGTGAAGCGGGCGCCAAGCGAGACCATGGACAGCAAGGCGCCGGAAAGTGAGCTTTCCGAAGCTGCCTGACGGTTTTCGCCCTTTCATAACAGTCTTACAAGTAGATATTCATGCTACACAACGAGCAGCAAATCAGCGAATTCAAAAGCAAGAGCGGACTGGCCCGCATCATGAAGGCGTCGGTGTATTCGGTCCAAGGCCTGAAACATGCATGGCGCTCCGAGCACGCGTTCCGGCAAGAACTTATGGTATCGATCCCGGCCCTGTGCGTGGCGGCACTGGTTCCCGTTCCGATTCTCCAGAAACTGGCCCTGGTCTTCGTGCTCGCGTTCGTGCTGGTTGTCGAGTTGCTCAACTCCGCAATCGAGGCCGTAGTCGACCGCATCTCGCTGGAGCGGCACCCCTTGTCCAAGAACGCAAAGGATCTGGGGAGCGCCGCCGTGTTCGTGAGCGTGATCATGGCTGCCCTGACCTGGGCTGCGATCCTGGCGCCGGTCGTCCTGCGCTAGCTAGGCGCCTTCGATCTGTTGCCCCAGCGCTGATGCGCGACCGGCTAAGAAATGTGCTCTGGACCAAAGCCAGGCCACCCTGCAGTTCAGCGATCGAGCGCACGACCGCCGGTCCAAGTCCGGTACTGTCGGGCGGACTGCGTGTGGCATCAGCGCGGCAGAACCGGTCGAAGAGATGGGGTAGATGTTTTCCGACGATACCGCTGCCGTTGTCGGCCACGGAAATGGGGGATCCCATCGGCCAAGCGTGCGGCGCGCAGCTGGAAACTACCGCCACGCGCAGCGTGCCGCAAGGCGCTCGCAAGCAGGTTCGACAAAGCGCACCGCAGCAGTATTGGATCGCAAACGAGAAACGCTACTGCGGTGGCGGATCGTTCAAGGGATGACCGTCCTATCAGTGATGCGCCGAAGGTTCGGGCACTGCGATATCTTACGTTTCGCTAGCGAGTATTTAACGTCCCGTTAACGTTGTGTCCGCTAACTTGCACAGGCAGATTCGCTGCACTTTCTACCTCGCGCCACGTGCTCAAGCCTTGAACAAGCTTCTCTTCACCAAGCCCGACCACATCTCGGATCAGGACTTCCATGCGGTGGAGGACGTGGCTCGACATTTGGCAAAGAAATATCCTCCGGACTGGCTGGAGCGCGACGGCGCGGCACTGTACGCGACAACGTTGGCAATTTCGTTTCTGCTTGCAATTTTGGTGAGTCTCGTATGGGGACCATGGTGGAGTTTCGCGATTCCTCTGATCGCACCTGGCGCCATCCTGATCGTATTACCACGCTTATTCTTCGGCAGAGATGTTGGCAAACCGCGCTGGGCGCATCCGTTGGCTGCTCTCGATCTTCAGGATTCTGCCAGGGTCGGCCGTGTGATGAAGTCCCTTCAGAAGATTGGCAACCAGGACTTCGCCGACATGCAAGTCGTCGTCAATGGCGACCAGTTCTTCAGGGTATGGCTGCGCATCCGGGACCATACCGGTTGAGGGAAAGCGCTGCTCATGCTTGTCATGGCCATGAAGTCTCCGATTCGGCTTATTTCATTGTTGAGCCGGTCTGGTCTTCGGTACCCTCGTCGTGTTGCAGAGACTGAGCGGCAGCGTGCCGCGGCAAAGCCTCTTAGCGCTATCCAGTACCCTATTTAACGTAATCTTAACGCTGACCTAACCTTTCTATTGCACTGATTGCTCTAACATCACGCGCCGTGCTTTCCGGCAGGCATTCCATCGTCGAGCTTATCCTTGACCGGGCTCTGCCTCTCGAACAGCCCTTTCGTCAACCCAGGATAGCGATCAACATATGGCCGGCGCCGCTTCAGCTAGTACTACAACATTCCAGAACTGTGCAAGGAGGCTCGCACGATGGACACGCTGGGCCGGGCCGTTCGCGCCGATGATCCAGATGTTGATCATCGGACTGCCGGTCCTGTCGCTGTCCCGTCTCGCCCTGGTCATTTGGCAATGGGAGCGGGTCTCGGCAACCAACATTCCGGTCTCGATTTTCGTCCAGGGCGTGCGGGCGGACCTGATTCTGCTCGGTTACTTCCTGGTGCTGCCGCTGCTGCTGGCTCCATTGCTGGCGTACCGGCGCTTCGCCCGGCCGTGGAAGATCGTCACCGTTTCATGGACGGCGGCGGCCCTGGTGCTGGTCGTATTCATGGAGCTGTCGTCGCCACAGTTCATCGCTCAGTACGACGTCCGGCCGAACCGTCTCTTTGTCGAGTATCTTTCGTATCCGAAGGAAGTTTTCGCCACGCTCTGGAACGGCTTCAGGTTTGCCCTGCTTGCCGGCGTTGGCCTGACGCTGGTCCTCAGTGCGGCCGTCTTCCTGCTGCTGAAACGCGCGTCTGCCGATGTCAGGATGTGGCCGGCCAGGAAAATGTTGCTTGCTTGGCCCCTGGTGTGTCTCGTGCTTGTCATGCAGATCCGGTCGACCACTGGACACCGTCCGGCCAATCCGGCGCTGTTCGCATTGACTGGCGACGCGATGGTCAACTCCCTGATCATCAACTCCTCCTGGTCGGTCATGGATGCCATCAATTCCATGCGAAAGGAGGCAGTCTCTTCCGAGATATATGGTGAACTGCCGCGCGAACAGATCATCGGCGAGGTCAGGAATGCAAGTTGGCTGCGCGACTTCGAATTCGGTAATGAGGAACTTCCGACCCTGCATGTGCAGGCTGCGGCAATCCAGCGCCCGAAGCCTCTCAACCTGGTGATCGTGCTTGAGGAGAGCCTGGGCGCGACCTTCGTCGAGTCGCTCGGCGGCCTGCCAGTGACGCCGGAACTCGAGAAGCTGAAAGGCGAAGGATGGTGGTTCGAGCAGCTCTATGCCACCGGTACCCGTTCGGTGCGCGGTATCGAAGCGGTCGTGGCCGGCTTCGCGCCGACGCCGGCACGTAGCGTCGTCAAGCTCTCGCTCGCCCAGCAGAACTTCTACACGCTGGCCGCAGGTTTGGGCCAGAAGGGATACCAGACGGAGTTCGTGTACGGTGGCGAGGCGCATTTCGACAATATGCGCAGCTTCTTTACCGGGAACGGGTTCCAGCGCGTCGTCGATATCCGGGAAATGCGGCCTGCGTTCACGGGAAGCTGGGGAGCGTCGGATGAGGACCTGTTCGACAAGTCGCTGGAGCGCCTGGCGACGCTGCACGCCTCGGGAAAGCCCTTTTTCAGCCTGATCTTCACTTCGTCGAACCATGAGCCGTTCGAATTCCCCGACGGAAAAATCGCGCTGCACGATGCTACCAAGCAGACGGTGAACAACGCCGTCAAGTATGCGGACTTCGCTCTCGGCAAGTTCATCCGTGCAGCGAAGCAGCAGGCGTACTGGAAGGATACGGTATTCCTGATCGTGGCCGACCACGACAACCGGGTCTACGGCAACAGCCTCGTGCCGATCAAGAAATTCCACATTCCCGGATTGATCCTGGGGGCGGACATCGAGCCGAAGCGGATCAAGACGATCGCCAGCCAGATCGACCTCGGCCCGACGCTGCTGTCGCTGCTCGGGGTCTCCAGCAAACACCCGATGATCGGCCGCGACCTGGTGCGCGACAGCACGACGCCAGGCCGCGCACTCATCCAGTTCAACAATTATTTCGCGTGGCTCGAGGATGCGCAGGCCACTATCCTGCGCCCGGGACAGGCGCCCTTGCTCGGGCAATACGACGCTGCGACCGGCGTATTGAACCTCAGTGCCGACCAACCCGACGCAGCCCAGGTCAGGATAGCCAAGGCGCACGTCATGATGCCGTCGCTGCTCTACCGGGAACAACGCTACCGGCTGCCGCCATGAAGCAAGTCCGCGCTGTGCAACGCAGGAGGTAGTGCACGAAGCTGCGCACGATGGTTAGAATGGCTCCGGGTGTTGCGCGCCAACGCGCGCGTTTTCTGATGGCGCGCCCGCTCAGCGCCGGAGCAATTCCCTGGCGTGCTGGATAGATGAGAGTGAAGGAAGTATGGACCGCTGGATCATATATGCATTTTTGTCGATGGCTTTCGCGGGCTTTACCTCGGTGATCGCGAAGCTTGGCCTGACCGGTATCTCGGGAGACTTGGGGCTAGCTGTCAGGACCTGCTTCGTGTTCGTATTCATACTCGCTTTCGCCGCCATCGTCGTGCCTATCCAGGAACTCCAGGCCCTCAACAAGAGAAACATTTTCTGGCTCGCGGCGTCCGCCGTGACCACGGCAGCGTCCTGGGTATTCTATTACAAGGCTATTAAACTCGGAGACGTCTCCACCGTCGCGCTGATCGACAAGGGAAGCGTTGTGATCGCGCTGCTCCTGGCATTCTGGATTCTTGGCGAGGTTGTTACGACGGCCAAGCTGTGCGGGGCCTCGCTGATCGTCGCGGGTCTGCTCGTGATTGCACGCGGCTAGCTTTTGGGGGACGTGACGACGTCCGCAAGGCTCAAGCCATACGAAGACAGGGATGTTCGGATTCGGCGCAACCAGGAACTCTTTATTGAAGCCACCGATGGAGTTGATCTCCGTAACACCGGGCACATTGCGCAGCTGCGGTTTGATGATCCAGTCCTGCACGTCGCGCAGGTCGGTCGGCGTGTAGGGCGAGCCATCCGGTTTCTTCGCTCCTAGAACTGTCTCGACAGTCAAGGAATAAATTTCACTCAGGCCTGTGGCGATCGGCCCCATTTCCGGCACGGCGCCGCTTGGAAGCTCTTCACGCGTGTCCTGCAGCCGCTGGCTGACCAGCTGACGGGCGAAATGGATATCGGTGCCATCCTTGAAGACGACGGTCGCCTGCGACAGGCCATAGCGCGACAGGGAGCGGAACGACTTGAGTTGCAGCAAGCCCGACATCAGCATTTTTGGCGCAGCAGCCGCAGGCCGTTAAACACGACAAGCAGGCTCGCGCCCATATCGGCAAACACAGCCATCCATAGTGTAGCCGGACCGGCAATAGCCAGCAGGAGAAACGCCGCCTTGATCACCAATGCAGCGCAGATGTTCTGCTTGAGGATGCTGCTTACCTGCTTGCTCAGGCGAATGAACTGAGGGATTTTGCGCAAATCGTCGTCCATCAGTGCGACGTCGGCTGTCTCGATGGCGGTATCGGTACCGGCCGCGCCCATGGCGAAGCCGATATTTGCCTTGGCCAGCGCCGGGGCATCGTTGATCCCGTCGCCGACCATGCCGACAACCCTGTGCCGCGCGATCTCTTCGTCAACCGCTGCAAGCTTGTCTTCCGGCAGCAGGTTGCCCCGGGCATCGTCGATGCCGACCTGGCGGGCAATGGCGGCCGCGGTGACAGCGTTGTCGCCTGTGAGCATGACGGTGCGAACGCCAAGCTTGTGAAGCTGGGCAATCGCCTCGCGGCTGGTTTCACGAATGGTATCGGCCACACCGATGATCAACAACGGAGCCGCTTCGTCGCATAACACCACTGCGGTTTTGCCTTCGCCTTCAAGTTTCGCGAGCACCGCCTCGGTTGCGTCGTTGCAGATACCTAGCTCCTTCACCAGCCGGTGGTTGCCCAAGTAGTACCACTTGCCGTCGATTTTGCCTTTCGTGCCACGGCCAGTGAGCGCTTCGAAGTCCGTTACGGTCGACACGGGGACACTGCCTGCCTGATCCGACCAGTAGCGGCTCACCGCGGTCGACACCGGGTGATCCGAGCGGTCGGAAAGCGATGCTGCCAGTTGCAGCGAGCTGCCCAGGTCACCTCGCAATGGGGACACATCGGTCACGACCGGCTTGCCCTGCGTGATGGTACCGGTCTTGTCCAAAGCCAGCGAACGCACTTTGCCACCCTCTTCAAGATAGACGCCGCCCTTGATCAGGATTCCCATCCTGGCTGCGGCGGCGAGTCCGCTTACGACCGTCACCGGGGTCGAGATCACCAGCGCGCAGGGACAGGCGATCACGAGCAGTACGAGCGCCTTGTAAATCCATGGCATCCACTGCGCACCCAACACCAATGGCGGGAAAATGGCGACCGCAAGTGCCAGCGCGAACACGATCGGCGTATAGACCTTGGAAAACTTGTCGACGAAGCGCTGGGTGGGGGCACGGCTGCCCTGCGCCTCTTCGACTGCGCGGATGATGCGCGAGAGCGTCGAATTGCTGTGGGCAGCCGTAACGCGATATTCGAACGATCCGGTCTCGTTGACCGTCCCGGCGAACACCACGTCGCCGCTTGACTTCGAAACCGGAATGCTTTCGCCCGTGATCGAGGCCTGGTTCACGGCAGACTGCCCGGCCGTCACCGCACCGTCCAGGGCAATCCTCTCTCCGGGCCCGACGCGCGCAATCGTGCCGACCGGGACGCTTGCCGCTTCACGTTCCGCCCAGGTGCCATCCTCCAGGCGCACGTGCACGGTATCCGGTGTCAGGGCGACCAAGCCTTGGATGGCGTTTCGTGCCCTGTCGAGCGAACGCGCCTCGATCAGCTCGGCAAGCGCGAACAGGACCATGACCATCGCGGCTTCCGGCCATTGGCCGATCAACACCGCACCAGTCACGGCAATCGACATCAGTGCATTGATGTTGAGGTTGCGATTCTTGAGCGCTATCTAGCCTTTCTTGTAGACGCCCAGGCCAGAAGCAGCGATGGCGGCCACCGCCAAGAGAATGACCGGCGCCGAATTCTCCACTCCGGTGCTCCAGGCAACGATCTCCGCGCCAACAGCGGCAGCCAAGCCGAGCAAAAGGCTGACGAACTGCTTTTTCCTGGTCGGCGATGCCGCCGGCACGGCGCGTTGGCCCGGCGCATTTGCAACCGCCGTCGCATCCATGCCGATCGACTTCAGCGCTTGTTCAATCTGGGAAACCGGGCCACTGTGCCAGACAGCGAGGCGCCGCTGCATCAAATTAAACTCCAGCTTTTCCACCTGGGATACGCCATCGAGCTTGCTGCGAATAAGCGCCTCCTCGGTCGGGCAACACATGTTTTCGATACTGAACACGGTATGTGCTGCATTAGTCCCGACATCGATGCCGCCTTCGACGACCGGCTCCATGCCAACGGCCCGAATGGCGGAGATGATGGAGGCTGGGTCGGAGAGACTGTGCGAGACCCGCAGTTTTCTCTGAACGAGATTGAAGTCCAGCTGGCCAACGCCTGCGACCCGCCCTAGCGCCTGGCGCAACAGCCCTTCTTCGGTTGGACAGTCCATCTGCGCAATATTCAGTTCGAGCGCGCTTGTGCCGATGCCCGGATTTGCAGCTGCTGGCGTAATCGTGGCCGGCTTTGCGCAACAGGCCTTGCTCTGGCAATCCGACATGACATGTCCTCCGCAAACTGTGTATAGTCGGTATTAAAAACCCTGTAGCTGGTTTAGGGTCAAGCGTTTGGCGAACGAAACAGGACAATCTCTATGAAAATTGGCGAACTCGCGGAGCGATCAGGCTGCCTGGTGGAGACCATCAGGTATTACGAGCG
>Ga0308166_1002499_pt1 | contig 16875 bp, 19 predicted proteins | sample PhyCR2_2_FD_202137 | JGI IMG/M metagenome (GOLD analysis project Ga0308166, IMG submission 202137) | Phyllosphere microbial communities from UC Gill Tract Community Farm, Albany, California, United States - DLSLCC.R2 | ecosystem: Host-associated > Plants > Phyllosphere > Unclassified | place... | reverse complement strand
GAGGTTAAAACCAGTCTGCCCATAGCCGGACAGAGAGCGATAATGATCGCCACCCTGTTCGTAATGCGTGGCCTGTCCTGAGATGCTGTAGTCAAAAATCAGCCCGGCGACGCCGTTATCCCAGCGCTCAGGCGGCGTCCAGTCTGGGTCGCTATATTTCATCCATGCCTGAGGCACGGTAATGTCCAATACGCCTGCGCTATTATTCAGCGCCACACCCGGCAGGTGGGAAATGTCATAGCAGGTTGCGTTAATGGGATGAATATGGGTCAGCGCCTCTTCTTTGAGCGCCAGTAACTCAAGTTGTTGCGGCGTCAGACACGCTATAGATTTATGTGAATTGGCCGGATCGGCGATATAACGGATTGTCTGCTGAGGAATCTCCTGGCTGTTAATTCGAACATCCAGCAGATATTCTCCGGGAGCCACAAAGTTGCCTTCGGAAAAACGCTGTAAATCGACATTATGCCTGTCGCTGGCATCCAGTACGTCGGTATTAAATTCAATAGCCTCATCCGCTTCAGCGCATGAAGCGGCGCAGACCAGAGCAATAAATAGCGCCAGACGTTTTTTATCTGTTTTCAGCGTGATCATTTTCGTTCGCAACCTTCAGATACCCGAATTGCAGTGCAGCTCAGAGATAATTCACAACAAAATGCGTGACCGCAGTAAATTCGCCAGATGTCATTCTTCCGTCGCGGGAGATCAAATAAGCCGTAAATTTAAGCGTATTTTTTCCTGGGTTAAGTACATAGTCCGGTGATGGTTCGCCCAGATGAATTTGCTGTCCTTTGCTGTCGTATATTTCTATCGCTAAATTTTCAGTTTCCGATTGCACGCTTAGATAATCTGGATTGTCCCTATCGGGGGCACCGGAAAAAGTAATATTGGCGCGTTGAAACACATTACCGGGGTGTTGAGAATCCCCTAGTGAGCATCCCAGCAAATGAATGCTGAAATTATGCGCAGATACTTTTTCAGGTTTACCGGAAATATCTCTGGCTGAGAGATCATCGAATTCAACCAGTAGCGACCGGTCGCGCGGATCGACATAACAAGCAGCCTCAATAATATTTCCCCGCATACGCATTTTTCCGGGCGTACTGACAAGACGGAGAGTGTCAGCCGAAACCCATGCAGGCGATATGAAGATAAAAAGCAGTAAAATACGCCATCCAGGCATAACCGCATTTCCTTTCAGTTATTCGCAGGAAGGGTTAAGCAGGCGCGATAATGCGCCCGCTGCAGATCGTTACTGATAATCGATCTGGAAATTAACGGTAGATTCGAAATCACCCGGAGTTACCGCTGCAGATGCGTTGTTTGCCTGCAGGTAAGCGACGAAATCAATGTCGGTTTCGCCATCGGTAATGTTGACCTGAGAGGCAGCTTTACCCCACTCAACATCCTGGTTGCCGCTGTCAACCATACCGATGCCTGCGCCCTTGGCGGTACCAGAGGTGAAGGCGGCTAGCGCGTTGTTGTCTGCATCAATCGTTGCCGGGGTATAAGTCACGGTAGCGGTTTTTGCGACAGTCGTATCGCAACCCTGCAGAACGATTTTGGCATGTTTAACGCCAGCACGTTGGTTGTCTTTTAACTGAGAAGTTGGGATCTCGCCGAAATTCACCTGCACCGGGCTGGATTCTGGCGCCAGACCACATGCGGAATTAACGAGAGAGCCGGTGAAGTGGATTTTACCGTTAGTCGGTTCAACATTTTTTGCAGCGAAAGCAGAAGATGCAGTAAAAGTCATTCCCGCCATCAGCGCACAGGCCACAGCCACGTTTTTCATTTTCATATTACTACTTAACCTTATATCTGTTTTTGGGTTATTCCGACGATCTATTTCCGCAGACAATTCCTGTCCGGGAAAACCCGATCTCGCGGTGGCGGCAACGCATATCCTTGCAAACAATCCATCTCGAACCGCACCGTATTTTGAACTTCATTGGTATTCCATCAGAAATACCGTCCACAGTCGTTTACGCTGTTTCGGGGCTTATATTAAGTCGACGAAAAATTGACACAATGCCAAAATACGGAATCAATCAAACTCAGGAAATCGTGTTGCTTTCCCGCCTGCAGATCGATCATTTACCTAAAAACCAGCCAAAAAACACGCAACCAACAGCGTTAATGTCTATTATTTATAGCTTTTATAGAGTTTTTAACTATCAACTATTTTTTAATTTAGAACAGATAACTGGCAAAATATATTTATAAAATATTTTTAAAAATTGAAAGGGATACCAAAAGTGAGTGCTGACAATAAGATAGTGAAAGAAAGGAAGGAGAATGAATGATTACATAAAGAATATTAAAATATTGTTATGTAAATGATAATAAAGCGATCTATGGCACAACCTCTTTTTATAAATGAATTATGTTATGCTGTTGCTTCCCCCACTCGAATGCGAGATATCCTGCTTTAAAGGAGACATCAGTGATTTCTCATATACCAATAAACAAAATTAAATCCGTAATTATTGGTGATGGTTTAGTTTTCAGACCACTTAAAAATACTCTAAAAGACGTGGCATCTGGTGAAATAGCCACATTGAATAACGTGGCTACACAATTACTGCTCTATTTGTTGCAAAATGGTAAAGAGATATCCTCGCGCGATGAAATTCTGCTGAATGTTTTCCAGCATAATGGCGCCAGAGCGACGGATGCGAATCTTAACCAGCACATTTCATTTTTGCGCAAAGCCATTACGTCGACAGGTCATCCTGCAGAACTCATCGTTACCATTCCTCGTATTGGATTTCGGATGGGCGACGTCAATATCAATATTCAGCTACAGGAAGAAGCGCAAACGGCCGCCAGAGTTGCCTATGTTGCATCGACGCCGAGGAGAAAGAAACCAAACCGGTGGCCTGTCGCTATCACAGCGTTAATTACCAGCATCGCCGTACTGGCAACAGCGTGGTTAACATGGATACCCAATCATATAGCCATGACGGACGCAGCTATCTTGCGAACCATCGACTACGAGCAATGCCGTGTACATATATTAGGAAATGCCCTCACAGACACGATAACCGAAAAGAAAGCGCTGGATATTTTCAAGTCCGTGGGGATTAGCCCCAACTGCTCGCACCCTAAAGACCTGTATCTTAATACCTGGGCGAGCAACCATAACCTGGTTGAGTGGTCGTTTGCCGCAGAATGCGGCCTCAACCTCGGCTATTACCATTGCATCAGCCAGTATCGCCATCATGAGGAATGATATGAAGCAGGAAAGCGATCACTCTTTTTTACTCTGGTCAGTCGTAATCGTCATTATTGGGCTGGCAGCTATCGCCTATTTGATTATCACTGGGAATGCTAAAAAACAAGAAATCAGTTTTTCCTGCTCCTCGGAATTCACGTCGATAATCGACATCCAGAATACCAAAAAGGAACTCCACGGAATCATGTTGATTACCAGCTACAACTCCGGGCATCTTTCATTATCAGTGCAAGGAAAGCTCAAAAGCGATGACGGCGAGTTTGCTGTAAACCGAAAATTGTTCTTTCGGTATGCTCGTCCGCTTGGACATACTGCCGGCGTTTTCATGCTCACCCCCGAGGGACGCGAAAAATCCCCCGATGATAATGCAACGGACGCTGTCGATTACCTCTTCTTCGACGCTTACGAACATGCCGACAAGCTGTATATGTTAAAGCGCCTGAATGAGGAAACAGTTCTTATTGGCGATAACTTTTCACCCCGCTTCGCCTGCGTGATGAATCACTTCGCAGATTAATCACCTTCTGGATATGCGTCGGGTTAAGGATGACCTGATGTATCTCTAAATATGAATGGCACGATTATGCGAGATACTTACAGTAAGACAACATGTGAAGCCGTCAGGCAACTTCATCAGGATATAGCAGACAGTGAAGTTTATCAGATGTCCATGTATCCGAAGGAGCGTGTAGTGGCGCAGCGTGGGGTTATTCTGGGGCAGAATGCCCCCTTATTCGTTGGGATAAGAAAATTCAGCAGTGACTAGATGTGACTCTGATTTATCAGATTGGACGTCATACGCGAAGTTATACCGCTCTCCAGGCGTAAACTTAAATCCGAACACAGGAAGACACTCACCCTTCGGTATATAAACAGGCTTGTCATCGAAAATCTTGTGAAGAGAGCCGCTATTATCACTATTGATTTGAATAGCAGTGATCCGGTCCTGCGGCTCCAGTGGTGACACCACACAAACTTGATTATCTTTGATTAATGCCGTTGTAGATTCACGATCTACCATTCGATCGCCAGGCCCAGGGCATCCCGTTAAGAGAAATACAACACCCAGCAACATTTTGTTCTTCATGTTTAACGCCCCTTCCCTGTTACGATTTTCTGGTAAAGCGAAGGGACATCCTGCAACATATCTACGCCCCTGTACATCCCCATGCGCCCCGCTCTCTGATAGTAGGACCACTTACTTATCCCATAAACCAGCAGTAACCAGTAATCAGCTAAAATAGAGGCTTGCAGTTCAAGAGAGTAATCAGTGAGTTTTTCTTTATCCAGCTTGTAGGTATATTCAGCAGTCCAGCTAAAAGCTCCTCGCATTCTCACCCATTGCCCGTGTTGGTGTTGCCAGACATGCCCCCAGTTCATGGATGAAAACATATTTATCTTCGATGAAAACCGAGTTTGCGGAAAAGTCTTCCCTGTACATCTGTTTTCTGTACCACAACTCCCCGTTGGAAGTCATCGCGTAGTTCTGTTTCTGGAGGCCGAACGGTAAATAGCTGTCGCAATGAATCCAGACACGGCTATAAACTATCGAATCACCGAATACCCTACGAGCCATTGCTATCTCGCCTAACGTCATCCGGCGTAATGTTCCTTCCTCTGCCTGGGCGCTCATAAACAGTCCTCCTTGTATGCTTTATATCAGGGTATCCAGGGGGGCATAAAATGCGCAACTAACAGATTTTGGGCAATAGAAGCCATAAAGCCCCGTTGGTGATACAGCAACAAGCGGAGCGTAACAACTTCATTAGATTGTCTGATAGATCACACCTTATCAGGGTGCTCGTTTACCTTTCGGAGCATGAGCGAAGCGCTGGCAGAATCGAATCTGTAGCTATCTATCCACCTGTTTATGAGGCTGCGCAGCCTTTACATTGGGCTTAAATGCGTGTGACCAATCTGTCGATGAAATGACAATGCCCAGTTAGGTTTTTGTTCACGTTGTACTATCGCGGTATGACTCTGGAACTGCCGCCAACGTTAAGTTTAACTTTCATCTAACCGTTAACTTCACGTGAAAACTAACAGTGTATTTTTGAGTGGTACTACGAGAGATTGCTTATATATACGGGGTCAGTAACCTGTTTCAAAAACAGCAAGTTACAAAACATGTGTGACTACAAGAGAAATTCTGGAGCGGGCGAAGGGAATCGAAACTCTGTTTCATAATTTCCGCAACGCGACGATCATCGAATCAACATAGTAACTATTATTGATACTTGATTGCGAGATTTTAGAGGATCAGTCTCATGACAATCAAGGGCCAGGAGTATCTTTATCTTTCACCGGACGGTGTATGGCAGTTTCAAATCTACATCCCGTCTTATATGCGTCACATGTTCGGCGGGAAGCGCCTGTATCGGAAAAGTACAGGGACAAGAGATATCTACAAGGCGCGTCACTTCCGTAACCACATGCTGGTAGAGTGGAACAACCTTAAAGAACAGTTCAAGCCTGATACTGAGGATAAGCGTATTCAGCTTGCGATCACTTCCCTGCACTCTCAAATCAGGAAGAACAAGAATAAACCATTGATTGAAGAACGAGCCAGTTCGATTCCTCATCTGTGCTTCTTACGAGATGAATACGCTACTGCATACCAGGATCGGAGATCATTCTCCACACTGAGCAAATCAGCGCGAGCCGTTGAGGTGTTTCTCCAGAGTATTGGGAAAGTTGATATCAGCCTGGATCAGATTGGACGCCGATTAGTTACAGACTTCATAGAAGAACAGCAGAAACGCGATGTAGCGCCCCAGACGGTGCAAAACTGGCTTACATCGTTAGGTAGCCTCTACGAGTTCGCCAAACGTCGCTATGACGCTATAGCGCCCCTAAATCCGTTCCATGGTCACAACCTTGAAGCGCGGCGCACAATTGAAAGCTATCAGCCGTTTGAATGGCATCAGCTATCTACACTACTCAACGAAGCAGACGAAGAGCTACGAGCAGTTATTCTGATCGGTTTGTTCTCTGGTGCAAGGCTGGACGAAATAGCCAGCTTGAAGAAAGAAGAGATCGTTATGGTGGAAGGGATACGGACATTCTACATTAGCAAATCCAAGACGAAGGCAGGGATTAGACACATTCCTATCCATGCTTTTCTGATCGGCATGGTGGATTATTATCTGAGTTTGAACACTGGAGATTTCTTGTTACCACAGGCTAACAAGATTGAACGCAAAGACGGTAAGAAAGGACCATTCTATTCCCAAGCATTCACCCGCTTACGGCGTCGCGTAGTGCCTATGGCTACAGACCGCCAATGCTTTCACAGTTTGAGGGGGCATTTTATCACGTGTCTTGACCGTGCCGGAGTACCCGAACAGCGTGTAGGCTACATCACGGGGCACTCTTCACAAGCCGCTTCTACAGAAGCATTCAAGACCTACAGCGCGGGGTGTTCCATGAAAGAGCTATCCGACTATGTGGAAATGGTGGATTATCCAGAAATCATCTTTCCAGAAACGAAAAAAGGGGCGTAAGCCCCTTATTTCTTAAACTCCGTAGTAACCGTATCACCTTCGGTTTTCTTAGGTGCATTGTTCACTACCTTCTGTTTCACCGTACCGCCTACAGATTTATTTCCCTGCGTTTTAGTCGCGATAACATTAACTGTAGCGTTGCTAACAAGTCTGATCTGTTCAAATTCAAGATCGAATTGCATCGCGTATTCAGATTTATAATCGTAGGAAATGCCGGAGAGAATAACATTCTCATAAACCTTGTGCTCTGTCACTAATGTGATGGGCTGGCGACTGTCAAACATCTTATCGAGATATTCGATAGCCTGAGAAATACGAGTGCCATTCACACCAGCGCTGTATAACAAATCCTTTTCCAGCCTCACCGGAGTTTCGGAGATAATCCCCGATAGCTTGAATGTATTATTCCTAATCTGAACGTGATCGCTCACCTCTGCCCTGCTCTCAACGGGATAGCTGGTAATGTCAGCCTGTCTGCGTATTCCCGTATCCGTCACGGCATCAAACACTATCGCCTGATAGTTCTGAATATAGCTATCTGAGGACGAATTATATACAGATGCAAGGATGGTGAATCCGTTTTCACCTTTGGTGCGGGTAGCACTGCTGTTATTACTGTTCTGAGTTGAATTTATACGGGAGGCATCGCTGCCCCCGATAGTTAAACTTCCAGGTGTTGCCATTTAGCCCCCCGTCCCTTGTCCAGATGAAACAGCCAGCACCATACGCTGATTGTTATCACTGATACGCTGATCAACGGTAGCATTAAGCATGTTTCCAAACGTTGGATCAGGAGAAATAGTTAGATGGATAAGCCCTTCCGGTAGCTGATTCTGCAATACTACAGGCTGCATGATCGGCGCACTGGCTGGCTTAGCGGGCGCTGCTGCACTCTGTTTCAACATCGAAACAGGAGAGTAATCTCCGTTGGTGCTCTGCGCGTAGCTGCTCACGTCCTTAGCGTCGCTTGTCCCGTTCCACCATTCGCGCACTGTGTCGAATACATTATGCTCATGACCATCCGCTTTCGGCTGGCTGGCTCCATAGGCGTTAGCCACTGGATTACTTCCAGCCTGTACAGGTGCTGACGTAGTGCCGTAATGCTGGCTAACAGCTTCTTTAGAGGTGTTATCCCCATTGAGGAGGTTGAGCTTTCCAGTGATCCAGTTGGTCATTTTCATCAGACCATCCACTACATCACCCGCAGCTTTCCCAAGCCCATTGAAGAAGGGTAACGCCTCCTGCATAGCTTCCTTAAACTCTCGCATGGTTTCAGGGTCAATCTCTGACATAAACCCTTCGAAGAATGCCAGTTTCTGGCTATCGGAGAGAATGCTAAGTTCCTGGTTAAACTTACGGTAGGCCACAAGCTGATTCTGCTGTGCTTCATCCAGCCACTGCCCGTTACGCTTGAGCACGTCCACCTGATCAGTGATCGCTTTTCCTTGATTAGAAAATGCCTTGTGATACAAGCCTAAATCGTCTGCAAGGTCTTCCAGATTATGAAGAATTTGCTCTTGTGAATAGCCTTTCCCCTGCATGGTGTTGGTGTAAGCAGAGACGAAGCCAAACGGATTGGATTGGTAGGATTTCAGATCGTCTTTAGTGAATCCCATATTCAGGGCTGTATCTACAGCAGCGTTTCCACCTTTCCACTGTCCAGACTTCTTATCAAAGGTGCTGTTGGTGTAGCTGTCTGCCAGCTTTTCGGAGATGTCTTTTCCCGAGTCCAGTAGCTTACGTTGTCCTTGAATTCCCATACCGGAATCAATACCGTTAGCCGTGGCATACTGCGAAAGTGCCTGCAAAACGTTGTAATCCACCCCGCCCAGCTTCGCACGTTGTACAATTTCGCTACGCTCTTCCTGTGCCGTTACAGCTTCTTTCCCCCATGAATAAGCGCCATAAGCCGCCGCACCAATCCCAGCGCCAGCCAGCGCACCAGTGCCTAAGCCCATTAGAGAGCCAGAGATCGCCCCTGTAGCCTTACCACCGCCACCAAGAGCGTTAGCCCCTCCCGCCTTTGCCGCTGCCCTACGCTCTGCGTTAATGCGTCTGTAGCTCTGCTGGAGTCTTTTGATCTCGCTGTTTTGGCGTTGTAGGCTGATCGTTCCATCAGCATAACTACGGGTAATCTTGCTGGCCTGTAATGCAGCCTGGGTTAGTTCGACGTTGGTTAGGTGTTGCATACTTTTGAAACTCGAAGCCGTATCGAGGAGTTTTAGCTCTGCACGTTCACGTCGCTGTGCGTTTCTTGCGGCCTCTTTCGCTGCCTGAGCTTCTGCTCTCGCTTTAGCCTTTGCTGCTCGCTCTGCTTCACGCTGGCTATTATCACGAGGCTTTGACGCTTTCTTATTCAGCTTGTCTAATTCTCTTTCAGCAGATTTAAGCCCCTGGCTGAATTTTTTCATATTCAACGTAGGGTCTTTAATGCCTTTAGCTTTCTTCTGAATTTGATCAAAAGCGTCCATAGCTTCCTTCATTGAATTACGATTAACCACGAATTCGACGGTATTACGGATCGTACTCGTATTAACGATTAGTCCACCCGACATTATTCACCGCCTTGTTTATCTAAATAATGGTGAATAGCTTGCTCAATCGTATCCCCTCGGAAAATACGTTGTCTCACGCCATTATAGTCAACACCTAATAATCTGCACATTGCAGCAACATTTAATAACCCTTCGGCATCAGAGGCCGATAATTGAACATGCAGCCCTTTGTTAGATTTTAAAATTAATAGCATACTCTTTCCTCATTATTCTGGAAATAAAAAGGGGCAAGGGCTGGCGCATTTGCTTTGCGTGTTCCAGTTCCCTACGCCCCTGATTAAAGTTCTTCTTTATTTCCAGACGGGAAGAACTACCGTCTATCGCTCGTTATTCTGAGGCTTTAATGTGAACGGAGAAGTTCAGGCCGTGGTTAACTGGCAGTGCTGAGTTTTCCGAGATCACGTTGATCGTGTTTCCGCGCTCACTTTCGAAGCTCCAGCTATAAACTTCCGCAGGTGCAGCATTAAGGAGTTCGAACGTTGACGAAGCCGCGCCGTAGATATTGGTGTAAATACCACTTCCCTTAGCGAATTGCGGGATGGCGATAGCGTCGGCATCACCCATTTGTGCAAGTAGCAGCGGATCAGTTACTTTCACAACATCGCAATTCGTGCCTGGAATACTGAAAGTGCTCACGCCTGGCAGGAGGTCACGATGCTGGAAAACTACGTTCCCTTCATCAAGTGGGCTGACATAGCGGAAAGCCGCCTCCATCGCAGGACTGAAACGCAGATCGCTATAGAACCCACCCTTGGCGAAAACGATAATCCTCTCTACCTGTGACGCCATACCTTGTGCCGCTTCGGTGATTTGACTCACCATGTCGTCAATCGCACGTAGAGTGCTGCTATCTGTAGCTGACAGATCAAGAGTGGCATTCATCGGGGCTACGCCGAACAGGTCGCCAAAGTCGATTAACAGATCGTCTGTCTTAGGTGTATAAACCTGACCAGAGAACAGAGAACGTGCGAGGTAACTTTCACGAGTACGCATAAACGCTACAGCGTGTTTACCCATGTAATCGCTGTAAATGTCCGTCACTGTTTCTTGAATGTCGCTTCCTGGTTTGCGCTTGCCCTGGATATCTGCCGGAACAATAAGATCCTCCCTCATAAAGAAGGGAAGCTCGATCAGCCATTCTTTGCCGCTCTGACGGGATGTTACGTTATGCTCGTTTGAGAAACGCGCCGTAGGCTGGTTGAACAGGCTGGTGTTATCTTCCAGCAGACGGGACACACTAACTTTATGAGAAGAAACGCCCACACCATCAAAGAGATTTAGAGAACTGAGTAGGAAATTTCTGGTGCTGGTTAGCTGGAATAATGGGGAAAGGTCGATACGCTCGTTTCCAATAATCATTATTTATCTTCCTTGCTTAAGAGGTGAAAAATTCACGAGTGGCGAAGCCTTGCGCCTGTAATGCGCTGATCGCTGCTGCGTGGTTAGCTGCGTTGAGATTGTCGCTCTTGAGGGCAACGTATGATCCAACGTTAGGAGCGCGTAGGACGTTCACAGGCTTATTACTACCAGCTTTAACGAAGTCTGAGACGACGACATAAGCCACATTCCCAGAGGCATAGAGAGCGCCGGAAGCGTCTACAACATCGCCGCACTGCACATCAACAGGAAGAGAAGCAAACACTTTACTGTCTACTGCTGCAAAATTGTCGGTCGCAGCACTCACAATATCTGTGTAGCTTTTACGTACCGGAAAGACTTCTGATAGGTCAATAATCATTGTTTGGTTGATTCCTTATTTACTTTACGTGCAATCAAATCCTGAATAGTGGTTTCTTGTTTTGGTGATTCGTCAGGAAAATACGTATCCATCGCTTTGATCACTTCATCAACCGAACAACCAGCATACTGAGCCACCATCTCAATCATCTGAGGATTGACGGTGAGAACATCATTTTTATATTTGAGTACACGCGATTTGTTATTAAGTAGAAACATCTATTTTTGTTTCCTTCGCGTTGTGACTGCGTTCATCCTTCCATTATTAACGAAAGTGTTAACGCAAGTTGTTAAAAAGGGGCGATTAAGCCCCTGGAGAGTATGCCCTTGTTAGAAAGCATTGTTTAACGTCATTTTCGTTTCGGAGGATTATGATGTTAAAGAATGGTTTCTTTAAAAAAATGAAGGGCGCAACTGTTATGAATAACAGAAGAAGGTTTCGCCCGTCATTGCTCCTCATTTTTAAAAGCGTGTAGCAGCGCCCAGGAATAAAATGAGGCTTTCTTTATCTATCTACTACCGGACACTTTCGGGAGTGTATTAATAGAAGATTTGCCAGCCTGAACGTAACTACCGCTGACGGCGTTATTCAGTCTGACTACATTCACCCTAACGGAATGAATGAGTAAAGAGCGAATGCCCTTTCTGAAAAAGTCGGAGATGCGCGGTGATTGCGATGCAATACCAACACAACGAGACATTACATCCCGCGCATTCCTTCGGAACTAAACAAGACAAAGAAGAAAGAACCAACACTTTCAGAAAATAGCATTCAGAGGGAGAGAGTGCCGCTATGGGAAACGGCATTCTCAGGGAGTGCGTATTGTCATACGAGGGTGAGTGATTCGAATACCTACCCTATAACTCATTATGACACAAAAAGCACTTATTGTCAAGACATTTCGTAACTTTTATGTTATGCGCATTCTTCCGCGATCTGGATGGCAAGCTCTCCGAGTTCAACGGCGATGTGTTCCATAGCCAAGGCGAGTTCCTCCATATCATTGGCAATGCGCCACGCCTGATCCACGGTGACGGTATCCCCGTTCATCTGCACCAGGTGCTCTACAGCAGCGTTCCAGTGTTCAAGAGCAGTGATTGCCTGTTCTGTGTATTGTATCGCTTCCAGGAGCGCGGAGGGCGTTCTCTCACGCCACGCCCTATTAACAAGCTGCAATGCTGGTAGATGCCAAATGTCGTGGAAAGAGTTAATTAGGGTGTTCACTGTGTTCACGGTGTCCATAGTTTTATTATTCATTGTTTTCCTTGTCGTCAAAGAGAATGTCAAAATCTTGTATGTGGTGAGATAAGCCGTTAGTTTGGGAATACCCCACCCAGTCAATATAGTTTTCTGCGTATAGCTGCCACTTCTTAAGATTCGATGAATCAACACGGTATTCACGGCGGCGGCGTGGTTTATAGAAGACGTTATCCGAAGATGCTAAAACATCCTGCAATAGTTCATACTCTGCCCCTACGGGCACCGTTGCAGGGTGTTCTATTACTTCGGTGATCCATTCTCCTGGAATAGACTCTCGGGTGAGGTCTTGTAGAGAAGAGGTGTATTTACGTTTGCTGGCGCGTGTTGCTTGTTCTATCCGTTTAATTGGATTTCGTTCTTTTCGTCCCATTCATTTCTCGTAGAGGGGAAACTCCGTGTTTTCTCGTTAATGTCCATACTGCGTAAAATGCAAATAACCAATACATAGCGATGATCATAAAAGTTTCCCTATTGTTGTTATTTAGTCGTAAGTGTAATGTCGCAACCTTTACCGCGACCAGGTTTGATTAACGTAGTAGTTAGATAACCATTGCGTCGGAGCTTGCGAATCGCACTGGATACAGTTGCCACACTTATCCCCAACACTATCGCTATTGATTCCTGCTTCACATTTGTTAATGATGGCAGTGATTCGAGATGCATTAATACCAGACGTTCCGAAGGTGACAGATTCTTATCGTGAAGGTATGGAGATGAAATTTTACATTCTATCTCTTTCGGTGGCTTCATCGCAGCATTGAATAGCGTAACAAGAGCATTAGCGTAACTTGATTCACCTCGATCAGCGTAAACATCTACCAGCTCTTGAGCTTGTTCGAATGCAACGCCTCTTTCAACTTCTGGATTTAATAAACTGGCAAGATGGATGATGTTAAGATCACGTTCGTTGTATTGTTTAGGTATAACTGTTTTCAGCATAAATGTTCTATTTCCTCGTAGATTGATTTGAGTTTGGGATTGATTGTGTAGTCCAGGTATCCGTTAATAAGCATCCATCTTATTTTCGGATGTTGTGAAACAGGTAGATTCTTTTCAGGATTCTCCCATTCATCCCGATACACCCCGATGGAGACAGGGTTAACGACTTCGATTTCTATTTCTCTGGCTGGAGGTGGTGAAGATTTCTTCTTCGTTACTGACTTTGGTTTTTCCCGTTTTGGAATAGGTTTAGTTTCTTCCGTTATTTCGTCAAACTCGCACATCGGATCGGCTTTCGCCTCTTCGCGTTGCTCCTCTGGCGCTACGTCTTCTTTAACTTTTCCAAACACGGGATGTTTCAGACAATCTACCCATTCCGGCGTGGAATCTCGTTCCATCGCATTACGATCACGTTCAAAGGTGAAGTTTTGCGGCGTGAGTGGCGTTATAGTCCATTGGTTTGAGCGCTTTGGCTTATTACTGGCGATCAGTCCGATTTTCTTCAACTTTGCAACAATGCGTGTTGCTGTTGCCGAACTAACACCAATACTTGCACCAAGCTGATCAATGTCATCGTAATAAGTACCGCCCAATTCTATCGCAAAGCGATAATAACGATGGCGCATTCTGGCGTAAAACTGCTTATCAGCAGGAGAAAGGAACTCTGTTACGCCTGTTTTAAGATTGGTGATCCTGGTGCATTCGTTAAATGCGTCTTCGGTGTTGGTGAAACTGAAAATCTTACTGTTTATAATGTCAGTCATGTTAGGGTGTATCCTTATTTGGTAGAACGTTCTCCGTTCTTAATAGATGTGGAAAGTGTGGTTGCAGCGTCAATTAACATCTCCTGCACTGTTACGCCTCTCGCTCGCGCCTCTTTGAACAAAGTGCTAAACACTTCATCCGGCAGTTTTACGAATGTTCCGGCTGGTTTCTTCTTCTGGATTTCGCTCATTTGGTTTCTCCTTCTGGTTTATTCGTTGGCGGTGGTTTCAGCCTGTTCAGCTTTCCATTGATCGTAAAGTTCGATTCCTTTACTCAATCTTTCAGCGTGTTCCAAATATCCTTGACGCTGTGCTGCTGCTCGCTGGCTGTTAATTGCCTTTCGTGTCTGGTTTCCGGCCTTTAAAGCCTCGAAGACAAGTTCTGGGTTGAAATACTTAATTTTGATTCTCCTTGTGTGAGATAAACGAAAACACCATCCAGGGAGAACGTTAATAACGTTGCCTGATAGTGCGGTGTAATTTAGATTGTTTGCGTTAGGCTGGATGCCTAAGAAGGTGACGGGATGAATGCTTTCATCACCCTACATCATTTACTATAACATGAAATGATTTCAAAGTCAATAGGTAGATTCACACTTAAGAGAATTAATATTTTAACACACTCAATCCATGTGATCAATCCCTTCTCACGCTAACAAAACCTCCTGTATCGCGTTCTGAGAGCTTTTGTTACATCGGTAGTAATCTGCATCCCCTACCCTCTCAAAACCGCTTAAAGCGCGTCTGAGGCGTTCTATTCGCATCAAGTCCGCCCTCTGGCACTTACCGAAACCAATAGCACAACTACAGAGGGATAACGGTAGTTATCATGATAGTAGGTGATGGTATTGGATTGAGGCTGGATGAACCGTAGCACGGTGAAGCCTTAGCCGTGGGCTAACTTCGCATGGATGAAATGCGGAGCATGGAAGACAGGCAGAAGTTATGCCGAAAGACATTGCGCACACGGCGCATAGCTTCTGTGCCTCGTTTCACGAGGGCGAAGCCCTGGCACAATCACAGACAGATGCGCTGATCGCTGCGTCGTGAGCGGCTGACCGAGTAGCCACCCAAAGGCGAATCAGGTCACTTGCCAGGCGACACACGCCAGCAAAGCGAATCTTTCACAAGATCTTCTAAAAGCTCTCTTTTAGAGATCGCTTTTAGAATCTCTTTGTATAGAACATCAATTTGATGTGTAGTTTGCCGATACATACATCAATTTGATGCGTATCCCATGCATCCATACATCATTTTGATGTATATCCGCTTATCCTCAGTTTCGACACACATCATTTTGATGTATATCGTCGCCCTGCTCACTACGAATCGCACATGCAACAACCCTAAGAACAGCCAGAGGCAAATCTTAGATTATCCCTATCAAAACCCTACATTAATAACATCAAAACCTATCTTAAATGACAGGTAAAGAATCGGTGTAGATGTAAGCCAAAGTAGATTGTTCACTTTCATTGTGAGAATGCCCCACTTAGCCAAACCGTTGTGTAACGTAGGATACAGCGCTATTTGTCATGAAAACCACTTTGCACCCGTGCCGGATTCGTTGAACGAGTTCTCTCGTTTATTTGTTATAAAGTAACAATTCGCTTTTTCCATGCTGAAACCCGCCAATTAGTTAGCATTCTAATCATCTCTTGATGCAATCAACTCAGGTGAGAATTATTATCATCTATCGTGCAATATCGCCCCGCTTCGATACACATTAGTAAAGTGTATTTTGTAACTATATGATTTTATTCAATCAGTACACTTTTACATCACTTCACCGTGCAAACAGGGGTAACTCCCCGTCATCGAAAATAAATTTCTTGACATAACCACAGTTTCATGAATCATTGATGAAATTTAATTTATTTTTATTTTTCAATCAGTTACAGATATTTGGTGCTGACGGGCGGCAGAATTGGGGCGGCCTTGATCACGCCGTTAAGCAACTCAGGCAACCGCGCACACATTTTGATCATTTCGTGCTCCTCATGAACAAACGTATCGCGCAACCTGTTGAAAATGATCAATTTCTGATCAATTATGATTTCAACGAAACGAACACGAGGAGGGATAAAGATGAAAGGTATCAGCCAGGCGCTAAAGAGCGCAGACGATGTTAAGGCGGTGGCAGCAGAGCTACAGCGCAACACCACCACCAACCTGTTTTATTGCTTGTGGGTGTTTATGTATGAAAGCGGTCTACGTATCTCTGATGTGCTCAAACTCCGGTACGAAGATGTAGAAGGGCAATCTCACCTCAAGGTAAAGCAGGAGAAAACGGGAAACGTAGTGAGGCCAAAGGTGACAGCCGCGATGCTGTCCGTGGTGGCACAACGCAAGGCAGAGCAAGCCGATATGCCAGTGAAGACGGATTTCATCTTTAGCAAGGGCGATCTCCGTAGCAGAGGCAAAGCCGTAACCCGTAACACGGTATTCACTGAATTTGGGAAGATGGGACGTAGAGCCGGATTCTCTAACGTGGGCTGCCATACGCCGCGAAAAAGTCGGGGGCGAATCCTATTCGAAAATGGAGTAGCTATTGAAACTATCGCCCATTTCCTGGGGCAGACAGATCCACGTTCAACCATGTATTACATCGGGTACGGTCAGGACGTGCAGGACGATTTAACAGAGGAGTTTTCTTTAGAATGGTGATCACCATGAAAAGTTTGAATGTGCTGACGTTGGCAGTTTTGCCATCCTTGGCGAATGTCAGACGACTATAAACAAATGTTACATAACGTCAGTTTGTCTTTGGGAATATTTCTGAAAATGAATGGGTACAATTGCAGAATGATAAGGGGAGTGATTAACTGCAAGCCTAATTTATTATCGATACTCACAGTAAGCTGAACATGAACAGCAA
>Ga0308166_1002495_pt1 | contig 16887 bp, 12 predicted proteins | sample PhyCR2_2_FD_202137 | JGI IMG/M metagenome (GOLD analysis project Ga0308166, IMG submission 202137) | Phyllosphere microbial communities from UC Gill Tract Community Farm, Albany, California, United States - DLSLCC.R2 | ecosystem: Host-associated > Plants > Phyllosphere > Unclassified | place... | reverse complement strand
GACGACTACCGTTCCGGTGCTATCCATAAATTCATAATGCTCATGGCTGATCTTTTTAGTGATTTTACCTTGAAGCGTAACCTTAGCATCGTCTTGCAGGGTCTTAGACTGGGCTACCGTGAAAGTCATGTGCGGGCCATTGAACCCTCCTTGTTGTTGCCCTTCACTGCCAGGGCCGGTGAAGCCCGCTTGCTGAGCAAATACTGGTAGGGCTAAACTCGTCAACAATGATATTACTAATATTTTTTTCACGTCTATCTCCTTATTGAGGTTGTGAACAGATGATAGCAGCGAATTGTAACAAAATTTGAAAATTTCCTATTACTTATTAGGTTTTGTGATCACGACGACTGATTTTAGTAATAATCTGAACTTATCTCCACTCTAGAACCTCTAATCTCTTCGCTATTAATCCCCCCAATAGAGTGGATGTTTTAAGACAAACTTTTTCTGTTAGGTCTATAACTTCGCTAAATGCCTTAAATCATTAATAATATTTATGAGTATTGAATGATAATCATTAATATTTACCTGTTAAAAGGTTTAAATGTCTACCCGCTAAGTTATTTAATTCAAAACGATTAATTATGTATTCCAATTTGGAAAATCTGTTTTTACTTATACTGGGTTGATCGGTTTTTTATATTTGAATATATTGAAAATGAGTTTTAGAGAAATGTCAGGAATAAAATAAAATGAAGTTTTACCTTAAGGATTTTTGGATCTTTATTTCCATCGCAGAAACCAAAAGCCTTTCGAAGACCGCATCGCAAATGGGAATGAGTGTTTCGTCAATAAGTAAGAGGCTAACGCGTCTTGAAAGTTATCTACAATTGACTTTATTCGAACGAACCACTCGTAGTATAAAATTATCCCCTCTAGGGGAAATTGCTTATGAGAAGTCACTATTTATTACCGACGAGTTTCAGAGGTTTATAGACGAATTAAAGTCAGCAAAATCCGCTTTAAAAATATTCACGCCTCATCGCTTTATTGAGTCGTTTTTGGTTGATTGGTGTTATGAGTATTATAAAAATAAACCGAAGATGGATATATCGGTCATCGAGAGAAAAGAAAATATGAATAGTCTAGACATTGATGAACTATTCATTACAAACCGGAAATCGGGTTATCCTTTGGCAATACACAGGCAACTTCATCCAGTGAAGAGGGTCATTTGCTGTAGTGCTGAAGAAAATAGTCTAGCAGAAATTCTAACTCCGGCTGACTTAAAAAACAAATCAACAATATATTTTATAGCTGATGAGGATGAGCACGATATTGAGTTAAAAAAAGCAGGGGATATTTACCGGTTACCTAATGAGGGACTGCATCTATCCTCAATTGAGGAGTCGTTAAAAATGGTTCTTGAGAGAGGGTGTGTGCTTGTCGGGATTCCGATTATTCATATTCGAGAATTGGTAAAAAAGGGAAAGGTCAAGGTAATACTAGGTGAGTGGGAGATGAAAGATCTCAATTACTATCTAGCATGGAAAGATAGAGCTTATTTCAAAAAAGAACTTGCGGATTTTTTGAAGTATATAGAGTATAAGTGGAAGGAGGAGCTTATTGATTTTGTCTGATTCATAGTGAAATTAATACTCACTTGACGGTTTTATCTTTTTCTAATTTGTAAAAACTAATTTTCCAAAATAAAACTTTTATCGAATACTGATGTTGTGTATATTTTTATGACAGGGAGTAACATAAAGTACAACTTACTACTCAGTATGAATTACGTTACATGGGGTAGTCCCAAAGTATTTATTATATCGTAGCTCGGCTAATTTTGGATTTTATGGTCTCACTGTGACTAACAATGCTATTCATAAAGCAAAGGTTACTTAGAATTATTGATGTTATCTGTATCAATATAGATGCAATACTAAAAAAAATTTTTTTAGTAAGTTACGATTAAACCTCGGGTAGTATCGTCAGAAGGTTACGATATCATCGTTATGAACTCACCTGTGTCGACTTAGGTCATTGTTATATATTAATTGTTCTATTGGGAAAATCATAATTAACTATGACTTGGTCCTATTTTTTATACAAAGGTTTAAATATGAAATTAAGTAGTCTACTGTCAGCAGTTGCTTTTACTTGCATTTTTTTCGCGCAAGTAAACTCTGCGTCATGTGCAATGTATATCTATCCTATGGAAGTTGCAGTAGGTATGAAAGGTACTTCACAGATCAAAGTAATATCGCAGGATAAAGATGTTCAGTTTATTAAAGTGAATCTGAAAAAAGTTGAACAGCCTGGAACAGCTCAGGAACATGAGCAAAGCATTTATAATGAGAATGCGTCTGGGCTAGTAATCACGCCTGAGAAGATTGCTCTGTCCGCCTCTAGTCAGAGGTTGGTTAGACTAGTTTCTATTGTCCCTCCAGAAAAAGAAACAACGTGGAGAGCTTACTTCGAAAGTGTCAATGACGCTAATTTTATTCCCTTACCCGGGAGTGATACTAATTCATCCAAGACAGCAAATGTTGGTGTCAACGTTGTTTGGGGGGCGCTCATTCATGTTGCTCCAGAAAAGATCGTGACAAGTTTGAAAATTGTAGATGACACTGGAAAAGTATCAAATGATGGTACGATTAGAATTCCTATTAATGAATTGGGTGTCTGTGATGAATCAGGTCAGTGTCAGTGGAAAAAGTTATCATCAATTGTTTATCCAGATACAGTAGTAAAACTGCATGATGTTTCTTTTGATAAGAGTAAAAGTTATCGTGTTAAATATAAAAATTGGATAACAAGAAATGATGAAGAGTTAACCCTTTCAAGATAAACTGCATAAAGTTTATTGTCCATACAATTGACGAACCATTTTTATAAAGAGTTATCTTTATATTTTATTGAAAGAATTAATTCAACGCGGTTTAAGTTCGTGAGAATTAATTATAACTATCATCATTTTAATAATGGTGAGTTTCTCAACGCCCAAAAAAGGGCTAAATATTAATAGGATGTAACATGAAAAAACAAATTAAAGCTATTTCAATGGTTAGTCTGTTAGCAGCAGCATTTACTGTAAGCGCCGCACAGCGAGATATTACTGTTACCGCTGAAATTGACCCTACTGTTGATATTACACTTGCCAACGGTTCTCCTCTACCGACAACAGCAACAATGCAGTATCTGCCGGGAAAAGGATTGGCTGACTATAATGAACAAGTGAAGCTCTGGTCAAATACCGCTGACCGAGATCTTCTTGTTAGCTTGGTCAATGAACCAAAGCTGACAGATAGCAATGGAACTAATTCTATTGATTTAAGCGTGAAGCTTAACGGTAGTGTACTGACTACTACATCGACCACAATGCCTTTTGCAACGACATTCCCGAATGGTATCGCCAATGGATCGTCGGCGATGCCGCTGGTTATCTCGCAGGCTAATCCCGGTCCAGCAACTTCAGCAGGAAGTTACTCCGGTATTGTGAGTATTGTAGTTGCTCAAGCCGCTGCTGCGAATAAACCTTAATCTGTATGAGTGGCAGGGTTATCCCTGCCATTATCGAATGCTGTGTTGAGTTAATGATGAACATAAAATCCTCTTTTTTATTTATAGTGACAAGTTTTTTTTCTTTCGCTACGCCAACATATGCATCGCTTCAAGTACCTAAGGGATTTGAAGAACTCGCCAAGGGACAAACTATTCTTACCGATGTCTCAATTTATGGCGAATCTTTGGGAATTTTCAAGATCTCAGTGGATCTTGAAAATATCCAATTTATCGAACCAAAAAAAGTCATGGATGCTATATTAAAAAAGTATCCAGATAATCATGATTTAGGGGTTTTATTATCTAAATATTTAAATGGTACTTTCCGTCGTAATAGTCAATTATCCTGTAGTAGTAATGGTAACCAGCCAGGTTGTGATTTTATAGACACAAAGAATATCGATGTTATTTACGATGAAAATAATGCCAAGCTTAATATTTTTATCTCAGGTCAGTACGTTCCATTACCCAAAAGGAATGATACCTACTATTCGGTAAGTGCAGAGAGTCATAATGCATTCATTCATCAACAGAATATAAATTTTGTTGCGGATAAAAATTATCAATCGGCATCAATTCAGGGTAATGGGACTTTGGGAGTAACTAGAGATGGTTTTTTAGATGTTGATTGGAATATGCAAGGACAACGCTCAAAAAACCAGAGTCAAAATGATATTTTTGTTAACAATGCTTATTTTAGACAGGATTTTTTCAAAAAATTCTATGTGCAAGCTGGTATTATGGATTCAAAGGATATTTTTAGCGACATTGGCGGTAATATTAATCTTAGTCAGCTGCCGTTGGGTAAAATACGCGGGTTTAGAACGGGCTCTACGCTTGCTTGGGTCAATGTTAATAAAGCCAATACAGGGACCCCTGTAAATCTATTTCTTTCCCGTGAATCAAGAGTGGATGCCTATAGAGGTGAACAACTACTTTCCTCATTCTATTTAAAAGCAGGTGCTCAAGAACTGGATACTCGGTCATTTCCACAGGGTAGTTATATCGTAAATTTAAAGATTTACGAGAATAATCAATTGGTTAGAACTGAGACGGTTCCTTATACTGGGTTAGGGCAACTGTCCTCTAGGACATTACAATGGTTCATTCAGGGAGGGATACCAGATAATGAAGGATTTTCAAGCAGGCAAGCTGGTGAACATAAAGATAGTAAAGTTTTTCAAGCTGGATTGAGGCTACCGGTAACTAATAATCTGGCACTCACTTCAGGCTCAGCATTTTTCAGTTCAGCTAACTACTGGGAAAGTGCTATGGATTGGTCGCACGGATTTGACACGGGATGGGTAGATGGTTTGTTGACGTCTAGAGTCAGTTATTTGCACGGTAGTGAAGGGTCTAGGGGTAATATCCAGCAGCTTAATTATAATGATGGATTCTCGCTCAGTTTTTATCGTAGCGAAATGAAAGCCACCGATTGTAATAACCAGGGCGTTAACCGATATAGCATAAATGGTTGCTATAAGAGTACAAATATCATGTTATCTGTACCGGTCGACAGTTGGTACGCTACGCTGGGCTACAGCAAAAGTGTCAATAAAGGGCGGTATATCTTGCGCCAAGATACGGTCGATTACAATCCAAACCATTCCCAAGGTGCACCTTGGGAAACCGTTTATCAAGCGCATTCAAAAAGCAGTTTTTGGCAGGCGGGGGCTACTCGAACAGTAAACTTTCGTGATGTAAATATCACGACGAGTGTTAATGCTTTCTTACGAAATGACAGTTCTTTTAGAGCCCAGGATAAAGGGATGTTTGTTACGCTCTCTTTCTCTGCTAATACACAAAATATCGATGGTAGACGAAGATCTTTCTCGGGTAGTTCGAATTTTCAATCAAGTAAGCGAGCAGGCAGTGAGCTCAGCTACAATATCGCAGCCAGCCAGTATAGCGATAACACAGGTGAGAATGAGAAAGGTATTTCGATAAATGGTATGAATACGGATACGCTGACATCTTCAGTCTATGGTCGTGCTGGGGGGCAGTACGGCACAGGGTCATTAAATGTCAGTGACACTCTCGATAAAAAAGATGGGGGAAATATTATCAATGCTAGTGGAAGTTATAGTTCCTCGGTCATCCTCGATAAGCAGGGGCTGACATTGGGTCGATGGGGCGACGGTACGGCATCCTCAGCAATAACGGTAGATGTTAAACAGGGAGAGACATCTGATATCTCCAAGGTTAATGTCTCAGTGGATTCCGCCGGACAAAGTGAGGTTAAAGGAAACAGTCGAGCGCTATTTACCGTTCCAGGTTACCGAGAAAGTCAATCTGATATTAATGAAACGACTTCAGCTAACGAAGGTATTAGTAGCGAAATAAAAACGGGTACAGGAACAAGGAGAGTGTTTATGACGCCAGGCAAAGTCTATGATCGCGAAGTAAATGTTGAATCACGCTATACTTGGATGGCTCGTCTTCTTGATGACACAGGAAAACCCATTGATGAGGTGATTCCATTAAACGTAATGTCATGGACACCACTAGGTAATAGCATGGTTACTCTTGAAACAACCAAGAAACTCAAAACACTTTTCGTTATGCGCAACAACACTTATTGGCAATGTGGTATGAAAGTTAGCATGATAAGAGATGTTATTCGCTATGTTGGTGAAACAACATGCCAGAGTATAAACTTTGCCAGTCTGCCTTCTGATATTAAAGAGCAAGCCGATATAATGACAGCTAAGTTGAACGATAAACCAAGATTGACGGTCATGGCTAATTAGTGCTTCTATCTCTTACAGCATTTTTAGAGTACATAAGGGCCAGATGATTATACCATTACCTTTCGGTAAAGCATTACCCATTATTTTATAAGAGAAATTATACCAAGCAGTGATTCGATTTTATTTGAAGAGGTATTGGTTAGTTAATATATTAATCGTGGTCATAACCTGAGTTTCTAGGAATACCATTTGAAATGGAAAATGTATAAATTTAAATTATAGATGTAAGTAATCATGAAAAAAAAATTTTTCCAGTGTCGATAAGGCAATTATAGTGATAAGATTATTATTTTTGTTCGCTATTTTCGCTCTCTCGTATAATGTAAAAGCACGTGATGTTATTTATAATATCAATTATGATCTCTCTGCTGTTCCTCAACAATGGTCAGGTTATGAAACATTTACAAGGTATCCTTATGATAGATATAGATTGATAACTTGTAACACTACATATTATACACCAAACGGAGACTGTCCCACAGGTGGCGAGATAGGTCCATCGATCCCGTGATCATCCCCAATGAGTGTATGGGGTAATATTAGGCTGGAACTTCGTAAGAAAAATACTTATCAGTGTATAACTGGTGTTATTAAAGCCTATCTTAGTACTACCGGTTGTGAGGATAGATACCTCTAGGATATTTCTGAAAGTGAACTCTCTTAATATCACCCAAATATCGTTGTTGGGTTGGAGAATAATACACTAAAAAATATACCGGCAGTGATTTGGGAAGGGCATCTTATATTGAATCAACGTGATTATAAAATTCATAGCAATATTGTTGAAAGTTTTGCAATAATTTTTACGGTGAATTTAACTGACTATTCAAAGCAATTGATTTATTTTCCCGCATTTCCTACAGAGGATCCTCGTGTTGATTTGAATTTGAATTTGAATTTTCGACCAAACAGTGGGGAAAACGGTGGAGTGAGCGGATCATCTAGCCTTGATATGTGACTTTATGATGGTGGTACTTCAGCAAAAACGGTGCAACTATTATTCCGAACTAAAGTTTAAGTGTATTAGGAAAAAAGCCTGATTTATTCTAAATATACAGATATGGCGTAGATAAGAGTAAAATTGAAAATAGAATCGATTATAAATTACGGGTTATTAATCCAACGACAGGAAGCCGTGATAGTGTACTAAATGGTAAAACCATTACTTGGCAAAATGCTAATGCAAGGGTGATACAGAGAAATGTTGTATTACCGGTAATACCGGAGAGCTCACTTGGCTTCCTGACCCTTTAAATTTTGTTACGCTAATATTTAATTACTCTGAAAAGAGTTCCGGACGTTATACTGGTGTATTGAGAGTAATCTATTCAATTGCAACAAACTGAGTGTCTAAAAAAATTATATAATACAAAAGGTAAAATTTATATATAACATTTTTTGATGTTAGTATATAGTATTTCTTATTGTATATTTTATACCCATACTATTGAGTGTAATATGCATAAGGGTAAGGTTACTTTGGGGTATTGATATTGTTGCCACAATATTGCGATAAGATATAAATGGTTCGTTACTTGTGTAATGAACTGCAGTGACTATTATATCAAATATGGCGGAAGGGTCGAACAGAATCTTCTTCCATCTATCGGTATAAAAAATTCTTAATAGAAACGGTATGGTTAGGACTAAATTCATTTGTTGTACTGATTTTTTGAGTAGTAAACCATTGACGCAAAAATAGGTGGAATTAGCAGGTCACTATTTTCTATTCATCTTCTTTGCTGTCGGATTAAAATTATATATAAAAAATATATCTATAAAAATATAGAAATAAGTCCAAGATAACAGGGTTGCTATCGTTTATCTGCTAAGTTTTTATAGATGTGGAGAATAAATTGGAGACAAAAATGTTAAATCGATCAAACGTCTTTTCTTTACTAGCTCGTTGTTGCTTAATGTATTTTTTACTTTTCAGTATTAAATCATATGCAATACCAGCTGGTAATCTGTCTTGTTATGCTGACGTTAATGGCCAGCCTTCGTATAGCCTAGGTTACACCTTAGATGCTGTTAATGTCTCATTAAGTACACCGAATGGCACACAAGTTGGCAAGATTATATCTAAATTTCAAAACTTCAGTTGCGCAGCCGCATATAATCAAGATTGGTACTTACAGATATATGCTCTGGGATCACCTGTTCCAGGCTATGCAAATGTTTGTCGAACAAATATAAATGGTATAGGTATTCAATATCTTGATGCTGAAGGGCAACCTATAATATGTAATGCTCGGGGCTATATTTTTTCCATTCCTAAGTTTCATTTAAGTGGAAGTCTAAGAGAAGGTACGGTTTTAGCAAGGCTTATTAGAGTAAATGGTGATATACCTTATGGTTCATTCCCCTTAAACATATCCGCAATTCTACAAGCATATTTCTACGGTTATACTAACTCAACTGATTGGGGTACCCTCCAGTTACAGGGTAGCAATATGATATATACTACTCCAAACCTTCCGCAGATATACTTCCCTACAAGCCCAACCTCTACACCGATTATTGACCTAAATATAGACAATAATCTTCACGGTACCAAAGCTTCTAGTACTCCGAGAAGCCAAAACCTCGATATGTGTTTATTTGATGGCGATAACTCTTCAAGTAGTAATATAACATTGACTTTTAGCGACGACGCGGCTGGTATTACAGGTAAAGCTCCCGATAATTTTTCAATCTTCAGAAATGGTGGTAGTCGAAGTGATATAAAGGATCGGTTGGATTATTTAGTCAGTGTTCTTAATCCAGTTACGGGTTCTCAAGAACAAGTAAAAAATGGCGTTGCAACATACTGGTCTTTCGGATCTAGTACGAAAAAACCTACACGTCAGGTCGTATTACCTGGTGTTGGTTTGGCGCTATGCATTCCAGCACCTATAACTATTAGTACACCATCAATGGATATTTCTGGGAAATCGTCAGGACATTATACTGGAGTATTGAGAGTTATTTATACCCCAAGTACCTATGCAGCCTCCAGTAAATAGATATATAACCTTCGCGAGAGGCAAAAATAGGATTTTCATATGATTTTTACGACGCGTAAAAAGAATATTTTTAAAAGAAGCGAGTTTTTATTGTTTGATATATGAAGTAGGTCCATATTGCCAGATACACTGTTCTTCTCGACAACAATGGTGCCAGTTTGGTGATCTTAACGGTAAGGCGCTTAACTCACGAATGTAGAGTATGGCGCCTGTTCTAGGTCATCGCTTGGCTTTAATGACTATTACTGTCCCATCTGACCGGTCAAAATCTCTGCTGTAGGATAGGTGAGACGAATAAAAGACAATCAAGCCGCCAGATACCCTCAGCTGAATTTTATTGGAACAGAACGCTAGCTATTTCTATATCAGAAATCCAAACTAAGCATGGTAATATCTTTAAGTAGCCAGAGGCTAAAAGTTAACTGCCATTGTATGTTAGCTTCTTATCTACATCCTTATCTGGGCATCCATTATCTCTAACTTTCCAGCATCATCTCTCTATCCATTTTTTTTCAATATAATCACGAAAAGCGATGAATAGTGGTGAGTAGATTTTCCTCGGGCGCCATACCAAGTAGACGGGGACCTGTTCCAATGTCCATTCTGGCATTAAGGTTATGAGCTTAGCTTGTTTTGCATAAGTAGATTTTAGCCAGCCTGGTGTACCTAGCGTGATTCCTTTTCCTTCAATGCATAAATTTATCAAGGATAAATGGTTGTTGGAAGAGAGAGCGTAGTTACCAATATTATCGGTTTCATAACTTTCATCTCCTTTACGGAATTTTAACGTCGTGCCGAATCCGTTGTGGCGTAAATTAAATACATTGTGCTGTGCAAGATCATTGGGATGAAGCGGGCAGCCATTTTTGTCGATATATTCTTGGGTAGCAATGAGGACAATGTTAAGGCTTGGCAACTCACGATAAACAATGTTCTCATTTTCTGGTATGCCGCTACGTAAAATCAGATTATCGAGGTCTGGTACATCTTGGCTAAGTTCTGAACTCTCCCTAGCATCTAATTGGATTTGAGTACCAGGCCATTTTTCCATAAATTCTTGTGCCCAGTTATTCGCAAGAAACTCAGCGAGTATAACAGGGACACTTAATTTTAAAGTGCCTCGTATTTGCTTTTGCGGATTTCTTAATTCTTCAAGTAAATCGCCGAATAATCCAGTAATTTCAAGAGCTTTATTATAAGCTAATCTTCCCGCAATGGTCAGCTCGATGCCGTGAGTGTCACGCACCAACAAACTGGTACAGGTATACTTCTCAAGCCTTGAGATAATTTTACTGACCGCTCCTGCGGTAATGTTCATTTCTTTAGCTGCGGCAGAAAGGCTTCCAGCTTCAACTGTTCTAATAAAAACTAGCCAATCACGCATACCTTTATTTTTAGGACTATCCATTGGTCTTGTGTATTTTCAGGAATCAATACACTAATATTAGTTAATTTTTTTAATGTCACAAACCTTTAATTTTCACTAAACCGTTTATTGACTCGTCGAGCCAGTAGATTGTTAGTAAAGTGTTTTCATGATGAGTGGCGTTATCTAACTTTGCCTCTCGTAAGTTCAAGGCGAAAAAATGGGTAAGAATTAATAATGTTACACAGTGAATTATTCATGGGTTTGGGTGAGGGGGGAATTGTTTTGCGTGCTCTTCGTATACCTAATGGAACACAGTCATCGTATCGGCAGGCGTCATAGAGTAAGCCACTCCTGCCGATGTCTTATTACGCTATCAGTCCGTGGACGAGCCTATTTGATTGAGATTATGCTTCAAGGCAAGCCCCCCGACAAAAAGCATTAGCAGCATGCTCAAACAGAATGTGATGGATAAGGAGCTAAAGTGGGCAACATAACCGATAATCGCGGGGCCGCTTAATACGCCAAGATAGCCTAAGGTTGTCATAGCTGGTACTGCGACGGCTTGCGGCATAATAGTTTGTTGACCAACGACGGAAAACATCACCGGTACTATATTTGCACAGCCTGCACCGACTAAGGCGTAACCAATTAGTGAAAGATGCCAGGCCGAATAAAAATTACCATCGCTAAACCTAATGCCGCAATAACCGATCCGGCTACCACTACCTTTAATCGACCAAAGTATCTCACCACTTTGTCGCCTGTTAACCGAGCAAGCGTCATAGCCACCGCAAAACAGGTATACCCCAATCCTCCAAGTGTTTCGGGCATAGCCCTAACTTGTGTGAGATATACTGCACTCCAATCCAACACTGTTCCTTCGGTTAAAAATACTGAAAAACAGATAATACCTAATAATAAAATAATGCCGTGTGGTACAGCAAAAGCTGGGCCGTCTTTCGGGTTAGCGTAAGTCAAGAGTCCGGGATAACTGAGTACGGCAAGCACCACCACGCAAAGTATGATGACGTCAATACTGACGGTAACGTTAATGCCTAATGCTAAGAGCAGCGTCATCAGTCCCGCACCGGCAATGCTACCAACGCTGTAAAGGCCATGGAAACCAGACATTAACGGCACCGTGGACGCTTTCTCAACCAAAATGGCTTGTATATTCATGGCGCAATCAGTCACCCCTACGCCAATACCAAATAATAGCAACGCTAATCCCAGTAATATCGGTTGAGTGATCACCGCTAATAAGGGAAGGATCAAGATAATTAAAACCAGCGCAGCGATAATCACCTTACGACACCCAAATCGACTGGTTAGCGCCCCGGTAATGGGCATTGTCAATATACCTAAACATAGTAATAGTGAGCCTAAGGTCGCATCATTTACGCCTGTATTGGCTCTAGCATAGGGAACTAGAACGGCCCAAGTAGCCGTGACGAATCCAGCCACAAAAAAAACTCCAATCGTGTCGCGAGTCGCGAGTTAGAGCCTTTTTTCTCCTGAAGCATATTATTCCTTTATGTGCGCGATATGAATGCCCAAACATAGTGATGATTGAGTGGCTTGTAAAAATGGAAGATTCTTTTAGTGAATAAATGAGCACGTCATCGTTTTTATAGCCTAATTTTATCTCGTTATATGTGTGAGTGTTACGCCGCGTTAAGGCTGCAGCGATAGAAGTATGCGAATAACGGGCAGCAGTGTATTGCGTTTGCACAATGAAAGTATACTTTTAGTACGGTCAAACGCATTGTAACGACTTTGAGTAAACTATGATTGGCTAAATACAGAGCCCTATATTTATAATGTTTATCAGGTCGGTCTGTTGTTTATTATCTGAATCAGATGAATCATTTAGTGGTGGATTAATAAGTGTCCAGTAACGCTGTTTTGATATCTTTTTGTTTGGAAAACGATTAGTAATTATTGGTTGCCGCTATTACTTACTGGTCGAGAGTTGATGAGAAATATCGATGTGTTTTATTAATTTCAGTGGGTGACTTACACCTGGAGGGTCAGAAAAGGGGAGTTTCAGGGTAGGTGATGTCAACGTTTTTACTGTCCATGTAAGATTCCAGATAGAGGTAAACTTTACTGAGTCGGCTGACACATCCAAGTTCTCTAAGTATCCTAAAGCATAGGCGTGATCAATAGTTATTGCGTCCACAATTCCTTGAGCGCTATCAAAGAGAAGGATGGTCAATAATTCTTCAAAAATTACATCATCTGTCACGAATAATAGGTAGCGATGCCCATCAACCTGTATGGCTGCTTCGAGTATTTTTCCTTCAATGGTTATTCCCGTTGACTTGCCGCTCATCAGAACTTCAGAGCAAGCCTGACTGGTATCCGTTGCTTCGCTAATTTGCGATAGCGTTAGGCTAGTGACTACTTTCATTATTACTTCCACCAGTTGCCCATTTCCCATGCGCCTAGCGCACCACCTGTAAATTCGCCTATTAATACGCATACAGGTGCGCCTGGGCCGCACAGTAGACCGCAATAGTGCCACCAGCCCAGCCGCCTGCAATGCCAGCTCCATTAATCGCAACCTGTCTAACGGCTTCAGGCATTTTATTGTCTGCCATATATATTTCGTACACGGATACTCCGATGGAAAGAACTATTAAGCCCTTCGCTGACCTTTATAACTTCATCATTCTCAGACTAACCTGAGGATTAGATTTACCCGCCGACTCTATAATCGTGGCATAAAGTTGGTTTTTTTGAGTTTCTGACAAGTAATTAAAGTTAACTTTTGGTCCGAACATTGAGGCAGTTTTTTTGCGATTAATTCATTAAGCGTTACGCCTGATGTTTTCATCCTTTCGGCCATGGCTCTACCAAGGGGGTACGGCGGGTTCGTACTATATCCATGATGAGATTTCTTGTTTCCTGGGCCTCTATTGCAGCTTTTTCTCAAGTTATCATGTCTAGGTTTGCCCTTGCTCTGATATCTGCGGACATCTCTTTGATACGTCTAGAATACTCAAGGCGAAGCCGGGGATCGACAGAAAGTCTTGCCGCTGCCGCCGATATATCGCCTTGTAAGGCATTCAAAGCGCTTTCAAATTTTGCTTTGCCGTCAGAGTCGAGCGCATTAAGTAAAGCTGTATCCATTTTCATTCCTTGTAGATAAGCGGTCACTTACAATATTAATTTTCCTAAGTAAGTGGAATCGGGATTTTTCGATTATTTGATATTTTTTTTTGGATATAAGATTATCGATTTTAACATTCAGGGAAATATTGAGTGATTATTTGGTGTTTATCAGTAGCTTTGCAATGGTGAATTTACACTAAATTAATAATAATATTATAAGAATGGCTTATGAATAAAAATGAAAATTTTCAGTAAATAATTATTTTTTTATGGAGTCCTCTGGGGTTATCTAGGGACCTCCCGGTAAAATAATAAGGAATGTGTGTAAGTAATGTTGTGATGAAATTTAACCGGTTATTATTTATAAATTAGGTTCACCGTAATAATAATACGTTTTGACCATAATTTGTTACACACTAATTATCTCTAAATTCAGACAGATCTTCTCGGAAGATTGCAGACACAAAATAGCCCGCAAGACTTACGCCTTGCGGGCTTTTAGGACTTCTATCAATGACTATGGAATCACCTTCGAAGAATGGGCTGGCGGAAATTGATTTAATATTTTATCTATTTGTTATTAAGGTGTTTTTTATTAAATTCAACTTTAATTGTATACCTAAACGTATACCAATCTATTTCTATCAAGGGCGAAAGTATGAGTTGATAAGCTGGACCTTCTAAACATAAAACAAAAAATTATTTTTTTTATAAAAAATCCTACACACTGTTCACCTTTGATGTTTTCTTCATATTTTTCATGAAGTTAAAGGGTGAAGGATAGGGTGAAGAGTGAACAATCATTCTACACCCATGAAATATTGCGTAGACTAACAATATCAGCCTAATTGTTTAGGAATTACTTTTAGTTCGGTGCTGCTCATGAAATAACCAGATTTTCTTCAATTTATCTTGGTCGTACCATTCTAGATTTTCTTTTGAAAGAATATCCTCACCTATGCTCTTTTCAAAAGGCAAAGTAAGATAAAAAGATGGATTTTTATCTTCTTTAGCTACAATTTTCTCACCACTACTTACCCAGTGTGCTTCTAAGCGAACGTTACGCTTCCACCAACTTTCATTTACATGAGATCTATCTTTGTTTAATTCATAAAAAAAACTAGCCCCCCCATTAGGGGTTTCATGGTTAGACATCAACATTAGCAATAGAGGGATTCCCCATTCAGGTAAATAGCTATAACCCCATATGCCGATACTATCTGCGACTTTGACCATTTTAATGAATTCATCTTGTGCGAGTTTACCTTTACCACCTCTAAGTTTTCTGCATATCAGGTAAGCTTTTTTTAAATTGTCGAACTCAAAAAATGAATTCTTTACTTGCTTCGCCTTTTCTGAATTTGAGCCTAAACCCGAAAGGTATTTAAATCTTGTTGTCTTTGAGCTTAATGGACACAATTCAGCATTGTCAGGCTCACGTTTGTGAGAAAAGTGAGGACGATATCTACTGGCAGTGAACAAGCCTCTCGCATGACAAATTTTTTTACAGAATATGCAATATAATGGTGGCCATAATTCTTTAGACTTTTCTACACCCGTGATTGATTTTTTAAAAGCAGAGGTATTTACTATGACTTCTTCACCATTACGCTCCAACATGTAGGCTTTATACATAATATTTCATTCTCCCCTTAATAAAATCCCTACCCCTTAATCTCAAATATACACTTTTATAGTTACGAAAAAAAACCGGCTTTCGCCGGTTATGATCTTACAACATGGGTTCATCGCATTTCGGCAACCAATCACCGTTACTCTCTTCTTTCAAGTCTAAATTCGTCTGTATACCGTTCTTTGTACGGCGACTAACATACTTAAACCCATATTCTCGTAAGATACTCTCTAATGCTTGGCTAAAACTTTTCATGCTTAACGGATTACGAAAGTTATTCGCTTCCATAAAGATTAAGTAGGCGTGATAGAGGTAGCGTCTTGGCTGCATTGGTCTAATACTCGCATTTCCCATATAAAGCCCTGTCGCTTCCGGTGTGGAAAATAGGTAGCCGCAAAAATCAGCCATTGGATCGGCTTCCCGCTTAATGCCTATCGCCTCCGGTGAGTTTTGGTGATTCTGTAACAGGGTTTTTGCTTGATTAGGATCAGCAAAACGCTTCATTAGCTGGCGAACAATGATGGGCAGCTCTTCACGGATTTTATCGGCGAGTTGGTGATCGCGTTCGCGGGCAGGGATTATCTGTGCGAAATGCAATATCACTCGACGGCGTGAAATACCTCCGCTGCGATCGGTAAATCGCATCGGGTTATTATTACTGGCGATGATAACCGCTGGAATATGAGCGGAATACGCATCTTTATATTTAGGGTCAACCGACACGGCATCGCCCCCTGTTATCGCTTTAATCCCCGCGCCATCACCTGACCATTTCTCTTGGTCAGGTAGCAGAATGAGTGAACGCCCTACGATTGGCGCACGTTCGCGCGATAGCTCCAAGTTTTCGATTTTTGCTGAGAAGGTGTTGTCTTTACCTGCCAGCATCGTGGCTATTTCACTTAACAGGCTTTTACCCGTGCCGCCTGGTCCCGTTACCTCAAGAAATAACTGCCAATCATAGCGGTTAGCGAGCACCATAAATAAGGCCGCTAAAATAACATCACGCTTAACTGTGTTTTTTGCGGCGGCGAAGTTTAACCATTTCCAAAAATGAGGCGCATTTGTTTCTATCGACTCTTCGGGTAATGGCGTGGTGTAGGCGACATTATTGACGGTACGCAACCAGTTTTGACGCTGATGCGGTTTGAATGTGCCGGATTGGGTATCAAGGACACCATTAAGAAAGCCAATCAGTTGACGTGAAGGGGCTTTCTGCTGAGGTAGAATGAGTTTTAGTGTACTAATCAACGCAGAAATTTTACCTGCTGAGAACGATGCGCCAATCGCCTGATAAAGCTGCACAACATCGCGTTCAAATTGATTTCCGGTAATCACTTTCCAAGCTCCGCCCTCATAGCGGCTGAGTATCTCGCCACTTTCATCAATCGCAAGGTTATTGTGGTAATGCTCTGCAATGGCTGTGGCTTTCGCATCAACACTCATCGCAGTAAACTCAGAAGAACTCATGACTTCAAAAGGGCTTTGCTTTTGAGTGAGAATAGCCTG
>Ga0308166_1002490_pt1 | contig 16900 bp, 13 predicted proteins | sample PhyCR2_2_FD_202137 | JGI IMG/M metagenome (GOLD analysis project Ga0308166, IMG submission 202137) | Phyllosphere microbial communities from UC Gill Tract Community Farm, Albany, California, United States - DLSLCC.R2 | ecosystem: Host-associated > Plants > Phyllosphere > Unclassified | place... | reverse complement strand
CCCGAACAGGACCGTGAAACGACTTTGCGCCGATGATAGTGCTGCAACCAGTGTGAAAGTAGGTTATCGTCAGGCTAATTATTAAGCAGAGCCCGCTGAGTTGATACTCGGCGGGCTTTTTGCTTTTTTAAAGCCGAAAAATAAGGCGGCGCTCTTCCAGGACATCTTCAAAACGTTGTTGTAAATACACATTTCGTGTTTTTACGTATGCATTTTCCTTTTGTAAATACATAATGCTCCTGCAACTAGGGGTTGTTGTGTTCTATAACCAAATACAAAAGTGAGAACAAGAAGATGAAATTGAAAGAGAAAGCGACCGTTCGGTCCGTGCGTCTCGCACTCGGCGTACTGGCAGCACTGTCTGCCGGTCAGGCATTCAGCCAGGAGCAGGCGATGCAACGCGTCGAGGTGACCGGCTCGGCGATCAAGCGTATCGCTGCCGAAGGCGCCTTGCCGATCCAGGTCCTGTCGCAGGAGACCATCGCAAAAACCGGTGCCACCAACGTCGCCGAATTGATCCAGGCCCTGCCTGCCATGCAGGGCTTCACGATTTCCGCGATCTCGGCCGGCACTAACTCCGGTGGCCGTGTCACCGCATCGATTCACGATATCGGCGAAAGCTATACCCTGGTCCTGCTGAATGGCCGCCGCCTGGCGCCGCAGGGTTCGGGCAGCACCGTTAACCTGCAGGCAATTCCGATGAGCGCCATCGAGCGCGTTGAAATCCTGACCGATGGCGCCTCCGCACTGTACGGTTCGGATGCCATCGCCGGCGTCGTCAACTTCATCCTCAAGCGCAACCAGCAGGGCGGCGATATCGAGGCGAATTACAACACCCCGACCACCAGCCGTTCCGGCGATTCGAAATACGTGAGCGCGAGCTACGGCTTCGGCGATCTGGAATCGAAGGGTTTCAACGTCCTGGCCGCCTATCGCCATGACGACCAGAGCCAGGTCAAGTCGACCGAGCGCGATTTCGCCAAGACTGCCTACATCCCGTTCAGCTTCCGCGGCAACAATTACATCTACGACCGCACCAGCACCGCGACCATTCCGGCCAACGTCACTGCCACCTTCAACAACAATATCCCGTCGATCGGCTTCTCGCCGTATCTGAAAAAGACCGGCAACTGCCCGGACATGAACTTCGTCAGCCTGAACAATACGGCGACGACCCAGAACTGCGCCTTCGACTTCGTCCAGACCGTCGAAGTGGTCCCGGAAAACAAGCGCGACAGCCTGTTCCTGAAGGGCACTGTGAACGTCAGCGACAACCTGCAGCTGTTCACCGATTTCGCGTTCTCGCGTTTCGACATCACTGCTCGTATCGCACCGAACACCGCGCCGTTCACCATCGCCGCCAATTCGGCGATGTTCACCCAATACGTCGCGCCTTACCTGACGGCCCAGCAGCTGGCCAACGTCAAATCGGTGTCGGGCAACTACCGTACTTATGACTGGGGCACGCGCGACAGCCGCACGCTGACCGATTCGACCCACTTCGTTGCAGGCGCCGACGGCAATTTCGCCGGCTGGAACCTGAACAGCGCCCTGACCTGGTCGCGCAACAAGATCGACGAGCAGTACGTCGGCGGCTACGCGAAAAACCAGGAATTCCGCGACATGCTGGCGAATCGTTCCTTCGATCCGTTCGCCGCAATCGGCGGCCAGAGCGACGCCACCAAGACCCTGATCGCCAACTCGCTGTACCACGGCTCGATCCGTGAAGCGTCGACGACCCTCAAGGGCGCCGACCTGCGCGCATCGCACGAGCTGTTCGCCCTGGGCGGCGGCGCGGCCCAGCTGGGCGTGGGCGCCGACTATCGCCAGTACCACTACGAGCAGACGCCGCTGGCCAAGGACAGCGACATCTACAACTTCAACGCGTCCGCCGCCTACGACATGAAGCGCGACAGCTACGGCGTGTTCGCCGAGCTGCTGGCCCCGCTGGCCAAAGAGCTCGAGGTGACTGCTGCGCTGCGCTACGACAGCATCGATGCGATCGAGAACGGCATCGTCAACAAGACCATCGGCCAGAAGGCTTCGAAGAGCACCTACAAGATCTCGGCCCGCTACCAGCCGACCCAGGCGGTGCTGCTGCGCGGTTCCTTCGGCACCGGCTTCAAGGCGCCGAGCATGCTCGACATCGGCCAGCCGCTCGTGAACGCCGGCTTCACCGCTGGTTCCTACACCTGCCCGATCCAGCACGCCGAATACTGCCGCCCGGGCAAGACCCAGTACAACGTCCTGTCCGGCGGTAACGAGAACCTGAAGCCGGAAACCTCGAAGCAGTTCAGCGTCGGCATCCGCCTGGAGCCGTCGACCACGCTGTCGATGGGCCTGGACCTGTGGGACGTGACGATCCGCGACGCCGTCTCCGGCATCTCGGAGCAGCAGGCCTTCGGCGATCCGGTCAAGTTCAACAGTCTGTTCACGACCTACACCGAGCCGTCGACCGGCAATACCTACTGGGCCTTCAAGTCGCTGTCGGTGAACATCGGCCGCCAGCACAACCGCGGCATCGACTGGGACGCGACCTCGCGCTACCGCTTCGGCTGGGGTACCTTCACCGCCACGGTCAACGGCACCCACATGCTGAAGTCGGACTACACCCTGCCGGGTACCGATAACCAGTGGACCAATAGCCTGGACTTCTTCGGCGTGAACAATGCCGTGACCTTCCGCAACCTGGCCCGCTTCAGCGGCACTCTGGAAACCGGCAACCTGTCGAACACGGTCATGCTGAACTACCGCAACGGCTACACCGATGCCTCGGCAACGGTGCGCAATACCGGGACCAACGCCAACGAGACCATCCGTCTGGACGTGCCTTCGTACATCACCATGGACTGGCAGACCCGCTACCGTCTGGGCCAGGCGATCACCCTGCGTCTGGGCGTGAAGAACCTGCTCGACAGGCAGCCGCCGCTGTCGCTGCGCGCTTCGTCCGGCCACCAGGTCGGCTATGACCCGCGCTATGCCGATCCGCTGGGCCGTCAGGTGTACGTGACGGGTAACTACAAGTTCTAAGTCCTGCAAGCCTCATGCCGCCGGGGCCTTCCCGGCGGCATACCACAATCAGAATTTATATTCCGCGCTGAAGCCGGCCATCCATTGCCGCCCCGGCGCCGCCTCGTAGTAGCGCTTGTTGGCATCAGCGACAATCACCGAGCCGATGTAATTCCTGTCGAAGATGTTATTCAGGCGGACGAACTGCTTGAAATGCCAGCGCTCGATTTCCTGCCGTGCCTGGAAGCGCAGATTCATCACCGTATAACCGGGCGCCGGCCGTTCGGTGTTCGTGTCCTCCGCAAATACCTTGCTGTTCGCAATCGTCTCGACTGCCGCGCCGAAGCGTCCGGCATCGTCTTTCCAGGCAAGCTCGCCATACAGGCTCGCGCGTGGAACGCCCGGCAGGCGCCTGCCCGGCTGCACCGTACCGAAGCCGGTTTCATAAGTCGCACGAACGGTGCTCAGCGCCAGCCTGGCGTTCCAGCCCGCCGCGATCGGTGTATCGAGCGAGACCTCGGCGCCGCGCCGCAGGGTCTGGGCCGCGTTCTTGTAGCTGGTGCGTCCCGCCACCGAACTGTCGACCACCAGTTCATCGTCGGTGCGCACCTGGAACAGCGCCGCGTCTAGGCGCGTATCGGAGCCCAACACGGTCTTGGCGCCGATCTCCAGGTGGCGGCTTTTTGCCGGCGCCAGCCTGAAGTTGAAGCCGGTGCCGCCGCTCGAATAGAACAGCTCGTTCAGGGTCGGCGTCTCGAAGCCGCGCGCGGCGCTGGCGTACAGGTTCAGGCCGCGCTGCACCTTGTACAGCACGCCCAGCACCGGAGTGGTCCGCCGGTAATCGATCCTGCCGCTGTCGTTGCCGTTGCTGAGGAAGCGGTCGTCGACCTCCACCTTCAGGCGGCTGTGGCGCAGGCCGGCCGTGACGACCCAGGGGCCGCCCTGCCATTCGGTCTGCACATACGGATCGACATTGGTCAGCACATCGTCCTCGTCGCGCCGCAAGGCTCCCTTGACGCCGAAGCGCACGCCGGACTGGTCGGCGATGAAGTTTTCGTAGCCTTGGCGGTCGTCGACGGAGCGGTCGACGGCGAGGCCGACCGTGGTGCTGAGCTTGCCGTTAGCCAGCGGACGCACGAACATCCAGCTGAGATCGGCGCCATAGAACCGGCGGTCGAAATCGACCACACCGCCCGAATGCGTAGGCGGCGCCTGGAAAGCGCGCGAAAAGGCCTGGTACTGGATCACGCGCCGGTTGCCGACATAGACCATGGCGCGCAGGCGATCGTCGCCGAAACGCTGCTCGTAGATGGCGCCGGCCTGCTGGTGGTCGATGCTCTTGCGCGTGTTGTAGCGGTCGGCCAGCGTGCGCTTGGGCGTCTGGGTATCGCTGGCGTCGATTTCGCCTGCCCGCGGATCGCGCTCGAAGGTGGCCCAGGTCACGCCCAGCGGGTCCTGGGTATCGTCCTGGCTCAGGCTGTTGGCGGTGACCGTCAGCTTGCTGCCGGCGTTCGGCTTCATGCTCAGCTTGGCAAAGCCCTGGTCGCGACGCGCCGCACTGTGGGCGCGATAACCCTCGGTGCCGAAGCGGGATGCATCGACGACATAGCCGATGCCATCGGCTTCCCCTTGTGCATTCACATCGGCCTTCCACATGCCGTCGCCGCCGCCCGAGATGTTGGTCTCGACGGTCGGCCGGCCGCGCGGTTCGCGGGTGAACAGCTGGATCACGCCGCCCGAATGGTTGCCGTAGACGACGGAGAAGGGCCCGCGCAGCACTTCGATGCGCTCGGCCATGTCGAGGTTGAAAGTGGCTGCTTGCCCCTGGCCGTCCGGCATGGTCGCCGGGATGCCGTCGGCGATCAGGCGCACGCCGCGCACCCCGAAGGTCGAGCGGGCGCCGAAGCCGCGCGAGGAAATCTGCAGGTCCTGGGCGTAGTTTTCGCGGTTGTGGACCACCAGTCCCGGTACGCCGACCAGGGATTCGGATGCGTTGACGCGCATCTGCGTGTCGCGGATCTGGCGCGCGTCGACGACGTCGATGGCTGCCGGGAAGTCGGCGATGTCGTGTTCGACACGGCTGCCGGTGACGATGACGACCGGTATGCCGGCCGCCTCGCCGGACGCGTTGGCCCCGGGCCCGGCCGCGCCCGCCGGGGAAGCGCCGGCAGCCGCACACAGCGCGGCAATTGCGTTCAGCCTGCATGCAGCATGCTTCATTCCATCTCCTGTCTGGATGCTCTCGTTTTGAATTCGCTCGTTTGCGGTTCAAGCAATATGCCTGCCATCCCGTTTTGCTTGTGAGCGCTGTACCGGCGAGCGCTTGTGACAGCCGGGCACCTGTTCAGGATTTGTACAGTTGGCGCACGGGTGTCCCGATTCCGGCACGGCCGTACACACTGCCTGCACAGGTTTCCACCTGCCGCATGCCTGGCACGGCCCTTGCGAATGCCGGACATATCACAAGACCATTCACAACGGAGACACCATGAAAACGAGAGCCGCCATCGCATGGAAGGCCGGGGAGCCGCTGTCGATCGCCGAGGTCGATCTCGAAGGGCCGCGCGCCGGCGAGGTCCTGGTCGAGATCAAGGCCACTGGCATCTGCCATACCGACTGGTACACGCTGTCGGGCGCCGACCCGGAAGGCCTGTTCCCCGCCATCCTCGGCCATGAAGGCGCGGGCGTGGTGCTCGAAACCGGCCCGGGCGTGACTTCCGTACGTAAGGACGACCATGTCATCCCGCTGTACACCCCCGAGTGCCGCCAATGCAAATTCTGCCTGTCGCAGAAGACCAACCTGTGCCAGGCCATCCGCTCGACGCAAGGCCGGGGTTTGATGCCGGATGCGACCTCGCGCTTTTCGCTCGACGGCAAGCCTCTCTACCACTACATGGGCACGTCGACCTTCTCGAACTACATCGTGGTACCGGAAATCGCAGTGGCGAAAATCCGCGCCGATGCGCCTTACGACAAGGTCTGCTACATCGGCTGCGGCGTCACCACCGGCATCGGCGCGGTGATCTTCACGGCGAAAGTGGAGGTCGGCGCCAACGTGGTCGTGTTCGGCCTCGGCGGCATCGGTTTGAACGTGATCCAGGCGGCCCGCATGGTCGGTGCAGACAGGATCATCGGCGTGGACATCAATCCGGGCCGCGAAGAGATGGCCCGTAAATTCGGCATGACCCACTTCGTCAATCCGACCCAGGTCGAGAACGTGGTCGACGCCATCGTCCAGCTGACCGACGGCGGCGCCGATTACTCCTTCGAGTGCATCGGCAACACGACCACGATGCGCCAAGCGCTCGAGTGCTGCCACAAGGGCTGGGGCCAGTCGATCATCATCGGCGTGGCCGAAGCCGGCAAGGAAATCTCGACCCGTCCGTTCCAGCTGGTGACCGGGCGCGTGTGGAAGGGCTCGGCCTTCGGCGGGGCGCGCGGCCGTACCGACGTCCCGCGCATCGTCGACTGGTACATGGAAAACAAGATCAACATCGACGATCTGATCACCCATCACCTGAGCCTGGAGCAGATCAACGAAGGTTTCGACCTGATGAAGCGGGGCGAGTCGATCCGTTCCGTCGTCGTGTATTGAGCGGCAGTCCAACGACAAGAGGAGACCTACCATGGATAGTCCAGACACTGCAGTGCGTATTCATCCGGCCGTCGATAACGGCATTGCACCGGAAGCGCCGGATTTCACCGGTGGAACCCTGACCTGCCTGTGCGCCACCGATCCGGTGCAGGTCGAGATCACGGGGCAGGTGGCGCACAACCACATCTGCGGCTGCACCAAATGCTGGAAGCCGGCCGGCACGCTGTTCTCCCAGGTGGCCGTGGTGTCGCGCGACAATGTGCGGGTCGTCGCCAACGGCGACAAGCTGCAGCCGGTCGATACCACCGCCGCCATCGTGCGCCATGCCTGCCGCGAGTGCGGCGTACACATGTACGGGCGCATCGAAAACACGGCGCACCCGTTCTTCGGCCTCGACTTCGTGCACCCCGAGCGCTCCAGCCAGCGCGGCTGGGCGGCGCCCACCTTCGCGGCCTTCGTCTCGTCCATCATCGAATCCGGCGCGCGTCCCGAAAACATGGGCGCCGTACGGGCACGGCTCAACGAGATCGGCCTGCCGCCCTACGACTGCCTGTCGCCGCCGCTGATGGACGCGATCTCGACCCACGTCGCCAAAGCCAAGGGCATCCTATGAAGCGCCTGCTCCTGCTTCTGCCGGCACTCCTGGCGGCGCCCGTCGTGGCCCGGGCCCACGATTACCCGACCAGTGGGCGCGTGGAGTACGTGTTGGAGTGCATGCAAAAGCACGACGGCAAGTACGAGTTTCTCTACAAGTGCTCATGCGTGATCGACCGTATCGCCGAGGCGATGCCGTACGAGGATTACGTGGCGATGTCGACTGCCTTGCGCGACCAGTCGCTGGCAGGCGAGCGTGGCGGCGCCTTCCGCGATCCCCCTTCGGTCAGGGACATGGCCGACAGGTACAAGACCATACAGGCCAATGCGAACCAGGCCTGCCATGTGCAGCAGCGCTGAAATAAAAATCGATAGGAGACTACCATGTCATTTCATACGAGACTCATCCGCTGGTGGCCGTGCCTGGCACTGGCTGCTTCGCCGGTATTCGCAGCCGACTCCGATGTGGCGCAGCTGAGCAAGGACCCGAAGAACTGGGCGATGCAGGCCGGCTCCATGAACAACCAGCGTTACAGCGAACTCAAGCAGATCAACAGCAAGAACGCCAGGAATCTGCAAGTGGCCTGGACCTTCTCGACCGGTGTGCTGCGCGGCCATGAAGGCGGCCCGCTGGTCATCGGCGACACGATGTACCTGCACAGCCCTTTCCCCAACAAGGTGTTCGCGATCTCGCTCGAAGACCAGAGCATCCGCTGGAAATACGAGCCGAAGCAGGATCCGACCGTGATCCCGGTCATGTGCTGCGATACCGTCAACCGCGGCCTGGCCTACGCGAACGGCAAGATCTTCCTGCAGCAGGCCGACACGACCCTGGTGGCGCTGGACGCCAGGACCGGCGCCGAGCTGTGGAAGACCAAGGTGGGCGACCCCAAGATCGGTGAAACCACGACCAATGCGCCGCACATCTTCAAGGACAAGCTGCTGACCGGTATCAGCGGCGGCGAATTCGGCGTGCGTGGCCGCATCGCCGCCTACGATCCGAACACGGGCAAGCTGCTGTGGAAGGCGTTCAGTACCGGGCCGGACAAGGACATGCTGATCGACCCGTCCAGGACCATGACCTGGACCGATGGCAAGATGGCGCCGGTCGGCCCCGATTCCTCGCTCAAGAGCTGGCAGGGCGACCAATGGAAGCTGGGCGGCGGCACCACCTGGGGCTGGTACAGCTACGATCCGCAGCTGAACCTGGTCTACTACGGCAGCGGCAACCCGAGTACCTGGAACCCGCGCCAGCGTCCGGGCGACAACAAGTGGTCGATGACGATCTTCGCCCGCGACCTCGACACCGGCGTCGCGAAATGGGTCTACCAGATGACGCCGCACGACGAGTGGGACTATGACGGCGTCAACGAGATGATCCTGGTCGACATGAAGGTCAAGGGCCAGCCGCGCAAGGCGCTGGTGCACTTCGACCGCAACGGCTTCGCCTACACGATGGATCGCCAGAGCGGCGAACTGCTGGTGGCCGAAAAATACGATCCGGTCGTGAACTGGGCCAGCCACATCGACATGAAGAGCGGCCGGCCGGTGGTGGTGGCGAAGTACAGCACCGACAAGAACGGCCCCGACGTCAACTCGAAGGGCATCTGCCCGTCGGCCCTCGGCACCAAGGACCAGCAGCCGGCCAGCTACTCGCCCAAAACCGGCCTGTTCTATGTCCCGACCAACCACGTGTGCATGGATTACGAGCCTTTCCAGATCGAGTACACGGCCGGCCAGCCGTACGTCGGCTCGACCCTGTCGATGTATCCGGCGCCGAACAGCCATGGCGGCATGGGTAACTTCATCGCCTGGGACGCCAGCGCCGGCAAGATCGTCTGGTCCAAACCGGAGAAATTCTCGGTATGGAGCGGCGCCCTGTCGACTGCCGGTGACGTCGTGTTCTACGGCACCCTGGAAGGCTATATCAAGGCGGTCGACAACAGCGGCAAGGAGCTGTGGAAGTTCAAGACCCCGTCCGGCATCATCGGCAACGTCACGACCTGGGAGTACAAGGGCAAACAGTACATCGGCGTGCTGTCGGGGATCGGCGGCTGGGCCGGTATCGGTCTGGCGGCCGGCCTGACCAAGGGAACGGAAGGCCTGGGCGCGGTCGGCGGTTACAAGGACCTGGTCAAGTACACCGAACTCGGTGGCGTGTTGACCGTGTTCGCCCTGCCTGACCGCTGATCTCCACGATTCGCACCGATCGCAGCATCCGCAGCAAGCGGCCGCCGGCAGGACGCCGGCGGCCGGCTCTCGACCTTACCGGAATCGATATGAACAAATTCGTCAAGCTGATGTTGAGCGCGGCCGTTTGTATGAGCGCCATGGCCGCCGTGCCCGCCCTTGCCGGCGATGCTGCCACGCCTGCCGGCGCAGCGCCGTACAAGGTTACCGACGGCAACAAGGTAGATGCCCAGACCCTGAGCGGCTGGAAGACCTGGCGCGCGCTGGCCTGCGAACGCTGCCACGGCGCAGCCCAGGAAGGCATGGTCGGGCCCTCGCTGGTGAACAGCCTGAAGGTGCTGACCAAGGACCAGTTCAAGGAAACCGTGCTGCACGGGCGGATCGAGAAGGGCATGCCCAATTTCGACGGCAGCAAGATGGTGGTCGAGAACATCGACAACCTCTACGCTTACTTGAAGGGGCGTTCGGATGGCGCGATCCAGCCCGGCCGCCTGCAGGAGATCGGCAAATGAGCTGGCGCATGCGGTGGGGCAGGGTAGCGGCGGCCGTGGCGCTGTCTTGCCTGGCGGGCACGGGTGCCGCCCAGCAGGCAGCGAATGACGAGGGCCCCGGCCGGGACAAGGTGCTGCGCGTCTGCCAGGATCCCAACAACCTGCCGTTCTCGAACCGGGCCGAAGCGGGCTTCGAAAACAGGATCGCGGCCCTGTTTGCCCAGGAGCTGGGCTGGAAACTGGAACACACCTGGTTCCCGCAGCGGATCGGCTTCATCCGCAATACGCTGCGCGCCAAGGTGGAGGATTCGGACCGCTACAAGTGCGATCTGGTGACAGGGGTCCCGGTCGGCTACGAGTTGGCCGCCACTACCCGGCCTTACTACCACTCGACCTTTGCGCTGGCTTATGTAAAGGGCAAGGGCCTGGACGGCGTGCACAGCCTGGACGACCTGGCGGCGCTGAATCCCGAGCAGCGCCGCAAACTGCGGATCGGCGCCTTCATGGCCACGCCGGTGACTGAATGGCTGATGCAGAACAGGCTCATGGACCAGGTCAGCTGGTACCAGCACCAGACCGGCGATGCCGAGCAATATCCAGGTGAGATCATCGAGCGCGACCTTGCCAGCGGCAAGATCGACGTGGCCTTTGCCTGGGGCCCGATCGCCGGCTACTTCGCGCGCAATACGCGTGGCGTGCCGATCGTCGCCGTTCCGATCGCCTCGCGCCCCGGCATGAAACTCGATTTCGAGATCGCGATGGCCGTACGCCACGGCGACAAGGCGTTCCGGCAACGCATCGACCAGCTGATCGCCGCCAACCAGGCCAGGATCGACACCATCCTCACCGACTACGGCGTGCCGCTGGTCGACCAGCAGGGCCGGGCGCTGGCGCCGCAACGGGCGGGCAAACCATGACGAACGGGCGCGTATTCCTTCGCATGCGCTTGCCGTGCGCCGGCGCGGCGCTGGCCGTGCTGCTTGCGCTTGGCGCCGGTACGGCCACCGCCCAGCCGGTGTCGCCTGCCGAAACCCTGCTGTTCGAGACCGATCACCTGGCGCGGCTGAAGGCGCCGGCCACGCTGGTGTACAGCTTCCGCAAGGAGAGCAATGTCGAACCGGGCTTCAAGGACGAAGTGCGGCTCGAGCTTGCGAAGGTCAACGGCAAGCTGAGCGCGACCCTGCATTTCCTCACCGGCGAGCACAAACAGGAGATCCCGGCCCTGGAAGAGGCGCATGGCAATCCGGTGCTGCTCGGCTTTCTCGAGCACGACATCGCCGAGATGAAACGCCTGACCGGCGGCTCGACCAGCTATTTTCGCAAGCGCATCCGGATGGCGCTGGCCGAGGGCGCGCAGGTCACCCTGCAGCCGATCACCTACCAGGGCAAGACCGTGCAGGCACAGGCGGTGCGCATCCAGCCCTACCTGAACGACCCGATGCATGCGCGTTTCGAGAAATACCTGCGCAAGGCCTATACCTTCGTGCTCAGCGAGCAGGTGCCGGGCGGCCTGTATCAGCTGCACAGCTCGCTCGGGAAGCCCGAGGCGGTGCGGACGGCGGCAAAGCCGGCAGACGCGCCCGTGATCGATGAAACCCTGACCCTGATCAGCGTCACTCCCAAGCAGCCTTGAGCAGCCGAAGACAGCAGCAGGAGACATGCGATGGCGCCGTTGAAAGTACTCGCATTCGATTACGCGACCGCGGGCGGCCCGATGCCGCGACGGCTGCCAAGGTCGCTCAGGCGCCAGAGCGACATGCTGCTGCAAGCCTTGCAGGCCGATTTGCGGGCGCTGCCCGGTGTCGAGCTCAAGACGATGGCGCCGGCGCCTGCGCACGACGCGTCCCAGCCGCAGCAGGCGTTCATCGAACGCTTCGAAGCCTGTGTGGAGGCCGCCGATGCCGTCTGGCCGCTGGCAAGCGAATCGGAAGGGCTGCTGGAGCGTCTGTCGCGCGAGATTTTGCAGGCCAAGCGCATCCTGCTGGGCAGTGCGCCCGGCGCGGTGCGGGTGGCGGCCAGCAAGCGTGAGGTCGCGCGTGCACTGGCCGATGGCGGCGTACCGGTTGCGGCCGCCTACAGCCCGCATGCGGTCCTGCCCGACGAGCGAGGCGCATGGGTCGTCAAACCCGACGATGGCGCCGGCTGCTTCAATATCCGCCTGTTCAGCGACCGTGGCTCGGCGCTGGCCTGGATCCGTGCCGCTGCGGCCGAGGGTTATGTGCTGCAGCCCTTCATCGCCGGGAAACTGGGCAGCCTGTCGCTGCTGTGCTGCGATGGCGTGGCACGGGTATTGAGCTGCAACCTGGAGCGCGTCGCCATGCGCAACAACCGCTTTCATTTCCTCGGCAGTACCGTCAACGGCTTGGGCGACCATGATGGGGCGCTCGATCGCCTGGCGCAGCAGGTCGCGGCGGCGATTCCCAGCCTGTGGGGCTATGTCGGCGTCGATTTCGTCCTCACCGACCATGGCGCCGTGGTCCTCGACGTCAATCCGCGGCTGACCGCCGCCTACGCCGGGCTGCATGCCTCGATCGGCCACAATCCCGCCGGCCTGGTGATCGAATTGCTGAAGGGACCTGCCGCCATGCCCGGGCCACTGAGCGCGCGGCGCGCCGTCAGCGTCGACCTCGGCGACGAAACCAACTGAGCGGGCTCAGCGGATCGCCACACCCCATGGCAGCTTGCCGACCGGGATGTCGCGCAGCTTGACGCGGTTTGCCGTGTCGATCACCGACACGCTGTTCGAACGGCCATTCGCCACGTACAGCTTCTTGCCGTCCGGTGTCAGCGCCATGTTCCAGGGGCGCTGACCAACGGGAATCGTGGCCACGATCTGGTTGGTGGCGGTGTCGATGACCGACACGCTGCCGTCGCCGCCATTCGACACATAGACCTGTTTGCCGTTCGGGTGCACGGCGATACCGTTCGCGCGCAGCCCGGCCTTGACGCGGGCAAGGATGGCGAAGCGCTCGGTGTCGATGACGAAGACCTCGTTGGCGTTTTCCGTCGCCACGTAGGCGCGGCTGCTGTCGGGCAGGAAGCCGATGCCGCGCGGACGGGCGCCGACAGGCACCTGAGCCACTTGTTTGCGTGTGGTGAAATCGATGATGTCGACCGCGTCGCCTTCCTCTGCACTGACGAACAGCAGGCGCCCATTCGGACTGAACACGGCGTGCTCCGGGTTCTTGCCATGCACCTTGATCGAAAACGCCAAGGCATTGCTGCGGGTGTCGACCACGGCGATATCGTTCTTGCCTTCGACCGCAGCCACTACCCAGCGGCCATCCGGGGAGATTGAGACGCCCTCGGGCGACTCGCCCAGGGTGACAGCGGCGCCCGGCTTGCGGGAGACGAGGTCGACCAGCTGCAGACGGTTGTTGGGCTGGTCGCTGACGTACAGCCAGCGGCTGTCGGCGCCGACGGCAAGACCGCGCGGCTTGCTGCCGGCAGGTATTTCCGCCACGACCTTGTCGGTGGCGGTGTCGATCACGGACACGGTGCCGGCGCCTTCGTTGGGCACATAGGCGAAGGGCTCGGCATGCAGAAGGGGCGGCAAGGTAGCCAGCCATACGAGAGCGATCGGGAGAATGCGGTTCGGCTTGAAGGTCATCGGGGTTCCAGGGGAAGGTCGGGATGGGGATGGAGGCCGCGCTCGGTGCGCCGCGGCCACATGCGCCACAACAGGCCGTCGCGGTCGATCAGCATGTGCTTGGCAACCGCGAGTACGTGCAGGGCAACGAACAAGGCGAGCAGCAGGGCGGCCACATGGTGGGTACCGTTGAAGAACGCATACAGCGTCTTGTCCTCGGGTCCCCAGGGCGGCATCTGAACGACGTTGAAGAATTTGACGCCGTACTTGCTGAAATTCGAGGCCAGGTAGCCGGACAGCGGCAATGTCAGCATGCACAGGTACAGGGCGGCGTGGCTGAGCCTGGCGATATGCCGCTGCCATGCCGGCATCGAAGCCGGCAAGGGTGGCGGCCTGTGGGCCAGCCGCCACGCGATGCGCAGCACGATCAGCAGGCCGATTACGATGCCGCTGCTCTTGTGCAAGTTGACGTAGATGGCGCGGTCGGGCGTCCCGCGCGGAATGTCTTCCAGAATCAGGCCGAAGGCGAACTGGCCGAGCAGCAGCAGGGCGATCAGCCAGTGCAGGGCGATGGCGGTCGTCGTGTAGCGGTCGCGCATGGACTTGTGCATGAGTCGCCGTCTAGTGAACGAGGGATTTTTCGGGCGGCTTGATGTTCAGCCGCTGCAGCTTGCGGTACAGCGTATTGCGGCTGATATCCAACTCACGCGCAACACCGCTCAGGTTCCACTCGTGGCGCTGAAGGACCTGCAGCAGTGCCCGCCGCTCGGCGCTTTCGAGCGTGTTCAGACTGGCGTCGACCGGTGCGTCGACTGCGGCGTCTGCGCCAGGCGCTGGCGCCAGGTCGACGGCGCCCGTCTGGAACTCCGGCGGCAGGTCGCGCACGGTCAGGCGGTCCGTTTCGCGCAGCGCAATCATGCTGCGCAACAGGTGGCGCAGCTGGCGCACATTGCCGGGCCAGCGCTGTTGTTCGAGCAGGGCGAGCAGCCGCGCGTCGAGTTCGACCGGGCCATCCTCGTCGCTTTCTTCCGCCGCCAGACGACGTATCAAGGCGCCGCGGTCGGCACGCTCGCGCAGCGGGGGCAAGGTCAGCGTGATGCCTTGCAGACGGTAATACAGGTCTTCGCGGAATTCGCCCGAGGCGATCTTCTTCGGCAGGTCGCAGTGGGTGGCGCTGATCAGGCGGATGTCGAGCTTGACCGGGGTCTCGCTGCCGAGCGGTATCACTTCCCGCTCCTCGAGCACCCGCAGGAGCCGCGCCTGCAGGGCGACCGGCATGTCGCCTATCTCGTCGAGGAAAAGCGTGCCGGAATTGGCTTGCAGGAGCTTGCCGCGCTGCCCGTCCTTGCTGGCGCCGGTGAAAGCGCCGGAACGGTAGCCGAACAGTTCGCTTTCGATCAGCGATTCCGGTATCGACGCACAATTGATTGCAATGAAAGGGCGGCTGGCGCGGCTGCCGGACGCGTGGATCGCACGTGCGAACATCTCCTTGCCCGTACCGGTTTCGCCCAGCAGCATGATCGCGACGTTACGCTCGAGGACCCGTTTGGCTTTCTCGACGTTGGCAGCCATGAGAGGGTCGCCGAACTGCAGCTTGTCGAGCGGACTGTCGGGCGGAGGCGGCGCTTCTTGTTTCGCGGCGATGCCGGGCAACAGGCCGATATGTGCCGCATGGCGACCGCCGGCCGTTGCCACCGGCTGGTAGACGACGGCAAAAAAGCGCGCGCCGTTGCGGATTTCGAAGATCGGTACCGGATGAAAGGCTTTCCTGACCGTGCTGTCGATGAGGCCGGAAAAGGTAATGTTGAACAGTTCGGTGATGTCGCGGCCGACGATGTCGCTGCGGTCGGCCAGGCCCAGCTGGAACAGGGCGGAGCGGGTGGCTGCCAGCACCTTGCCGGTAACGCTCAGGGCGATCGCGCCTTCGCTCAGCGTACCGACAAACTCGGGGCGGTTATGAAAACGCAGGATGAAGTCATGGCGGAACTGGTGCAGAAATACCCGGTTTTCGATCATCTGCACCGACATGCTGACCAGGGCCAGCGTGTGCTGCTGGGCCAGGCGCGACTCGCCGGAGGCATCGAGTACGCCGACGAGCTCGCCGTCATGGTCGAAAATGGGTGCCGCCGCGCAAGAGAGGCCGGTGTTGCGCGACAGGTAGTGTTCGTCCTGGTGCACGGTCACGGGACGGCGTTCGAACAGGCAGGTGCCCATCCCGTTGGTGCCCTGCGCGCGTTCGCTCCAGACTGCGCCCGGCATCAGGCCGGTCTTCGATGCGGCGTGGGTAAAGGCAGGATCGCCAAAATAGTTGAGCAGCACGCCTTCGCGGTCGGTCAGCATGATCGCATAACCGGAACCCGCCAACTGCTGGTACAGGTTGGCCATCTCGACTTTGGCGACGGCCTGCACGTCGGCCAGGCGCTCCTGGCGCTCGCATAATTCGGCAGGGGAGACCACTTCGGGCTCCGCACAGGTACCTGGGTCGAGCCGATATTCGTCGAGGCATCGGATCCAGGACTGGGTGATGCGGCTTGCAGTTGCGATCCGTCCGGGTCCGCTTCGGCTCTGAACGACCGAGCGGACACGATTGACGTGTTCCACGGCAAAGTTCGGCATGCTGTCTCCTGCGTCCTCACTCATGGCCCACGTTCAGCGTCGACCACGGTCTGTTATTTTATGGACTGTTATCGAGTTGCAACCACAGCACTAGATACTACTCCCGGCAGCGAATAGTTCAAGTGGTTCCGGGTATTTTCTCCCGCTCGTCTCACCGGCGACGCATCACTTTCGGGAATCCAGACGGAAATCAGCGTTTGTTGAATGAGAGGGAACTCCGTACCGGCTATGCGGTCTTGTTTTACTCGGGTGACTCGCCAACGCAACAGGGCTTGTGCAGTCGCCGTAAGTTTTGCTATAGTTCGCGTCCTGCTTCTGCAGCGCACGAAAAGTTTAATGGAATCAACGAATTAAACTTGTATAAACGACCAAGTCGAGTGCGCTGAAGAAAAACGAGGGGTTGACGAGTTAAGCGAATTACTGCATAATCTCACTTCTCTGCTGCTGACGAACAAAACGATTCGCCGGATGCAGCAAGGCAGTACCGAATACGATCTTTAACAATCAACAGTCGATAAGTGTGGGCGTTTGATGAAGTGCCAGCAGCTGCGTAAGTGGCTGCTGAATGCTTAAATTATCAAATGTTCACAAAAAGTATAACGTTGCTCAGCAATGAGTAACGGTCAGTATTTTGAGTGAGCGAAATCGATCCAGTGGATCGATTTCGAAACCGGAGCAATCTGGTTTCGACAAACAGAGATTAAACTGAAGAGTTTGATCCTGGCTCAGATTGAACGCTGGCGGCATGCTTTACACATGCAAGTCGAACGGCAGCGCGGGGCAACCTGGCGGCGAGTGGCGAACGGGTGAGTAATA
>Ga0308166_1002483_pt1 | contig 16920 bp, 18 predicted proteins | sample PhyCR2_2_FD_202137 | JGI IMG/M metagenome (GOLD analysis project Ga0308166, IMG submission 202137) | Phyllosphere microbial communities from UC Gill Tract Community Farm, Albany, California, United States - DLSLCC.R2 | ecosystem: Host-associated > Plants > Phyllosphere > Unclassified | place... | reverse complement strand
CGAGCGGCGCGTAGATATCCAGCGTTTCGCGTGCCATGCCTTCCGGCGCCGGGCGTTTCGTCTGCGCGAGCCAGCGCAGCGACTGCAGCCGCGACGCCAGCCGGATCAACACCACACGAATGTCCTGCGCGAAAGCCAACAACATCTTGCGCAATGCTTCGACTTGCGCGCGGCGCGCTTCCGCTTCGTTCTTGCGCGTGATGCTGGCATCGGTCGGGCTGACGAGGCCGGCAATCGCGCCAATGCGCAAGAGTTGCCGCACGTCGTGCACGAGCTTGACAACCTCGGCACCGAATGCGGGCTCGAGCGCCTTTTCGTTGTCCATTGCCAGCGTGGGCAACAGAAACAGGGCGGCCGCCTGCAACGACGGCGTATCGACGCGCAGCCCTTCAAGGATGGCGATCGTGCCGCGCGCGTGCGACTCCAGCGGCTCGCCGGTCAGCGTGACGCTGTCCGCGGCATTGGCCGCAAGATATTCGATCGCACGTGCGACCTGCTCTGCCGCCGATCCGGGCCCCTCGGCCGGCCGTTCGGTCTTGTTCTCCATGATGCGTCCTGCTTGCGTCTCGCCTGTTGGGCGACAGGCTCAGCTCTTCTGCGCGGCCGTCACGACGATTTCGATGCGGTACTTCGGATTGGCCAGCGCGGCTTCAACGGTGGCGCGCGGCGGCGAGTTCTTTGAATCGGCGGCAACCCACTGGTCCCACACCTTGTTCATCTCGCCAATCTCGCCTATGTCTTTCAGGAAGATCTGGCACATCAGGATGCGCGTCTTATCGCTGCCGTTGGCGGCCAGCACGCGGTCGATGATGGCGAGCACCTCTGCCGTCTGCTCGGCAATGCCGGCGTCCAGTGTGGTCTCTGGCACCTGGCCTGCCACATAGACGACACCGTTGTAGACGGCTGCGTCGGAATAGCGATGTTCGACGTTGTAACGTTTCAGTTCAGTGCTCATCTTGCAAATCGAATGGGGTCAAGCAACCGGTCATTGACCGAGAAAGAACTTGCGGGCGATCGCCACCTGATCCGGCTGGATGAAGGTCGGCGCATGGCCCACGTCGGGAATTTCCACCGTGTTCACATGCTGGCCACGCTGCATCATGGCTTCAACGGTCTCTCGCGTCAGCAAATCGGAATGCGCGCCGCGCACCACCAGCACCTCGCCGGGAATCGCCTCGAACAGTTTCCACAGCGTGGCTTCGCCGGCGGCGATCATTTCTGGCGTGGTGTTCTTGAATGGCTCCGCCAGGCGCGGATCGTAATGCAGGATCCACTCGCCGCCCTGGGGTTTCAGGATCGCGGCATTCAGTTCACGCCATTGCTCCGGCGTGTGGGGGCCGAATGAAGCGCTGATCGTCTTGAGGTAAGCCAGCCCTTCATCGAAGGTCTTGAAGCGGACATTCAGACCGAGGTAAGCACCGATGCGCGTCAACGACGACTCCGTCACGCGCGGGCCCACATCGTTGAGCAACAACTTGCGAATCGGCGATTTCGGCAGGCCCGCCAAGCCGATGCCGATCAGGCCACCCATCGAGGTACCGAACCAGTCGACCGACTCGGCATTCACGCGGGCGAGCAGCGTGACCATGTCGGACGCGTATTGCGGCAGCACATAGCCCTTCGGATCGGCAAGCCAATCGGAGCGCCCACGGCCGACCACATCGGGGCAGATGACGCGATAGTCATTGCACAGCGCCTGCGCCAGTACGTCGAAATCGCGCCCCGTGCGCGAGAGGCCATGCACGCAAACCAGCACACGCGGATTCTGCGAATCGCCCCACTCGTGATACGCCATCCGGTGCAAGCCGGACGGGCTCAGGCACTGCACGAAGGCAAGGCGCGGCGAAACTGGCATGAACAACTCCTACACGTGAATGACGGAGACAGCGAAGCCTGATTGTACGCGGGCCGGCAAGCATGCGGCGGTGCAGCAGACGCCCACGCCGATCAAAAACAAAAAAGCCTCGCCGCGGCGAGGCTTTTTCTGACGCAGATCGGCTTACTGCGCGACCCAGCCACCATCCATGTTCCACGCCACGCCGCGCACCTGCTCAGCCGCATCGCTGCACAGGAAGACCGCCAGCGCACCGAGCTGATCGGGCGTAACGAACTCGCCCGAAGGCTGCTTTTCCATGAGCAGATCCTTCTTGGCCTCGAGCGCGGACAGGCCATCTTTCTCGGCGCGCGCATCGATCTGCTTCTGCACGAGCGGCGTCAGCACCCAGCCCGGACAGATCGCGTTGGACGTGATGCCCGTCTGCGCCGTCTCCAGCGCCACCGATTTGGTGAAGCCGACGATACCGTGCTTGGCCGCCACATACGCCGATTTTTGCGCCGATGCCACCAAGCCATGCGCTGACGCGATATTGATGATGCGGCCCCAGTTCTTGCGTTTCATGCCAGGCACGGCAAGCCGCGTCGTGTGGAAAGCCGAGGTGAGGTTGATGGCGATGATGGCGTCCCAGCGCTCGGTCGGGAAATCTTCGACGTTGGCCACGTACTGGATACCGGCGTTGTTGACGAGGATGTCCACGCCACCAAATTCTGCGTCGGCATAGGCGAACATTGCCTCGATCTCGGCCGGCTTGCTCATGTCGGCGCCGTGGTATCCGATACGGATGGCGTTCTTGCCTGCCGCCGCGATCTGCGCCTTGGGCGCTTCCACATCGCCAAAGCCGTTCATGATGATGTTGGCGCCCTGCGCGGCCAGCGAGCAGGCGATACCTAGACCGATACCGCTGGTCGAGCCCGTAACGAGGGCGGTTTTTCCTTGCAGCATTGCGGTCTCCGAATTACAGCAGGTTGACGCCAGTCTTGGCCTGGATCTCTTCGCGCGAAACGCCCGGCGCGGTTTCAACCAACTTCAGGCCCTGCTCGGTCACGTCGATCACGCCGAGGTCCGTAATGATGCGATCGACCACACCCACGCCCGTCAGCGGCAGCGTGCACTTGGGCAGCAGCTTCAGGTCTTCGGTGCCGTCCTTTTTCTTGGCGGTATGCTCCATCAGCACGATCACGCGCTTGACGCCGGCCACGAGGTCCATTGCGCCGCCCATGCCCTTGACCATCTTGCCGGGGATCATCCAGTTGGCAAGGTCGCCGGTCTCGCTCACCTGCATCGCCCCGAGAATCGACAGATTGATCTTGCCGCCGCGAATCATCGCAAAGCTCTGATCGCTGCCGAAGATTGCGCTGCCAGGCAGTGTGGTCACGGTCTGCTTGCCCGCGTTGATCAGGTCGGCGTCAACTTCGTCCTCCGTGGGGAACGGGCCGATGCCGAGCATGCCGTTTTCGCTTTGCAGCCAGACTTCCTTGTCGCCGGTGTGGTTGGCAACCAGCGTCGGAATGCCGATGCCGAGGTTGACGTAGAAGCCGTCTTGCAACTCCTGGGCAGCGCGCGCCGCCATTTGGTCTTGTGTCCAGGCCATGTCGGTCTCCTTAGTTGGCTGCTCGGATGGTGCGCTTTTCGATGCGCTTCTCGGGCGTGGCATTGAGCACCATGCGGTGCACGTAGATGCCCGGCAGATGAATGTCGTCCGGTGCCAAGTCGCCCACTTCAACGATCTCTTCGACTTCGACGATGCAGATCTTGCCGGCGGTGGCCGCAGCCGGATTGAAGTTGCGTGCGGTCAGGTTGAAACGCAGGTTGCCGGACTTGTCGGCCACCTGCGCCTTCACCAGCGCCACATCGGGTACCAGCGAGCGCTCCATGACGTACGTCTCACCGTCAAACTCGCGCAGCTCCTTGCCTTCGGCTACCAGCGTGCCGACGCCGGTCTTGGTGAAGAACGCCGGGATGCCGGCGCCGCCGGCGCGCAGTTTTTCGGCCAGCGTGCCTTGCGGCGTGAATTCCAGCTCGAGTTCGCCAGCCAGGTATTGGCGCTCGAACTCCTTGTTCTCGCCCACATAGGACGAAATCATTTTCTTGATCTGACGGGTTTCGAGCAGCAGGCCGAGGCCAAAGCCGTCAACGCCCGCGTTGTTGGAGATGCATGTAAGCCCCTTGACGCCCGAATCGCGCAGCGCGGCAATCAGCGCTTCCGGAATGCCGCACAGGCCGAAGCCGCCCACGGCGATGGTCTGGCCGTCCTTGACGACGCCCGCGAGCGCCTCGCTCGCGCTGGCGAAGATTTTGTTCATGCGTGCTCCTTCCTTGGTGGTCCAACAAATCCGGCAGGGTTTTGACCGATCACACAGTTGGGGTTTGTGCGATGCAGCGCCGGAAAATAGTAACGATACAATCTGGCGAGAATACGCAAGCGTCGCGCGACGCAGCAATACGTACGAATACATATGCCCGCCCTCGACTACCAAACTGCGTTCCAGCTTGCCCCTGTCGGCATGGTGATGTCCCGCGAGCGGGTGATGCTCGACGTCAACGACGAAGCCGCTCGCATCTTCGGCCACGCGCGCACGAAGATGATCGGGCAGTCGTTCGAGCTGCTTTATCCGACGCACGACGAATACGAGCGCACCGGCGCGCGCATCATCCCCGTCATGAATGCGCGCGGCAGCTATTCCGACGAACGCATCATGAAGCGCGCCAATGGCGAACTGTTCTGGTGCCACGTCACGGGCCGGGCGCTAGACCGCGCCAAACCGCTGGGCGAAGGCATCTGGACGTTCGAAGACCTGTCTGCACATCGCCCCGTTACCGCAGCGCTCACGCCTCGCGAACGCGACATCGCCGCGCAACTGGTCGAGGGCAAAACCAGCAAGCAGATCGGCAAGCAGTTGGAGATCAGCCCGCGCACGGTGGAAATCTACCGCGCGCGGTTGATGAAGAAGTACGCCGCCAACACCTCGCTCGAACTTGTGCAGCGGCTGATGGGGCACTAAGCCCCCACGCTTTACACCATGCCGTCGTCGGCGTTGATGACGGCACCGTTGATGAAGTCCGACTGATCCGACGCCAGCAGCAGGATCAGCCCATCCAGGTCTTCCGGCTTGCCGACGCGCTTGCGCGGCAGCATCTGCACCAGCTTCTGACCGGGTTCGGTTTCCCAGTGATGATGATTGATTTCGGTATCGATATAGCCCGGGCAGATCGCGTTGGTATTGATGCCGTAACGACCCCACTCCAGCGCCATGGCCTTGGTCATGTGCACCACGGCCGCCTTGCTCATGCAATACACGCCGATCTGCGACAGCACCTTCAAACCCGCCACGGATGCAATGTTGACGATGCGCGACTGCGGCAGCGGCGAGCCGTTCTTCTCAGCGCCCTTGGCCCGCGCAATCATGCGCTTGGCCGTTTCCTGCGCCACAAAGAAGGCGCCGCGCGTGTTGGTGTCGAATACGAAATCGAAGTCGTCCGGCGTAACGTCCACCATGCGCTGCGTGGTCGATACACCCGAATTGTTGACCAGGATGTCGATCGTTCCGGCTTCGGTTTCAGCGTGGGCGATGGCCGATCGGATGCTGTCCGGGTCAGTCACGTCCAGCCGGACGACGTGGGCGCTGCCGCCCTTCGATTCGATGTCGGCGCGCAGTTCTTTCAGGCGCTCGACACGGCGCGAGGCCAGCACGACCTTCGCGCCGGCGGCCGCCAGCGTGTGCGCGAAACGCGCGCCCAGGCCGCTGGACGCGCCCGTGATCAGCGCGACCTTGCCTTCCAGATTGATCGACAAACCCATGATGCGTGTTCCCCGTGTGTTGGTTTGGCATGCGCCGGGCTGCTCCAAAGCAACACCGGCATGTGATTTGAGCGCAGCTTAGCAAAAAATCGAACGATCGTTCAGAAATTCCCCTTGCTGCATCCGGGCGTGTCCCGGACAATGCGGAAAATTCTAATGCAGCAATCCGTCATACCAATAAGCAAACGCCCTACAAGCGAAGAGACACTTATGAACCAGCAGCAGCTCCTCGAACAATACGGCCCGCGAGAGTCCATGGAGTATGACGTCGTTGTCGTTGGCGGCGGCCCCGCCGGCTTGGCGACAGCGATTCGCATCAAGCAACTGGCTGCCGAGACGGGCAAGGATGTGTCCGTCGTCGTGCTGGAAAAGGGTTCCGAGCCGGGTGCACACATTCTTTCGGGCGCGGTGATGGACCCGCGTGCCATCAACGAACTTCTCCCTAACTGGAAGGCCGACGGCGCCCCGCTCAACCAGGCGGTCACCGGCGACGACGTGCTCTTCCTGAGCGAGACCGACGCCAAGCGTACGCCCGACTGGCTCGTGCCGCGTAACTTCCACAACCACGGCTGCTACGTGGTTTCGCTGTCGAACGTGGTCAAGTGGATGGCCGCGCAGGCCGAAGCGCTGGGCGTGGAGATCTTCCCCGGTTTTGCTGCCGCAGAAGTGCTTTACGACGACAAAGGTGCGGTGCGCGGCGTGGCCACCGGCAACATGGGCATCGGCAAAGACGGCGAGCCAACAGAGAACTTCCAGCTCGGCATGGAGTTGCTCGGCAAATACACCATCTTCGCGGAAGGCGCGCGCGGCCATCTCGGCCGCCAGCTGCTGGAAAAATTCAAGCTCAACGCCGGCAAGGACCCGCAGACCTTCGCCATCGGCATCAAGGAACTCTGGGAAATCGACCCGGCAAAGGCCAAACCTGGCCTCGTTGTGCACACTGCCGGCTGGCCGATGGAAGACGACACCTTCGGCGGCGGCTTCCTGTATCACCTGGAAGACAACAAGGTCACGCTCGGCTTCGTGATCGGGCTGGACTACAAGAACCCGTGGATGAGCCCATTCGAAGAAATGCAGCGCTGGAAGGCCCACCCGGCCATCCGCGCGCACATCGAGGGCGGCAAGCGCATCGGCTACGGAGCCCGCGCCATCAACAACGGCACGCCGCAAGCACTGCCGAAAACCGTGTTCCCCGGTGGCGCGCTGGTCGGTTGCGACGCCGGTTACCTGAACGCGGCACGCATCAAGGGCAGCCACGCGGCCATCAAGAGCGGCATGATGTGCGGTGAAGCCGTGTTCGAAGCCGTGACGGCCGGCCGTTCCGCTGACGAGCTGTCTGCCTACCCCGCAGCCTTCGAACAGAGCTGGCTGAAGGAAGAACTGGATCAGTCGCGCAACTTCAAGCTGTGGTTCAAGAAGAGCCCGACGCTGGGCAAGATCATGACCGGCATCGAACAGTGGCTGCTGCCCAAGATTGGCGTCAGCAATCCGCCTTGGACGCTGCACGGCACGAAGTCGGACAATCAGTCGCTCAAGCCGGCATCGGAATGCCCGAAGATCGAGTATCCGAAGCCGGACGGCAAGATCACGTTCGATCGCCTGTCGTCGGTGTTCATCTCGAACACGAACCACGAAGAGAACCAACCGGCTCACCTGACGCTGAAAGACCCAACCGTTCCGACGCGCATCAACCTGACGCAGTTTGCCGGCCCCGAGCAGCGCTATTGCCCGGCAGGCGTGTATGAGTTCGTCAAGAACGATGAGGGCACCGAGCGCCTGCAGATCAACGCGCAGAACTGCGTGCACTGCAAGACCTGTGATATCAAAGACCCGACGCAGAACATCGTGTGGGTCACGCCGGAAGGCGGCGGCGGTCCGAACTACGTCGGCATGTAAGTATCGGGCGACCGCCCAACAAAGAAGACGGCTTAAAGCCGTCTTTTTTGTTGCCTGAGCGAATCGATTCAGGAAGCTTTTGCCGCGATGGCCGGCGTCTGCACCGACACATCACCACATTGCGCGCGATGGCGCAGCGCGTGGTCGATCAGCACGAGTGCCAACAGCGCCTCGGCGATTGGCGTAGCACGAATGCCGACGCACGGGTCATGGCGACCGAACGTCTCGACCACAGCCGGATCACCCGCCTTGTCGATCGAACGGCGCGGCGTGCGAATGCTCGAGGTCGGCTTGATCGCCAGCGACACGGAGATGTCCTGCCCTGTCGAAATCCCACCCAGGATTCCGCCGGCGTTGTTGCCGACGAAGCCTTCCGGCGTCAGCTCATCGCCATGCTCGGAGCCGCGCTGGCTGACTGCGTGGAAACCAGCGCCAATCTCAACGCCCTTCACCGCGTTCAGGCCCATCATCGCATGTGCAATATCGGCATCCAGGCGATCGAACAGCGGTTCACCCCAGCCGACCGGCACGCCCGTGGCCACCACCTCAATGCGCGCGCCGACGGAATCGCCGTCCTTGCGCAGTGCATCCATGTAGGTTTCAAGCTCGGGAACGATCTCGGCATTGGGCGCGAAGAACGGGTTGTTCGGCACCTCGTTCCAGTCCATGAACGGGATGTGAATATCGCCCAGCTGCGACATGAAGCCGTGGATTTCGATGCCGAACTTTTCACGCAGCCACTTCTTGGCGACGGCCCCTGCCGCCACCGTCGGCGCCGTCAATCGTGCGGAAGAACGGCCGCCACCGCGCGGGTCCCGGACGCCGTATTTGTGCCAGTACGTGTAATCGGCATGGCCGGGACGGAAGGTCTCGGCGATGTTGCTGTAGTCCTTGCTGCGCTGATCGGTATTGCGGATCAGCAGGCAAATCGGGGTGCCCGTGGTCTTGCCTTCGTACACCCCGGAGAGAATCTCAACAAGGTCTTCTTCCTTGCGCTGCGTCACATGGCGCGAGGTGCCTGGCTTGCGACGGTCCAGATCGGGCTGGATGTCTTCTGCCGACAGCGTCATGCCCGGCGGGCAGCCGTCGATGACAGCGCCAATGGCCGGGCCATGCGACTCGCCGAAGGTGGTGACGGAAAACAGCAGGCCCAGGGTATTGCCAGACATGATCGTGCTCAGGAAGGCGCCGCGACTACCGCGGCGCGAAACATCGGGAAAACGGTATTGTAAGGCCGATCCACCGGCCGCCAGATCAGCTGCCGATACCCAGCAGCTCGACCTCAAAGTTCAGCGTCGAATTGGGCGGAATCGTGCCGGGTACGCCGCGTTCGCCGTAAGCGGTGGCTGCCGGGCACGTCAGCTTGGCTTTGCCGCCCACCTGGATCTTCTGCACGCCTTCGGTCCAGCACGGAATCACGCGATTCAGCGGGAACGAGATCGGCTGGCCGCGCTTGTAGGAGCTGTCGAACTCGGTACCGTTGGTGAGCGTGCCGCGGTAGTGCACCTTGACCGTGTCGCTGGCCTTGGGCGACGGGCCGGTGCCCTTGGTCAGCGTCTGGACGATCACACCGGAGGGCAGCGTCTCGGATGCAGGCGATGCGGCTTGCGCGGTAACGGCAGCCAGGGCAAGCAACGAAGCGCACAGCAGCGGGGAAACGTGTTTCATGGCAGGTAACGGGAGAGTTGGAGGTCAGAAAAAGCATCACGGCCGATTGCAGGCCAACCGGCAGTGTATCGAAGTCCGGACGCAGGCTAGGCGCTAGAGCAGCTCCCCGCGCAGCGCCAGTACGGCGGCCTGCATCGCCTCGGGCGACACGGCATTCGCCGGCACAGGCGTGCCGATACACAGCTCCAGCCTGTTGAGGAAACCGCGACGGAACGGGCGCGACATCGCCGCCCCGCCCTTGCGCGAGAAAAAGCTACCCCAGAGCCCGCGCAGCGCCATCGGCACCACCGGCACAGGTGTGCGCTCGATGATGCGGCGCATGCCTTCCTTGAACGGGTTCATCTCGCCCGTGGCGGTGATCTTGCCTTCGGGGAAGATGCAGACGACCTCGCCTTCCGCCAGTGCAGCCGCAATGGTGTCGTAGGCGCGCGTGAGCATCTCCGGGTCTTCGTGCATCGGCGCAATCGGAATCGCCTTGACCGTTCGGAAGAACCACGACAGCACTGGCACCTTGAAGATGCGGTGGTCCATCACAAAGCGAACGGGCCGACGCACGAACGCGCCCACCACCACGGCATCGACGAAGCTCACGTGGTTGCAGACCAGCAGGCATGGGCCTTCATCGGGAATCTGCTCGGAACCGTCCACCTTCACGCGGTAGACGGTATGGATCAGCAGCCACATCACAAAGCGGATCAGGAATTCCGGCACCAGCGTGTAGATGTAGATCGCTACCACGGCGTTGAGGATGCCGGTCACCAGGAACAACTGGGGGATCGTGAACCCGGCACGCGTGAGCACCATCGCCAGCACGGCTGAGGCGATCATGAACAGCGCGTTGAGGATGTTGTTGGCGGCAATGATGCGCGCGCGGTGCGTCGGTTCGCAGCGGCTCTGGATCAACGCATACAACGGCACGCTGTAGAAGCCGCCGAACATCGCCAGCAGGAACAGATCGGCCAGCACGCGCCAATGGCGGTGGTTTTGCAGGAAGCCGGAAATGCCCGTCAGCACGTCGTGCGCGACCAATGCCTCGGCATGCGAAGCAAAGTACAGATCCACAGCAAACACCGTCATGCCGATCGAGCCAAACGGCACCAAGCCGATTTCCACCCTGCGACCCGAGAGTTTTTCGCACAGCACCGACCCCAACCCGATGCCGACTGAAAACACGGCCAGCAGCAGCGTCACAACGTTCTGATCGCCGCCAAGCACGTTGCGCGCGAAGGCGAAAAACGACGTCAGGAACGTCGCGCCCACGAACCACAGCCACGAAATGCCCATCAGGCTCAGGAACACCGCGCGCTGGTTGCTCGCAAGCTTCAGGTTGCGCCAAGTCTCGGAGATGGGGTTCCAGTTGATGCGCAAGTCCGGCTGCGACGCCGGTGACACCGGCACACCACGCGCCGTCAACCAGCCGGCCACGGCAATGACAATACAGGCGATACCCGTGAACATCGGGCCGATCAGCTCGCCGTTGCGCGTGTAGTTGGCCAGCTCTCCGCCGCCGATGGTACCGATGAGGATGGCGACGAAGGTGCCCATTTCCACCAGCCCGTTGCCGCCCACCAGTTCCGTCGATTGCAGATGCTGGGGCAGATATGCGTACTTGACCGGCCCGAACAGCGTCGAGTGCACGCCCATCAGGAACGTGCACAGGTACAGCAGCTCAACGTGGCGCAGCGCAAAACCCGCACAACCGATCGCCATGATGGCGATTTCCAACGTCTTGACCAGCCGGATGAGCCGCGCCTTGTCCATGCGATCGGCAATCTGCCCGCTGGTGGCCGACAGCAGCACAAACGGCGCAATGAAGATTGCAGAAATCAGGAACGCCGCCGACGCCGGGTCCGCATTGCCGAACAGCGCAGCGTGGTACGTGACCAACGAGGAAAACGCGACCTTGAAAACGTTGTCGTTCATGGCGCCCAGAAACTGGGTCCAGAAGAACGGTGCAAAGCGACGCTGCTTCAGCAGGGAAAACTGGCTCGATTGGCTCATCGGCTGGAGGCTATTGGTTCAACAAAAAACCCGCTCGCAACAGCGGGCGGGTTTTAGGAATGCGATAAAGAGATCGCGCAGATCAGTCTTCGTTGGCCTTTTCTTCGGGCCAGTCGCGAATGTACGCCTTGAGCATCTTGTTTTCGAAACTTTGGTCTTCCAGCACGGCCTTGGCCACGTCGTAGAAGGAAATCACGCCCATCAATGTGCGGCTGTCGAGCACCGGCAGGTAGCGCACATGGTGCTCCAGCATGATGCGACGCACTTCGTTGACCTCGGTTTCGGGCGTGCAGGTGACGGGATGGTCGTCCATCACCTTGCGGATGGTCGTGCCCTCGCCCACGGAACCGTGGTTCTTGGCAACAACCTTGATGATTTCCCGGAAGGTCAGCATGCCGACCAGCTCGCCGTACTCCATGACCACGAGCGAGCCGATGTCTTTTTCCGCCATCGTCTGCACGGCCACTTGGAGCTTGGTTTCAGGTGCCACGGTGTAGAGCGTGTTGCCCTTCACGTGGAGGATGTCGCTGACTTTCATGTTGCGTCTCCCAGAGTTCGGGGTGCCGGTCTGCCGGGGGAGCGACCGCGCGCGGGTTGTCGTTATGGTTGTGCTTTGATCCTAGCCCAAACCGGAGCGCTTCGACAAGCATGCAGCGCAGAAAAAACCTGTCAAAAACCGCGCCCGCTCGGCGTTTGCCCGGAATGCGCTGCAACAGGCAGCAGTGCTAGCATGCCCCGTCCAAACCCGCTCCCGCTCCCTTTCGGGGTGCTTGAATCCATGTCCAAAGCCCGCTTCGACACGCTGGCCCTGCATGCCGGTGCCGCGCCCGACCCGGCCACCGGCGCGCGCGCCACGCCCATTCACCTGAGCACGTCCTTTGTGTTCCGCGACAGCGAACATGCGGCGTCATTGTTCAATATGGAACGCGCGGGGCACGTCTATTCGCGCATCTCCAACCCGACCGTTGCCGTGTTCGAGGAGCGCATGGCCGCGCTGGAAAACGGCGTAGGCGCCATCGCCACGGCTTCCGGCCAGGCGGCGCTGCATCTGGCCATCGTCACGCTGATGGGTGCCGGCTCGCATATCGTCGCGTCTTCGGCGCTGTATGGCGGCTCGCACAATCTGCTGCATTACACGCTGCGCCGCTTTGGCATCGAGACGACCTTCGTCAAGCCGGGCGACATCGATGGCTGGCGCGCTGCCATCCGCCCGAACACGCGGCTGCTGTTTGGCGAGACGCTCGGCAACCCAGGACTGGATGTGATGGACATCCCAACCATTGCGTCGATTGCGCATGATGCGGGCGTGCCGCTGCTGGTCGATTCGACCTTCACCACGCCGTGGCTGCTGCAGCCGCTCGCGCATGGTGCAGACCTCGTCTACCACTCGGCTACCAAGTTCCTGGGTGGGCATGGCACGACCATCGGCGGCGTGCTGGTCGACGGCGGCACGTTCGACTACGTAGCCGCAGGCAAGCATCCCGAGCTGACCGAGCCCTACGCGGGTTTCCACGACATGGTGTTTGCCGAGGAAAGCACCGTCGCGCCCTTCCTGCTGCGCGCGCGCCGCGAGGGCCTGCGCGACTTCGGTGCCTGCATGAACCCGATGGCCGCGTGGCAACTGCTGCAAGGCATCGAGACACTGCCACTGCGCATGGCGCGGCATGTAGACAACGCCCGCCGGGTCGTCGCCTTCCTGGCGAGCCATCCGATGGTGGCGTCGGTCGCCTACCCTGAGCTGGAATCGCACCCCGATCACGCGCTGGCCAAGCGCCTGCTGCCGCGCGGCAGCGGTGCGGTGTTCAGCTTCGATCTGCGCGGCGACCGGCGTGCCGGCCAGCAGTTCATCGAGTCGCTCGGCCTGTTCTCGCACCTCGCCAACGTGGGCGACGCGCGCTCGCTGGTCATCCATCCCGCATCGACAACGCATTTCCGCATGGATGCCGACGCGCTGGCCGCAGCCGGTATCAGCGAGGGCACGATCCGCCTTTCCATCGGCCTGGAAGACGCCGACGACCTGATCGACGATCTCAAGCGCGGCCTGAAAGCTGCAGAGCGCGCGATGTCCGCCGCGCCGGGCAAAGCCGCTGCCAACGCACCGGGAGCCCGCTGATGGAATGGACCGTACAAAGCGAGCGCGCCTACGCCTACACCGGCGGCAAGCCGTTCAACGCCGAATTGCCGTGCATCGTGTTCGTGCATGGCGCGCAGAACGATCATTCGGTCTGGGGACTGCAGACGCGCTGGTTTGCGCACCACGGCTTCAGCGTACTGGCGGTCGATCTGCCCGGACACGGCCGCAGCGCCGGCGCCCCGTTGCAGACGGTGGAAGCCATGGCCGATTGGGTGATGGCGCTGGTGCAGGCGGCTGGCGTCATGCAACCGGTCATCGTCGTCGGCCACAGCATGGGCTCGTTGATTGCACTGGAGTGCGCGTCACGGTACGCAAGTCGCGTGCGCCGCATCGCCCTGGTGGCGACGGCTTGGCCGATGAAGGTGTCGGATGCGCTGCTTGATGCGGCACTCAACAACACGGCCAGCGCCATTGACATGGTGAATACGTGGTCGCATTCCAGCCTCGCCAACAAGCCCTCGTCCCCTGGGCCGGGCTTCTGGATGCACGGCGGCAGCCAGCGGCTGATGGAGCGGATTGCGCGCGGTACCGAGGCGCCCGTCTTTCACACGGACTTTGCCGCCTGCAACGCCTATGCACGCGGCGCCGAAGCCATGGCGGCCGTGCAGTGTCCGTCACTCGTCATCGTCGGGGAGAAAGACCAGATGACCCCAGCGAAAGCCGGGCGTCAGGTTGCGGCAGGATTGGCCGGCAGCCGCGTGGTCGGCCTGCCAGGCGGGCACGCGATCATGGGAGAATGCCCCGACGGCACACTCGACACGCTGATCGCCTTTGCGCGTGAACGAGACCCGGTCGCCGCATAAGTCGCAGTCGCCTCCTGGAGACACATCATGGCCACCACCGACACCCAGAGCTTCGGCAGCTTCGCGGAGTTCTATCCGTACTACCTGAGCGAGCATCAAGACCGCACCTGCCGCCGCCTTCACTTTGCCGGTTCGACGGTGGCGCTGGTATGCCTGATCCTGCTTGTTTTCACGGGCAACCTGTGGTGGTTGCTGGGTGCGGCCGTGAGCGGTTACGCGTTTGCGTGGGTCGGGCACTTCGGGTTCGAGAAAAACCGGCCCGCCACGTTTCGCCATCCGTTTTACAGCCTGATGGGCGACTGGGTGATGTATCGCGACATCTGGACGGGCAAGATCCCGTTCTGAAACGTCAGGCGCTGGCGTTGGCAGCGGCGGGCATTGAAGAAGACGGCGTTGGTGCCGTAGCCGCCTGCGCGGCCGCCGCCACGCCGCGTTCGCCAGTCGTGAAAATGCTCTCCAACGTGGCATCGAGCGCAGGATTCTGCAGTTGGCTGACCAGCGCGTGCGTGTCCCCCAGATGGCGTGCCAGTGAGGTGCGCGGCAAGCGCGGCAGACTCAGCACCAGCCTTTCATAGAGCGGTCGCAGCGTGGTCGTGTGCGCATCGCAAAGCAGCGCCCAATGGGTCTCACCGCGATCCTGCTGCAGCTTGCCGATCAAATGCAGTGCCTTCAGCTTGGTCAGCAGGTCAGCTAGGTAATCGGCTTCCAATTGCAGGCGCCGGCCAATATCACGCTCGGCCACCGTACGTGGTGCCTGTTCGCGGGCGCGATACAACAGCAGCAGAACACCCAGCGCATCGAAGAACTCGCTGCCCGGAAACGTGCGCCGTTGCCAGTAGCCCTGGCGGATGATTGGCAGTGTCGACGCGATGGTCGCGCCGAGCAACGTCACCAGCCAGCTCACATAGATCCACGTTAGAAAGATCGGTAGCGTGGCAAACGCGCCGTAGACGGCTGTGTACGTCGGGATATGCGCAACGTAAGCGCCAAAGACACGCTTGGCAATTTCAAACGCCGCCGCTGCAATCAGCCCGGCAATGAAGGCGTCGCGCCGCTCCACATTGGTGTTCGGCACGAACACGTAGAGCATCGCAAACGCAATCGCCGAAAGCAGGATCGGGATCAGGCCCACGATCACACCCAGGCCGAACGGCAGCTTGTGCACATAACCCGCCGAGATCGACACGAGGTACGAACTGACCGACAGACTTGCGCCAATCAGCACTGGCGCGAATGTCATCAGTGCCCAGAACACCAGAACGCGCTGCGCGAGCGGCCGTCGATGGCGCACGCGCCAGATGGCGTTCAACGCGTTCTCGATGGTGAGCATGGTCATCACCGACGTCACGACCAAGCCGATCAGGCCCGCTGCTGTCAGCCCTTTGGCGTTGCTTGAAAACTGGTTGAGATACGTCAGGATCGGCCGGCTGATGCTGCCCGGCACGAGATTGCTGAACATGTAGCCCTCGATGTCCGCCCGGAAGCTCTTGAACATCGGAAATGCCGTGAACAGCGCAAAGGCCACCGTCAGAATGGGAACCAGCGACAGCACCGTCGTGAATGTCAGGCTGCTGGCCACTTGCGGCAGGTGGTCTTCACCGGCGCGGCGCAAGGCGTAACGCGCCAGCGCACGCAGCTTGGCGGCATTCCATTGACGAAGCGCACGGGTGGCAAAAAGCATGAAAAATGAGGCTGGAGGCGGGGTTGGGGGGCGCAACTATAATACCGCGACGCTCTCAACGCTTTGTTATGAAAGATATCCTGGTCTTGTACTACAGCCGTCACGGCAGCACGCGCGCATTGGCCGAAGCCATTGCGCAAGGCATTGAAAGCGTCGACGGCGCCCAGGCGCGTGTGCGCACGGTGCCCGCCGTCTCCACCGTCTGCGAAGCCACGCAGCCCGACGTGCCCGACAGCGGGCCGCCCTACGTGGAAGTACGCGACCTCGAGGAATGCGTGGGCCTGGCACTGGGCTCGCCCACGCGCTTTGGCAACATGGCCGCCCCGCTCAAGTACTTCCTGGATGGCACCACACCGCAATGGCTGGCGGGCGCGCTGGCCGGCAAACCGGCATGTGTGTTCACCTCCACGGGCAGCATGCATGGCGGGCAGGAAACCACCCTGCTCTCGATGATGCTGCCGCTGCTGCACCATGGCATGGTCGTGCTCGGTCTGCCGTATCAGCACAGCGAACTGCTTTCCACCGATGCGGGCGGCACGCCATACGGACCATCACACGTCGCACACCGCGGTGATACCGCACCACTTACCACCCACGAACGCACGCTCGCCACGGCCATGGGCCGGAGGCTGGCGCAGACTGCTCTGAAGCTCGCCGCATGACTCCCGCCGACAACGCCGTCACCGAATCCCGGGCACTGGCTGCGCTGAGTGCAGGCAGCCTCATCGCATTGATCGTCCTGTGCGCCGCGTGGGAGTTGTGGCTCGCGCCCGTGCGCCCGGGCGGCTCGTGGCTAGCGCTGAAGGCGCTGCTGCTGGCGTGGCCGCTGCCAGGCGTGCTGCGCAAGAACCGCTACACGATGCAATGGGCGTCGATGTTCATCCTGCTGTTCTTTACCGAAGGCATTGTGCGGGCGACATCGGACATTGGACTTTCGCGCTCGCTGGCGTGGGGCGAGGTGGCGCTCAGCGTGGTGTTCTTCACCGCAACCGTCTTCTACCTGCGCCCGTTCAAACGTGCGGCAAAAGCCCGCGCCGGCCACAGCACCTGATACGCCATGACTCACGATGCCTTCCTGCAAGCCTGCGTTGATGCCATCGG
>Ga0308166_1002482_pt1 | contig 16924 bp, 8 predicted proteins | sample PhyCR2_2_FD_202137 | JGI IMG/M metagenome (GOLD analysis project Ga0308166, IMG submission 202137) | Phyllosphere microbial communities from UC Gill Tract Community Farm, Albany, California, United States - DLSLCC.R2 | ecosystem: Host-associated > Plants > Phyllosphere > Unclassified | place... | reverse complement strand
TGCGCAGCTATGTTTTCGCGCATACGGCCAGCCGTATCGATGTGGAATTGGGCTCGCGGCTGTTTCGCCATCTGGTCACCTTGCCTTTAGCCTATTTTCAGGCGCGTCGTGTCGGTGATTCAGTGGCTCGAGTGCGTGAACTGGAGAACATCCGCAGTTTTCTCACCGGCAATACCATCACTCTGTTGTTGGACATCCTGTTTTCGATCGTCTTTCTGGCGGTGATGTTCTTTTACAGCGGTTGGTTGACGCTGGTGGTGTTGATGTCCCTGCCGCTGTACTTCTTCGTGTCGCTCATCATCACGCCGTTACTGCGCACACGGTTGAACGAAAGCTTCGCGCGTGGCGCTGAGAATCAGGCGTTTCTAGTCGAAACCGTCAACGGTATCGACACGCTCAAGTCCCTGGCGGTGGAGCCGCAGATTACTCGACGTTGGGACAACCAGTTGGCTGCCTATGTCAGTGCCGGCTTCAAGACTCAGACCTTGTCCACCCTGGCCAATGAAAGCGTCTCGCTAATCGGTAAGCTGGTCACCGTTGCCACGCTGTGGCTTGGTGCCCGCCTGGTGATCGAAGGTCAACTATCGGTCGGACAGTTGATTGCCTTCAATATGCTGGCGGGCCGGGTATCTCAGCCCATCATGCGCCTGGCCCAACTCTGGACCCAGTTCCAGCAAACGGCTGTGTCGGTGGAGCGGCTGGGTGACATCCTCAATACGCCTACGGAACTGTCGCAGACCACCCGCACTGCATTGCCACCGCTGCAAGGGCGCATCGAATTCGACCAAGTGCAGTTCCGCTACCGCCCAGACGGTTCGGAAGTGTTACGGGGCGTGAGCCTGAGCATTTCCGCGGGCGAGGTCATCGGTATCGTTGGCCGCTCCGGCTCGGGCAAAAGCACGCTGACCCGTTTGCTGCAGCGTTTGTTCGTACCTGAACGAGGCCGTGTACTGATCGATGGTATGGACCTGGCACTGGCTGACGTGTCATCGCTACGGCGGCAGATCGGCGTGGTGCTGCAGGACAACTTGCTGTTCAACCGCAGCATCCGGGAAAACATCGCATTGACCGATCCCGGTGCGCCTTTGGATGCGGTCATGCACGCCGCAAGAATGGCCGGTGCCCATGACTTCATCCTAGAGCTACCTGAAGGCTACGACACCATCATCGGCGAACACGGAGCGTCCCTTTCAGGCGGCCAGCGCCAGCGTATAGCCATCGCTCGCGCCCTGATCGGCAACCCGCGCATTCTGATCTTCGACGAGGCCACCAGCGCGTTGGACTATGAGTCCGAGCGGGTCATTCAGCAGAACATGCAGCACATCTGCAAAGGGCGCACGGTCATCATCATTGCGCACCGGCTGTCTGCCGTTCGCGATGCCGACCGCATCGTGGTGATGGACAAGGGCCAAATCCGCGAGCAAGGCAGTCATCGCCAGCTTCTCGCCAACCCAGACAGCCTGTACACCCAGTTGCATCGTCTGCAGCAGGGGGAGCAGCCATGACCCAGGGGATCCATGCGCTCTGGCAGCGTTACCGGCTGGCCTTCGCCGAGGCCTGGGAGCAGCGTCGCAATCTCGACACCCCACAACGTCTGCCACACGAGGTGCAGTTCTTGCCGGCTGCGCTTGCACTGCAGGATCAGCCCGTTCACCCGGCGCCTCGTTACACCCAATGGGCAATCATGACATTTGCGGTGCTGGGAGTAGTGTGGGCCTGCGTGGGTGAGATCGAGGTGGTTGCCACGGCGCGAGGCAAAGTTGTCGCCAGCGGCAAGAGCAAGACTCTGCAAGCCAGTGAAGTTGCCGTGGTCAAAGCCATCCGCGTGCATGACGGCCAGTCGGTTAAAGCGGGGGAGGTGCTGGTAGAGCTGGACACCAGCGCCTCAGGCGCCGACGTCACGCGGCTACGCAATGATCTGCTGGCAGCTCAGGTCGATAGTGCCCGGGCAACTGCACTGCTGTGGGCCATCAAGCGTGGCCAAGCCCCTGCTTCACTGTCGGCCTACATCGCTCACGCCGCGCCTGAGCAGGTGCAGGCAGCACAGCACTGGCTGGAAGGCCAATACCTTGAGCTACGCAGCACGCTGGATCAGGTGGATGCAGAGATAGAACAACGCGCGGCTGAAATTCAGTCTTCACGGTCAGTCATCGAGGCACTGAAGCAAACGCTGCCGATCACTCGCGGTCTGGCCGAAGACTATCGCCAGTTGCTGGATCAGCAATACGTGCCCCGTCATGCCTTTCTCGAAAAGCAGCAAGTGCTTCTGGACCAGGAACGCGACATGGCCGTGCAACAGGCTCGCCTGACCGAACTCAACGCCAGCCGAAAAGAAGCTCAGCGTCGCCGCGCCAGCGTTCTAGCCCAAACCCGTCGCGCCATGCTCGACCTGCAGCAGCAGTCCGAACAAAAGGTCGTTTCGCTCACCCAGGAACTGAACAAGGCCGAGCAGCGAGACAGACTGATGAGCTTGACCGCCCCAGTGGACGGGACAGTACAGCAACTCGCCATCCACACCGTAGGCGGTGTCGTCACTGCCGCGCAGCCACTGATGGTGATCGTGCCTAGCGACCAACCCGTGGAGGTCGAGGCCTTTCTGGAAAACAAGGATGTGGGGTTTGTTCGAACAGGACAAATGGCCACGGTGAAAGTCGAGACCTTCACGTTTACCAAGTACGGCACCGTGGAAGGGGAAATCACCAGCCTTTCCAACGACGCCATCGACGACGAGAAACGCGGGCTGATCTACAGCAGCCGAGTGCGTTTATTGAAGAACGCCATCGAAGTGCAGGGAGAACACGTCAAGTTGTCGCCGGGGATGTCGGTGACGGTGGAAGTCAAGACGGATAAGCGCAGGGTGATTGATTATTTCTTGAGTCCGTTGCAGCAGTATACGGGAGAGAGTTTGCGGGAGCGGTAACGGGGTTTGTCCGTTTAGAACTCAAGATCTGTTAGCGAATTTCTCAATATGCCTAAATAGGAAAGTGGTATGAAAATTCTTGTATACCCCAGTCGGCTGGATTTCGGTGTCCTGTTGGTCTTGTTTACATTCTTGGGAGGTCAGTTGAAATTTGCGCATATAGCAATGTCCGCAGCTGCCGGCTTGGTTAGGTAACTGGCTTCTTTCATTGTTTCGAGGAGGGTTTATCTGATGGCTAAGACCGGTTTTTTGTACCAGCTCATACTGTTTTTTTCTTGCTTTTCTAACTTTTTTCAGCGGTGAAGGGTCTGGGCTGTCTGAGTTATCAGCCATTTACCTATCGATTATTTATATTTCCGAAATATCTGCTCGCTAGTCATGAGGCGAAGGCTGATACGCACTTGGTTTCGGCTGAATAGCTATCTCGATATTAAGTCATCAGTCAGTTAGATTTTCATGTGCGGTGGTGAATTCGGTGTTGCAGCTGATGCTGTACGTCGGTTTGGTAAGTCGGTAGCTTCGCGCCGCAAAAGGCGGGGTTGATATACATGGAGTGGAAAAAAGCAGCGCTTAAAAAATTGAGTTACCCAGGCTGGTTAGACATTGTTATTATTTCTATATTGTGTTGCCTGGTACCATTTGGTTTCTGTGAGCAACGGTTCATAGGGTTCCTAGGGGGCATTTGCAGATATATGTTGACAGGTGCATTGTATCCACGCGCATTCGCTGCTGTAACTGCCATGCGGAGGCTTCAGCTTATATCAATAGCAGTATTCTTTGGGTATATGCTGATCGCTCCTGACTCTGAACGGTTTCCGCTAATGTTATGTAGTTATTGTGGGGTTGTGTCAGTACTTGTGATAGGTCGCAATTTTTTAAGAAGAAGTTAATTTTAGTTCAGGATTTACAACTAAATTTTGGCGAGGGCTACGTTGGCCAGGGGCGGCGGTGAGTCGTTAGCGATGCGAGAGCGTCGTCTATAAACCGGTCTGACCAGTCTGCCAATGGCATCTCGCCATGGGCCCAGTGGCTCGTACGATTGCGTGATAAGTCTGCTATTGGAAGGTATTGGCAGGACGGTTAATTGATTGTGTATCCAGAGGTATTTTGCCTTGGACGTAATTTTAAGAGCGGTAACTGTGAGCGTCTTCCGTCAATACGAAATTTATAGTTAGGACTTGAAATGAGATGGCTTGTCAGAGCGGCGCTGGCGTTAGGGATTTTTACGTTGACTGGATGTTACGGGCCAATATCGATCTATCAGCCTATTGATCTTTCTATGAAGGGTCAGTCGATAAAATTTCCGGTAGAAGTAGATCGTCGAGACTACTACACCGTTTCGCTTGGTTTTGCATGGGGCGGTAGTATTGAATCCGTTGCTGCGGTTGTTGATGTGGTGGATGGTGTTGACTGGAAAGGTGGCGTGCCCGTAAAGGTCCGACTATTAATGGCTAAAGACTCTGAAATTTTTTTTGATGAGGTTTTTTTGACATCGAATATAACCGAGCAGCATTTTGTTGGAGGTGAGGGGGCGCGCAAAGTAGTAGGGGTAAGAAGGTTGAAGAACTTTGCGCTGGGACCGGGACGTTACAGTGTTGAAGTCCGTACGATGGGAGATGTGCCAGTGTTGAAGGGCTTTGAAGCTTTTGTAGCTTTTTACAGCGATCACACCAAGATCTAAGTTTTATTAATTTTTTACGGGGGTTTAATGAAGTCCTATTCAGTTACTTTCAAGGTCTCTGGTGCGCAGTCACTTTATGTTTATCAGGAAGACGGCAATGGCCATAGTAAGGGCGAAGAAGGTCGATCTATAGCTGGTCATATGTGGTACAGTCTTTCCGATGGTGAATCGGTGAAGAGCGGCGGTTTTGCATCGCGCTACGGTGAAATGTTTGGTGAGGGGAGGTTTGTTGAATTTGACAACGACGCTTACCTTGAGACTATCTATGAAGTTGCTTTGGATCTTACTGAGGCCCAATACAATACATTGCTTGGCTATTCGCGTAACCCCGCATCGTTCGGTTTTGATTCTGCAAAGTACAACGTCCTCGCCAACAGTTGCGTCGACTTCGTCTACGGCGCCCTGAAAGCCATCGGCTACAACCCAAACGGTTTCCAAGGTGATCTACTCCCCGGCAACAACCCCGACAATCTCAAGACCCTGCTCCACGGCTTCGGCGCACAAATCATCCGTGATGACCTCACCCGGCATGGCCTTTACTACGAAGCGAAGGATGGTCAGACCTGTCTTTGGCTGGGAGCAAGTGATCAACCTAACGCCAGTCCCGTTACCCACGACTTCTCCCTGAAAATCGACAACGCCGGTACCGCAAAACAAAAAGGCTCCACCAACCACGACGCAGAAGCAGCCGACGTAGCCCAAGGCCTGGTCACCAGCGGAGGCAGTCACCGGGTCACGTCCGATCCGGCCACACTGAACATCAATCAGTACAAAGGCAACTGGATCAACAACACCTTCGCGGCAGCGGCTACGCAGATTCTTTCCGATGGCTATCGGCCTGGTAACCACAATCCCAGCGAGGAGGTCTTCGATTTCGGTCTGCGCAACGTCGCGACAGGCTTGTCGTATCAGGGGGCAATGGCTGCGTTGCTCAACTCAGGCGATGCTCGTGCCAGACAGACCTTGCCTACCGATCCTCTGATCCTGGACCTCAATGCCGATGGCGTCCGTCTCACCAACTACCGCGACGCCCCTGTCTTTTTCGATGCAGATAATGACGGAGGTAATCTCGAGGAAACCGGCTGGGTGAGCCCGGAGGATGGGATCGTTGTCGTCGATAGCAACGGTAACGGCAAGATCGACAACATCAGTGAAACCCTGTCCGAATACTTTGGTGGAGCGGCGGGTACCCGTGGTAGTGCAGGCGAAAAGCGCTTCGCCAACGGCTTCGCTGCGTTGGCAAGTCTGGACAGTAATGCGGACGGTGTCTTTGATCGCAATGACGCGGCGTGGAACACCGTCAAGGTATGGGTAGACGCCAACCACGACGGTAGAAGCTGGGAGGACAGCAATGGCAACGGTGCCCTTGATGCGGGCGAACGCAGCGAGCTGGCTTCGCTCGATGAACTGGGCATCACCCAGATCGACCTGCATGATCAGGTGCAAAGCGGGGAGGTCCGCAACGGTAATGAGGTGCTTTCACGCGGCACCTTCGTTCAGCGCGGTGCGGTCAAGGAGGCGGTGGCCGCGAGCTTCATTGCCAACCCAAATGGCCACACGTTTACCGCCAGTGGCAAAGGTACCGTTGTCACCACTCAGGGCTCGGAGCGCGTGGCGACCGTAAGCAGCTACGCCTCGGCGGCAAGCGACGGCGAGCATATCGATGTGTCACTTAAGGGAGTGATCAATGCGGCAGGGGGTGCCGGCAATGATGTGCTCGTAGGCGACGGACAAAGCAACTGGCTCGCCGGTGGACAGGGAAGCGACACCTTCAATGGCGGTGCAGGCGATGACGTGCTGTTGATCGACGGTGATGACCTGCCAGGCAATATCCACGGGGGTGAAGGTACTGACGTCGTTCAAGTGATGGGTGATAAAGGCGTGTTCCTGGAGTTGGACAAAGCCGGAATCGAGATCGCCCAAGGAGGTCGAGGTAACGACACGTTCATCGGTGGCGGTACAAGCACCGTGTATATGCGTGGGGGAGATGGCGACGATGTACTGATTGGCGGTGCGGCCAATGATGCGCTGGCCGGTGAGGATGGAAACGACATCCTGCTGGGCGGTGCAGGCAACGACATTTTGCGCGGGCATCAAGGCCGTGATCGTCTCCAGGGCGGGGCTGGCGATGACCTGATCGATGGGGGGCATGATGATGATCGCCTGGACGGTGGCGCTGGCGACGATGTCCTGATCGGTGGCGCAGGCGATGACGTGATCGATGGGGGCGATGGCGATGATGCGATTGAGCTCTCGGGTGATTTCGCTGATTACCGGATAAGCCGAACGGCTGAAGGGGTCTGGATCACCGATACGGTGGCTGGACGCGACGGCACCGATTTGCTCAGGAATGTCGAAATAGCCAACTTCAGGAACCTGAGCAAAGTACAGATTCCAGGCTCGTCGAGTGCAGGGCTGGAAAACCCGCTGTTGGTCAAGGATGTACTGAGTCACGACAAGGCAGGCGTCGCGTTTGACCGCACGGCTCCGCACCTCATCGGCAAGGAACAGCTGCTGGGCAATGACATCGATTGGCAGCAGGATGACTTGCACATCACTGGGCTTTTCGACGTCATGGGCGGTACGGCTACCTTGACTGACAGTGGCGATGTTCTGTTCGTGCCGGATCCCGGTTTTGCTGGGATCATGGGTTTCAAATACAGCGCCGCCGATGCGAAAGGTAACGTGGCTGCAACGGTAGTGAGAAGTGGCGGCGGGGAGACCGCGGTGATGCGGTCGAACGTTTACCTCCGGACTACTGATTTGCCTAGTGACCCATCGGTAGCTGAGCAGTGGTATTTGTCCGAGACCAACATCGTGCCGGTGTGGCAGCACTATACGGGGCGCGGGGTGCGCATCGCACAGATCGAAACACACAGCCCCTTTGGCACGACCAAGGAGATTTTCGATTATCGGCATGCCGATCTGAGAGACAACGTCGACCCTGCATGGCTGGCCAATGCCACGTCAGGCCAGACGGCAGGGGACGGAAGCGAGGGGAAATACAGTGAGCATGCGACTCAGGTCGCAGGGGTCATGGTAGCGGCCCGAAACGGTGAGGGTGGTGTGGGGGTAGCCTACAACGCCACACTCGCCGGGTACTGGATCAGCAAAGATGACTTCAGCAATATGGATCACATGCAGCAGTACGATGTGATCAACAATAGCTGGGGTAGCAACATTCGATTCGATCTGAGGTTCTCTGAAGCGAAATTAGGTGAGCTGCCAATACCTTTTCAGCGGGCACTTGCCCAAGGCCGCGGGGGGTTGGGGACAGTCATCGTCACCGCAGGCGGCAATGATCGGCAGGGGGGCGGCAATACCAACTATTCGAATATCACCAATACCCGCAGCAGCATCATCGTCGGTGCAATCAATGCCGCGACTGATCTAGGTGCGATGCAAATGGGAGGTCAGCCGTTTTCCAACCCGGGTGCCAACATCCTGGTCAGCGCACCCGGCTCGAACATAACCTCGACTTCACGCTTGGTTCGCACGACTACCGGTGCGGTGCAGGGTAGCGAAACAAATTCGAGTCAGGGCACCAGCTTCGCAGCGCCCGTCGTATCCGGAATTGTGGCGCTGATGTTGGAAGCCAATCCAAGCCTGGGTTACCGAGACGTGCAAGAGATTCTGGCGCTGTCGGCCCGGCAAGTGAATGATCCCACAGCACAGTGGCAATACAACGGTAGTAGCCGCTGGAACGGTGGCGGCATGCATGTCAGTCATGATTACGGCTACGGTCAAGTCGATGCTCGAGCGGCTGTGCGTCTTGCAGAAACCTGGCATACCCAACAAACCGCTGCAAATCAATACAGTTTGACTCAAGCCCCGGAGTCCGGCGTACTCGACATGGCGATTAGCGATGGAGATCAAGCCGGAATTCGCCATTCGCTGGCGGTGAATGTGGCGAACATGAAATTAGAGCATGTGGAGGTCCGGATTCGGCTGAGTCATGCGCGGCCAGGTGATTTGATCGTCATATTGGTTTCGCCTTCGGGCACTGAGTCCGTTCTCATGGATCGCCCCGGTAAAGCCAAGGGTTCAGACGATACGAATTACGGTGACAGCGACTTCAATCAAGCGACGACATTGGATTACGTTTTCTCGACCGCTCTGCTTCGAGGTGAAAACCCGAAAGGAGAATGGACGCTCAAGGTCATCGACACGGCGACCGGGCAAAGTGGAACATTGCTTGACTGGAGCCTCAATATATTTGGCAGTGGTGCTATCGACGACCACTACGTCTATACCGATGAGTTTGCGAAGTTGGCCACCGGTCCCGGGCGCAATGTGCTTCACGATAAAGATGGTGGCAGGGACGCGATCAATGTGGCTGCGATATCAAGTGCAAGCGTCGTCGATCTATCAAGCGGACAGGCGATGTTGGCAGGTCAACAGATGACCATTCTGGATGCTGAGCAGATCGAAGATGTCATCGGCGGAGATCATGCCGATCGTCTGGTCGGTAATGGCACGTCCAACCATCTCCAAGGCGGACGTGGTGACGACACTCTGATTGGCGGCGCCGGTACCGACACGTTGGTCGGTGGCAGCGGCAGTGACCTGCTCACAGGCGGGGCAGATGCTGACAGTTTCATCATTGAAAAAGCTGCTGGTGACACCGATACCATTTCCGATTTCGTTATTGGACAGGACAAATTGGTACTGGCGGGCTTCTCGGCCACTGTCTACGAAACAATGCGCATCTCTCAGCAGGGTGCCGATGCACAACTGAGCTTTGCCAACGGGCAACGAGTGCTTTTGACTAACATCGATGCCCGCTTGCTGACGCTGGCCAGCTTCGTTCGCCTGCCGGAGACGATGCGCGCCAGTGAGATCGGCCGTTACGCAGGCTACAGTTTCAGCACTGAATCCAGCGATCGCTCAGTGGTTCTACCGGACACGTCGCTGGGAATGCTGCATGTCAGTGGCGATATCGGCGAAAAAGTCTTCGGTGGCAATGGTGGGGACACCATTCTGGGCGGTCTAGGCAACGACGTTTTGGTAGGAGAAAACTCTACGGCTTCGCTCATCGGCGGGGACGATCTTCTCAATGGCCGAGAAGGCGACGATGTAGTGCGCGGTGGTGGCGGCAATGACGTGCTTTACGGTGGGAGTGGCCTTGATTATCTGGGGGGCGACGCGGGGGACGACACGTTGTACCTCGAGGGCGACCTAGCGATCACGGACTACGCGTTCAATAACGTTCTTGCGCCCAGCGTTACGTTGCACGGCACCGCTTCTCATACGGGAGCGGCGGTGGCGGGTGGAGCTGGGAATGACCGCTTCGTCGTCGTGGAAGATTTGACCGAAAGTGCTTCCTACGGCTTGCTGGGTAATCTGATCATCGATTTCGAAGTGAACAACCCTAACGAGAAAATCGATCTCTCTCAAATACGGGCTGTGCGAGACTTTTCTGGCCTGAGTTTTACCCCTGTCGTAGTTGATGGTGAGCATTATCTGAAAGTGTGGTTGGGGAGCATGGCGGCTGGAAGTCAGTATCTGACACTCAAAGGCGTCGATGCTGCACAGTTATCGTCCAGTCACTTCATTTTTGGCGAGGGCGCGGGCCTTCCAAAGATCACGATCAATGGTACTGACGCCAATGACCTGCTGGTTGGCGATGCAGGGGGCAATACGCTGGATGGTGGTAGGGGCGCAGATATCATGGAAGGGCGTCTTGGCGACGATACCTACCTGGTCGACCATGAGGGTGATGTAGTCCAGGAATGGGCAGGTGGTGGCTACGATAGAGTCAAAGCCACGATCAGCCATACTCTTGCCCCAGAGGTGGAAGCCTTGCAGCTACTCGGCCATCAAGCAATCAATGCAGTAGGCAACCAGTTGGATAATCACCTGCGAGGCAACTCTGCGAACAACGTGATGGATGGCGGACAGGGCGCCGATGTTATGGTGGGGGCAGGAGGCAACGATATCTATGTTGTAGACAACGCAGCAGATCGCTTGATCGAACTCGTTGGTGAAGGTAACGACACAGTGGTTTCCTCGTTGTCGTTCACCTTGCCCGAACACGTCGAAAATCTGATTCTGGCGGGTCGCATCCCGATAAACGCCACTGGTAACGCCGACAGTAACCTTTTGCGCGGTAACAGCAGCGATAACCGTCTTTCTGGCGAGCGTGGCAATGATCGTATGGCCGGAGGGCAGGGCAATGACCGTTATGTCATAGGGCGAGGGCACGGCCATGACCGGATATACGAAGACTTCGGTGCCGTTGGGGGCATTGATACTATTGTTTTCGAGGTGGGCATCAAGCCAGAGCAGGTAAAGGCTGAGCACAGTGACCAGGGAATGCTTTTGCGTCTGGGCGCTGATCAAAGCATTTTGTCAGGATGGAATACTGCAGCCGGGCATAGCGTTGAGCGTATCGAGTTTGCTGATGGGACTGTCTGGCAGACAGTGGATTTGATTTCACAGACTTCAGCGCAAGGCGCAGGGACGAATCTGCAATTAAGTCAGTTCGATCAACTGGTCGATGCGATGGCTGTGTTTGCTCCCGCAGCAGGCGTGCAGTCCGGTCCGACACTGGCTCCGTATACTTTTTGGAATGTCACATTGGCGGGAAGCGTGTAGATATACAGCCAAGGCGAGATGGGAACTCTGAAGAATCTTGGGCCGAGGCCGCCGAAGAATAAAGAAAGGAGACCCCAGCCTGCCTGTACCGGGGCCCCCTAAAAGGGTTGAGATGCCCGGCGTTGCCGCCGGGTGTCTCGCGATAAAGAAGGGGAGTCCCGGCCTGCCTGTACCAAGGTCCCCAAAACAGTAGTGCGGTATTCCAGCCTTGGCTGGAGTCGCGGTGTAAAGAGGGAATCCCCGGCCTGCCTGTACCAAGGTTCCCGAAACTGGGTAATGGTTAGTACATTGCAGCGCGCGTGCCAGTTTTGTTGCAGAAGCTTTCTGAACACCCAAAATGTTTTGCCGTACTGTCTATCTGATTGAAATATAAGGAAAAATAATTTTGATCGGATAACAGTCTTGTAGCTCATTGAAACGAACGAAGTTTTATCCGAGCGATCAGCGATGTTCAACAGCGCATCGTGTGGGTGCAGTGCACAAGGCGAATGCACAAAAGCGGAGAGTTTCTTCAAGCCCCCTGTAGCAGCGGCACAAGCCGCGTCGGCGGTATGTGCGGTGCATCAGACTCACCGCGGTGAGGCCGGACGCGGCTTGCGCCGCTGCTACAGGAATTGGGTATGCCATGGGGGGTGTGGAGGGCATCTGACGTACGCCTGTAGCAGCGGCGCGAGCCGCGTCGGCGGTATGTGCGGTGCATCTGACTCACTGCGGTGAGGCCGGACGCGGCTTGCGCCGCTGCTACAGGAATCGGGTATGCCCGTGGCGGTGTGCGGTGCATCAGACGCACCCCAGTAGCAGCGGCGCGAGCCGCGTCGGCGGTATGTGCGGTGCATCTGACCCACCGCAGTGAGGCCGGACGCGGCTTGCGCCGCTGCTACAGGGATCGGGTATGCCCGTGGCGGTGTGCGACGTCAGGCTTCCTCGACTTCGTCCTCGTCGGCGCCATCGACCTTCATGCCCAGCTCCTTGATCTTGCGCGTCAGGGTGTTGCGGCCCCAACCCAGGAGCACGGCGGCGTCGCGACGGCGTCCGGCGGTGTGCTTCAGGGCCGTCTCGATCATGATCCGCTCGAAACTGGGCACGGCGCTGTCGAGCAGGCTCGACTGGCCGCGTGCCAGGGCCTGGTCGGCCCACTGGCGCAGCGCCTGCTCCCAGTTGGTCACCGGTGCCGCGTCCTGCGGCAGGCTCAGCAGTTCGGGCGGCAGATCGCTGGTGTGCACTTCCCGACCCGACGCCATCACGGTGATCCAGCGGCAGGTGTTCTCCAGCTGACGCACGTTGCCGGGCCACGGCAGGTTCTTCAGGTATTCCTCGGTTTCGCTCTTGAGCAGCTTGGGCTCGACCGCCAGTTCCTGGGCGGCACGGCTGAGGAAATGGCGGGCCAGGGTCGGGATGTCTTCGCGGCGGTCCGACAGGCGCGGGATGTGGATGCGGATCACGTTGAGGCGATGGAACAAGTCTTCGCGGAACTTGCCGGCGTGCACCAGGGTTTCCAGGTTCTGGTGGGTGGCGGCGATGATACGCACGTCGACCTTGACCGGAATGTGCCCGCCAACGCGATAGAACTCGCCATCGGCCAGCACGCGCAGCAGGCGCGTCTGGGTATCGGCCGGCATGTCGCCGATTTCGTCGAGAAACAGCGTACCGCCGTCGGCCTGTTCGAAACGTCCACGGCGCAGGTTGGCTGCGCCGGTGAAGGCGCCCTTTTCATGGCCGAACAGCTCCGACTCCATCAAATCCTTGGGGATCGCCGCCATGTTCAGCGCGATGAAGGGCGAAGCGGCCCGTGGGCTGTGCCGGTGCAGGGCGTGGGCGACCAGTTCCTTGCCGGTGCCCGACTCGCCGTTGATCAGCACGGTGATGTTGGAGTGGCTGAGTCGGCCGATGGCGCGGAAGACTTCCTGCATGGCCGGCGCTTCACCGATGATCTCGGGCGTGCGGGTCAATGCCGGGACTTCGGTCAGGCCCTGCTGTTCCTGCGCATGCTGGTTGGCGCGCTTGACCAGCGAGACCGCCTCGTCGACGTCGAACGGCTTGGGCAGGTACTCGAAAGCGCCGCCCTGGTAGGAGGCCACCGCGCTGTCCAGGTCCGAATGGGCGGTCATGATGATTACCGGCAGGCGCGGATGCTGTTCGCGAATGCGCGCCAGCAGGTCCAGACCACTGGCGCCGGGCATGCGGATGTCGGAGATGATCACGTCGGGCTGCTGGCGTGCAAGCCGGCTCATGACGCCATCGGCGCTGTCGAAGCTCTGGGTGGTCATGCCTTCTTGCTGCAGGGCCTTTTCCAGTACCCAGCGGATGGAACGGTCGTCATCGACGATCCAGACAGTTTCACTACGGCTCATGACGAAGCGGCTCCTTGTTCCAGCGGCAGGAAGATCGAAAAGGTGGTGTGGCCGGGGTGGCTTTCACATTCGATCAAGCCTTGGTGCTGACTGATGATGTTCTGGGTAATGGCCAGCCCCAGGCCGGTGCCGTCGGGACGGCCACTGACCATGGGGTAGAAGATGGTTTCCTGCAGTTGGGCCGGAATGCCCGGACCGTTGTCGGTGATCTCGATCTTGCTCACCAGGCGGTGGCGCACATGGCCGATGGTGAACTGGCGCATGGCGCGGGTGCGCAGGCTGATACGGCCCAGGCGCAGCTCGTTCTGGCCGCTGATGGCCTGCATGGCATTGCGCACGATGTTGAGCACCGCCTGGATCATCTGTTCGCGGTCGATCAGGACATCGGGAATGCTCGGGTCGTAGTCGCGCACCAAGGTGATGCAACCCTGGCTTTCAGCCTCGACCAGATTGGCCACGCGCTCCAATACCTCGTGGATGTTGGTCATGGCCAGCGAGGGCAGCTTGTTCGAGCCAAGCATGCGGTCGACCAGGTTACGCAGGCGGTCGGCTTCCTCGATGATGACGTTGGTGTAGTCCTTGAGACTTTCCTCGGGCAGCTCGCGGGCCAGCAGTTGGGCAGCACCGCGGATGCCGCCCAGCGGGTTCTTGATCTCGTGGGCCAGGCCGCGCACCAGCATCTTGGTGGTTTCCTGCTTGGACAGCTGCGCCTCTTCCTTGGTGATGCGCAGCAGGCGATCGCGCGGATGCACTTCGAGCAGTAGCCACGTTGCGCCGTTGCTGAGAATCGGCGTCACGGCGTAGTCGACCGTCAGCGTCTGGCCAGCCAGTGCGGTCAGCATCGCTTCGCGCTTGGTGAAGGGATGCGCCTGCTCGACGGCCTGGCGCAGGGAATTCAAGGCTTCGGTCGATTCGGTGAACAGTTCGCTGATGAATTGACCATGGCTGCGCTGGCCACTGATCGCCAGCAACATCTCGGCTGCGGGGTTCATGTACTCAAGGCGCAGGTCGGCATTGAGCAGAATGGTGGCAGTGGTGAGGTTGTCGAGTAACAGTCGGTGCAGGGCATCGCTGATGGTCATGGGGACAGGTGACCTCTTTTGGCACAGGGCGCCCGCGGCAATGCCCGGGTTCGCGCGCGAAACAAACTCGCTGGTGCAGGGAAAATGCAAGAACCAAACCAAGGCTCCGAAAAGAAGCGCCGATCGTACAAATGAGTGCCACACGTGCTCAGCGTCTGCGCGAAAACCCGTGGCATGCCGCCAGGACGAACCAAAATGGCACGCTCCGACTTTCGGCAGCCCTGATAGTGCACCAATCGAGTGCGTCAATGTTAGCCGCCGGGTCGCGGCTCAGTCGTCTTCGGGTTTGTCTTTGAGCGGGCATTCCGGACGTACGCCGTAATCGGCAGTCCGACAAGGATGGACACGGCGCTTCTGGATCAGCGAGATGCGCTGCAGATGAACCGGCTGGGCAGGTGTGCGTTCGATCACATGGTCGTCCTGATCGATGATCTCGGCAGCCAGGGTATGGGTGCCGCGGTCAACGTTGCTCAGGGCGAATACCGGGCTGCGGCCCGGAGCCTGCGCGATTTCACCGTCCAGCAGCAGGCGGTAGCGATGGTTCGGCTGCAAGGCCGGCTCGCTGGTGAGGGTGACGATCAGTGAACCGTCTTCCTCGCGCACGGCGGTGTCCGGCAGCGGGCCGAGGATGCGCAGCATCTGATAGCGCATCACCGTCGATTTAGTCGGAACGGCCACCTTGCCGGTGCGTGGCGGTGTGGCGGTCGCCGGTGCGCTGGTGCCGGAGCGTGTCGGCATCGGCACGCGTTCGGCGCCTTTGCCGGGCTGGTCGGTGAACACCCGGTTGCCGTTGGCGTCGACGTAGGTGTACACCGCAGCCTGTGCGGATGCAGCGATCAATGCCAGCCAGAGCAGGGCAGGGTACCTCACGGCAGATGAACCCGCTGCACCGTGAAGGTGACGGTTGCGCTTTCCTGGATGACCGCTTCCTGGCTGTCGACCACCTGCACCGCCAGGCTGTGTTCGCCGCGATCGACGTTCACCAGTTGCAGGCGCGGCACGTTGGTCGGCTGGCCGTAGGGCTGTCCGTCGAGGACCAGGCGCAGCCGGTCTCCCGAGCGTAGACGGGGCACGATCGCTACGCCGACGTCGAAGGTACCGTTGTTGGCGCGCAGGGCTTCGTCGCTCGGCAGGCCGGTCAGCTCCAGCTGGCTGTACTGAGTCTGCGGCACCTGGACGGCCGTGCTGGGCAGGGTCACCGGTGCCGGCTTGCGCGGCGACTCGACGCTGTTGAGCGGCGGCAGTTCGACCGTCTGGCTCGCACGCCCCTCGGGAGGCTGGTTGCTGTAGGCGGTGTTGCCCTGGGCATCGGTGTACTTGTAGATCTGCGCGGCGGCAGGCAGCGAACACAGCAGTAAAAGCGAGGCTAGGGGTGAGCGCATGGAAACTTCTCTGAGTGGCGCTTGCATGGAGGCCAGCATAGAGCAAATGGCAGGTCGGGTGCATCGCCGCTGTGCCCGCCGCGCAACGAAAAAAGGCCACCCGAGGGTGGCCTTTCTGTCACATCACAGGGATCAGACGCTGTAGTACAGGTCGTATTCCAGTGGGTGTACGAAGGTACGAACCTTGATTTCTTCTTCGCTCTTCAGAGCGATGAAGGCATCGATGAAGTCGTCGCTGAACACGCCGCCCTTGGTCAGGAACGCACGGCCCTTGTCCAGCTCTTCCAGGGCTTCCTTCAGGCTGCCGCAAACCTGCGGGATTTCCTTGGCCTCTTCAGGCGGCAGGTCGTACAGGTTCTTGTCGGCGGCATCGCCAGGGTGGATCTTGTTCTGGATACCGTCCAGGCCAGCCATCAGCAGCGCTGCGAAAGCCAGGTACGGGTTGGCTGCCGGATCCGGGAAGCGGGCTTCGATACGACGGCCCTTAGGGCTGTTGACGTAAGGAATGCGGATCGAAGCGGAACGGTTGCGAGCCGAGTAGGCCAGCATCACTGGTGCTTCGAAGCCTGGGACCAGACGCTTGTAGGAGTTGGTCGACGGGTTGGTGAAGCCGTTCAGTGCCTTGCCGTGCTTGATGATGCCGCCGATGAAGTACAGGGCGGTATCGGACAGACCGGCATAGCCTTCGCCAGCGAAGGTGTTCTTGCCTTCCTTGGAGATCGACATGTGCACGTGCATACCCGAGCCGTTGTCACCGTACAGTGGCTTGGGCATGAAGGTAGCAGTGCGGCCGTAGGCGTCGGCAACGTTGTGCACGACATACTTCAGGGTCTGCACTTCGTCGGCCTTGGCGACCAGGGTGTTGAACTTGACGCCGATTTCGTTCTGGCCGGCAGTCGCCACTTCGTGGT
>Ga0308166_1002480_pt1 | contig 16932 bp, 7 predicted proteins | sample PhyCR2_2_FD_202137 | JGI IMG/M metagenome (GOLD analysis project Ga0308166, IMG submission 202137) | Phyllosphere microbial communities from UC Gill Tract Community Farm, Albany, California, United States - DLSLCC.R2 | ecosystem: Host-associated > Plants > Phyllosphere > Unclassified | place... | reverse complement strand
ACGAAGAGCTGAAACTGGTGGCGAACAAGGACGGCGCGCTGAAAGCCGCTGATCCGAAGCAGCTGCAACGCATGCGTTCGCGCCTGTCGATGGTGTTCCAGCATTTCAACCTGTGGTCGCACATGACCGCGATTGAAAACATCATGGAAGCGCCGGTGCACGTGCTTGGCGTACCCAAGTACGAAGCGCGGGAAAAAGCCGAGTACTACCTGAACAAGGTTGGCGTGGCCCATCGCAAAGACGCGTTCCCGGGGCACATGTCCGGTGGCGAGCAGCAGCGTGTGGCGATCGCCCGGGCGCTGGCGATGGAGCCGGAAGTGATGCTGTTCGACGAACCGACCTCGGCCCTCGACCCGGAACTGGTCGGCGACGTGCTGAAAGTCATGCAGGCGCTGGCGCAGGAAGGCCGCACCATGGTCGTGGTGACCCACGAAATGGGCTTCGCCCGTGAAGTGTCGAACCAGTTGGTGTTCCTGCACAAAGGCGTCGTCGAAGAAAGCGGCAACCCGCGCGAAGTGCTGGTCAATCCGCAGTCGGAGCGCTTGCAGCAGTTCCTGTCGGGCAGCCTGAAATAAATCAGGGCTGCCGTTGTGCACCAGATTAGGTCATGCTTCGCGATCTTCTGGCTGGCTCAGATCCCCTGTAGGAGCTGACGAGTGCAACGAGGCTGTGATCTTTTGATCCTGTTTTCGAAAATCAAAAGATCGCAGCCTTCGGCAGCTCCTACATGGATCTGTGTCGGACTCAGGATTTGTGTTCATTTCCGGGCTAGCATTGGCCCATGCCTTCATCACCGTTGTTCGTTTCGGATTGCCCGCCCATGACTGCCCATCGAATTGGTTTCCTGATTTGGCCCAGCACTAAAGCGTTGACGCTGGCGCTGGCGGAGGAGGCCTTGCGTGTTGCGCAGCGGGTGCACCCGGACGTGGTTTACGAGCTGTCGTTCTTGCAGGCCGAGCCGCAGAGCGAAGGGGCCTGGCAATTGCCCGGCGAACCCTGGGCCGGCAAGCTCGAGAATTTCCAGAAACTGTTCCTGCTCGCTGACGAGCCGCCGACCACCCTGGCGCCGGCGCTGAGCAGTGCGCTCAAGCAACTGGTGCGTGCCGGTTGCGTGATCGGTGGTCTGTCGGCCGGTGTCTATCCGCTGGCCCAGCTCGGTTTGCTCGACGGTTATCGCGCCGCCGTGCACTGGCGCTGGCAGGACGATTTCGCTGAGCGCTTCCCGAAAGTCATCGCCACCAGCCATCTGTTCGATTGGGACCGCGATCGCCTGACCGCTTGCGGTGGCATGTCGGTGCTCGACCTGTTGCTGGCGGTGCTGGCTCGCGATCACGGTGCGGAACTGGCGGGTGCGGTGTCGGAAGAACTGGTGGTCGAGCGCATCCGCGAGGGCGGTGAGCGTCAGCGCATTCCGTTGCAGAATCGCCTCGGCTCCAGTCATCCGAAGCTCACCCAGGCGGTGTTGCTGATGGAAGCCAACATCGAAGAGCCGCTGACCACCGACGAAATCGCCCAGCACGTGTGCGTATCCCGTCGGCAGTTGGAACGGATCTTCAAGCAATACCTCAACCGCGTGCCGAGCCAGTACTACCTGGAATTGCGCCTGAACAAGGCCCGGCAAATGTTGATGCAGACCAGCAAGTCGATCATCCAGATCGGCCTGTCGTGCGGCTTCTCCTCGGGGCCGCACTTCTCCAGCGCCTATCGCAATTTCTTCGGGGCCACGCCGCGGGAAGATCGCAACCAGCGACGCAGCAGCAGCCCGTTCGAATTGTCGTCAGTGCCGCCGGAGCGTGGCTGAGCGCGGGCCGACTTCAATCGATTTCGATGCTTGCGGAAAAATCATGGAAATCCTCAATCGTCTGATACGCGTTGTCGTTGCTCGACTGCTGCTCCAGCACGCGCAATTGATACGCCGCCTCATACCGCTGCAGGCGCTGCAGGCTTTCGGCAGTCAGCGGGTTGTCGCTGAAGTCGTATTCGGTCACCACGTCGCCGGGCTGTGAAGGAAACTCGCCCGGTAACTCGGTAATCGCGTTCCCGGACAAGTCCGCGTACATCAGTCGAGGCAGTTTGAGCAGGCCGTCAGGCACCTTGCTCAAGGCGCAATTGCCCAGGCGCACATCGGTCATCTGCGGGAAATGACTCAGATCAGGAGTCATATCCAGCGGATTGTCGCTGAGGTCCACGGAACTCAGGTTCCTCAGCGTTGCGAATGCTTCTGCGGCCTGCGCAGTCAGCGTGATCTCACAGCCAGGCAGATACAGACTGCGCAGCCGGTCCATGGCGAATATCCGGGTGGGAATCTCGCCCAGCGGGTAGTCGCGGATGTCGATGCCTTTGAGCTTTGGAAACAACTCCAGCAGACGATCGATCCGAGGCGGGGCGGACGCCGTGGTGGTCAGTTTCAATTGTTCGATATGGTCAAAACGCGCGGTCAGCGGCGGCAGCTCGCCGGTAAACGACAACTCGCAGCTAACTCCCGGACCTGTCAGGTACGAGGGGGCACGGCGCAGCTCGTCTTCCAGGTTTTGTCTGAATTCCTGGCGGTTGAGTCTTTCCCTGGCTGCCGCGTCGGTCGCAAGCGGCATCTGCGTGCCGGGATCGTTGGGGATCTCGTTTGCCCAGCTATCCAGGCGTTCGAGCACGCTGGTGAGGCCGGTTTTGCGGCGCATCAGCTCAAGACGTCCATCGGCCAGCGTACCCGCAAGCTTGTAGACCAGATCGTTGGCATCGAAGCCGGACAGCGACGGGTAAAGGCCTTGCGCCAGATCGATGTCGTCCTGTTGGACCCAGACACCGAAATTGTCGGCTTTGGCCTGGAAAGCGGCTTTGACACGTTCTCTGGAAGCAACCGACAACGGGTTGGCGCCCAGTTCAATGCCGCGACCGGAATAACGTGTCAGTTCCGTCGGCACCTCGATGATGTTGTTGTCGCTCAGCAACGCAACTTCCAGCTGCGGCAGCTGTTCCAGCCCGGCAGGAACGCTATCGATTCCGGTGCTGGTCAGATCGATGAACGTCAGGTTCTGCAGTGCCGACACATCCGGCGTGACCTGCAGCGGATTGCTATACAAGTCCAGGGACTTCAAGCGGGTCAGCGTGGACAAGACCGCTTGTCCGGCAGGATCCAGTGTGATCTGGCACTTGCTCAGCATCAACGTTTCCAGCGACGGCAGGCTTTGCAGCGCTTGCGGCATCCGGCCCAGGGAAAAATCCTGCAGTTCCAGACCCTGCAAGCCGCTGAAGCTTGTGAGAAAACCGTCGGAAACCTTCAGTGCCGGATTGCCCTGCAGACTGAGATGGGTGATGTGACTGAAGTCGGTGGCCAATTGCGGTAACTCACCGGTAAATGCCGCATTGGCAGTGAAGGTGTTGAGCCGTAATGCTGAATTGTCGGTGCGCCTGCCGCGCCATAGTTGTTCGAGGCTTTCGCTGAATTTTTGTCTCTCGGTGAGTTCTGCGGCTTTTTCCTGCTCAGTCCATGGCCGCTCTGTCGATGGATTGTTGACTGGCAGACGCTCACGCCATGCGTTGAGATCGCCAATCATGCGGGCGATTTCGCCCTCCCACCTGATCAGTTGCGCCGTGCCGGTCTGTAATGTCCCGGGCAGGCGATAGATCATGTTGATCGCAGCGTTTTCTCCAAGTCGCGGGAACAGTCTCTGCGCCATGGCAATGTCAGCCGATGGCGGCTTGATCCGGAAGTTGCGCCCGTGTGCCGCGTAGTAGAACTTGACGCGCTCGCGGGCATTTATCGACAGAGGGTTGTCGTTCAGATAGATGCCGTCGGCCCTATTGGGCTTCAGGCTGAAGATAGCGTCCGGCAGCTCGGTAATCTGGTTGTTGGCAAGCGAGAGCTCTCGCAGCAACGGATGCTCGGCGATGCCCTTCGGCACGCTGGTCAGATCGGTATGGCCAAGTAAGAAGTTGGTTACCTTGGGCAGGGTTGTCAGATCGGGCGCGTTTGACAGTGGGTTGTGGCTCAGATCGAGCAACCGCAACTCGGACAGAGTGCCGAGTACTTGCTGCCCGGCAGGCGTCAGTGTCAGTGCGCAGTCATTCAGTTTGAGCTCTTTGAGATACTGCAGGCGGCCGACGAATGCGGGTATGTCATAGAGCGTGAAGGCTTTTAATTTCAGTGTCTGAAGATTCGGGAACAAGGCAGCGAACGGCTCCAGTCCGGCGGTCGTCACGTTGCCGGTGAGCTTGAGGCTGGTCACGTGATCGAAGTTGACACTCAGGCGCGGCATTTCGCCGAGAAACTTCAGGTCTGCCGCAAACAATGCGCTGCGCTTGCCGCTTCCCATCGATCTTTCGCTCCAGAAATCCTCCAGCAATAGCTTGAAGTCCGAGCGTGCGGATCGTTGCGCCAGCTGCTCGCTTACGCTCAAGGCCTGGCCTGTGACCGGGTGCGCGGACGGAATTGCCGAGGCCCAGCGCGTCAGGTCATCGCGCATCTGTTGCTGCTCCGCTTTCCAGCGAAGGAGCTGTTTGCGGCTGTCGCCCAGATTGCCGGGCAAGTCGTAGATCATCTCGCTGGCCTCCTGCTTGTTCAAACCGGGAAACAGCTGCCGGGCGAGGCTGACATCCTGCTCGGGCGCCAGGACGTCAAAGTCGTTTCGATGGATGCGGAAGTAGTTTTTGATCTGATCGCGCGTTGCTGCCGATAGCGGATTATCGGCAAAGTCAATGCCGTCACTGCGCTCGGCGGGGAGGTCGAACAGCGCCTCCGGCAATTGCGTGATGCGGTTGCCCGAGAGCGCTGCGGTTCGTAACCCCGGATGGCTGCTCAGTCCTTCGGGAACGACGGTCAACCCGCAGTTGGACAGATCGAGATGGAACAATTCCGGCAACAGGTTCAGGTCGGGGAACGTTCCCAGCGGATTGTTGCTCAGGTCCAGCGTGTCCAGGGCGGTGAGTGACAGCAGCGCAGCCTGGTTTTCCGGGGTCATGACCACGCCACAATTCTTCAGCTCCAGATCGGTCAGCCGAGGCAGTTTTGCTTCGCCAAGCGCCAGCGGTTCCAGTTCGAAGCCGTTCATTTTCAGCTTGGCAAGGTTGGGCAAGCACTCCACGAAGCGCAGGGCGGCGGTGATATTGGCGTTGCCAACGAGGTTCAACCGGGTAACGCGCTCCAGACCGGTGCTGAGTATCGGCATATCGCCACTGAACGTCGCCGTTGCCCTGAGTTCTTCAAGGCGCGGGTACGTGGGCGGGCTGCGCCAGAATTGTTCGATCTGTTGCGCAAAGTCTCGCTTGGCATCCAGTTCGCGGGTCTGCGTCTCGAACGGCAGACGTTCTCCCGATTCGGCGGCAGTTATGGCGGCCTGGTTGATCCATTGGTTGAGTTCGAGATTCAGTACGCCGAGCTCATTTTCCCAGCGCGACAACTGTGCACCGCACTCGGCCAATGGCCCGGGCAATCGGTACAAAACCCGTGTTGCGCCTTCGGTGTCAAGGGAAGGGAACAAGGCGATGGTGCGCTGCAGATCCTCCTGCACAGGCCGGACCCCGAAGTGCTTGCCGGTGTGCTCGTAAAACACTTTGACCCGTTCGCGAGAGGCCGTGGTCAACGGGTTATCTGCAAAGGTGTAACCATCGCTGAGGGAGCTGGCCAGATTGAAGAACTTTTCCGGTATCCGCGTGATGCGGTTGCGATCGAATTGCGCCGAGATCAATCGCGGATGATCCAGCAGATCGTCGGGCACCGTATGAATGCCGGTGTCCGACAGATTGACGTAGCGCAACGAAGGCATCGCGTGCAGGTCCGGCGGCAAGCCCAGCGCATTGCCTTGCAGATCGAGTAGGGTAAGTTGTGGCAAGGAAGCCAGCACCGACTCTGTGACCGTTGTCAGGCTCACTCGGCAATCGCGTAAACGCAGTTCGCGCAGCGAGGGCATTGAAGTCAGTGCTTGCGGCAGGCTGGGCAGGTTGAGGTTGCGCGCATCCAGTCTCCGCAACTGACTGAGCGACTGCAAAAAATTGTCAACGGAAGTGGTCATCGGGCTGCCATCGATGACGAGCGAGGTGATATGACTGAAGTCTGCCGACAACACCGGCAAGTCGCCCATCACCGCAGGTGTAAGGTCCAAGGCATACCCGGCGGCAAGACCCTGTCGATCGAGGCTCGTGACGTGCTCCCGTCTCCAGGCTTTGAGCAATTGCTCCCTGAGCAGCCTGCGATTCTGGAGTTCGGCGCGCTTCTCCAGCGGCGTCAGCGCCGTGCCGGTTTCCGGGTGCACGGCGGGCGGATTGTTGGCCCAGACATGCAGCTCGTTCTGCAATTGCAAGTAGTCATTTTGCAAGCGAAGCATCTCTGCGCGCGGGCCTGCGGGACTCCTGCGCATGCTTTCGGCGAGAAAGCGCATCTCATGATTCGACATGCGTGGATAGAGCACGCGGATGTCTTCTTCGAGGGTGTGTGGCTGGTAAGCGGGACGCGGCGGACGCGGAGCATGGGCGTAACCATCGGTCCCCAGCAGGCGCAGGGTGTCGACAGTCGGCGCTCGGGACGGCGTATCGGCAATCACCTGACGCCACTCGTGGCGCTCGAGCGTACGTTGACGAATGGCCGCCTTCAGCGCCTGACTCTGACCGATGCGCAGGTCCAGGCTCTGGCGCTCACTGTCGGGCAATGCGTACAACAGGCTGGAATAGAAATCCGCGAACGAATGCAGCTGCTGCCCGCGATCGTCGTAAGGTTGATATTGACCATCGTCGCGGCGCACCAGCACCTTGTATTCGGGCGCATCGTCACGGCCGATGGTGTCCAGTAATGTGCCCTCGTAGCGCCCGTCACGGATTTCGATGCGCACATCACCACTCCAGCCCGGCAACAATTTGAGGCTGTGCAGCGCCAGAGAATCAGAGTCGGGGTTGCTCACCGAATCCAGCTCAAGGCCTTCATACGAGCGGGTAACGCGCACCTCGTCACTGGCCATCTGCATGAGCGCCTGTTGGCGCGCCGGCAATTGTCCTTCGCTGATCTGCAGCAGTTCGCTGCCGGTCGCGGTAGCGAGCAGTTCGCGGGTAATGCTGGCCGGCAATTTTGGAGGGTGGGTCTTGAGTCTTTCCGCCAGCGGGTCGTCGAGGTGCTGGAGGGCTTGATAGCGCGACTCGAACAGCGCACTTGTGTTGCGTCTGGCGAGGTCGGCCACTTGCTTGCGCAGGTTCTGGCTGCGGACCTCGATGGACGGCGTCGGTCCGGCGAAGGGCTCGTCCAGCAAGGCTTTGATCTGCGTCTCGTCGAGGGTTTGGAGCAGGGTTTTGAGCACGTCGCCACCGATCAGTTCGCCCTGGCGCAGTTCGGTCACGGGCAGGGTTGTGTCGGCAGACGATTGCCACAGTTGCTCGCCTTGGCGATCGAGCAGACGCAGGCATTTGTCGCTTGGCCAGCGACCGTATTCGCTGAGCACCTGCAGCTGCATGGTCGGGTCGGCGCGCAGAAAAACGTCGGCGTCATCGCTGTCGAGCTGGTCGATGAAACGTTGCAACTGCTGATCAAGCTTGAAGCGCTGAATGCTGTCGGCCAGCAGCGGCGGGACCTTCTGCTGCTCGACATGCATTTTGCGCAACGCGTCTTCGCTGGTTCCGCTGATCTGCAGGACGGTTTCACGCTCGCTCGCGGACAAGCTCTCGACCGCAGGGCCGATACGGCGCAGCGCAGTTGCGCCATCCCATTCCAGCGGTTGCTCCAGTTCAGTGTGCCAGGCACCTTCGCCGTTGTGGCGCAGCACCGGTTGGTATGCGTCAGGGCGACTCGGATGTTCGATGCGGTACTGCCCCGGCACCTGGCTTTCGGTGACTGCAAAGTGCGCATCCTCCAGTGGCAACAGGCGCTTGTCTTCATGGGTATGCAGACCCAGTGCATCGGGTTGCGAATCAGCACTCGGGCGCTGCGGATGTTTGTAGCGTTCGAGATCCGGTTGCCAATAGCGGGTGTCACCATTGGCCAGTTGTACCGGTTTGAAGCGGTCGATGAACGCCACGATTTCCTTGGGCAATACCTTGCGAAACTCGGCCGCGCCAATCGCACCGCCGACGGCGAACATGCCCAACTGGATCATCGATTCCACGGTGCCCATCAAGTGTTCGACCGCTTCGGTCGTGCGCCCCTGCGCCCACTCGACAATGCCTTCGAATACTTCATCGAGCATCTGATAGGCCATGTACGCCATCATCGCTTCACCGAGCACCGGCACGAAGGGCGCGACGATCATCGCGGCGGTCTGGGCGATGGAAGAGAGGATGTTGACCAGCGAATCCCAGAATGCCCAGCGCGCCCTTTGATCAACCAGGGCAGTCGGTACGGCAATGGTTCGGGCGTCATTGAAAATCTTGTTCAGCTTTGCCTGGTACAGGTGTTGCCAGACATCGTCGTAAAACGGCGTCAGCGCAGTCTGCAGATCGGGCCGCTCCACCGGGGCTTCGCGCCACGCCGGCAGCGGGTCGCCGGGTTCGTGCGGATGCCAGCGGATTTCACTCAGCCGGCTGTTGAGAGTGCTGAAGAAAAAGCCGCGCTGGTCGTGATTGACGTAGCGGCTGAAGAACTGCTGATAGTCCCTGGAGCGCAACTGGCGCGTCAGTTCCACGACCATTTCCAATGGCGAGGCGTACTCCTTGAACGGATGTTCGGGGTCATCCGGGACGTAGGCAACGACGCGCGCTGCATTGCGTGTCATGTACAGGTCCGGGGCGAATACCACGATGCCGGTCAGCGGTGCGCAAAGCATCGTCATGTCATGACACAGCAGCGGGGCGCCATGCACATGCAGGCCTTTCACACCGTCGAGCATGGCGTCGATCGTGCGTAACGCGTTTTCCGAAACATCGCGGTTCATCCGCGCCCATTGCAGGGCAGACTTCATGGCGGCCTTCTGGCTGGCGTCGATTTTGCCGCGCAAGACCGACGCGACCATCGGATCGGAATAGCCCAGATTGTCTTCCAGACTGGCTTTGTATTTCGCGCCGATATCCAGTCGACGGCACAGTTTTGTGAAAGCGGAAATGCTCAGTTTCGCCTTGATCTCGGGCAGGGTTTCAAACTGTCCTGTGGCCGAGGGGGCGCTGGTGAATGTCGACTCGGCTTCGAAGGCGTTGTCTTCGGTTTCCCTGTCTTCGAAGTTATGCAGCGCAGCCTCGAGCAGTGACACGGACCAGGCGCGGGCGCCGGTGCGAATCGGAAACCACGGGGTGGTGGTGGGAATGTACAGGCGCACGTAGGTGTTTCTGACATCCAGTTCCAGATCGAAGCAGCTTTTCAGCTCGGCCTTGAGCAGGGGCTCGGCGAAGGCCGCAGCGTCCTGCAAGTGCTCCAGGCTTTTATCGACCCGGCTCTGGGCGCTGATATGCGCCGCCCCAAGGCTTTTCATCAGCGCGTGCTGTTCGGCTGGCGCATTCTTGAGCGCGGCCGACTGCTGCGGGAGGCTGCTTTTCAGTGCTTCTCGCCGAGTGGCTGAGGTGTCGCCCAGCCAGGCGGGAATCGCGTTTTTCAGTGGTTGATAATGCTCGTCCGCATGGTGCGCGTCAGTTGCGTCATCCGGGATTGCCGATGGGGGTGCTTCAGACAAATGCATGGCCATTCCTTGGCGTTGGGAGGAACCCTCAGCAAATCAGCAGCAAGCGCCCCCCGTGCGGTAGATATTTATGTCTCTGCCGTGGGGGCTGACTTGGTATCCTGCGCGGCCTGCCGCAAATCGGCCGCGCCCGGTAAACTGCGCCTTTGCGACGCTATATGTCGCATTGCCGTAAACCCGGGAAAATCCGGGGTTTGCGCTATAAGAAGTTGTCGCTTGGCGACAAGGCCGGGCACCCAACTGTCCTTACAATCCCCTCATCGCTCGCCAGTTCCAGGCGGGTGTTCCTCTTCAGGAGACTCCGATGTCCGTTGAGCACGCTGCGGTACAACGCGCCGATTTCGACCAGGTAATGGTTCCCAACTACGCGCCTGCCGCTTTCATTCCGGTGCGTGGCGCCGGTTCCCGGGTCTGGGATCAGGCCGGCCGCGAGCTGATCGACTTCGCCGGCGGGATTGCCGTCAACGTCCTGGGCCACGCGCATCCGGCGCTGGTCGGTGCGTTGACCGAACAGGCGAACAAGCTGTGGCACGTGTCCAACGTGTTCACCAACGAACCGGCCCTGCGTCTGGCGCACAAGCTGATCGACGCCACGTTTGCCGAGCGCGTGTTCTTCTGCAACTCCGGCGCCGAAGCCAACGAGGCCGCATTCAAGCTGGCCCGTCGCGTCGCATTCGACCGTTTCGGCACCGAGAAATACGAAATCATCGCCGCGCTGAACAGCTTCCACGGCCGTACCCTGTTCACCGTCAACGTCGGTGGCCAGTCGAAGTACTCCGACGGTTTCGGTCCGAAAATCACTGGCATCACCCACGTTCCCTACAACGATCTGGCCGCGCTGAAAGCCGCGGTGTCCGAGAAGACCTGCGCGGTCGTGCTCGAGCCGATCCAGGGCGAAGGCGGCGTGCTGCCGGCCGAGCTGGCTTACCTGCAAGGTGCCCGCGAGCTGTGCGACGCCAACAACGCATTGCTGGTGTTCGACGAAGTGCAGACCGGCATGGGCCGCAGCGGTAAGCTGTTCGCCTACCAGCATTACGGCGTGACCCCGGACATCCTCACCAGCGCCAAGAGCCTGGGCGGTGGTTTCCCGATCGCGGCGATGATGACCACCGAAGCGCTGGCCAAACATCTGGTCGTCGGCACCCACGGCACCACTTATGGCGGCAACCCGCTGGCCTGCGCCGTTGCCGAAGCGGTGATCGACGTGGTCAACACCCCTGAAGTGTTGAACGGCGTGAACGCCAAGCACGACAAGTTCAAGACCCGCCTGCAACAGATCGGCGAGAAATACGGCCTGTTCACTCAGGTACGCGGTCTCGGTCTGCTGATCGGTTGCGTGCTGAGCGACGCCTGGAAAGGCAAGGCCAAGGACATCTTCAACGCCGCCGAACAGGAAGGCCTGATGATTCTCCAGGCTGGCCCGGACGTGATCCGTTTCGCCCCGAGCCTGGTGGTGGAAGACGCCGATATCGACGCCGGTCTCGACCGCTTCGAACGTGCCGCAGCGAAGTTGACGCAAGCCTGATGGACCTTTCGGCGCCTGGAGTTTTTCCGGCGTCGAACCAATTTTTGATACCGGGCACATACACCTGTTGGATTGAACCTGTGGTGAGGGGCTTTATCCCCGATGGGCTGCGCAGCGGCCCCAGATTTTTGGGGGGCTTCGCCCCCCAGCGGGGATAAATCCCCTCGCCACAAGTCCCATTCCTGCATCGATTTTTATGTGGGCCTGGTTTTTTCTGTGAATATTGAAGAGAAAGGAGTGACACCATGCTGGTGATGCGCCCCGCGCAAATGGCTGATCTGGGCGAGGTACAGCGTCTGGCTGCGGACAGCCCGATTGGTGTCACTTCCTTGCCGGATGACGTGGAACGTCTGAGCGACAAGATCGCCGCGAGCGAAGCATCGTTCGCCGCCGAAGTGAGCTTCAACGGTGAAGAGAGCTACTTCTTCGTCCTCGAAGACTCGAGCACCGGCAAACTGGTCGGTTGCTCGGCCATCGTTGCTTCCGCCGGTTACTCGGAGCCGTTTTACAGCTTCCGTAACGAGACCTTCGTCCACGCCTCCCGCGAGCTGAAGATCCACAACAAGATCCACGTGCTCTCGCAGTGCCACGACCTGACCGGCAACAGCCTGCTGACCAGTTTCTATGTGCAGCGCGAGCTGGTCGGATCGCCATGGGCCGAGCTCAATTCTCGTGGCCGTCTGCTGTTCGTCGCCAGCCACCCGGAGCGTTTTGCCGACTCGGTGGTGACCGAGATCGTCGGTTACAGCGACGAGAATGGCGACTCGCCGTTCTGGGATGCGATCGGGCGTAACTTCTTCGACCTCAACTACGCCGAGGCCGAGCGCCTGTGCGGGCTGAAAAGCCGCACCTTCCTCGCCGAGCTGATGCCGCATTACCCGATCTACGTGCCGCTGCTGCCGGATTCCGCCCAAGAGGCGATGGGCCAGGTGCACCCGCGTGCGCAGATCACTTTCGACATCCTGATGCGCGAAGGTTTCGAGACTGATCACTACATCGACATCTTCGACGGCGGCCCGACCCTGCATGCGCGGGTTTCCGGGATCCGTTCGATCGCCCAGAGCCGCGTGGTGCCGGTGAAAATCGGCGAGCCGGTCAAAGGCGCTGGACGCCAGTACCTGGTGGCCAACGCGCAGTTGCAGGATTACCGCGCGGTGTTGCTGGAGCTGGATTACGCGCCGGGCAAACCGGTGACGCTGGATATGGAAGCAGCCGAAGCCCTGGGCGTCGGTGAAGGTGCCAGCGTGCGCCTGGTGGCGGTTTAACGCCTTAGCGAGTTTCACGGGTGGCGCGAGCGGCCCGTTTGAGGAGATAGCATGATTGTTCGTCCCGTACGCAGCAGCGATTTATCCGCGCTGATCGACCTGGCCCGCAGCACCGGCACCGGCCTGACTACCTTGCCGGCCAATGAAGAGCGCCTGACCCACCGGGTCGGCTGGGCCGAGAAGACCTTTCGCGGCGAAGCCGGGCGTGGCGATGCCGACTATCTGTTCGTGCTCGAAGACGATGACGGCCGCGTGGTGGGGATTTCCGCCATCGCCGGCGCGGTCGGCCTGCGTGAGCCCTGGTACAACTTCCGTGTCGGTCTGACGGTCAGCGCTTCGCAAGAGCTGAACATCTATCGCGAAATCCCGACGCTGTTTCTTGCCAACGACCTGACCGGCAATTCCGAGCTGTGCTCGCTGTTCCTCCACGCCGATTACCGCAACGGTCTCAACGGCCGGATGCTGTCCAAGGCGCGCATGCTGTTCATCGCTGAGTTCCCGGAGCTGTTCGGCAACAAGATCATCGCCGAAATGCGTGGCGTGTCCGACGACGCCGGGCGCTCGCCGTTCTGGGAAAGCCTCGGCCGGCACTTCTTCAAGATGGAATTCAGCCAGGCCGATTACCTGACCGGCGTCGGCAACAAGGCGTTCATCGCCGAACTGATGCCGAAATTCCCGCTGTACACCTGCTTCCTGTCGCCGGACGCGCGCAACGTCATCGGCCAGGTGCACCCGGACACCGAGCCGGCGTTGGCCATGCTCAAGAGCGAAGGCTTCAGCTATCAGGGTTACGTCGACATCTTCGACGCCGGCCCGGCCATCGAATGCGAAACCAGCAAGATCCGCGCGGTGCGTGACAGCGAAGCGCTGGTGCTGGCCGTCGGCACACCGGGCGATGACGCCACGCCGTTCATCATCCACAACCGCAAGCGCGAGGATTGCCGCATCACGGCTGCACCAGCGCGCCTGGCTGCGGGCACCCTGGTGGTCGATCCGCAGACCGCGAAACGTCTTCAACTCAGCGCCGGCGATCAGGTTCGCGCCGTGGCGTTGTCCGCTGCACGGGAGTCGAAATAATGAATTCGCTATACATCGCAGGTGAGTGGCTGGCCGGTCAGGGCGAAGCCTTTCAATCGCTGAACCCGGTGACCCAGCAAGTGCTGTGGGCGGGCGAGGGCGCCACTGCCGCGCAGGTCGAGTCGGCGGTTCAGGCTGCTCGCCAGGCATTTCCTCAGTGGGCACGCCGCACCCTCGAGGAGCGCATCAGCGTCCTCGAAGCTTTTGCTGCTGCGTTGAAAAACCACGCTGACGAACTGGCTCGCACCATCGGCGAAGAAACCGGCAAACCGCTGTGGGAAGCTGCGACCGAAGTCACCAGCATGGTCAACAAGATCGCGATTTCGGTGCAGAGCTACCGCGAGCGCACCGGCGAGAAGAGCGGCCCACTGGGCGACGCCACCGCCGTATTGCGCCACAAGCCCCACGGCGTGGTCGCGGTGTTCGGCCCTTACAACTTCCCCGGTCACCTGCCTAACGGTCATATCGTCCCGGCGCTGCTGGCCGGTAACAGCGTGCTGTTCAAGCCCAGCGAACTGACGCCGAAAGTCGCCGAGTTGACGGTCAAGTGCTGGATCGAAGCCGGCCTGCCGGCAGGCGTGTTGAATCTGCTGCAGGGCGCGCGGGAAACCGGTATCGCTCTGGCGGCGAACCCGGGTATCGACGGTCTGTTCTTCACCGGTTCAAGCCGCACCGGCAATCACCTGCACCAGCAATTCGCCGGGCGTCCGGACAAGATTCTGGCGCTGGAGATGGGCGGCAACAACCCACTGGTGGTCGATCAGGTCGCTGATCTGGACGCGGCGGTGTACACGATCATTCAGTCGGCGTTCATTTCCGCCGGCCAGCGCTGCACCTGCGCCCGCCGTCTGCTGGTGCCGCAAGGCGCGTGGGGCGACAGCCTGCTCCAGCGTCTGGTGGAGGTCAGTTCGACCATTGAAGTCGGTGCGTTCGATCAGCAACCGGCACCGTTCATGGGCTCGGTGATTTCCCTCGGCGCGGCGAAAGCGCTGATGGATGCGCAGGAACAACTGCTGGCCAACGGCGCGGTGGCGCTGCTGGAAATGACCCAGCCGCAAGCACAATCGGCCTTGCTGACTCCGGGCATTGTCGATGTGACGGCCGTGGCCGAGCGTCCGGACGAAGAACTGTTCGGGCCGCTGCTGCAAGTGATCCGCTATGCCGATTTCGGCGCCGCGATCAGTGAAGCCAACAACACCGCTTATGGACTGGCCGCCGGTTTGCTCTCCGATTCCGAAGCGCGTTACCAGCAGTTCTGGCTGGAAAGCCGCGCCGGCATCGTCAACTGGAACAAACAGCTGACCGGCGCCGCGAGCAGCGCGCCGTTCGGCGGTGTCGGCGCCTCGGGCAACCACCGCGCCAGCGCCTATTACGCAGCGGATTACTGCGCGTACCCGGTGGCGTCGCTGGAAACCCCGAGCCTGGTGCTGCCTGCCTCGCTGACACCCGGCGTGAAAATGGCGTGATGCCCATTCGCGAGCAGGCTCGCTCCCAAAGGGAAATGCATTCCAGTGTGGGAGCGAGCCTGCTCGCGAAGGCCGCGCCTCGGTCGCAAAGAATAGTTACTGAAGCCTATAACAACAGATTCTCGTGGAGCCTCGCTGATGAAATCCTATGAAGTCAATTTTGACGGTCTAGTGGGGCCGACCCATAACTACGGTGGTCTGTCCTACGGCAACGTCGCCTCGCAGAGCAACAGTCAGCAATCCTCGAATCCGAAGGAAGCGGCGCTGCAAGGTCTGGCCAAAATGAAAGCGCTGATGGACATGGGCTTTCAGCAAGGCGTGCTGGCTCCGCAGGAACGTCCCGACGTGGCCGCGCTGCGCCGTCTGGGCTTCAGCGGCACTGACGCGCAGGTGATCGAGCGCTCCGCCAAGGAAGCGATGCCGCTGCTGGTCGCCAGTTGCTCGGCGTCGAGCATGTGGGTGGCCAACGCCGCCACGGTCAGCCCGAGTGCCGACACCGCTGACGGCCGCGTGCACTTCACCGCCGCCAACCTCAATTGCAAATACCACCGCAGCATCGAACACCCGACCACCAGCCGCGTGCTCGGCGCGATGTTCGCCAATCAACAGCACTTCGCCCATCACGCCGCTTTGCCGGCAGTGGCGCAGTTCGGCGACGAAGGCGCGGCCAACCACACGCGTTTCTGCCGTGAGTACGGCGAAGCGGGCGTCGAGTTTTTCGTGTTCGGCCGCAGTGCGTTCGACAACCGCTTCCCGGCACCGCAGAAATACCCTGCACGCCAGACCCTCGAAGCCTCGCAAGCCGTGGCACGTCTGCACGGTCTGCGTGACCAAGGCGTGGTCTACGCGCAGCAGAACCCCAACGTTATCGATCAGGGCGTGTTCCACAACGACGTGATCGCCGTGGGCAACGGTGAAGTGCTGTTCTATCACGAGGATGCCTTCCTCGAGACCGACAAGATGCTTGCCGAGCTGCAAGGCAAACTGGCCAAGGTCGGCGGCAACTTCCAGTCTGTTTGCGTGCCGCGTTCGGCGGTCACTGTGGATGACGCGGTGCGTTCCTACCTGTTCAACAGCCAGTTGCTGTCGCGCCCTGATGGCTCGATGCTGCTGATCGTGCCGCAGGAATGCCAGGCGAACGAACGTGTCTGGGCTTATCTGCAAAGCCTGACCAGTTCCGGCGGGCTGATCCGCGAAGTGAAGGTCTTCGATCTCAAGCAGAGCATGCAGAACGGCGGTGGCCCGGCGTGCCTGCGTCTGCGCGTGGCGCTGAATGAAACCGAACTGGCGGCGGTCAACCCAGGCGTTATCATGACGGCCCCGTTGTACGGTTCGTTGACCGCATGGGTTGAAAAGCACTACCGCGACCGCCTGAGCGAAACCGACCTGGCGGACCCGCAGTTGCTGCTTGAATGCCGGACGGCACTGGATGAACTGACGCAAATCCTTAAACTGGGCGCGGTTTATCCCTTCCAGATCAATTGATCGCCAGCGCGCTGCCTGAACGCGGCGCGCGGCGTGTCACCCCAAGAGAGTAAAAACATGAGCGATTCCCTGCAGCTGATCCTTGAAGACACCGACGGCACGCAATTGCAAACCTCGTGCACCCGCGTTGCGGTCATGTGGCAAGGCAAAGAGCTGTGGATCCAGCAGGACGGCCGTGGCCAGCTGCTGATCGGCGTGGACGTCGAGGAAGGTGACGAAGAGTACGCCAACCTGCTGCTGCGCCCATTGGCGACTAATCTGGTAAGTCTGCAACTGGAAATGGAACCGGCTGACCTCGGCGCTGACGAGGATCACGTACACGGCCCGGATTGCAACCACGACCACTAAGGAAGCCGCTCTATGCTCGCCCTCGGCAAACTGCTTGAACTGACCCTCGCCGGCCGCGAACCGGCGGAGAAGACTCAACTGACTGTCGAAGGCGTGCGCATGCGCTGGTTGAGCGAAGGGGCGCTGGAAGTGCGGCCCCCGGAAGCGCGCGACAATGGCCTGGACCTGCTGCTGTCGGCAGGCATCCA
>Ga0308166_1002479_pt1 | contig 16932 bp, 19 predicted proteins | sample PhyCR2_2_FD_202137 | JGI IMG/M metagenome (GOLD analysis project Ga0308166, IMG submission 202137) | Phyllosphere microbial communities from UC Gill Tract Community Farm, Albany, California, United States - DLSLCC.R2 | ecosystem: Host-associated > Plants > Phyllosphere > Unclassified | place... | reverse complement strand
TGGGCGCGGATCGTTTCGCCCAGCATGCGGCCCAGCTGGCGGATGTCCCGCCCCAGCAGTTCTTCCTTGAAGTTCCGTGCCTCTTCAACGCTCATTCCACACTCTCCAGATCAATTCGTCGCAAAAACTGTAAAGAATTTACAAAATATGCATGGCGCCTCGCCTGTCAGGCGGGACACTCCTTGTATAGACCGGTGCCGATGAGGCGATTGGCAGGGCAGTCGCTGCAATGTTATGAAATTTTACTACGAACATTGATGAGTTCGCGGCCCTGGTTGAAAAAATGCTACACAACGCGCGGCAGCGCCGGTTCCATCAAATGAACAGCGACCCCGGCAATGACTTTGCAATGTTGAAATTTGTAAAATCGATAGGAAGCCTGCGATGGAGAGGATCGATTTTCGAAGACAGCTCAAGCATCTGTACATGCCGTCGGCGCAGGCATTTTCGCTCGGCGACGTGCCGCGCATGCGCTACCTTTACGACGACGAGGCGCCGACGCTGGCCCGGCTCCACGACGCGTATCTGCCGCAGAACGGTTTGATCCCGAACGGCAGGCACCACGAGATCTACATCGGCGACCGCAGGAAAGCGGCGCCGGACAAGTTGAAGACGGTGTTGCGGCAGCCGGTGAAGTCGGCGCGTTGACGCTCGCCGTTCCGCCGGTTCCGCCAGCCATAAACGAAAAAGGCCAGCTCGAAAGCTGGCCCATCTCTGAATTTTTTGGTCGGGGCGAGAGGATTCGAACCTCCGACCACCTGCACCCCATGCAATTTTTGAGTTATTCCAGGGCATCCCAGCGAATTCAGAAACCCCTTTCCGATCAACTACTTAGCGATTGCCATTGTCCCGAGGCGTCCCAAGCTGTACCATGCGAGCCAACGAAACTGTAGGGGTAAATGTAGGGGTAAAAGCGCTTTATCTCCGACCCCTTGCATAAAATGGCTAAGCTGACACAACGAACACTTGAAGCGATCCGACCCGACCAGGCCGGCACAACCGTACGTGAAGAGGGCGGGCTTTTCGGCCGGGTGCGAGCCAAAGCGGACAGCACCGTAACCGTGTCATTCTACTACCGCTACCGGTTCGACGGTAAGCTCAAGGATTACTCTTGCGGCACTTGGCCGAACCACAGTCTGTCGATCATCAGGTCGAACCGGGACGGCGCGCGCGCGAAGGTAGCGGAAGGCGTTGACCCGGGCGCAGAGAAGAAGGTCATCCGGCACGAGAAACAAGAGGCGATCACCGTGAAGCTGGCTGAGATCGAAGCCAGGCGCGTCGAGGATCTGACCGTCACGGATCTGTTCGACGCTTGGATCACGGACGGCGTCCGCAGGAAAGACGGTAATGCTGAACTCAAGCGCCTCTTCGGCGCCGACGTCCTCCCAGGCCTTGGCAAGATCGCTATCAAGGCCGTGAGCGAACACGACATCAGAACAGTCCTGCGCGCGCTGGTCGACCGCGGCGTCAACCGCACTGCCGTCATCGCGCGCAACAGCTTGACGCAGATGTTCGCATGGGGTCAGAAGCGCCAGCCCTGGCGGAAGCTCATGATCGAAGGTAATCCCATGGACCTGATTGAGATCGAGAAGATTGTCGACCCCGACTACGACATGGATAACCAGAGCGATCGCGTGCTGTCGCCTGAGGAAATAGCCGAGCTGCGTGACCTACTCCAGGCCGGCGAGGATGAGTATGCGAATGCGCCCGACAAGCGGCGCGCGCGCCAGCCAGTCGAGAAGACCACGCAACGCGCCATCTGGATCATGCTGTCGACTCTCTGCCGCGTTGGCGAGCTGAGCATGGCTAGATGGGAGCACGTCGACCTGGAAGCCGGCGAGTGGTTCATCCCGAAGGAAAACGTCAAGAACAGCTTGGCTGACATGCAGGTCTACCTGTCTCCCTTCGCGCTCGACCAGTTCCGTCAGCTGCACGCGATAAGCGGCCATACCGACTGGTGCTTCCCGTCTACCAGCGATGAGACGCACATCGGCACCAAATCGATGACAAAACAGATCGGCGACCGCCAAGCCATGTTCAAGAAGGCCTTGGACGGCAAGCCGGCCAAGCCACTAGCAAAGCGCCGCGTCGACAATACGCTAGTGCTTGCCAACGGCAGGAACGGAGCATGGACGCCACACGATCTGCGTAGGACTGGCGCAACCATGATGCAGAGCTTAGGCGTCCCGCTCGATACGATCGACCGCTGCCAGAATCACGTACTCAGCGGCAGCAAGGTGCGCCGCCATTACCTTCGCCACGACTACGCGCACGAGAAGCGAAGTGCATGGTATCTCTTGGGGTCTCGGTTATCTGACATACTCAGGCAAACGAATTAAAAAAGCCGATACTGCTTGCATTGACTCTATAAAGCCTTGATTATGCCAGTTTTTCACGTGTCAAAGATTGTCATTATTGACTCACTTGACGAAGAAGAGTTCCAAACAGGAGTGGAAATTGAAAAGTTCATTCGTTATGAGTTTGCGGAGTATCGCGTTCCAATTGATGTTGAGCGTTATTCAGTAAGCTGGGCAGGAGAGTTCATTGCAATCATCGAACGCCTTGCGCAAAATACTGATTATAATTTCCCCTTGCTGCATATCGAGATGCATGGAGACGAAAATGACGGGCTAATTTTCGCAAATAATAGCCATCTTTCATGGGAAGAAGTTGGACAAGCGCTTGCTCCCCTAAATTGTGCCACACGCTTTAATCTTGTCTGTGTGTTTTCAGCTTGTTACGGAGCATACTTTACAAAGTCGCTTTTAGTGAACTATGCTGCTCCCTGCTTTGCGCTGATTGCGCCAGAGAAAGAGGTCGACCCCGGGGAAGTTCACAGGGCATTCCGGATTCTTTACCACAACCTTGCAAAATTTCAGGATCTAGGTCTTGCTGCGGATATTTTAGCGAAAGAAGTTCCGATAGATGGCGGCTGGTTTGATATCACAATGAGCGAGTGGTTTTATCAGGTACTGTATGCGTTTGCACTAAAAAATTGCTCTGCCACAGCTATCAAGCAGAGGGCTGCCTCCTTAACTAAGAGATTAAATAGTTTGCCTGTATTCGGCCTTACTTCCGCTGACATAGAGGTCAGAGCGCATCTTAAGAACCCGAATACATTTACATGGACGGCTTCGGACATGGAAATTCTTATACTTGTGAAAACTTATCAATATCTGAGCAATTTAACGTTTGAAAGGTTTTTTATGATTGACGCGCTACCTGAGAACGAATATCGTTTTGCAGAAACAAAGCAATCCGTTCTCCGTGACATTGTCCCGTTAATCGGCAAATAGTCAAAAAGCCGATTCAATCCAAAATGAGAAACTGTCCAGAATGTGGTGCGCTATCGCCAGTGCATGACACTCGCGATATGCCCTATACATATAGAGGCCACACGACCCTTATTCCAGCAGTCTCCGGGTACTTTTGTGCTTCCTGCGGCGGAGTGACCTTAGACCGTAACGCTTGTGATCGCTACGGCGAACTCGTTCAAATATTTCAACTAACTGTTTTTCCAGAAGCCTAAAAGCATTCCAATTTAGTTCTTGCTCACCCTAATAAGCAGACTTTGAACGAGAGCAACCTGATAGCTCCCTTTAGTCCATAGGCTACGGCGCACACCAACGCCCCCACCAACCTTTGATCTAGCTCAAGCCCCTAGGGTTAAGCAAGGTCAAACTATTCCGATGGAACGCCGTATCGATCGAAAAACTGCACTTTACATTGATGCTGTACTCAACAGCCTAGCTAGTATTGGGCAGCGAGAGGCGGCGCTTGCGTTACGCGAGTTAGGTGTACCAGTACGTATCGCCTTGAGAGTTGTAACTCGCCCGTTTGACCGGCGCCGCACGTAGCTTTCTTTCGCGTTCATGAGTTATTGAATACACTAAACCCTGCAGTCATTTGCTGAATTGATTTGATTTTTAGGTAAGTGCCTTAGGATGTGCGTGCGTCCCTAGGAAGTACGCTTTCAGAGTGAAAACGAGCCCTATGCTCTAGCCTCGCCCGTCTGCTATTTGCTGATTTGATTGTTTTTCCGAGGCCGTTTTTTTGCGCATGGGAGACAGTGCGGTGTCGGTCGAGCAAAGGCTGTGGACTTTCGATGCCCGGGAGGGGGCGCTGCTAGGGGCGCCTAGCAAAACCTATCTTGTCGCTAGAGCAACAAGTGCGTACACTGAGCCGTTCTGAGCGTCTGCAATAGGCCAGAAGCAGTCATAGGTGCGGTTCGCCGGGCCGAGTTCGCAAAAGCCTAGAAACTGCATGGCGACCGTGTGTATGCATCTCGAGCGCACCGTGCATCGCTACGCCGGGGAGACATTGCAAATCACAAATAGAAGTATGCGCTACGATTTACAAAGCATGGGGAGACAATGGAACAACAAAATTATTATGCGTATCGACTGACGTTTAGGTTTGCACGAACAGGCATCATCGCGCTTGAAGAGGACAACCCCGAGGCGGAAGTTCAAATGGTTTGGGAACCTGGTGGTTCACCTTACTGCTTGATTTCTTGCGGAGCATCTCTACAAGAGGCCGACCAGTTCCAACTTAGTCAGGGGAATTTTCGGTCCGCTGAAGAGGCCTGGGAGATGGCCCGGCGCGATGCCAAAGCCTTATGCGTTCTTGCCGCTGAGCTCGGTATAGGTGTTGATATTTCACCAGCCGATGTTGGCCCTTACTCCGCTGAAAAAGCAAACCCCGGCACTCTTCAGTTTAGCCCGGGTTTATTTGCGCAAGTGGAGCAGCAGCGAAACGCTCAAACCATAGCGCAGAAGCGAGGGATTACAGTAATCCAACAGCGCAAAAAGGATGAGGGTTTCGTTAGCGTCGGCGTGAAAGGCGGTCGTCTTGAAACATCAACATTGTCGCCGCAAGGACTTCAAAGGATGTTGTCTATTGTGGATCAGCAGGAAATCCAGTTAGATGACCTAACCTCACTTGCATTGGAGATTTATAACAGTTCGTTTTTTGAAAGTAGTACCCGCGCTCAGTTTCTTACTTTAATTCAGACGCTTGAGATCCTGTCAAATCGCCAAAAACGGCCTAGTGAGTCGCTTGAGCACGTACTCCAGTTAAAGACGCTTACAAAGGATGCCATAGAGCGAGCTAAAAATGAACAACGTGTTGCAGACGTCGACACTCTCAAAAGGATGATGAGTGCAATAGGCGATCTGGAATATGAGTCTATAACTCAGGCAATACAACGTCTTGTCGCCGAGAGTCTCCTGTCCGAGACAGTGTTGCAAATGACGCCCTCGGACTTCGTCAAACGTTGTTACAAAACGCGAAGCGAGTTAACTCACAATGGCAAAACGGATTTGAAGGAAAATGAGTTCGCCGCATTACTTCATTCCCTTCGGCACGTCTGCTTGCGGGTTTTGCGCAAAACTATCGACTACGACGCAGTTGAAATACCTGCAGAGGCAATGGGACCTGTGCGACTACTAGGCGCTATGGTGTTTACCGAGATTGCTCCCTCCGCAGCGCCTACGTAAAGCACCAGCGCCAGACTTGCCACGCACTGAAACCGCCCCTAAAGAGGCTGCAGCAGCGCGACATTAGCTCTGCCGTCGCGCTTTTTTCGTTCTCGCAACGTGCATCACTCAACGATGATTTCGTCAACGTCCGGTTTGGGTCGATAGCGGACGTGCCCGGCATTAGCGTGAGCGACGAGCAGACATCGATCAGGCGTTTTTTTCGCTTGCCTGCTCGCTCATCTTTTGAAGGTATGTTGAACGATTCTTTTAGGCCCTATAACGTTACCCACCCACTACCGACGAGTTTAGCCGCGGCCCTGTTGTGCCTTCCAGATCAAGCCACCCTGCCGCATCTCCCCAGCCAAGACGGCCTTGATCTTGGCGTTCAACCCTTCGGCCAGCGCTTTACCCGCGACGGACTGGTCACCGCCGGCAGTGCTCGTGGCACCGTTGTTGTTCACGGTGGTACTCAGATTGATTGTGACGCCTCCACCACTGCCAGCGCCGATCAGGTGATTTGGCGTGATTGCCCCGCTACTCGAAGGCGTGAAGATCTCCGGCCCGCGCTCGCCCACCAGGTAAGACAGACCAGAGTTAACCGGACCACCGTTGGCACGCGCCGGCAGCTGCGACAGAATGCGGCTCATCTCGCTAGTGTGAGACGCCTCAATTTGGGAGCTACCAATTTGTCCGAAAGATTGCATCGCGAAGTCCAAGGCGTAAGATCCCAAGTTTGAGATAGCTTTTCGCGCCTCGATGCGCGCCAGGTCCGCGATGATGGACGATGCCAGGCTGCTGAAGCTGAGTTTGCCCGTGGTGATGAAACTAACCAGTGCATCCTCTGCGCTTCGGAACCCGTTTGTCATTGCCTGGCTGATGCCGGCTCCTACGTCCGACGCTTCACGACCGTACTGCGCGAGTGTTCGACGGGCAGCGGTCCAAGGATCGCGCTCGGCTTGGCGGTTCGCATACCATTCGTTGAACTCTTTTTCGATCAGCTTGCGTTCGTCGCTTCCCTCTTTGGCATAGCTAATCAGTTCGCGCCACTTCTTGGCGTCGATCTCAAGGGCCATGTCGGAATACCGGGCTGCATCACTGATGCCCTCAAGTGCAGACCGGCGATTCTCTTCGCGGAGTTGCCCCGCGCCGGCGATTGCGTTGGTTCGGGCGATCTCGTTTGCTATCCGTCCCTTGGCAGCTGTGGCCTCCCGGTTGATATCGGCAATCTCCTGCTCAGTTGGCGCGTGCCCCTTCAGCTTAAGATCGTCCAGGTACTTGCGCGCATCGGCTTCGATGCGCAGCTGGGCAATCAAGATGCTGCGAGCGGCGTCCGTCTGGCCGAACAGCTTCATTTCCTGATCGGCGTACTGCTGCTGTGACGATATCGAACGATCCCACGTTGCGACCTGAGCGCGGAGCGCCTTCGCCGGCCCGTCGGCCTCTTCAGCGATCGAATTGTTGGCGGCCTTGATGATGTTGCTGCGACGAGTGAAATACGCCTGCAAGTCCCCAAGGTCCTTTTGATAGGCGGACTGATCTTCCTTTTTCTTATCCTTGCCCATTGTCGCCTGCAGGATGGGCAGATCCAAGGCGAGAGCCTTGAGATCGATGTCCCGCTTTCTGGCGTAGTATTCGGACGCACTGAGCAACTGCAGCTTGCGGCTATTCTCAAGGTCCTGCATTTCCCCATCAAGCACGGCCCTTTGCTTGGTTCGGTTCGCCTCCAGCTTTGCAAGATCGCTGTTGTCCAGGTCGGCATACGATTGCCGAATCTTGGCCTCCCGATCGCTCATGTCCTTGTCGGAGACGCCGGCAGCCAGGCCTTGCGTACGCATGCGCGCAATTTCGTTATCGCGCTGCTTGGTCCGTGAGAGGAACTTCTCGCCGGCTTGATCCCAAGCCTGCATCGCCTCGCTCATCTGGATTTCGATGCCCTTTTGCTGGGCGTCCCAATCCGCTTTTGCCTTCTTCCACACGAGGTCAGCCCGTTGCCGCCGCAGCGTGTCGACGTCGAGACCCGGCTTCGATTGTTCAACTGCAAGGCGCGCGAAACTTACGATAGGCGTCCGATGGGTCCTTGCCCGTTCAAGCTGCGCATCAATATCCGCAATCTGGTCCTCATTGCTCTTGGGGCGCCCGATGTTGAGCATTTGGTCCCACGCCTTTTGTGCCACGCTGCCAACGCCGCGCCAAGCCCGTTCGATATCGCCGATGTTGTTCTTGAGTTGCTGAGTGCGACCCTCAAACGCGGCAGCATAGGCCTTTTGGGCAGTCTCTCCCGCCTCTTCTGCCTTCCCTTGTTTTTCGAGCGCGTCGATCTGCTCACGAGTCGCTGTGGTCAGGTAATGGTACTGCTCCGACAGTTTTACGCTGGCCTGTAACGGCGACTTTGCCAAAGCCTCAAAGTCCTTTGCGATGTCTTCGACACTCTTGCCCACCTCGCGATTAATCGCGACTGTGACACGGCCAAACTCCTGCAGGTTCTCGCCGCTGACCTTCGTTGTTCCCAGCAATGCGGCAAGTGCCGCTGAAGCCTCCCTTTGCGTTACAAAGCCGGTAGCGATGTGCTTGGCCATATCGCCCATTGCACCAGCAGTTACGCCGGCCGCATTGCCAGTCAAAACGAGCGTGCGAGCGTAGGCATCGAGCTCCTGTGTTCCCTGGCGATATGCAAGGGCTAGCGTCCCCACTACAGCCGCCGTGATCGTGATCGGGTTCACCAACCCAATCAGGTAACCGCCTACGGCCTTTGCCGCAGTGCTGATGCCGCCGAACGACGACACCAGCTCGCCGCCCTGCTGAATGAGGATCTGCATCGGACGTTGGCCGGCAGTGATACTGTCAGCGATCGACTGAAAGCGGTTCGGCAGGAAGCGAAGTTCTTGGTTGATCTGCGCGGCAGACAGGCCGGCATGCCCAGTCGCCTGCGCGTTCGCGTTTGCTGCAGCCGCGCCGCGGTGTTGAGCCTGTTCAACCGCACGAAGCTGCGCGAGGTACGGCTCAAGCACTGCAGGATCAATGCCACGCTGACGGCCCAAGACCTCAAAGTAGGCGCTCCCAGTACGCGAGCCCGTCTCCATTGCCGCGCTCGTGCGCTGAATCGATCCGATCAAGTTGCGCGTCGCGGCTTCGACGTTACGCGCCGATCCCGAGGCACCGGAACCGATGCCATTTGTAGCCCGCTCAGCCTGCTCACTGGAGCGTGCGACGGCGGCCGCCATTGTGCCGGCCTCGCGCTGGATCTCGTTAAAACCGGCGCGGGCGCCGGTAGTGTCTACCTGTGTTTCTAGGGTTACTGCGCGGGCGACGTCGCTCATTGCTTTCGTGTCCTTCCGTTCGTTGCCCATGCGGCCTTAGCGGGCACTTTGGGCGGTCCATCAAAGAAAAAGCCGACGCTGTTAAACAGGGCCGGCTTTAACATCGCTTTAACATCCATTTTTAACGCCGCAAGCGTCTTTCCCCCTATGGCGACAGGGTTTAACACGTTCGCTCTGCCCTTTAACATCTTCACCAAAGGGGGATTTTTTCCGCGAATGAGAGACAGTGCGGTGTCGGTCCGACCAGGTTCCTGCAGTTGAGATACCCGGAGGGGTGCGTCACTGCGGCACGCGCTCCCTGCAGTTTCACGACCAAGTCGTAAAACTCGAGAACCGTCATGCCTCAGTGGCGCCATTGAGAACCGCGGCACGGTAGCCGGCCAGCACGGCGACCACTGCGGCCGGAACTTCGTTGGCCAGCTGCGCGACGGCGGCTTCACTGAATGGCACATCAAGATCCCAGCTGTCGACGCTGCCCATGATGTAACGAACATTGGCCGCATCTTGGCGAGCCAAGGACTCAGACTCTTTCACATCGGGGATGTCCTGCCCGCTGGCTGATAGCTCCTCGATTCGGTCGAGGCTGGCTTTCATCTCGGCCATGATGTCATCGCGGATGGTGTCGATGAACTGGCCAAACTCGTCGCGAGTCCGATATTTGTACTTCACGTTGAACTGGCCGGGCTGCCCGTTCACCTGCAGGAACTTCACGGTACGATCGAACGATTTTGGGGGCTGACCTAATACGATTTTCGGCATGTGGTTTCTCTATCTGGTTAGTGTCTGGATGATCCCTGTAAGGCGGCAAGGGTCTGCGTTCAATGCAGATCCTTACCGCTCAATTCCCAAGCATTGATTTGAGGCGGGCCTCGCGCACTTCGTTGGCGGCCTCTGCAGCCGTTTGGGAATACCGCTCGGCTTCGCGATACCAGTAGTAGGTAGTGTTGCCGCAGACTTCGGTAGGATCTTCTACGCTCCTGAGGTTCATGGCCGGCAGCGTCTCACCGGTGTAGCCAAGACGGTCTAGGTCCCAGCGCAATGCCATCTCAGATCGGTTAGCTGCATTCAGTTCATTCACTGCAGCCATAAGCCGCTTTACCCGCTGGCGGTGCTCGTCTTGGTAGCGACTTCCGGCCGCTCTGGACAGATGGCTGACCACCTGGCGTAGCACTTGATGTTGTGCCTCAACGGCTTTGCGGAGAGCATCGATAAGTTTGTTTGCTGCTTGGATCTCGGCGTGTAGGTCGACGTCGTGCTCTTCGCCGGCCAGCAATGCCTCTGCCTTGGTGATCGCATCTTCAGCATTAGGCTCGACACGCTTCGCCTTTGCCGCGAGATGCTGATGCAAGTCCGCTAGCTTTGCCTCTGCCTCCTCTTTTTGCTTAGCAAAGTGATTCAGCTTATCGGCTGCAACCTTGTATTCCGGTTGCGTGGAAATATGCGGATAGTCGATCTCGATAGCCGGCGACGGCGGGTGGGGAGGCGGTGCGTCAACTGGCTGCAGGCCACCCTTGGGTCCGAGATAGGCACGCAAAAGTGCATCAGTAAGGCTAATGTTTGGCATGTATGCTATTTCCGCTAATTGGCGAGATGTCGGGTTAGTCGTCCGCGAGGATGTTGGCGAGGCGCGCCTTGTTCGCGGCCGCGCTCAATGGAATCGGCTTTGGGCTGCTTGCCCGCGGCGCTTGGCCCGCCGGAATGTTGGCCAGCGCTTTTGCGAGCGTTTCTTTGTTCTGCTGGGTGCTCGAAGTGTGGCCTGCGCGTGTCGCGCGCCGCGCCCCTTCCTGTCGCACCTTCGCGCCGATCGCAGCTTGCATCATCATTGACCAATGTCCTTTCGTCGCCATGCTGCTTGCTTCCTCTAGTCGGGTAAAAGCCATATCGAAATTCCTTTCGTGATGTGCCATTAAACCGCTGGGGCGTCTCATCGGCGGCTCATTCGTGAGACAGTTCGAGTGCATGACTGATGATCCGGTAGGCCTGCGATCGCGAGACGCCGTAAAGTCCAATCAACCGCTCTCGTATCTCTGCCCGACCGACATGCATTCGTAGGAGCCGGCTCGCAAACGAGATCCGGCCGGCACGCTCGACCCAGGCGTAACCGTGCGTGTTGGCCACGGCGCCCACCAGCTGACGAAACTTCTCTTTCGCTGAGGCGTCGACGTCGATCGCTTCCAGGCCCTCCAGGATCTCAACGAGTGCAGCTCGCGCGGTGCTCATGCGGACACGCTCATAGGTGATCCGCAAGGCCGCGGCTACGACGCCGCTCGGGAGGCGGCGCTGGCTTCCAGCCTTGCGCTAGTGTCTCGAATCGGGTTTGCTCGCCGATGTACGCCAGCGCCACACGTCCCGGTGCACCTTGGCGGCACAGCGCGACATCGACCTCGCAGATACCCTTGTCGGGGCTGTCCGGGTTGTAGACGTCGTCGCGGTACAGGAACAGCACTGCATCGGCATCCTGCTCGATAGCACCGGAGTCGCGCAGGTCAGCCGGGATCGGTCGCTTGTTCGGCCTCTCCTCCAACTTCCGGTTCAACTGCGACAGCAATATGATTCCAATATCGAGCTCCTTCGCCAATGCCTTCAGGCCGCGAGTGATGCCTTCAATCTGCGAGTTGCGATTGTCGCCGTCGCCCTCCATGAGCTGCAGGTAGTCGATCACCAGCAGATCCAACCCGCACTTGCGCTTTACGCCCTTGGCTTTCATGCGGACGTCGATGAGACGCAGACCGCCTTGGTCGTCCAAGTACAGGTGGAGGTCGCGCAGCTTCATCGTGGCGTCCGTGAGGCGGGGCCAATCCTCGTCCGTCATCTGGTTCGGCTGCAGTAGGTGCGGCAATGGGATGTGCCCCTGGCTGGCGATGTTCCGATCATGCAGCTGCGCCTTCGGCATTTCCATCGACAGCACGAGCACGGAATGCTCGGCAGCTGCATTGCACGCGACGTTCAGCGCAAAGCCGGTCTTGCCCATCTTCGGGCGTGCGGCCAGCACGATCAACTCACCGCGGCGAACGCCACCGCTAAGCTTTGCGTCGACGTCAGGGAAACCGGTCGAGATCGCGCGGACAGCGCCACTCATGCGCCGCTCGATCTCTTCGACGTGGCTTCGCAGTTCGTCGCCGGCGCGAACTGGCTCGATCTTGATTTGAGCCTGCGCCAGCTTCTCGAGGTCGGACGACACGCGATCGACAAGGACCGTCGACTCCTCCGGCGAGCCGGCGGCCATCTCGGCAACCTCTCGCCCAAACTTGATCAGTCCACGCTTCATGGCCTTGTCGCGCACGATCGCAGCATAGCGGGCGATATTGGCCGCCGACGGCGTGCTCTGCGCCATCGAGTTCAGGTAACGCTGGCAGTCGCCTACCTTGCCGTGCAGCGCGTCCCCCAGCGAGATCACATCGCAGCTGTTACCGGCGGCCAGGTGACGCATCAACTCGCGAAAGATCGTGGCGTGATCGCTCAGGAAGAAGTGCTCGGCTCGCAGGTCGCCAATGCGGTCGACTGCGTCGTTGTCGCGCAGTAGCGCCCCGATGACGCTCTGCTCTGCCTCCAGGCTGTGCGGTGGTGGTTTGATCTCGTTGCTCATGCTCCTCGCTCCTCGTAACGTCGTTCCCGAACCTTTGCAAAGTTCTCTGCTTTCGTAAGCCATTCAAGGCTGGCAAAAAATGGCCGCCCTCCCCTCCCCGCATGCTTGCCAACCAAGAAGCCACATGTGCCGACATATTCGAAATACCGGCGCCAGTAGTCGAGGTCTTGATGCCTGGGGTTTTCGTTCCAACGGGCTCGGAGTTGCTGGGCCCGGGCTGGCGTCCAGTCCCGAACCTCCGGACACGCAGGCAAGATCTCGTGATACAGCGCGATGATTTGCTGATGCGGGCAATCTGGCTTTGCAGACTTGGCCGGCTTCTCGCCGTCAGCGCCGCTGTCGGCAACCACCACGCTAGTGGTGGGATGACTTTTCTTTTGTTGGTTTTCTTTTGGAAGGTTTTCTTTTGTGTGTACCGAATCGGTCCTATCGACCTGTACCGATTCAGTACTACCTGCGTACTGAATCGGTACATGTACTGAATCGGTACTACCCTGTACCGAATCGGTACTAGCTGAGGTAGGTATCGTTTGTTCGGACGATACCCATGCCCGTGGATCCTTCTGGATGCTAACGATCGAACCGAAGCGTCCTGCTCGCTTGTTGATGGCCTTGCGTTGCGCCAGCTGGTTGAGCGTCGCGGTCACGTGCGGGCGCGCGAGCTTGCACATGTCACCAATCTGCGAAGCTGACATGTCATCCTCCGTTTTCTGGAAGCCGTCCGTCTTTCGCAGTATGGTGAACAGAACAAGCAATTCACGCTGCGAGAAGCCACCGCCCAAAATCGCCTCGAAAAGTCCGTTCGCGATCATGGTGAAGCCGTCCTCGAGCTGGGGCGTACTCATGCGCTAACGGCCCCTTTCCTGGCCGCCTTCGCACACGCATTACGCAGCCTGCGGCGTGCGGCGTACACCCTGCGCCTGGCCGCGGTCAGCGCCAACCTCGCGTCCATCGTGTACGAGACGATCGCGATGTGCTCGTGATTGCATGGGTTAATCCGGCCATCGACGACGCCGTAGAGGCCTTCGTACTCTTGGATCTTGCGGATATAGATGCCGTGCAGTTCGGCGACGGCCTGCTCGGCGCGCCACAGCTCCAACGCTAGAGCCCCGACGTCTACCAGCGCCATCAGTTGCGGAATTTGGGCGTGCAAGGTCCCTGCGCCTGCCGGTTTAGTGGAGGCGTTCTGTCTTGTATTCATGTGTGGACTCGTTAGGTTTCGGTCGGCTTCGGTTGCTCGCCCAGCAGGCCAAAGAGCTCAGGAGAGAGTCTTTCAGCCGGAACTCCTAACAAGCGCGACGCGGCACACACTCGCCGCGGCGGCAATACACCTCGCTTTGCCCACATCGATACTGCTTGAGGCGAGACGCCTAGGTCAGCGGCGAGCCGATTGTTCCCATAAGCCGCGATCATTTCAGTTAGGAAAGTGTTCATGTGCTCAATTATCAATCGTCGGTTGATGACAGTCAAGCGAATTAAACCACAGTTGACGAAAACAGGTTGAGCTATTTACGTTGCGCGCAACTCAAAATCATGTAAAATTCAACGAATGGTTGACAAACTCGACACGTTTGCAGAACGTCTAAAATATCTGCGCAAGAAGAACGGGCTCAGCTTAGCCGCCGTAGCTCGTCAAATTGGCGTCAGTCCCCAAGCAGTCCACAAATGGGAGAACGGTGGTAAGGTTGATAACGACAGGGAGTGGGCTCTGGCGGATCTGTTCAAGGTAGATGCCTATTGGCTCATTCGTGGCGAATCGTCTGAGCAGAATTTGCCCGAGTTGAAGCGTCCTCGGCACCATTTTGTGTTTGGCGCACCGACCCTACCCCAATCATCCGAGTCTGGTGTCTACGTCCCTCTCTTAGATAGCTCCGAGGTAGTCGGCTGGCTTGACGACGCTGAGAGTGTCAACTGGGATTATCACAAGGGCCAGTGGATCGCCTGCCCTGTCGAGCACGGAGATCGCACGTTTGCGATGATGGTCAAGGGCGTTACGATGGAGAACCTTGGCGCCAAGGTTTCGTATTCTGAAGGTGATATCATTTTTGCCGACCCAGACGCTGCCTATCGCTCAGGTTCAAGAGTCATATTCAGTGCCGCCGGCATGGCCCGCAGCTTGGATGTGCTGTTCCGACAGCTAATCATCGAAGGCGGCGTCAATTATTGGCGGACGCTCAATCCGCAGTGGCCACAAGCGATCACTCCGGTTAGCGAATCACACATCCTCCTGGCGACCGTAATAGGAAAGTGGGTAAGTGAAGAGTGATCTCACATCACACCAAATAACCGGCTAAGTGCCGGTTTTTTTTTGCTCAACAATCTGGAGGGCAAAAAAACATCAACTATAGATTGACGACGTCAAACAGGTTGATGTACAGTCTTATCAACCCACATTTGATACTACGAGCATACCGAGGTTGAGATGACTGCACTACAGCGAACAGAACCTGCCTTGTTCCAGTTTGAAACGCATCAGGTGCGCGCCATCGTCGGTGAGAACGGCGAGCCCCTATTCATCGGTAACGACGTCTGCAAGGCGCTCGGATACGTTGACCCGACCTCTGCAATGCGTCACTGCCGTGGGGCGCAAAAGCTGCACCCCATCCAAACGGCCGGCGGCATACAAGCCATCCGCGTGCTGAGCGAGGCCGACGTGATGCGGCTCATCGTCAAAGCGAAGCTGCCGGCCGCGCAGGCGTTTGAGCGCTTCGTGTTTGATGAGGTTCTGCCGGCGATGCGTAAAAACATACATCAGGGGGATCCACAATCCGTGGAGACCCAGCGAACGGCAAGCAACTTCGCATCTCACCCTGTTCCACCGATGGTGGCACACCGAAGCGCGCCACCATCGGTGGCCGGACTTCCAGACTTTACCGATCGCGTCGCCGCGGCGCGCGCTTGGGCTGATGCGGAGGAAGGCCGTCTCGATTTGGTTGCGAAGGTCGCGCGGCTCGAACGACAGGTTGCCGATCAGGCGCCAGCGGTCGCCGCCTTGAACCTGATAGCGAGCTCTGACGGCGCCATGTGCATGCGCGATGCAGCGAAGGTACTGCAGATCCAATATCGCGAGCTGGAAGGCCTGATGGTTGAGAACGGATGGATCTATCGCCGACCTGGCCAAACACGCTACCTGGCGCGGCAAGACAAGCTGCAGAGCGGCTACTTAGCCCACAAAATCGGCACGTACGAGGATCCGAAAAGCAAGGAGCACAAGACCAAGGAACAGGTCCAGGTTACGCAGAGAGGTATCACTAGGCTGGCATGCATGCTCTCGATGAAGAAGGCTACGGCACCGCCGCAGACGATGTCGCCGAATCAGATTTAACCCAACCCTAGAAACGACAAAGCCACCCGGTGTTGCCGCACCGGATGGCCCTTACGCCCTAAATTCTTTGGAGGAAACTATGGCGAATCCTAATAATAGCACTAATGCAACGTCCAGCGCAACGCCCCTGCCCCAGTCGCTGCCGATCTGGCTGGTGGCTCAAGAGCGCCGGCTGCTGGCGAACTTCCGCGCTATGAGGGCCAGTGCCAAGGATATGTTGCTCGACGTATCCGAAGAGATCGCAGACGCCCTGCCCGATAACGTTGAAGGTGCGGTTACAGCATGAGCACGAACCACCAGAGATCTGATGATGCAGACCACGAGGTCACGAGCCAAGAGCGCCAGTTGATCGCCGACTTCCGTTTGGCGAAGGGAACCGCCCAACAGATGCTTCTCGCCCTTGCTGCGCAATACAGCTGTACCTTACCGGCTGACTCTGTGGGCCATGAACTTGGCGGCGCGCTAGACCGCTCATCAATCGATATCGACCAGAAAAATCATGAATAACCAAATCTTACACATCGCAGGTCTTCCCCCTAACGTCGACCTCATGACGCCAGATGAGGTCGCGCTGCTAAGCGCATTCAGGGCAATAGGAAGCGATGCCCGTAGCGATGCACTGCACATCATGAATGCTTTGGCAGAAGCTCACCCTTGTGGACGCCCGGCCCTAAGGCTTTTGCGCGCCCACCCAAACGCACCTGAAACCCGCATGAATGCTGCATTCGACCGCAGCGGAGACCAAGTCCACGCCCGTCAAAAAATTGAGCCGCGGAGCCCAAAATGAATGCACCTAAAGTATTCTTGCGCCTGTCCGACGTCAAGGCGCGAGTCGGGAAGTCACGCACCGCAATCTACCGCGATATGCAGGCCGGCTTGTTCCCAAAGCAGATCTCGATCGGGGCTAACGCTGTGGCCTGGGACTCGGACGAGATCGAGGAATGGCAACGGACCAAGATCGAGGCATCACGTACCAGCATGACGCCGGCGCCGGGCCGCCTGTAAGGGCAATTCGTAGGGCTAAAAACTGTAGGGGTAAATGTAGGGGTAATTCTGCCAGAAAAGAAAAAGGCCAGCTGAGAAGCTGGCCTAACTCTTTGATTCTATTGGTCGGGGCGAGAGGATTCGAACCTCCGACCACCTGCACCCCATGCGGGGCCGTCAACGCCTGAAACCCGCATGAATACTGGCTTTGCGCCCGAGTCATCTAATATACAGTGGTGC